>Ga0209572_1000224_pt1 | contig 114332 bp, 107 predicted proteins | sample EBPBio232012_DNA_FD_185867 | JGI IMG/M metagenome (GOLD analysis project Ga0209572, IMG submission 185867) | Wastewater treatment Type I Accumulibacter community from EBPR Bioreactor in Madison, WI, USA - Reactor 1_1/23/2012_ DNA (SPAdes)... | ecosystem: Engineered > Bioreactor > EBPR >...
GGGCCCCAGTTACAACCTACTTGCACAAAATTCTTCATCTCATAGTAGTGACCGTTCAGGCACTGGTATCTCTGACAAGTATATTCGTACTGCGTGAAGTCTTGAAGCAGATAGACGTGACAGTACGACGGCGTCCAGGAGTTCATTTCTCGCTCAATAGTCGCACTCGGGTCACACCCATCGTAATCGGCGAGGCAGGCGGGTATAGGTGCTGGCCCAGTCGCCTGCTTCGATGCGGCATGGCTCACATCTACTGGATCGAGCGACAGAAGATTTAAGTGAGTGCTAAGAGTAGTTGCACCGAGTGCAAGAACTGCAGAAAGGAGCGCATCTTTCATACCTCCATTGTACGGGACTTTTGGTCTGCCATCAGCTAATATTCGGGGGGGGGGCTAAAGTCCCCGGGTGCTCACCGACGAATCGGTTCGAGGAGCATTTCCTTGGTGTAGACAAAGTCCCCGCGATCGTAGTTCGCGAGTTCAAAGTCCTTCCGGAGAACAATCGCCCCGGTCGGGCAGGCTTCTTGGCAATATCCGCAGAAGATACAGCGGAGCATGTTGATTTCGTACCGCTCGCTGTATCGCTCGCCTGGAGAATAGCGCTCTTCGTCGGTGTTCTCGGCGGCTTGCACATAAATGCACCGCGCCGGGCATGCCCCGGCACAAAGACTGCATCCAATGCAGCGCTCTAGACCGTTGTCGTAGCGGGTGAGAACGTGGCGCCAGCGAGTGCGGGCGAACTGCTCGCGTCGCTCTTCGGGATACTGAACCGTCACCTTTTCGCGCTTCAAACGCTTCCAGGTGATGCCAAATCCCGAGATAATCGGCTTGGCGACATCATTGATGACTTCAAAGCTCACGCGTTCACCTTCTCTTGCTGGCTGGGGATGACTTCAAGAATCTTGAGCTGGCGGGTGGATTTCATCGACTGCTGCTTGATCTTGTTTTGCAACTTGATGATGCCGTACATCAAGGCATCCGGCGACGGCGGACAACCCGGGACGTAGACATCAACCGGAACCACCTGGTCGGCTCCTTGAACGATGGCGTAGTTATTGTAAACACCGCCCGAACTCGCGCAAGCCCCCATGGAGATCACCCACTTGGGCTCGGGCATTTGGTCGTAGATCTGCCGCAGAACCGGGGCCATCTTCTTACTCAGGCGTCCCGCGATGATCATCACGTCGGCTTGTCGAGGGGTGGCTCGGAAGGCTTCGGAACCGAATCGAGCGAGGTCAAAGCGGCTAGCAACCGTGGACATCATTTCGATGGCGCAGCACGCAAGTCCAAAGGTCAGAGGCCAGAGCGCGTGGGCACGCGCTTGGTTGACGATATCCAACAGGGTTCCGGAGCTGGTGACGACCACGCTCCCTCCCTTCTGAATGTCGCCAAACACCGGCGTGGAGCTGTCATGCAGCACCAGAGTCTCGACTTTCTTCGGCATAGATGCCCTATTCTACTCGGCAGGTTCGCGGGATTCGGCAGAGCCGGGGCCGGAAAGGGAAGAAAGATCGGGGAAAAATCGGTTCCCGGAAAACCGTCAGATATTTCCCTTGCACTTTCATCGATGTTCGCCTATAGTAGTTCGTATGAGGACGGAGAAAAACATTGGGCGCCAGCGTCCGCTGAACCTGAGTAGCACTGGAGAATCTTTTCGCCTCCTCTTCGTCATGCTGCTTGCCCTTGCTCCTATCGTTGTCCTCGCCGGTCACTACGAGGTGACATACAGTGGCGGGGGCCCACGGGACCGAGTGGAGCTACTTGGACGAAGCCGTACGCGAACGGAGCACTGTTTAATCCCGGCCGGAGCGGCTCAGGTGTCTCCTCGGACTATTTCCCACCCCCACTCAGCGGCCCAGTCGGCCCTGGCTCGGTTAGCTGCAGCGGGCAAATCACCGCGACGTTCACTTGGACGCCTTCATACATCGGGGATCTTGAACTTCCGCCAGCGGTGATCCTGATCCGGGAGCGCGCAATTGCCCAATGGGCCGGTGATTCTGGAAGCTGCTCAAACGGATTGGGTAGCCCGATCACGCAAAATATTGATGGAGGTTCAAGCATTGGCGAGCGTGTCCAAGCAATGGAGAACCCAGGTACGCAGTTCAGTGTGTCTGCCAGTCCTTCGGCAGAGGCAACGGTGAAGAATCAATCCCCGCTCGGTTTGCTTGCAGCGACTGCCGGGGTTAGTTACTCGGCGCAGGCTTTGCGACTGAAAATGGTTTTTGAGGGATCGTGGCTAAACATCTCATGTATTATTGGTCAACAAATTCGTGCGAGGGTGTATGTGGAGAGTATCGATACCGGACTGATTGCGTCTGGATGGACTGTTTCGAACGGTGATGCGTTTCGTAGCTACACGATGTCACGAGAAAGCGCGCAAATCAGCAATGGATGGACAGTGGGGAATAACTCGCTGACTTGTGCTTTCCTCTTGCCCGGTCTTGTAACGGTTTCATGTGAAGTAGAATTTGAAGAATATGGCCTGAGTGCACTTGTATCTGCACCGCTGGGTGTCGAGACTCCAGAAGTTCGAGAGATCGCCGAGCCAATTGGAACGACTCAAATGGGCTTTTCAAATCTTGACAGGACTATTCGACTAGGTGGAGCTAATTTCGGATCAAGAGAATCTGAAATCTTTTGGTCTCAGAAAGTTGCAGGATACGGCGGTAGCTGGGCGTACGTCCAACTGATAAGGCCTGGTAGAAGAAGGCTTACCTTCGGCAACCTATGGCAAAATTGTGGTCATTTTCAGGAGTGGGTGCTTGATGGACTCTTGCCGTACCCAGGTTGGTCTGGCGAGCCTCAACCATGGTGGGCAACTGATGGGTATCTCTACTTCGCGGCGGATTCACCACAAAATGGCGTCGAGGGGTTCCAGCAAGTGATCATTGACGAGGATTTTCGAACGTACACGATGTATGTTCCGCCACCTACATCCGTTGGCAACTCGTACCAGGTAGTCTTGCGCCGATTGGATTGGTACTGGCGTGGCACGGCATCATACGATGCTCATAGCAGTAATTACGTTCTGACAAACGCTGGAGCGGGCGCCTGGTCAGCAGGATTACATCAGATGCAGCCTCAATGGAGCGATTTCATTTGGCACACTGAGTTCTTTCCTTAGGAGGACAGCATTATGTTCAATCGATCTCCTCACGAATCAAACAACCTAGAAAAAGTACTGTTCGGATTTTTATTGATATTGCTCACCGGTTGTACCGTTGAATTGCAAAACGGTGCTAAGACGAGTTATGATCACATCCCTGATCGCGGCATGCATTCTCCGGCCAAACCTCAACCCAAGACGGCGGAACAACTCAGAATCGAGGCCCTTGACAAGGAGCCGAGCCTCTTCGAAAGGAACTCTGGATGACCGTGGAGCAGGGTGAGTGGAATAACGGACGCGAACTTGGCGAGGAACTCCTCGCGTACTTCGCGGGCAACGGGCTGAAGGCTGAATCGTCCGTACTTGAGGCACTTGCTGACATAGACCTGGCCGTGGGTGAGAATCACTCGGCTCTTGCTAAACTGCGGCAGATTCCAAAACTTCACGGCGAGTACGAGAGAGGCGTCCAGGCGAAACTGTGGCTCGCCCTCTTAAGCTCGGGTGCTTTGGCAGAAGACAGTTAATACTCGCAGGCCGCGTATCTGCGTGGAAGAAACCTCGCTATTGGCTATGAGCAACTCCCCGATGAGTCCACGGTTGCTGGTCTACGTGCCCGAGCTCACATTGCCCTCTATGAGCTTTACATGGAATCTTATAAGGTTGCCCTTGCAACGGCCCACCGTCGGGCCGCATCAGACACCCTCCCGGACCACCCTGAACTAGCCTGGCTCGCCGCAGAGGCGATCAATCGCTGGGGTGTGCCTGCAGAATCGGAAGAGTACTACAGAGTCGCCTTGAACGGAGCTTACGCAGAAAAAGCGGAGCAATCCCTTTCCATACTGAAGAAGTTTGAAGAAGCCGCGCCGGAACTCTACAGACAACGCAGAGCGTGGAATCTACGGCCGAAGCAACCGTCAGACAGACCTTAACGGAATCGGCAACCGCACACTGGTAATCGGGTGTAATGCCGGGCATGCTCCGGCATTCGGTTCGACTCATCTCGCTCGCCACGATCTTGCTGATCGCCAACTCGGCACTCGCCCAGGGGACAGCGAAGGACTACGCCAACGCCTACGGATTCCGCGAGCGGTTCGCGGGGAAAGTGCTCAACGAGACCATTCGCCCGGCGTGGATCGAGGGGCAGGATGCCTTTACCTACCAAGAAGCGAAGCCGGGCGGCGAGAAATGGTTCTGGCTGGTCGATGCCGTTAAGGGAGTGAAATCGGAGGCTTTCGATCACTCCAGAGTCGCCGACGCCCTCAAAAAAGCAACCGGAAAGGAGGTCAACCCCAGCCGACTTCCGTTCGATCGAGTGACGATGAGCCCGGATCGGAAGAAGATCACGATCCGATTTGAGGGCACCAAAACCATAGACCTCGCCACCTACAAAGTGACGACGGGCGGTGCGAGCCAAAACGACGGCCTGAAGGCCTTCGCCCCCGAAGAAGTCCCCAGCAGCGGCGGCGGAGGAGAGCGAGCCACCATTCGATTCGTCAATCAGAGCACCACCAACCTCAAGATCTGGTGGCTGATGGATGATGGAACCAAGCGCGAATACAAGGAAATCACTCCCGGCGAGCAGTGGGGAATCGACACGTGGGAATCGCACTATTGGGTGGTCACGACGGTGGCAGGCGAGGCACTGGCGGTCTACAAACCGTCACTCGACGGTGGCACTGCGTACCTCGATGGCAAGCGGGTTCCGTACCAGGCACCTCCGCGAGTCGAGCCAGGCACGTCGCCCGATGGTCAAGTGCGTGTGGTCTTCCGGAATCAGCAAGCCGCTCTGATCCGAGGCACCGGCAGTCCGGAACCCCTCACCACCGATGGCACGGCAGAAAATCGCTACCAAGGCCCGGTGATCTGGTCACCCGATGGTCAACGAGCGATGTTCTACCAAGTGGTTCCTGAGGAGCGCAGACCGCTGAACATTGTCTTCACGACTCCGCGCGACCAGTTCCAGCCCCGACTTCAGACAACGCAGTATCTCAAGCCAGGCGACCGAGTTGCCCAGCACGTGGTGTGCATCTTCGACCGGCAAACGGGGAAGGTCACCAAGGTTCCCGATTCCAGCTACGAGGGCCATTTCGATCTTGGCTACGAGCAGTGGCTGGACAAGGACCGATTCACGTTCCGCGCGAATGGCCGCGGGCATCAGTGGATGCGAGTCATCGAGTTCAACGCCGCCACGAACCAAACCCGGACCGTCATCGAGGAAACCGCCAAGACCTTCATCGACTGGACGCAAAAGTCGTTCTATCAGGTGGTGAATGGCGGCAAGGAGGCGATCTGGCAGAGCGAGCGCTCCGGCTGGTGCCACTTGTATCTTTACGACATCGCAACGGGCAAGGTGAAGAACGCGATCACTTCGGGCGAATGGGTGGTGCGCCGGATTGATCGTGTGGATGAAGCCAAGCGTCAGATTTGGTTCTACGCCAGCGGGCTGGACGACACCCAAGATCCTTATCATCTTCACTACTGCCGCGTGAACTTCGATGGATCTGGTTTCACCAGGCTCACCGAGGCCGACGGCAACCACCGCATCTCACTTTCGCCGAGCGGGAAGTACGCTCTTGCTACCTACTCCCGCGTTGATCTTCCTCCTGTGCACGAGGTTCGCCGCCTCAGCGATGGCAAGTTCATGATTCAGGTGGAGCGGGCAGATGCCTCAGAGTTGATCCAAGCCGGATTCCAGATGCCGAAGCGATTCGTGGCCAAGGCTCGCGATGGCGTCACCAATATCTGGGGAATCATCCACGTACCGACGAATTTCGATCGGAACAAGAAGTACCCGGTCGTCGAGGATATCTACGCGGGCCCCCACAGCGCCCATGTCCCCAAGGATTGGCACACGAACTCCGGGGCCATGCAAGTGGCCGAACTCGGGTTCATCACGGTGCGGATCGACGGTATGGGCACAAGTCAGCGGAGCAAAGCCTTCCACGATGTGGCTTGGCAGAACATCGCCGATGCTGGGTTCCCGGATCGCAAGATTTGGATTCAAGAGGCCGCGAAGATCATCCCGCAAATGGATCTCAGCCGCGTGGGGATTTACGGTACGTCAGCGGGTGGACAAAACACGCTCCACGCCCTGCTCCTCCACGGAGACTTCTACAAAGTCGGGGTTGCCGACTGCGGATGCTACGACAACCGGATGGACAAAATCTGGTGGAACGAGCAATGGATGGGCTATCCCATCGGCCCTCACTACGAGGCTCAGTCCGGCCGGACGCTGGCGAAGAACCTCACCGGAAAGTTGCTTCTTCTGCTCGGCGAAGTGGACACCAACGTCGATCCCGCGTCGACCTACCAAGTGGTTGATGCTCTGATTGCCGCTGACAAGGACTTCGACTTTGTCACGATCCCGAATGTCGGGCACGGCGCGGTCGGGCATCCCTATGGGCGCCGGAAGCTTTACGACTTCCTCGTTCGACACTTGCACGGCGTCGAGCCGCGTCGCTAACGCTTGTTCTGGATCGCCTTGGCGAGGGCTTCTTCAAGGCGATCCGTGAGCACTTCGAAGCTGTGATTCGCTTCGACGTACGCTCGCCCCTTTGCCCCCATGGTCAGCCGCTCATCTCTGGAGGATGCGGCAAGGGTTCGACAGGCTTCAGCGAGGGCCTCGGGGTCATCGGCAGGGATACGCAGGCCGCATCCCGCAGATTCGACAGGTGAGTTGGACGAACTCACGGCGAATACGATCGGACGCCCGCAAGCCATGTAATCGAACAGCTTGTTCGGACTCACGCCCCACCGAAAAACTTCACTCGCTTTCAGCAGCATGATGTAGGCGTCGGCCTGAGCGAGCTGGGCATAGACCTCCTTCTTGGGCACAGAATCGAGGAACTCAACGTTTGAGATTCCTTCGTCTTTCGCCCGCTGCAGCAGCCGAGGCTTCTCAGATCCATCGCCCATCAGGCGGAACTTGACTGGAGCCGAGCCGGTGATTTTCGCGGCGTCGAGCACGGTGTCGAGCCCGTTGGCAAGGCCGTGGGCTCCGGCAAACATCGCAATGAACTGCCCATCTTCGGGCCGTTGAGGCAGGTCAGATGGAGAGAACTTCAGATCGATCCCGTTGGGAATCCAGTGCAGTCGATCGCGCGGAGCCCCCAGAGCCGCGCAATGATCCCCTGCTCCCGGAAGCAGGCTGATGATCTGATCCGCCGTTCGATAGAGCCGCTTCTCCATCCACGCGAGCACCCGGATCATGAAGCTCTTTTCTGAAAAGTTACCGAGATCGACCAGAGTTTGAGGCCAAACATCACGGATTTCCAGCACGAACGGCACATGCATTTTCCGGGCGAGTCTTTGGGCGGCGTAAGGCGTAAAGAGGTGCGGTGTGGATCCAAAGATCACATCCGGCTTTTCGAGATTCAACCCGCTGAGACCGCGAAACCCCCGGGTGAAATCGAGCATGTTGAGAGCGCGCCCCTTGCCGTTCCCCGTGTAGCTGCGGGTCGGAATCCACACAAAGGGCACACCTTGGACGTCTTCCTTCACCGGGCCGGTGGCCCCGGGGTGCCGATCCTTTCCGTTGAAGTGATCGTAGTTGCTCGCGATGATCACCGGCTGATGTCCACGCTCAATCAGTCGCTGAGCAAGGCTAAAATGACGCGTCCCTCCGGCTTGTTCCGGGGTGATCGCGTAGTGGTTGAACATCCAAATCTTCATGAAGCATCCAAAGGAGGGGAATCAGGCCGAGCATTGCCCCGGAGGGCAATCGCGACAAGAACGAACAGCATCAAAGTAAAGCTAAACAGCTTGTGAACGGCAAAAAACTGGGCGTAGAGCCACAACGAAACCAGGGTGCTCGCGGCGGCAAGATCCAGGATCTCTCGCTTCCGGATGTACCGAACGAGGAGCGTGAAAAACGTAGCCGCGTAGAGGCTCATGATGAGCACAAATCCAACCAGACCTCCATACACAAGGAAGTAGATCGTCTGGTTGTGGATGTAGGTTTTCTCCTCACCACTAAAATCCTTGATGGGCACGCCCAGACCAATCCCGCCGATGACAGCAGGGGTGCCCCGCATCTCCCACTGGGTCAGCGCCGGGAGCCACTCGTTGTCGAGACGCGCATTGTCGCCGACTTTCTGTTGGCGTTCCAGCACCGCCATCGCGAGGTTGCGCAGGGGAGGCACAGCGGCGATCGTAGCCATTCCGAGACCGATGATGACGAGCGTCGTGACAAGCACGGTTGGCGTCGGTCGCGAGGCGACATAGACGATCCCGAAGAGCAAGACGCCAGCAACCACCGCGAGGATCTGCGCTCGTGTCTGGGTGACAAGAGCACCGGCGAGGCAAAGCAGAATCGCGGCAAGGCCCCAGAGCTTGGCCCGGAGCCGACCCGTGGCCACCGCCGCGAGACCGAACGGCGCCAGAGCCAGGAACAAGGGCATCGTCGTTCGAGGATCGATAAAAGTGATCCGGCTGATCACCAGGTCGCTCGCGCTCCCGGCTCCCGAATAGGCAAAGATTCCGAGCCCGACCAGGTAGAGCGCGTGGAAAACCCCGATTCCCGCCAAGATTCGGCCCAAGCTGCGGCCCTCGACGGGGCCGGAGAGGCTCAATCCGACGAGCGCCACCGGGGCAAACAGGATTTGCGGGAGCAGGCTCCTCACGATCCCCATGGTGTCAACCCCCTGTGTGACTCCCACGGCGGCGGTGATCATCCATCCTGCGACGTGGGCAAAAAGCGCCCAGCCGACGGGACGAGCTAGCCCAGATGCCCGGGCAAAGTTCTGCCGGATGAGCAAGAAGTGCAGAAAGAGCACGAACGCGACGAGGGCCATTAGCACCTCGGCGGCCCCGACTCCTTTGGGTGCCGGGAAGGCCACGAGCACGAGAATGCCCAGGATTGAAGCCAGAACGATCTCCCATCGTGTGCCGCTCGGCAGCTTGGCTTTCACTTTCGCCCAGGGATGGGATGTCACGGTGGAGATACTCATCGAACCGCCACCTTGAAGAGGATCTTCCGGAAGGTGGCTTTGATGCGGTTGGCCCGGGTGTCCATCGCCTGCCACTCGGCGAGAATCTTGGAGAACGCGGGCCGCGGAGCGATCACGCTCAAGACCTTCATGTATTCCACCACCATCACGTGATAGAACGCGCTGTGGGGGTTCGGTCGGGTCTCGCCGGGCCGAAGATCGTAGACCGTCCAGCCATCGTGAACGAAGTGCGGCAGCATCTTCTCAAGGCTATCTAGCGCGAGCTCCAGGAGGCGCGCGGCCTTCTCGTCGTTCGCCCATTCCGCGAGTTCCCAGAGTCCAAACGCGGTACTGAGGAATCCATTCATCACCACGGAGTTCATCTCCGGATATTCCTCAAAGAAGGGGCACTGCTCTGGCTCGAAAATCGCGAGGTAGCCACCTTCCGATACCGGCACGTCAAAGAGGGCAATCGCACGCTGGGCGGAATCCAGATACTTGTCGTCTCCGGTGGCTTTCCAGGCGCGGAGCATCACGGAAACCCCTCTCGCTTGAGCGAGAGCAGATGTCCAGCCACTCTTGCAATCGAAGTAGTCGAAGTGATAGGGATACCCGCCCTCGGGAGTTTGGGTGGCGAGCATGGCATCGGTTGCGGTCAGGAACCTGGCTCGGTCTGCTTCGCTTCCGGTTGTTCGTGCCTGATCGGCCAGCCCCAGAATGTACTGGAACGCGGCTTCTGGATTGACCTGATCCCCAATCGGGGGGCCGTAGCAAAGGATCGGCACGCCATCCTCACCGACCATGCGATAGCCGAGCTTCACCGTCTGGTCGAAGAGGTACTCCGGCCAGGGGGATCCGCCGGCCCGATACCGAGCCAGAGAGGCTTCGTCAGTCACGCGGGCATAGGCTTGCCGATACCAAAAATCTGCCGTGCTGGGCTGAGCCGAGGTTCGCCCCAGCGTGTAGGCGTAGGCAATCTTGGCGAACCGCCGAATCGCCTTCAAGCCCGTGCCTCCTGAGTTCCTGAGACCAAGCCGACGAGGTTCTTGCGTACGGTCATCAGTTGTGCGATGGGCTTGGCGATGTACCAAACCCAGATCAGCATCGCGGGCCACAGAGCCCCGGTCAGACTTGCTAAGCCCAAGATCGCGGCGACTCCGAGATCCTGAAGGCCATACTGCCACACCAACTTGAGCGAGACCGCCTGGGTGTTGACCATGTAGTAGACCATGCGTACACCAAAGGCGCCGACGCTGGCCACCAGAACCCCCAGGGCTGTCCACGCTCGGAGGCCTTCTTGATGTCCAAAGAGCAGGGTGGCCACCAGGGCGAGTCCCGCCACGATGAGTTGGGGCACGATCATCTTTCCGATCCAGCGCTGCGCCTGATCCAGGTTGTTCGCCTGCTTCCATGAGGCCAGCTGCCGTCCGATGATGGTATCGACCAGGATGAACCGGATGGAATCGTACATACGGATCGAGATACTCAGTAGGGCAAGCACGCCTTCACCGGTGCTCAAGCCGGTTGATCGGAGGACACCCTGGAACAGGAGCCCGCCAAGCGCCCCGACCCCATGAGCCACGAAGACGCCTCGATCTGTTGTGGTTTCGGCAACCGGGGTCTCCGTGGTTTCGCCTGGCTTGACCGACAAAAGGAGGGCGATCTGGATCACGGGAAGAAGGAAGTAAAGGCTCGCCAAGACCGGCACTGGCTCCGCGAGCTTGAGCATCCAGACCGCGATCACGCCCGGAAGCAGCACCAGGTTGGGGAGCAAGTTGATGAGATGCGCCGCCCAGAATCGCCCGCTCCGCTGCCTTTGGGTGACAAGGAGGATCATCACCATGTTCAGCCAGCCGCTGACCATGGCCCCCAGCATCAGCAGATCGCTCGCCGGTCGCATGAGGACATACACGAAACCGCTCGCAACCAAGGCATAGATCAGACCGAGAGGGAGGATGGAAAGGGAAGTTTTGCCGAGACTTCGCTTTTGGAGGAGATTTATTGATCCCAGCCGCACCGCTTCATTCAGCAGACTGATCACATAGATGGTGGTGAGATAGATTTGGAGTTGGTCATTCGCAGCAGTGAGTCCCAGCTGCCCGATGATGAGAACTTCTCGAATGAGCCCCAGGGCGACTCCCGCCGCCGAGGCCAGAAGCGGCCCCATGTGGCCAGAGCCTCGCAGCCGAGCAAAGAGCGCGCCCATGATGATCCTCAGGCCTTCGGCTTGATGGAGAGTGCGGCCACGAGGGCGACAAACAGGCTCGCGGCAAATCCAATCCCGAGGGAGAGTCCAAATCTTTTGTTCACCGGCTTGTCCGCGAGCTGTGGTTCATCAAGCACCTCCCACCGATTCGGGTCGGTTGCTTCGTCCATCGCGGCTTGCTCATATTTCACCGTGAGTTCAAGCAGAAGGGTTTCGACGACCTTCATCTCGCGGCGGAGCCGCTCGAATTCGGTGGTTTCTTCGGGTGCGACTTCGACGATAATCTCCAGTTCGCGAATCTGATTTTTCAGCGTTTGCTTGGCGACTCTGAGCTCGTTGACGTCACGGACGAGGCCTTGATTGTAGCTCTCGGCATACTTGCGCGCCTCGGTTCTCAGTTGCTCCCGGAGAGCTTGTGCGCGCTTCTCGTTCTGCTGAACAAGGGGATATTCCTTGGTGTACGTCGCCTTGAGGGTGACGAGCTCGCGTTCGACTTTTCGGAGTTCTTCGTAAGTCTGTTGGAGCTGGGGAATATCGCTCGGTGCGGCCCCCTGCTCACCCGAAAGATTCTGCAAGGACTTACGCGCCGCCGACTCGCTGGCATCCAGCTTTTGAACCTCTCGCTTGAGGGCCGACAGTTGGGCCCGTTGAGTGAAGATATTGACTTCCGACTTCTCCCCACCCGCCCCGCTGGGGATACTCTTGGATTCGCGAGCAAACTTCTCAAACCGGAGTTCGAGCTCCCGAAGGCGCTGTGTGCCTTCGTCAATCTTCTCTTTCAGCATCTCAGCTCGTTGGCTTTTGCTCGGCAAGCTGAGTTCGCTCGTGAACTTTCTGAGGGCGTCCAGCGACTGATTGGCCAAGCTGATGGCGGTGTCGGGATTCTTGTCGCGGAACTTGATCTCGATCAAGTTGCTCTGATCGTTCCGGTTGACAGATCGTTGTTCTCGCAGCTTCTTCTTTTCAATCTTGCTACTTTCAACCAGGGTGTTCAGCATGCGTTCGCTGTCGAGGATCGCCCCAAACATCGCGAGCGAGCCCGAGCTCCCGCTTCCTCCGGCCAGACCAAACTGGGCGGCCAACCCCATGGCTGCGCTCGATTCTGCTCCGGCAGGGAGGATGATGCTCGTCCGCGCCTCGTATTCAGGCGGAACAAGCAAGGTGTAAAGCCCCGCACCGACGACGCCAACCGCAACAATCACCGCGATCAGCTTCCGGTTGCCCCCGAGTCGTTCTTTGACAAACTGCAGATCGGGATCGATCATCGGAGAATTCGGTACGGGATTCATGGGGGTCTCCTCGCTCATGGATTAGCCACCAAAGCTCCGCAGAAGAACGGCGACAGGCAAGAGACGGATAAAGGTATCGGCGGTGATCCCTCGGGATTGACTAAAGAGGACAAAGTCTCCGGGCTGGAGTTCAGGGTTGGAGCCAGCGAGCCCGCCCTTCAAGAACTCGTCTAGGTTGACCTCGATGACTTGAATCTTGTTCCCCTCACCTCGGCGGGCGATCATGATTCGGCGAAGCGTGCCATTTGTTTGGAGGCCTTCCGCTTGGGCGAGTGCGTCGGCGAGCCGCACTGGCTCGCCATCCTTGATCAGGAATTTGCCTGGCTTGCGGATGTCCCCGAGCACGGTCACTTCGCGCCGATTTTCTTGGACAATGACCAGGTCACCATTTTGAAGAGTGAAGCGGTCTCCCGGATTGCCTCGGTACCGATCTACGAGGTTCACGCTGTAGGCCGCCGTGCCTCTCAAGACGAGCACGTTTTCAAGCGTTCCGAGGATGTTCGGGCCGCGTGCGGCGACGATGACATCGAGCACGTCGGTGCCTTCCAACACGGTTTGAACTCCCGATTCCACGACATAGCCCGCGATGCTGACCTGCATCAACTCGGGTGAGGACAGGCTCACCGTGTCCCCCGCTTGCATCACAAACCGGTTCATCTGGTCGAGATCACTCGGTGCGAAATCGAAGGTCTGCCCACCGCGAGTGACGCGGATCTTTGTCTGGGCGAGATAGTCGGGGTCGGAGGTGTTGAGGAGTCCTGGTGGATTCAGGAGGGGGCCGCCGCTCGCGGCAACCACTTCGTTCAACCGAGTCCCCTCGACCATGAGCTTTTCGCCTGGATTTCCAAAACGACTCATGACCCAAATGCGGATCATCGGCACGGGAGTGATCGTCACCACATCATCCGCTTCCAAGCTCGGATTGGACGCCAGCGGATTGCCCTTCAGGAGGTCGGCGACGTTGACCTTCGTGACCTCAATGCCTCCGCGAAACACGCGGGCCTCCAATTTCTCGACCGACTCCGGCGACTCGCTCACGGAGATCACCGCGCGCAGATCGAGAGTTTTGGACCAAGGAATTCGGGCGCTGCCGTTTTTGATTCCGACAACCGTGACAAAAGTTTCCTTGCGCTGAACCAGAGTGACGAAGATGATCGGCTTTTGAACGTACTTCTCAGCGCTCAGCTTGATTCGGCGCTCGGCCTCGGCGATGGTGAGGCCGGAGACGACGACCCGACCGAAAAGCGACCCGGAAATCGCGCCGTCATCTTGAATCGCGTAGGCGGTTGGATCTTGTACGGAGAGGATCTCAACGCGAATCACGTCGCCGGGCGCCAACCGAACCGCCTCCGTCGTGGCACTTTGCTGGGCCATCGCGGCCGGGGCAACAAGCAGGGCCAAGCTCGCCAAAGCAAGGGAACGACGCATCCTGATGAGTTTACCGGGAAAGGCTGAACTCCCCGACGTACCAGGGAGTCTATGGTGTGAAAGGTAAACTCGCCCAGTTCCCGGTAGTCCCGGATTTCAGGTGCAGTGGAGCGGGTTTGGCCTGCATAGAGGACAACATGAGCGAAGTAAGAGCGGTCGTAGAACTACGGCGTCCCGTGGCGGTTTGGCGAGTGGTCATCCGACGCGTGATCCTTGATCTTGCCCTCCTGAACATTGCTCTCCTGCTCACTCACTTTGCCCTCGGCGTGCTCCCTGCACCCACCAGCATGCCCAATGTCCTCGGTGCCTATGCCGTGGTGAATCTGCTCGGAGGCATCGTTCTGGTCGCTCGACGGGTTTACCGAGTGAGTGCCCGTTATGTCGGGTTACTCGATTTTCCGAACGTTGCCTTTGCTTCCACGGTGATCGCAGCGGCGTTGCTCGGATTGGAGTATGCCCTCCCTACCTTGAGCGCGCCCGTTCATCCCCTGGGATATGCGGCTCTGTTCTCGATGTTCTTTATTTCCCTCTGGGGAGGCGTGCGGCTCGCCATCAAGTTTCGACAGTTCCCCTCCTTGTTCCGCCGGGTCGCGGGACAGGATGCCAAGGCACGCACCGTACTCATCGTTGGCGCAGGCGATGCGGGCGAATTGGTCTGCCGTGAATTGGCGCGCCACCACAACAAACTCGGGCGCGTGGTTGGCTTTGTTGATGATGATCCGGCCAAGCAAGGCCAGACAATCAACGGATTTCCCGTTCTCGGGCGGGTGATTGACATCCCCGAACTCGTGCAGCGGATCGGCGTGGATGAGGTCATGATCGCCATCCCCAGTGCAAGCGGGGAGCAGATGCGGCGGATTTTCGAGATCAGCCAATCCACTCGGGCGACTCTGCGAACCCTCCCTTCCTTTGAAGACATGCTCGATGGCAAGCACCAGATGCTTCCTCACATGCGCGAGTTCCGAGTCGAAGATCTTCTTCGTCGAGAAGCGGTGAAGGAAGAGGTCGAGGTCGCCCAAGGGTATCTCAGCGGAGAGACCGTGATGATCACGGGTGGGGGAGGATCAATCGGCTCCGAGCTCGCGCGGCAAGTCGTTCGCCACCAGCCCGCAGCGGTGATCTTGCTCGGCAAAGGCGAGAACAGCATTTTTGAAATCGATCAGGAGCTCCGGCAGGCTGGCTATGCGGGAAGTCGGGCGATTGTTTGCGACGTGAAAGATCGGGCTTCTCTTGCGCGGGTGTTCGATAAGTACAAGCCAAGCATCGTCTATCACGCGGCGGCTCACAAGCATGTCCCTCTGATGGAGGAAGTTCCGATCGAGGCAATCCGGAACAACATCTTTGGCACCTTGGCCGTCGCCGAGGAGTCGGTGCGTCATGGGGTCAAGAAGATGATTCTGGTCAGCACCGACAAAGCGGTGAACCCGAGCAACGTGATGGGCGCGAGCAAGCGCGTCGCGGAGATGATCATCGGCTCGATGGCTACCCGATACGAAACCGGATTCAGCGCCGTGCGATTCGGCAACGTCCTCGGAAGCCGAGGAAGCCTGGTCCCCATTCTGAAGAAGCAGATCGCCAAGGGCGGACCGATCACGATCACCCACCCGGAGATGACGCGCTTCTTTATGACGATCCCGGAAGCCAGCCGCTTGATTCTTCATGCTGGCGCGATTGGGGATCGCGGTGAGATTTTCATTTTGGACATGGGTCAACCCATCAAAATCATCGAACTGGCGAAGGAAATGATCCACCTCCACGGACTGGTCCCAGGCGATGATATTGAAATCAAGTTCACTGGCATTCGTCCGGGCGAGAAGCTCCATGAGGAGCTGGCCTATGCTGCGGAAGAATTGAAGACCTGTGCCCATCCTAAGATTCGGGTGGTCGCCAATGAGAAACCCGTCTCGTGGGAGTGGCTGATCGCGAGACTTGACCAGCTCCAGACCCTGTGTGATCAGGGCGACGCCGAAACCGCTCGGGCCTCGCTGATGGATCTTGCTTGGGCAAAGAACTCACCCCCGGTGCATCTTTCCCCCTCCGATCCGGTAGGGTAACGAGAAGACCCCTTTTCCTTTTTCTTATGTCTCAGAGCAATGGTATCGCTGAGGCAGAACCGACCCGTGACGGGCCGTTGGTTCGCCTTGAATCAGATTTCGCCGAGGACGGTGGCTTTGGCAAGCGCGTCCTTGAGGTCACTTCGTCGGACGTCAAGGTTTTGGATCAGGCAGGCACAACCCTGCTCCAAGTGCCGATTGCCGACATCAAAACTGCCAAGAATGACCCGCTGGTCAGCGGCGGACGCCTGCTGATCGAGATGAAGTCCGGCGAGGCGATCATGGCGGTCAGCTACTCCATGACCCATGCCCAGGAGTTCAGCGAAGCGGCTCGAGGGATCGAGCAACTCGCCAAGGGCCAGGCCCTTGAGATTAATCTCAAGCACGAAAAGACGCGCTGCGACAAGTGCGGTCGCTTGCTTCCCGAGAAGGACGGTGTTTGCCCGAACTGCATCAATCGGGGCAAGACGATGCTCCGCTTGGCCCGGTTCATCAAGCCGTATCGGTCCAAGGGATTCCTTTTGCTGGGCACGGCAAGCTGCGCCACGTTGGTCGCTCTGGTTCCGCCCGCTTTGCAAGGGCGCATCCTGGATGGATTCAACGAAGGCGTCCGCGATCCGGGATTCCTGTTCCAGTTCGTTTCTCTGTGGGCGTTGGTTTTGGTGATTGCCGCAGGATTGCAGGTGTTCAATGGGCGTTTGATGACCTACCTGGGTGCCCGCCTCGCAAGTGATCTGCGGACGACCACGTATCGAAGTATCGAGTTTCTGACCCTGAACTACTTCGACAAGAAGCCCGTGGGAGCGATCGCCAGCCGGGTGACGCAAGACACCGACCGTGTCTGGTTCTTCCTTGTCGATGGCTTGCCGTTCTTGGTCATCAACGGGATGATGCTGCTCGCCGTCGCGATCCTGATTTTCAGCATCAACTGGTTCCTCGCCATCTGCATTTTGCTCCCGATTCCTCTGGTCGCCCTCATCAGCGTGAAGGCGTGGAAGCCGATCAGCAACCTCTTCTTCCGGGTCAGTCAGAAGATGGCCCGAGTTCACATGCACCTCAATGAGAGCCTCATGGGAATCCGGGTGGTGAAGGCGTTCGCAAAGGAAGACTCAGAGTACGAGAAGTTCCTTAGGCGGAGTGAAGAGCTGCGCAACGCCCACACCCGGGCGGATCAAACGTGGCACACCGCGTTTGGCCTGATGACCCTCTGCGTGAGCATGGGAACGGTCATTCACTGGACGGTCGGTGGCGCGATGCTCTTCCGTGGCGATCTGAGATTCGGTCAGTTCTACATGATCAACGCCTATCTCGGCATGATCTACGGGCCGCTGCAGTGGTTTGCGAGCGTGAACAACTGGTTCAGCCGCGCCATGGCGGGTGCCGAGCGGATCTTTGAGATCATGGACATGAAGCCGGAACCGGCTTTTGTCGGCGGCATAGATCGCCCGATGGTGGGTGATGTTGAGTTCCGCGATGTTCGCTTCGGCTACGACAAGTCGAATCCGGTTATCAATGGCGTGAGCTTCACCGCGAAGGCGGGCGAGATGATTGGTCTGGTGGGTCACTCGGGAGCAGGGAAGTCGACGACCATCAACCTCGTCAGCCGGTTCTATGAGCCCGACCAGGGACAGATCCTGATTGACGGCGTTGATTACCGCGACTTGGATCTGCGCTCGTACCGCAACCAGATCGGCATCGTGCTCCAGGAGCCTTTCTTGTTCCACGGCACGATTGCTGACAACATCCGCTACGGTGCCCCCGACGCCAGCCTCGAGCAAGTGATGGCGGCCGCTAAAGCGGCAAATGCTCACGACTTTATCCTCGCGAAGCCAGATGGCTACGACACCACGGTGGGCGAGCGCGGCGCGCGACTCTCCGGTGGTGAAAAGCAACGGATCAGCATCGCCCGGGCGATTCTGCACGACCCGAAGATCCTCATCTTGGACGAGGCGACTTCGAGCGTGGACGTGGAAACCGAGCGCAAGATTCAAGAGGCCCTACAGCGTTTGGTTCAAGGTCGAACCACCTTTGCCATAGCCCACCGCTTGAGCACCCTGCGGAACGCAGATCGACTCATCGTGCTTGATCGCGGAAAGATCGTCGAAATGGGCACGCATGAGGAGCTGATGGACAAGAAGGGTCACTTCTTTGATCTGGTGCAGACACAGAGCGCGGTGAACGAGATCATCGGCGTGGGGATGGTTTGATTTTTGCGCTAATCAACACAACATCACCCCCCCCCTAACAATTACGGGAGTTCTTTGTTAGGCTTGGATTGATGAAGTACATCCTTGCACTCGCCATTTCGTTCTCCGCGATGTCCGCAATGGTCATCGCCGCGCCAGCCGGAGCAGTCGCGGCTTTTCCAGGATGCTGCTCCTACACAGATGGTCGGAAGGGCGGGCCTTGTGCCGCCTGCAATACCACTGCCTGCTGCAGAGAAGCGTGCGACGCCTACTGTTCAGGAATTAACATTTGGGATCTTCGGCAACACGCGAACTGCCTAGCAGCTTGCTGAGGTGTTCGATCTGAGGTGTTAGATATGAAGCGAGAGACGGCACGGAAGAAGAACCCCTTGATCGCTGTCGCGGCGATCGTCGTTCTTGGTGGTGCACTGGGGCTTGTCTTCGGTGCCTGGTATCGGAGTACGCTTCCGACTCCAAACGAGGAAAGGGCGTCAAAAATCTACAAGCTGGAGCCAAAGGTGTATGCTCGGATGAGCCGCTTGGATCGTGCCATCTCTCGCGAAGGTAGGCGCATGACGCATGCCGAACACAGCGATTTAATGCGGCTTTTGGCAACGCTGGACAGCCTTGGAAAGCTTCGGTTCTGTGGGCTTCTGTCCTATCCTCGCGAGGAAGCCGCAGACTACGATGAGGCTACTGAGTTGCTCAAGAGTCTGGCGTCCTCCCGCGCAGAGGATTCCACGACCCGTTTTGGTTGCCTCAAGCTACTCTTCTTCTACAACGACCCCGCAGAAGGCAAACGAATTGGGCTGTCTTGGAAAGATGAATCGGACGAATACTTGCGGAAAGGATACGAACTTGTTCTCTCCGATGCTAAGCCAGAAAGAAGATTGTATGAGGATCCCAACGTTTCGGAACGTCAGTGAGCAGCGCGCTTTTACCGTGACGGAATTACTGGTCGTCATTGGAATAGTTGCCTTGCTATCTGCAATTCTTTTTCCAGTGTTAGCACGAGCAAAGGCTGCCGCACAAGTCACAACTTGTATGAGTAACCTACGGCAGATCGGCTTGGGGACGACCCTGTATGCAGGTGATAACGGAGATTTCCTGATGCCACGAAGTCAATCTGCGGCTGACCCACCGGTGGCAGAGTGGACGGAAAGGCTTAAGAGTTATGGCGTCTCATCCCGGGTTCTGCGTTGCCCCGCTGACTGCTATTACGACATTTCATCAGGCTCCCGAGATTGCTCGAACAATTTCCACAAGCGTACTGGCTCAAGCTACAGTTACAATGGAAGAAACATCGAGGAGAAGTTCAGCACGCTCACCTCAGCTCCGGATTCGTCGAAGACAGCGCTCATGATCGAGCATCTGCCGTTTCACGATGACATCAATTTCGCGACGGGCCGAATCAGAACCCTGTTCTTTGACCTTCATGTTGCCCCGGTGCCCTGGGGACAGAGGATGCAGGTTCTTGATCCTCAGAACTAGACTCACCGAAGAATCCGTGCTATCGTCAGATGTATGGAATTTTGCCGCCTCTTTTTCGCCCCAGAAGGGCGGCTTCGGCTGGAATATAAGGATCAGTGCTACCTGGAGGTCAAGCCGATCTGGGCGTCGCCTCTGCGGTATCCCGACCGGTTCCTGGCCCTCGTGGACGGGAAGGATCGCGAGATTCTGATGGTCACGAATCCGGCGGAGGAGTTCTCGCCGGAGATGTGGCAGATGGTTCAGGCCGAGCTTCACAAGCGGTATCTCAACGGCCGAATCCACCGGATTCTGAGCGCAAAAACCGAGTTCGGATCCACGTACTGGCATGTCGTGACGGATCGCGGGGAGAAGGAGTTCGTCACCCAGTCGCTGCAGGAAAACGCCCAGTGGTTGCGGGAGAACTATCTGCTCGTGATCGATGTGGATGGCAATCGGTTTGAAATTCCGGACGTGGATGCCCTGGACGAGCGCAGCCAGAAGATTCTCAACGTGACGGTCTGAGACCACCGAGCCGAGACAGAGAAGCCCCGAGTTCCAACGAACTCGGGGCTGAATTTTTCGTGGGATCGTGGCGAATTATTCGCCAAGTGGCCACGTGGCCACCGTCACCGATTCCATGACCGCGGGATTTTCTTCCAGCGGATTGTCACGATGGTCGCGCTTCAAGTTGACGATGGTCTCCACCACATCCATCCCCTCGATCACTTGACCAAAGACCGAATACTGTCGGTCGAGGTGAGGAGCCGTTTTGTGCATCAGGAAGAACTGGCTGCCGGCCGAGTTCGGATCGCTGGTGCGCGCCGCGCTCAGGATTCCTGGGGTGTGGGGCACGTCGTTGAACTCAGCAGGAAGGGTGTATCCCGGACCGCCCGTGCCGTGCATTTCTCGCGGCATGGTCTTGCTGTTCGGGTCGCCGCCCTGAATCATGAAGCCAGGAATCACCCGGTGGAACCGAATGCCATCGTAGTAGCCCTCGCTTGCGAGCTTACGGAAAGCGGCAGCGTGTTGCGGTGCCTTGTCATCAAAGAACTTCACGACAATGCGGCCGTGGTTCGTGTTGATCAGGACGACCTGATCGCCCTCGTTCGGTGCGGTCGCTCCGGGAGCGGCGGTGCTAGAAAGTTGACTCATAGTAGTTGGTTATTGGGAAAGAGGCCAAGTTTTGATCTCGACCGTTTGGAGAACGATGGCCTTTTCGGGGGGCACGAGACCGTTGGCTTGCTGGCTGGTTGGCCCGGTTTTCACGATCTTGTCGACGACATCGAGGCCTTCGATGACCTTTCCGAAGGCACTGTATTTGCCATCCAGGAACGGAGCGTTCGCGTGCATGATGAAGAACTGGCTCCCCGCCGAGTTCGGATCTTGCGCCCGCGCCATGCTGAGAATGCCTCGGTTGTGTTTGAGCTCGCTGAACTCGGCGTTCACGCCGACTCGCTTACCCTCGGAATCCATCGGGCCGCCGGTTCCCCAGAAGTTGCTCCGAGCAAGGTCGGCACTGTTCGGGTCTCCGCCCTGGATCATGAATCCTGGGATACAGCGGTGGAAACGGGTTCCGTTGTAGAACGATTTCCCCGCCAGTTCCTGGAAGTTTTTGACGTGATTGGGGGCGACTTGCGGGAAGAACATCACGACGATTTTGCCCTCGGTCGTCGTAAGGACGGCGACCTTGTCTCCTTTCTCGGGGGCAATGGCGTCCTGATCAAAGCTCACTTTGATCAGGGCGTTCTGCAAGGGTGTGGGGTTCGGGGCAATCGCCGCGAGGGAGAGAAGTCCAGGAATCATCACTTCACCGGCCACTTGGCAAGGGTTGCCTTCTTCAGCACCACCGCCTTGTCGGATGGCACTTTCTCATTTTGGGCTCCCGTCTGCACGATCTCGTCCACGATTTCGATGCCAGAAACGATCTTGCCGAAGGCGGAATACTCACCATCCAGGCTCGGATAGGCTTGGTGCATCAGGAAGAACTGGCTGCTGGCCGAGTTCGGATCCGAGCTTCGAGCGGCGGAGAGCACACCTCGGGTGTGCTTGAGCAGGTTGCCGCCTTCAAAATCCACATTGCGTTCTGATCCATCTGGATTCATCTTTCCGCCAGTTCCCCATTCGGCGGAAAGCGAGAGATCCTTACTCTTCGGGTCGCCGCCTTGAATCATGAATCCAGGGATGCAGCGGTGGAATCGTGTGCCGTCGTAGAAGCCTTCCTTCACCAGGCTCTTGAAGTTCTCCACGTGCTTGGGGGCGACTTCGGGATAGAACATCACGATGATCTTGCCCTTCTCGGTCTCAAGAACCGCGACTTCGTCGCCATCCTTGGGTGCTTCGGGAAGATTGGCTTCCGCCTTCGGCTCCTCGGGTTTGGCGGGTGTCGGGTCGGCGGGTTCACCCGATTCGAGCGGAGTCGGAGGGGCTTCGGCTTCGGGTTGGGTGACGCATCCAGCCAGTCCGAGGAGAAGGGCGATGATCCCGGCAAGAAACGCGGGGTGAATCAGCTTCATGGGGTGATTATAGAAGAAGCCCAGGCATCATCCCAAAGGCTCTCGGGACATGCCTGGGCCTGGATCACGGATTCACGACATGGAGGCGACTTCGAGGCTCATGCCCGCCGGGATCGAAACGGTGCGGTTGAGTCGCTCACTGCCCGCGATCGTCACGCGAACCGTGACAGTGCGATCCACCGACGACTTGTTGGTGGCCCAGACCTTCACCGGGTTGTGAATCTGATCCATCGTGAAGTTGATCCGTTGCTCCGAGCCAGTGTTGAGGGCACTGCACCAGGGTTGAACGCTGATGCTGTGGCAGATGTTCGTGGAGGTCAAGATCGACTCGCCATTTCGGGTGAGAGCCAGCGTGACGATGTCGCCGGTTGCCCCTTGCAGCGCCACCGAGGCATCGGCAGTTGTTTTGGTTTGCAGGCCACCGCAACCGCCTACCAGACCCAGAAGAAGGGTGAGGGGAATGAGAGCAAATAAAAAGAACCGCATAAGAACTCCGATTTAGTTGTCATTGTGAGTGCAATTTTTGCGCCACAACTTGCCTTTATGACGCTGGTCGCCGATTGCCGGTTCTGCTGAGAGGAAAATTCGGACACTTCCGTCGTCTGTGTCGGAAATTGGCTCCCAACATGCAAAAAGCCCCCAGGTCACTTGACCCAGGGGCTGGAGAGCGAGGACCGACGAACCTCAGCGGCTACCGATTTCCGGATAGTCCAGACCTTCGGGGCCTTCGTAGATGCAGGTCGGTCGGATGAGTCGGTTGTGGGCCAGCTGCTCGATAGCGTGGCTGCTCCATCCGCTCACGCGGGCCATCACGAAGATCGGGGTGTAGAGCTCGATGGGGATATCGAGCAGATAGTACGCGTAGGCTGCCGGGAAGTCCACGTTCGGGTAGATGCTCTTTTCTTCGAGCATCACCTTTTCCATGATGTCGGCAATGTCGCCCCATCGGGTGTTGCCCTTGCGCCGGCCGATCTCCTTGGCGACTTGGGTCAGGTAGATGGCGCGGCTGTCGCCCACCTTGTACTCGCGGTGACCGAAGCCCATGATCTTAGACTTGTTGGCCAGCGCGGTGCGGATCCAGTCTTCAGCCTTCTCCGGCGTATCAACTTCGAGCAGCATGCGCATGGCTTCCTCGTTCGCGCCACCGTGGAGGGGGCCCTTGAGGGTGCCGATTCCGCTGACGATTCCGCTGTAGATGTCGCTGAGCGTCGCGACGGTGACTCGGCAGGCGAAGGTCGAGGCGTTGAACGTGTGCTCCGCGTAAAGCGTGAGCGAAGCGTCCATCACCTTCACGGTGAAAGCATCTTCTTCCTTGCCGTGAAGCATGTAGAGGAAGTTGGCGGCGGTGCTCAGGCCAGCCTTCGGGGCGATGGGCTCGCGACCGTTGGCGATGTGGTAGGCCGCGGTCACGATGCGCGGAGCCTTGGCCACGATGCGGATGGCCTTGCGGATATTGGCACCGTGGTCGAGAGCATCTTCGGCGTAATCGGCATCGTAGCCTGCGAGGGTGGCGTAACCCACCTTCAGCATGTCCATCGGGTGCGTGCCCGGGGCGCACTGTCGGAGGGCTTCGATGACCTGCGGCGGAACTTCGCGTTCAGCTTCGAGGGTCGCTTTGAAAGTGTCGAGCTCTTCTTGAGACGGCAGGTGACCGCGAAGAAGCAGGAAGGCGGTTTCCTCGAAAGATCCCTTTTCTGCGAGGTCGTGGACGTTGTAACCGCGATACTCCAATCGACTGGTTTCGACGGTGATCTTGGAGATCTTGGTAATGCCGGCGACGATTCCCTCAAGGCCGGGGCTGTAATTCGGGTAAGTGGTTGCGCTCATCGTTCGATTCTCGCTCTGTACTACGATGTGACTTCTTTGTCTTCGTCCAGATTGCGGCAAACGGGGCCGTGCGGCCTTGGGGTTTCCGGCAGGGCGGGACACTCAGAGTCCAACGATGCGCGGAGTTTACCTATCGGGTCAGGTGGCGTCCGTGCCCTCGGGACCGGGGTTTATTCTCGGCTCCACTCGGCTTCGCGTTCAGGAAACTGCGGATAATCGATGGTGGAATAGAGCTCATGGCGCGTGCGCATCTTGTCCATCCATCCGGCCTGAGTGCCTGTTTCGAGGAGATCGCGGTAAAACTCCTCGACCGCCTTGAGCATCACGCGCAGGGCCGTGACGGGGAAGATCACCATCTGGTAGCCGAGGTTCTCAAACTGCTGCGCAGAGATGAGCGGGGTTTTGCCGAACTCGGTCATGTTGGCGAGAAGCGGGACGCCCGGGAGGGCTTCCCGGAACTCGGCAAACTCTTGCTCGCTCAACAGCCCTTCGGGGAAGATCGCATCGGCTCCCGCTTGCATGTAAGCCTTGGCTCGGTCGATGGCCGCAGGCATCCCCTCGACGCCGCGGGCATCGGTTCGGGCCATGACGACAAAGCTGGAATCGCGCTTATGGGCGACGGCAGCCCGGATTTTGGCCTCCATTTGGGCACGAGGGATGACATCTTTGCCATCCAGGTGGCCACATCGTTTGGGAGACACCTGGTCTTCGAGGTGGATTCCCGCCAGCCCGGCGCGTTCCATCTCGATGACCGTGCGGGCGGTGTTCCAAACTTCGCCGAACCCTGTGTCGGCATCGCAAAGGATGGGCACCGGGGCGACGGAGCAGGCATTGGCCGCAGTTCGCGCCATTTCTTCGGGGGTGATTACCGCGATATCCGGTAGACCCGTGACATTGTTGGTGATTGCTCCGCCGCTGAGGTAGACGGCCTGAGCTCCCTGCTTGGTGGCCGCGAGCGCAGTCAGGGCGCTGAAGGCTCCCGGCATGACCACGATTCCATTCTTCCACCGGTCGCGGAGGATCTGTCCCGGGCTGGTCAGAGGGGCATGGAGCATAGAAAGAGGTTACCTGGCTCCTCAGTAACCTCTCCAGTTCCGCAGACCGGAGCCTTTAAGTTTGGCTTGATGACCCATTTCCCGACCCTGAAGGGTCGGGGCACCCCAGCTCTTCAGGGTCGCTCAATCGCGGGGTTTAACGCCAATCTCAAGCATTCGGGAGAGCGCGACTCTCGCCCAATGAGCGGTCTTCTCGGGAACCTGGATCTGGTTGACCACTTCTCCCGCGACCAGCCGCTCGAGCACCCAGCAGAGGAAGCTGGGGTGGATGCGGTACATCGTCGCGCACGGGCAGATTTGAGGGTCAAGGCAGATGATGGTCTTGTCGGTGTGCTCCTTGGCAAGACGATTCACCAAGTTCACTTCCGTCCCGATCGCCCAGCTGGAGCCGGCGGGGGCATCCTCCACCATTTTGAGGATGTACTCGGTGCTTCCGTTGAAGTCACTGGCGAGAACCACATCGAGCTCGCACTCGGGGTGGACGAGGACGTTGATGCCGGGATACTCGGCGCGCGCCTTCTCAATTTGCTCGACGGAGAAGCGCTTATGGACACTGCAATGTCCCTTCCACAGAATGAATCGCGCGGCTTGAAGCTTCTCGACCGAGTTGCCGCCCAGCGGCTTGAACGGATCCCAGAGGGCCATCTCAGTGTCGGGATCGAAGCCCATTTTGACTCCCGTGTTGCGCCCGAGGTGTTGATCTGGGAAGAAGAGAACCTTATCTTGGCGACCTTCAGGGGCAAGCGAGAACGCCCAATCGAGAGCCGCAGCAGCGTTGGTACTCGTGCAGACAGTTCCTCCGTGCTCGCCGACAAAACCCTTGAGGTTCGCGGCGGAATTGATGTAGGTCACGGGGACGATCTTCGGCTGGTCTCCGGCTCGGTCGAGCTCGATGTCACCCAAGACCTCCGAGAGCTGCTTCCAGCAGGATCGAACCTGGAAGAGATTCGCCATATCGGCCATGGAGCATCCGGCGGCGAGGTTGGGGAGGATGACCTTTTGGTGATCGCCGGTCAGGATGTCGGCGGATTCGGCCATGAAGTGAACGCCGCAGAACACGATGAACTCAGCCTCCGGGTGCTTGTTGGCGTCTTTGGCGAGCTTGTAGCTGTCCCCGCGATAGTCGGCGTGGGCAATGATCTCGTCCCTCTGGTAGTGATGCCCGAGGATCACGAGCCGGGAGCCGAGGGCTTTTCGGGCTGAGGTGATTCGGTCATGGAGTTCCGCTTCGGTGGCGGACGAGTACTCCTCGGGCAATGGAGGTTGATACATCCCAACTCTATTATACGGTCGCTCGGCCCGCGTCCTTGCGTCGTCCTGTCCCTTCAAAAAGTCGAAACGGTTCGTGTCCTTTCCGCTACAATTTTGGGCAAAAAACAATACAATAGGTGGAACTGATTAACACAATTAATCATTCGTGACGTATATCTCCAAGCGAGGCGACGACGATGACGCCACATTACAACACCACCCTTAATCTCCATCACGCGGCGACGCTCTCGAATCGGATCGTGAGTCGCCTGAGCCAAGTCGTGCCTCTTGAGCAGGACTCGGAGAGCTTGGAGCAAGCGCATTTTCTGGTCAGCGAAATGCTGCCGTACTTCGATCACGACTACGAACCATCAGTGGCTGAAACGATGGTGATGCGTGAGCACATGCTCGACTTAGCCCGTCACCTCGTGCAACTGATTGAATTCGAGGGACACAAAAGTGATCGGTTGGGCCAGTCGGTGAGGAATCTCTTCGAGTGCCTTGCCGCCGACCATGAAGGCGCAATGATGGGCCTTCGGGCAGGCGAAAACCCAAACTCCTTACAGCGTCCGCGCTGACTCGGCAGAAGAACGGCGTTCCAGCATCAGCGCGATTCCTAGTCCGAGCGCAAGCCCAGCGAACGAGAGCGTTGTTGCCTCAAACAACTCGCCGAGGAGAGAGACATTGAAGAGTCGGCTATCCATGAACGCCCAGATGGCTCCGGCGATGAATCCGGTTGCGACAAAGCCTGCGCGTCGCACCTTCAGTCCAGCGATCGCCGACATCATCACGAGCCATCCATCGTGAGGCAACGCCGCGCCGAGTCCCGTGAACTTGACCGCATTCACCGCAAGCCAGGCGATGAACGGCGTGGCAAGACCGGCGAGGATCCCGAGGATCAGAGACCGATTCGGAGCGGTGGGCGACTGCATGAGGCTAGTTTACGCACGTCATGCCAGGAAAATGCACGGCTTCCGGTGATTCTTAGGCGATTCCTTTCCCAGATCGGAGCCCTTTGATCGCCTGGACGAGCGAATCTGCGGTCAACCCCACGCCCGCGCGAATGACGGGCTGGGTGCCATGTTCGACCCATCCATCAGGAAGGGTCAGGAGCTTGTGCGCACGGGGAAGGAGATTCCGTTCGGCGAGGCCATCAACGAGTTGCTGTCCAAATCCTCCGATTCGCACGTTTTCTTCGATAATGACGAGGGGACGAGAGGGCTTCATCCAGGCCGAAATCCCATCGACATCAATCGGCTTGCACCAGCGGGCGTTGATGACGAGGATGTGAACTCCTTCGTCGTGGAGTTGCTGGGCGGCTTCCCAGGCCTCGGTGACCATCGACCCGACCGCAACGATGACGGCATCGATCTGTTTCTCATCTCCGCGCGGGACGCCGGGAATGCCGAGCACTTCGCACTTTCCGAGTTCGATCGGGGTGCGGGATTCGGGGAGGTTCTCGGGCGAGTTGCCTCGGGGATAGCGGATTGCGCTCGGGCCTTTGTCATAGCTGGCCATCCAGGCGAGCATGGAGCGAAGCTCCGTCGCATCCCGTGGCGCGCAGAGAGTCATGTTGGGGATATGGGTCAGGAAGCTGATATCAAAGGTGCCGTGGTGCGTCGGACCATCGTCGCCCACCAGACCGGCACGATCCATCGCGAATCGAACCGGGAGGTTCTGGATGCACACATCGTGGAGGACTTGGTCGTATCCGCGTTGGAGGAAGGTGGAGTAGATCGCGCAGAAGGGCTTGAGGCCTCCTGCCGCAAGGCCCGCGGCGAAAGTCACTCCATGCTGTTCGGCGATGCCGACGTCGTAGTATTGTTTCGGAAGCTCTTGGGCAAAGCCCGTCAGCCCGGTGCCATCTGGCATGGCGGCGGTGATCGCGATGACCTTGGGATCTTCCTTGGCCAGTTCAATCATCGCTTCTCCGAAGACGGAGGTGTAGGTGGTCGCGGCAGCTTTGGAGGGGAGCTCGCACTTTTGCAGATCAAACGGCACCACGCCATGCCACTTCGTCGCGTTTTCCTCGGCGACCTCATAGCCCTTGCCCTTCACCGTGATGGCATGGACAAACACGGGATAGTTGACTTCACGCATGTTGCGGAAGATCTCCAGAAGCAGGGGAAGGTCGTGTCCATCGACGGGGCCGATGTATTCGAATCCGATCTCTTCGAAGATCGTCCCGGTCTGCTCCGGGGCAAAGTAGTGGGTCACGCCGTGGCGAAGACCTGCCGCGATCCGGTGCGCGGGGCCGCCGACGCGTTCGACGAGGCTCTTCGCCATTTGCGCCATCCCCTGAACTTGGGGACGAGATCGGAGGCGGGTGAAGTATTTCGTGAGAGCCCCAACGTTCGGGGCAATGGACATCCGGTTGTCATTGAGAACGACATGGATATCTGTGCCGAGGTCTCCGGCGTGGTTCAACGCTTCCCAGCTCATTCCCGCGCAGATCGCGGCGTCTCCTGTGACGGCGACGACCTTCTCCTTGGTGCCGAGTTGGTCGCGGGCGGCGGCGAATCCGAGGGCCGCGCTGATCGCGGTGCCTGCGTGACCAGCCCCGAAGTAGTCGAGTTCATGCTCGTCGCGTTTCAGGAATCCGCTCAGACCCTTGTGCTTGCGGAGGGTATCGAATCGGGGAAGTCGTCCGGTGAGCAGCTTGTGGGGATACGCCTGATGTCCGGTGTCCCAGATGATCTTGTCCGGAGGCGTATGGTAGGCGGCGTACATCGCCACGGTGAGCTCGACCGTGCCGAGATTGGAGCTGAAATGTCCTCCCGTTTGGGAGACTTTGTCGAGGATGGCTTGGCGCACGTCTCGGGCAAGTTCGGTCAGTTCTTTCTCAGTGAGCTTGTGGAGCTCGCTGGGTTGGATGATCTGCGAAAGGATAGGGTACGCCGAGTCCATTGAATCCACCTAACAACCCTTACGCGAGGAAGCGTTCCTCGGTTCGGGACTGCTTGCTTGAAAAGATAGACGAAAAACTGCGCGGAAAGGGTGGAATGTGGAAAGTCGAAACGTTTAGACTAGATGTTGAGAGCCTGGTCTCACCAGTGAGAATCCGATGTTGACTTCCGCGCTTTGTGCTGTTTTCTTGTCCACGACGCAGGTAGGAGCCTCGATGCCGGGATTTTTCCCCTTCGTGATGCCCTGGGATTCTGCCCCGAATGGGTCGGCGGCAGATGTTTCGTTCCTGAACCATAAGCCTGCCGGGAAGCATGGTCGTGTTGTGGCGAAGGGCCCCCAATTTGTGCTCAGCGGCACCGGCGAACGGATCAAGTTTTTCGGCACCAACGTGGGTACTCGTGCCGCGTTTCCTGAGAAGGCCGATGCCGACAAGATCGCGGCGCGTATGGCGAAGCTGGGGATCAACATCGTGCGATTCCACCACCTGAACAACGGCTGGGATACAGAGTTCGGAACGATCTGGAAGCAAGGTCGGCTCCACGTCGAGATCGATCCCAAGATGGTCGACAAGCTGGACTACTTTGTTGCGGCTCTGAAGAAGCAGGGCATCTACACGAACTTGAATCTCCAAACGTCGCGCGAGATGGTTCCGGAGCTCGGTTTCCCCGAATCCGTCAGGCAGATTCCAAACTTCCAGAAGAAGGTCGATAAGGTCAATCGCCGGATGATTGAGATCCAAAAGCAATACGCCAAGGATCTCCTCGACCGGGTGAACCCCTACACCGGGATCAAGTACAAGGATGACCCTGCGGTCATGGTGATCGAGATCAACAACGAGAACTCTCTTGCGGGTTGGCCTGGGGAGGCTCCCGGTGCGGGTGTGACGGCGTGGCCGGAGCCCTTCCGAGGCGAGATGAAGGGGCTCTGGAACAAGTGGCTGGTCAAGCGGTATGGCAGCAACGCCAAGCTCCGTGAAGCGTGGCCGACTTCACGCAATCTCACGGGCAAAAATCAGTTCACCTCGAATTCGGTGTGGACTCACGAGAATCAAAGCAACGGCAACGTGACGTTCCAGGCATTGCCCGGAAGCGGCGGTGATACACCCGTCGGATTCGTGGCCACGGTCGTTTCAAACCCAGGGCCGGATTGGCATGTTCAAGCGCATTTGGCGGGGGTGACCTTTGAGAATGGCAAGAACTACACCCTGAGCTTCCGGGTGAAAGCGGATCGGGTGCTGGCGTTCAACGTGGACGCCCGGCTCGGCGTTCCAGACTGGAGCAATCTCGGCCTGAGTTCCAGCGTACAGGCGACGACCGAATGGAAGAAGCATGAAATCAGCTTCAAAGCACTGGGCAACAAGCCTGGAACTGGGCGGATCAGCTTTGTGCTTGGCGCGACCCGGGGCAAGGTTGAATTTGCCGATGTGAGTCTGCGCGAGGGAACCGTCTCGATTGGTCTGGAGGAGGGGGAATCAGCCGAAGCCGGAAACATTGAATTCCCCGCGCCGAGCGCAAGCCAGCGTTTCCGTGACTGGTCGCAGTTCATCGTCGATACCGAGTCTGCCTACTCCAACGAAATGCGCGCCTATCTCCGCGACACGCTCGGGTTTAAGGAGACGAATATCATCGACACCCAAATCTTCTGGGGAGGCATGACGGGGCCAACTCGGGAATCGGCGATGGAATTTGCCGACAACCACGCCTACTGGAATCACCCCACATTCCTCGGTGCGGATTGGAGTCCGACGGACTACCGAGTGGATCGCAAGGCAATGGTCAACGAAATGCGCGGGAAGTGGGGCGAATTCAACTCTCTCACGGCCTGTCGCCTGGCTGACAAACCGTACAGCGTGAGCGAGTACAATCACCCGGCTCCGAGCGATTTCCAGGTGGAAATGATGCCGATTTACGGCTCGTTCGCGGCGTTTCAAGACTGGGACATCATCTACACCTTTGCGTGGGATGACACGGGGTCGCGAGCGGATAACTCGCGGTATGACAACTATTTTGACGTGAGCAAGAACCCGGCAAAAGCGGCGTTCTTCCCGGCGACGGCGCTGATGTTCCGTGCAGGAGCGTTTCCGGCAGCCAGCGGGTCTCAGGTTCTGACCGTTCCGCCGAAAGCCTGGGAGATGGCGACCACTCAGACGCAGATGTGGGAGACCTACGGTCAGGCCCGGTCGCCGCTGGAGTTCCGCATTGGGATGAAGGTCGGCACTGCTTCGGGAACTTCACTGCGGACCGAGGGCATGGCCTCCAAGAACTTCGTTGTCTCGGGGCATGCCGGTCGGCAGATTCTCGTCGGCTCTGGGCCGAAGGCGGTGATGATCAATGGATTTGTCGGAGATCAGGCGGTGGCGGCGGAAGGGCATCGTTTCCTCTTCGGTCGCACGGGCTCCGAAGGGTTTGCGGCAATGACCTTAACTCCTTTGGACGGGCAACCTCTGAAGTCAAGTAAGCGAATGCTCCTGACCCTCGGTGCTCGCGTCGAGAATGTGGGGATGCAGTGGAATGCGGAGCGGAATTCGGTGCGTGACCAGTGGGGCCGCGGACCGGTGCATGCAGAGTTCGTTCCCCTGACCGCTCAACTCAGCGTGGACGGGGCGCGGAAGGTTTTTCCTCTGAATCCGGATGGCACCCGTCGGGCGGCGTTGTCGGCAACGTTCGAGAACGGTCGGCTCCGTTTCGCCACCGATCCAGGAAACCCGTCGATGTGGCTGGAGATCGTGGTGCGGTAGTTGGTCTGACCTCGATCCCTGGCGTATCATATTGGTATGAGCACTCGGGCTGATTTAGAACATGTTCTGCTCGCTGATCCTGAGATCATGCACGGAGAACTTTGTTTCCTTGGCACCCGAGTGCCCGTTCGGCTCCTGCTTGAATACGTCCAGGCAGGAGACAGTATCGAAGATTTCTCCGAGGACTACCCGAGCGTCCCGATGGAGTTCATTGCTGAAGTCTTGCGCGTGCCAGGCGAGACCCCACAACGCGGCCTCGATACATCGTGTTCTTGAGCGGTGTGCCCCGATCCCTTCAGGGTCGGGATTTGGGCTCATCAGCGACCGAACCAACTCCAGGTCGTCACGGGTTCAGCAAAAAATCTTCCGCGCCCGACCCTGAAGGGATCGGGGCACCCTGTTGGAGCGAGGCTCCGTGCCCGTGATTGAGCCGGCCCGAAGCCAGGCTTAGACAGGTTTCGGGCCGGTTTCGGCGAGGATCACGCTGCTGATGCCGCCTCGAACCGCGAACTTACCTGTGACGCGCATCCAACGTGGGGAGCAGACACCGCTCAGCTCATCGAGCAGACGATTCGTGACCGCCTCATAGAAAATCCCCTGATCGCGGAAGCTGTGGTAGTAGTACTTGAGCGACTTTAGCTCGATGCAGGTGGCATCGGGGATGTATTCCAGCTCGATGGTGGCGAAGTCGGGGAGGCCGGTTTTGGGGCAGACGCTGGTGAACTCAGGGCAGGAGTGGGCGATCACATAGTTCCGGTGCGGTGCGGGGTTGGGGAAGGTCTCCAGGATCGCCTTGCTGTCGTTCGTCTGACTCATGCCGCCAAGGGTACCGAGAACCCGCTGGCCTCGCGGGGACTCCCCCAGCGGAGGCCCCACAAGTCCGGGTAACTTTGCGGGCAATGGTTGCCATCGTGTTTCCGGGCCAGGGGTCGCAGAGACCCGGGATGGGCGAAGATCTCTATCACAACGATTCGTTTGCGCGTCAGGTGTTTGATCAGGTTCAGCAAGCGACGGGGATCAACGTGGCGAGCCTCTGCTTCACAAGCGACGAAGAGACCCTGCGCCAGACTCAGAACACGCAGATTGCCCTATACACATGTGGACTCGCCGCTTATCTTGCCCTCGATGCGGCGATGCCGGAGCTTCAGCCTGTCGCGATGGCAGGTCATAGTGTCGGCGAGTATGCGGCTCTCGCGGCGGCGGGAAAGATTTCGATTGAAGAAGGGGCCCGCCTGGTGCGCAAGCGCGGGGAGATCATGGCCCGAGCTGGCGCGGATCGGCCTGGGGCGATGTCGGCAGTCCTTGGTTTGACAGCGGAGGAGCTCCAGCACATTCTGGATTCCGCCACATTTGATGGCGACGTGGTGATTGCCAACGACAACTGCCCCGGCCAACTGGTGATCAGCGGCGACCGTGACGCGGTGCAAGCGGCGAGTGTGCTCGCGGGTGAGCGCGGAGCCAAGCGAGTTCTTCCCCTCCCGGTAAGTGGAGCCTTCCACAGCCCGTTGATGAAATCAAGTGCCGAGGAAATGGCCGTGGATCTCGCGAAGGCCCGGTTTGGTGCTTCGGAAATCCCGGTTTACAGCAATGTCACCACGCGTCCCGGCGATGACTGGGCAAAGCTTCTGCAGCAGCAACTCGAATCCCCCGTGCGCTGGACGGAAAGCGTCCAGCAGATGATCGCGGATGGCGTGACGACGTTTGTGGAGTGCGGGAGCGGTGAGGTTCTCACCGGGCTGGTGCGACGAATTGACAAGGAAAAAACCGGGTTGCGCGTTCTCGATACGGCAACTCTGAGTGAGACAGTGAGCAAGCTGAAGGAGCAAATGGCATGAGATTTAGCGGAACAACCGTCGTGGTGACCGGCGCAAGCCGAGGGATTGGGCGTTCGATTGCCCTGGCTTTCGCGGCCGAAGGGGCCAAGGTTGCCTGCGTGGCGACGAAAGTCGAAAACGCACAAGGCACCGTCGATGCGATTGTCGCGGCGGGCGGCGAAGCCAAGCCGTATGGTCTGGATGTCAGCGACTCAGCAGCAGTAGCCGAAGTTTTCGCCCAGATCGAAGGCGATTTGGGCACGGTGGGAGTGCTCGTCAACAACGCTGGTCTCACCCGCGACACCTTGATGATGCGGATGAAAGACGAGGATTGGGATCGGGTGATCGATGTGAACCTGAAGGGCGCCTACCTCACCACCAAGGCTGTGATGAAAGGCATGATGAAGGCTCGAACCGGTCGAATTGTCAACATCAGCAGTGTCGTCGGCGTCCACGGTTCGGCGGGGCAGGTCAATTATTCAGCGAGCAAAGCTGGTTTGCTTGGACTCACGAAGTCGGTGGCCAAGGAGCTCGGAAGCCGGGGAATTACGTGCAACGCGATCGCTCCGGGGTTCATTGAGACCGACATGACCCACGACCTCAGCGAGGACTTCAAGGCACGCGCCATCGCGGATGCCCCGGCGGGTCGATTGGGCAAGCCGGAGGATATTGCGGCGGCGGTTCTGTTCCTTGCTGCGCCGGAATCTGGGTTCATCACCGGGCAGTGCCTGGAAGTGGATGGCGGCCTTTTCCTCTGAGTTTTCGGGGGAGAGTCCTGAGACAGTTGGCTTAGGACTGGAAAAGCCTGTGCATCCACCTGGCAAGTTTGAGAGTAATATAGCGCGGGGGCTCTCTGAGTCTCCCAAGTTAGGAAGGTAAGACGAAATATGTCAGCAACCGTTTTTGAGCGTGTCCGCAAGGTGACCTGTGAAGAGCTCGGCGTGACCGAGACCGAAGTCGAAATGGACAAGAGCTTCCAGGAAGACCTTGGCGCCGACTCGCTCGATGTTGTGGAATTGGTCATGGCGCTGGAAGAAGAGTTCGGCGTGGAGATCCCCGATGATGATGTCGCGAACATGAAGACTGTGGGCGACGCGGTCACCTACATCGAAAGCAAGAACTAAGCTTTCATCTCTCGAAAAATCATGTCGTTTCAGCCTTCGGGTCGAGTGGTGGTGACGGGTCTTGGAGCCGTCACCCCTCTTGGTCTTTCAGTAGATGAGTTCTGGCCGCGCATGCTCGCGGGCGAGAGTGGCATCGGTTCCGTGACCTTGATGGACACGACCGAGTATCCCACGAAGATTGCCGCTGAGGTCAAAGACTTCGACGCCAGTGTCTATGTGGACAAAAAGGAAGCTCGCCGGATTGATCGCTTTATGGCGTTCGCGGTGGCGGCTTCCCAGATGGCTCTCGATGATGCCAATTTCCCGATGGACGATGAAGACCTCAAGTATGAGGTTGGTTGCTTGATCGGGTCGGGCATTGGAGGGCTGAACACCATGACCGAGCAGACTCAAAAGCTGTGGCGTGAGGGCCCGGATCGGGTTTCCCCGTTCCTTGTGCCCTACATGATCCCGGACATGGCGAGCGGATACACCTCGATTCGCTATGGGTTCAAAGGGCCGAATACGTGCGTCGTCACGGCTTGTGCCACCGGTGTTCACTCGATTGGCGATGCGTATCACATCATCAAGCGAGGCGATGCCATTGCGATGATTGCGGGCGGAACCGAGGCTTCGATCAACCCGATTGGGATGGCGGGATTCTGCGCAGCGCGCGCGATGACCACGAAAAACGAGGCTGGTGCCACAGCCAGTCGTCCGTTTGATGCCACACGCGACGGTTTTATCCTGGGTGAAGGCGCGGGCGTTTTGGTGCTCGAAGATTACGAGTTTGCCAAGGCTCGCGGAGCCAAGATCTACGGTGAAGTGATTGGCTACGGCATGAGCGGCGACGCTCACCACATCACGATGCCCGCTCCGAATGGAGATGGTGCTTATCGCTCGATGTTGAAGTGTCTCAAGTCAGGCGGGCTCACTCCGAAGGATATCGACTACGTGAACGCCCACGGCACCTCGACTCCGTACAACGACAAGTTCGAGACGATGGCGATCAAGCGGGCCTTTGGTGAGGAAGCACATTCCACCCCCGTGAGCAGCACCAAGTCGAGTATCGGGCACTGTTTGGGGGCGGCCGGGGCGATCGAATCGGTCATTTGCCTTCTTGCGATGCGCGATCAGATCATGCCGCCGACGATCAACTATTCGACTCCCGATCCGGAGTGCGACCTGGACTATGTGCCGAACGAGGCGCGCAAAGCTCAGATCGACGTCGCGATGACGAACTCCTTTGGATTCGGCGGTCACAACGGTACATTGGCGTTCCGGCGAATCACGGAGTAGACGGATGCCGAACCTGGACGAGGCCATTCAGAAGTTCCTCGACCACACAGCAACGCGGCGATCGCTCAACACCGTCAAGTCGTACGGAGCCGACTTGGCTCAGCTCTCGGTGACAATGCAGGGCGAGTGGCGTTGGTCGCCGGAAGTTCTGCGTCAGTATCTGCGCACCTACGGCAATACCCCGATTACCCGCGCGCGTAAGCTCTCGACCCTCCGCGGGTTTGTGAAGTTTCTCCGGATGCTGGGTTGGCTGGAAAGCGACCCCACTGAATCCTTGGAGGCTCCGTTTCGGCGGAGATCATTGCCCAAAGCGGTCAGCCAGGCTCAGGCCGAGGATCTTTTGGGGGCAGAGCCGCAGCATCGGTATCCCCTTCGCGACCAGGCGCTGCTCGAGCTGGCTTATTCCTCTGGGCTTCGGGCGAGCGAATTGGTCGGGGTGAATGTTGGGGATTTCGATTTTGCGCGGCGGGAACTCCGGGTGTTCGGCAAAGGGAGTAAGGAGCGGGTGGTGGTGTTTGGCGAGCCGTGCGCGCGTGCGATTCAGGAATACGTTCAGAAGGAGCGAGTTGTGCCGGTGGACGGAAGCGATGCTTTGTTCGTGAATCCGAGAGGCGCGCGGCTGGGTGTTCGCTCCGTGCACAACATTGTCAGGCGCTGGGCGGTTGCGGCGGGGCTTCCTCCCGATGTGAGTCCGCATACCTTGCGGCACAGTTTTGCCACGCATCTCCTCGATGGCGGCGCGGATTTGAAGTCTGTCCAGCAGCTGTTGGGGCACGAGAGCCTTGCAACGACTCAGGTTTATACCCACGTCAGCATCGAGCGGCTGAGAGATGCAGTGGAGAAGTCTCACCCCAGGGGTTGAGGCGCATTTCCCACCAACCCAATGAGATCGGGGCACCCAAACTCTTGATCGATGGGTGCCCCGATTCTTTCAGGGTCGGAATGATAAGAGCGCGCTTACTCGCCTTCGGTGCCCATTTGGCCAGCCGAGCCCGTGCCCATCGAACCAGCAACATCCCGTGCTTGATCCTTGGCTGCGGCACCGACTCCAGAGCCTCCGCCTTGAAGATTCTCGGTTCCGGTGACGGGGGCGAGGCCACTGGCTCCGGCGCCGCCCCCTTGGATGCCAACGCTGCCGCCGCCGCTCGGCGCAGGGGTTGAGGTGGACTCGACTTGCTCTGGAGAACTCGTAGTGTCGGGGGTCGCATCGCCAGGGAGCTTGCCTTCGGGTTCGGGGTTGCCACATCCGACGAGACCGATGCAGAGGGCGGCGAGAAGGGCCAAAGCGGAGAATCTACGCATGAGCGGAGTGTATCCGACCTGGCAAGGAAACGGGCCTTCGCGGAAAAAGTGCTAAAAAGTTCGCACACCCCTTGTGAAACGGCACGGATCGTGCTATCTTTTTAGCAGTGCTAAGAAATGAGCACGACGGAACCGAGATGGAGTATCTCAGCAAACGCGAAACACAGATCATGGAGGCTCTCTACCGACTGGGCGAGGGCACGGTAAGCGAGGTGCTCGATGCAATCCCCAACCCTCCAAGCTATTCCTCGGTGCGGGCGCAACTCAGGATTTTAGAGGAAAAAGGGCATCTCTCCCACCGCGAGGAGGGGACGAAGTTCATCTACCAGCCCGTGGCAGAGCGGCAGGCTGCGGCGAAATCGATGCTGACCCGGGTAGTTGATGCCTTCTTTGATGGTTCGCGATCGGCGGCTGTCCTGAGCTTGATGAGCGAGAAGGACATGAATCTATCTCCCGCTCAGATTGATGAGCTGGAAGCCTTGATCGCGAAAGCTCGGGCGGAGGGACGCTAACCATGTGGTGGAGCTACGCGATGGACATTCTGCAGCCGCATACACTCGGCTACATCGGCGCAACCCTGGTGATCTTCCTTCTCTTGATCTTCCCCTGGTTCAGCCCACGCACGAAGGTAATCATTGCCCGCTGGGGGCTCTTCGCGGCGATGATCGGTGCCGTGATTCCAGGCTGGTATGCCCTGAGCTTCTACAAAACCGAAGCCCCCACATGGCGTCCAGGGCCGACAAGATCCGAGTTGAGAGATCTGGAGTCGCAAAAGTCCTGGTCAGAAGTGCGAGCCATGCCGCGACGGGAGAAGCTTGATGAGATTAAAGCCTACAGCGCGGTCATGGATCGACGGAGTGCTTGGCGTCTTTGGATTTCTTGGGCCCTGGTCGGCGGCATGTTTTTGGGCGTCTTCTTCTCATATCTCCGTTTGCGTAATGTTCACAAGATGTTTAAGGGCAGTGTTCGGGCATCAGAAGATTGGCAGAAATTCGCACTCAACTACCTCGGTGAGAGAGCCAAGGGCACCGCCGCGAAGCCCTTGGGAGTTTGGATTCACCCCACGCTTGAGGTGCCGTGCATTGCCACCCACAACGGGCGATGGACGATTTTTCTCCCCGAAGCCTCACGAGACTGGCCGGAGGGGCTTCGCGAAATCGTGATTCGCCACGAAGTGGAACACATCCGGCAGAACGATCTCTTCCCAGTGGTCTTTGCAGAGATGGTTCGGGTGATGACGTGGATCGCCCCGTGGGCATGGTTCATCCCTGGGCTGGTGCGCAAGAACGTTGAGCTATGGGCGGATCAGCGTGTGATTCAGGGTGGCGTGAAAGCCAGTGACTACGCTGATGCACTGTTGAAGGTGGGATCACGCCGCGCCGCCACGCCGTTACTCGGACTCTCGATGGGGAACGGTGGGCGGCTGGAGCATCGAATCCGCTCGGCGGTAGCGAGCACCCAAGCTGGCCGTGAGTTCTATAGCCCAGGGATCGGTGTGCTCTCGCTGGTGCCAATGATTCTGGTGATGTTCGCAATGGGTCGGCAGTATGGAGCCTATGTATCCACCGATCCTGGTCGCTATGCCTATACGACCAAGGATCAAGCCACGGCATTGCGACTGACTCCAGCCCAAGGAGTGAACCTCCCCTCTGGATCGCAACTCGCCTATCAAGAAACATGGAGCATGGAAGGGGGTGCATCCCTGGTTCAGCGAGCTGAAAATGGATTGTGGACGCCAGAGAAGACGTGGCTCTTGAATAAAGATCAACTGAGCGGTGGCAAGCGCGTGATGTTTCTGACCTGGACAAAGGGCAAGAACGAAACCAATCCAGCGTGGTTGCGGGGAGAGGTGAAACCGTATGGTCTCTTCATCGATCCCGAGCGTCGAATTCCGATTTCGCTGACGCCAGAGCAAGTCAAGAAAGGATCGGTGGAGCTGATCTTGAGCGATGCTCCGTGGAAAAAAGTGGGATCATGGAAGGCTGGCACACCGATTCCCTTCCACATCGGGCGGTACACGCAACTGAGGTTGGAGCAGTGGGATGCCTGGGCGGTTTCGGAAAAGCTCAAAGCTATCGACCGCAGGGTTGCGGGGACGGATGAATTCACAAACCTGCACAACCCCGATATCCTCAGCAAAGAGACGGTGGGGGCGAAATCGGCAGTGTTGGTAGAGGCTCTCGGGCCTGGTCAGGAGGCGGAGGATCGGAAGGTGGTGATCTATGGTGCGGACGGTGAGATTACGAGCCTGAGCTCGGTGCAGTACCGAGAATCTGGGACATCGGATGTCCAGGCATTCCTCAGCTATTCCACGCTGGAGGAAATCACGCGAGTGGACTTTTACGAGCGGCAAGGCACACGCATCAGAATCAGCGACCTGCCGAAATAAGTTCGGAAAACTTTGGCCCGAGTAGTGGAAATACGTCTACTCGGGCTAGGTATTCTCGTCCTGCATGTCGATTGAGAAGATCGTTGTCACGGGGGCTCGGGAGAATAACCTCAAGAACATCACGGTAGAGATCCCCCGGGATAAGCTCGTGGTGATTACTGGGCTGAGTGGGAGCGGGAAGAGCTCGCTGGCGTTCGACACGATTTACGCGGAAGGTCAGCGTCGGTATGTGGAGAGTTTGAGTGCTTATGCCCGCCAGTTTTTGGGTCAGATGGATAAGCCGGACGTGGACAGTGTCGAGGGTCTGAGCCCGGCGATTTCGATCGACCAAAAGAGCACAAGCCGCAACCCTCGATCTACCGTGGGCACCGTGACGGAGATATACGATTATCTGCGGATTCTGTGGGCTCGGGTGGGGATTCCCTATTCTCCGGCAACGGGCAAACCGATCGAACGCAGCACTCCTGACCAAGTGGTGGAACAGGCGATGAAGCTGCCGGAGGGTAGCAAGTTGCAGGTTCTTGCCCCGGTAGTGCGGGGTCGCAAGGGTACATATCAGAAGGAACTCGACGAGATTCAGAAGGCGGGGTATGTGCGGGTGCGCGTGGACGGCGCGATGTTTGAAGTTACGGACGAGATCCCGATGGATCGGTACAAGCAGCACACGATTGAGGTGGTAGTTGACCGTTTGGTGGTGAAGGAAGGGATCGAGCGGAGGCTGAGTGAATCGATTGAGACTTCTTTGAAACTAGGGAAGGGGCTCGTGACTCTGAGCGTTCAAGAGCCGGGAATGACCGGGGATGACTGGCGCGACGAGCTTTTCAGTGAGTTTTATTCATGCCCTGAGAGCGGGTTCACGATGCCGGAACTGGAGCCCCGGATGTTCTCGTTCAACTCACCATATGGTGCATGTTCAGAATGCACAGGGCTTGGCACCAGAACAGAGTTTGACCCTGATTTGTGTATCCCCGATAAACGTAAGCCCGTGCGGGATGGCGCGATTGTGCCGTTTATGTATAAAAGCGGCGAGGTGAAGGAATGGTGGCCTCAAGTTCTTGATGGAGTCGGGAAGGCGATGGGGTTTGATGCCCACCAATCGGTGGAAAGCCTTACGCCTGAGCAGTACGATGCGGTCATCAATGGTCTCGATGAACCAGTGACCGTGGTGATGCAGTATGCGCGCACGTCGCGGCAGTTCAACACCAAGTGGGATGGAGTCATCAATGTTCTGCGCAAGAAGTTCGAGAGTACGGAAAGCGAGTGGGTCAAAGGCGATTTACAGCAATATATGCGCACCAAACCGTGCCCGGTGTGTCATGGCAAGCGGTTGAAACCGGAGAGTCTCTGTGTGAAAATCGCGATGCGCGATGTGAGCGAAGTCACCGAAATGTCGGTGGCCGATGCGCTGGAGTTCTTCAACCATGTGGAGGAGCGGATGACGGATCGCCAGAGGGCGATCGGCGAGCGGGCGGTGAAGGAGATCCGGGAGCGTTTGACGTTTTTGAACGACGTGGGGCTGGCGTATTTGACCCTGGATCGCTCGGCGACAACTCTCGCGGGTGGAGAGGCGCAGCGGATTCGCTTGGCTACGCAGATCGGGAGTGGTCTGATGGGGTGTCTCTATGTGCTGGACGAGCCGAGCATCGGTCTCCACCAAAGGGATAACGCGAAGCTGATTGAAACTCTCATAAGGCTCCGCGATTTGGGGAATACGGTCATCGTGGTCGAGCATGACGAAGACACGATGAAAGCCGCCGATTGGCTCATCGACATCGGCCCAGCGGCGGGCGAACATGGCGGTCGCATTGTCAACGAGGGGCCGTATGCGGACTTCATCAAGCGCGATTCTCCCACCGCGCGGTTCCTCAACGGCACCGATGTGATCGACGTCCCGATCACGAGACGCAGCACGAGAACACCTTTGCCCAAAGGTGACCAAGAGAAAACGTCAACCGGATGGTTAGCGCTCAAGAACGCCCGAGGACACAACCTCAAGAACGTTGATGTGGCGGTGCCGCTTGGGCTCTTTACCTGCGTGACCGGAGTCAGTGGGAGCGGGAAGTCGACGCTGGTGCAGGACACCCTGTTCCCCCGCCTGATGTTCGAACTTCACGGCACACGCGGCGTGTGGGAGCCCCACGACGAACTCTACGGCCACGAGCAGATCGACAAGGTCATCGACATCGACCAGAGCCCGATCGGTCGCACCCCCAGGAGCAACCCTGCGACCTACACTGGCACGTTCGACATGATCCGCGATCTCTTCACGAAGACTCCGGATGCCAAGTTGCGCGGCTACAAGCAAGGGCGTTTCAGCTTCAATGTGAAGGGCGGGCGTTGCGAGGCTTGCCGGGGCGACGGAATCATCAAGATTGAGATGCACTTCCTGCCCGATGTCTATGTGCCGTGCGAAATCTGCAAAGGCCGCCGCTACAACCGCGAGACCTTGGAGGTGAAGTACAAGGGCAAGAACATCGCGGACGTGCTCGAGATGACTCTGGAAGAAGCCTGCGAGTTCTTCAAACCGATCCCGAAGATCTACCGCAAGCTGGAGACTCTGCTTCAGGTCGGGCTTGGCTACATCCGCATGGGTCAGCCGGCGACGACTCTCAGCGGTGGCGAGGCTCAGCGGGTGAAACTGGCGAGCGAGCTCAGCAAGCGTTCCACCGGACGCACCCTGTATATCCTCGACGAGCCCACCACGGGGCTCCACTTCGCCGATGTGCAGAGGCTCCTCCAGGTGCTTCATCAGCTGGTCGACCAAGGCAACACCGTGCTGGTGATTGAGCACAACCTGGATGTCATCAAAACCGCCGACTGGCTCATCGACATGGGGCCAGAGGGGGGAACCGGTGGGGGAACGGTCGTCGGTTTTGGGACGCCGGAGCACATCGCCACGATTGATGCGAGCCACACGGGATCGTTCCTCCGGCGGATGCTGCCAACAAGCAAAGCGAGTCTCAAATAGTCCCTCGGAACGCATGACCGGACAGACGCGTCTATCGAGCGTATACATCGATGACAGCTTCCCTTGTTTGTGCAATCCTTTCGACCCTGGTGCCCGCTGGCATCGTCGATCCCAAGGAGCATGAGGTTCATGGCTTCGACCGTCACTTGGCTCTGGCGCGGGAGCCGTGGTTTCGGAGCGTGGGGATGTTTCGCCAAGGGGCGCGAGTTTCCGGGGTTTGGTTTTATCGGGGGTACATCCTGACGACTGCGGATGCGGCTTTCAAGCCCGACGGCTCTCTCTACGCCCCTGCCGAAGTCGAGTTTGTGATCCCCGATGAGTTCGGCAACGAGCTCGCCTTTCGAGGAGCGAGTTGGTATCTCCCGAAGGGGTTTATCATTGCCCGAGAAAGTGCGGACGCCCCTCGAGCCGAGCGACACAACCTCGCGATCTTGCGTCTCGATGAGCGGCCTGCGCCCTACGGAATCGACCCGGCGATACTTGGTTTTGAGCTTCCCACGTCTGGTGCGGAGGTGATCCTGAGTGGATTCGGGCACCGGGGTCTGTTGGGCAAGGGCGCGCAGGTCACTCAATTTGGAGCCGGTTTTGGAGACGAACCAATTCAGGCTCTGGCGTTCCGCGGCGTGGTGCGCCGAACGGGCGTCGCCCCTCAAGGAGAGCTTGCGGGGGTCGCCGCGCGCGGCGATGAAGGCGGAGCGGTGTTCTTTCGGGAATCGGGAGAATGGCGGCTCGCTGGGCTGATTCAGCCTGGCCAATCCGATGAAACCAAGGTGTTGTGGCTGTCCCCGTTCAGCCGCGAGATCCTGAATGGCGTCGTTCGGAATGAATGGGACGGGTTCCTCAATCTCGGCGCGCTTTAAGTCGTTTCGTCGGATTTGCCGCCACGGCGTCGTTTCAACGCGCGCTCAAAGTAGGCGGCCTCGCTCATATTCATGGCCTTGCTGATGAAGTAGTAAAGCCATGCTGATGAGCATCCGGCGACAAAGAGAACTGCGACCTTGGCGAGGTTGGCATGGGCAGCGGTGGTTTGATCGAGAACCCAGAAGGCACCGAAGAACAGAGCGGTGCCAGGCAAGGCCGCGACGGTCGCGCGTGCGGCGGTTCGACCAACTGATCCGAACTTCAGCCCTTCTACATCCTTGCCGATCGCCCGAGTCAGCATCGCAACGAGGATAATCGAGGCTACCGAGCCAGCCGCCGCCAGAGTCCACGCGGGTAGCTTCAGCACGAGCACGCCCGCCACCATTCCCAAGAAGATGAAGGTCGTGAGGGTGCCGAGAAGGATGGGACGCTTTGTGTTCTGCAACGAGAAGAATGCCCGCATCAGGATCGGCTGCAGGCACCAGAACGGAACTCCCACGGCAAACCCAGCGAGCAATGGAGCGGTGCGCATCGTGTCCTCGGCAGAGAATTGCCTCCGCTCGAAAATCGCGGAGATAATCGGAGCGGGAGCCACCAGGAGCAGCAACGCAATCGGGACGGTGAGATACACCACCGTTCGGAGAGTCTTCACCAGCTGATCTCGGAACATGTCCATCCGCTGCTGGGCCACGAACTGACTCAGAGCGGGGAAGATCGCGAGGGCCATCGATTGGCCGAAGACGCCGAGGGGAGCCTGCATCAGCTGGTTGGCGTTCCGAAAAGCGGTCGCGATGCCATTGCCTCCGAAGTAGGAGCTGAAGGTCATCAGGAAGAGGGCAAACACCCCGGGCAGGGAGAGCCCAAAGACGACTGGCCCCATCAATCGGAAGACCTTGCGCACGCCAGGATGCTTGAAGTCGATAACAAAGCGGTACCGGGCTCCGATTTTGCGCATCGCCCAGATCGGAACAATGATGTTCCCGAGGAAAGCTCCGACCGTCGCGCCCCAGCTCATTCCGGCGACCGGGATGGTCAGGGAGTGTGAAACCACCACGGCACCGAAGATGATCCCCAGGTTATAGATGTTCGGCCCGAGGCCAGGAACCGAGAAAACCTGGCGTGCGTACAGCGTTCCGAAGAGCAATCCTCCCATGAAGAAGGCGAACTGGGCGGGCAGCACAATCCGGCTCATGTAGGTAATGAGCTCGTAAGTTTGGGTGGCATCTGGCCCGCTGAGGCCCGGGGCGACGATTCGAGCCAGTTGCGGCGTGAACACCATCGCCAGGGCGATGAAGGCGGTCACGAAGATCGCCATGATGGTGGCGACACTGCTGAAAACGTGCCACGCATCCTCCTCTTTACCGGTGTGGAGATATTCCGAGAAGACGGGAATAAACGCCGAGCTCAACGCTCCTCCGGCGACGAGATAGAAAAGGATGTCGGGGATGCTGAAGGCGTAGTTGTACGCATCCGTCATCGTGCTCTGCCCAAACATCGCGCCGATGATCATTTCTCGGATGATTCCGAGCACTCGGCTGAGCAGGAGGCTCGCCGTCATGATGAGCCCAGCTTTGGCGATGTTGGGGGTCAGAGAATTGCTCACGAAGCAAAGGGAGTATAGCTGGTCGCTTCGGGGTCGATCCGGAAAACGGATCGTCTCAAAAGGAAAGCGGGCGAGGCCTGGTGAGGTTCGCCCGCTTGCTGTCTGTTGGATTCGCGCTTACTTCGCGTGCTGCATCAGGAAGTTCTTGATTTGATCCTTGGAGCCAAAGCCCATGCGATCAACCACTTTGCCATCCTTGAAGACGAGCAGAGCGGGGATGCTCATGATGCCGTAGTCCGAAGCGAGATCTCCGTTGGCATCGACGTCGACTTTGTAGACCTTAGCCTGACCATCCACTTCTCCCGCGATGGCTTCGATGTGTGGGGAGATGGCCACGCACGGAGGGCACCAAGTGGCCCAGAAGTCCACGAGGACGGGAACGTCTGATTTCAGAACGTTGGCTTCAAAATCTGTTGCGGCGAGTGCGAGATCGGCTCCCATGATATTTTCCTTTACGCCGAGGGTCGGCGGGTTGTGGTTTGGGTATACCAGGAATGAGAAGGAATGCCCGGTGTCGGTCATGAACATTTTCGATCACCGTTTCGGGAGTGAGATTGCGCGCCGTTTCCGGAGAGGGATAAGTTCCGAACCTTCTTGTAACCATCTTGCGTCGCGGGTACGTCATAATAGCGACACCAATTCTGGTTGAGGAACTCAAGTCAAGTGAAGAAGACCATTCTGCTGACGACCGTGGCGGCGATGACGCTGGGCAGTGTGCTTTTGGTACACAGTCAAAGCACTGCGCCGCAGGCCCGTCGTGGCACCGCTGAGCGGGGCCTGATCGGGATCGCCCTTTACGATCCGGGCACCAAAGTGATTTCGAGCTATGGCTCGCCTGACCAAATCCAAGCTCTGACGGTAGGCGGCGGTGCCGCTGCTGGCGGCGGCGGTGGTGGCGGTGGCGGCGGAGCTGGTGCTCCCGCGACTGGCCCCGGAGGCGGCGGTCGTGGTGGCGGTGGCGGCGGCCCTCAAGGCGCGGCCACGGATCAAAACCGTGATACCCTCCCGCAAGAGCTGATGGTCGGCGATCCGTTCGGCCCCGGCGGCGAGTGGCGCGATCTGAACCAAGCTGCTCCTGGTTCGCCGGATGCTCCTCGACCTTCCTCGTTCGGACCACCAGCTGGTCAGGGCGGCCCTGGTGGCGGTGCTCCTGGACGGGGCGGAAACGACGGTGCAGCTGGTGGCGGTCAATCGACCCGCGTCACCTTCACCCGTTGGATCTACAACACGAAGAAGGCTCGCTATGCATTCGTTCTCGACAAGTTCAACCGCGTCATCCAAATCGAAGCGGTCGGTCTTGAGAACCGCAGCGTGAAGACGCGCCGAGGCATCACCTTTGGTAGCTCTTTCGGAAGCGTCATCAAAGCGTACAACGCTCCGGACGGATACGAGATCAACGGCGACAACCTGGTTGTTCGCTTCCTCGTTCGCGACCGAGTGGCGTTCCGACTCTCTAAGCTGAAAGCCGACAAGCCCCACCAAGTGACGGGTGTTGTCGTGGCTGCCGGCAAGACCTAAGCATAGGAAACTCAACCGGAACCCGTGGCCGGCGAGCTTGATCGTGTCAAAGACGACATCCGTCGTCGCTCCGACATCGTCGAACTCGTCGGCCAACGTGTTTCTCTGAAGCGGGCAGGGCGCTCTTTCAAGGGCCTCTGCCCGTTTCATGATGATAAGACCCCTTCTTTCACCGTCAATCCAGAGTTTGGGAGCTATCGCTGTTGGTCGTGCGGGGCGAAGGGAGATGTCTTCACTTGGGTGATGGAAACCCAGCGGGTCGATTTCTTCGAGGCCCTCAAGATTCTTGCCAAGGAAGCAGGGATCGACCTCCCCAAGTTTGGTGAAAAGCGCGGCGAAGAATCGCTCGACTACGAGGCCGCGATGATCGAAGCCCTCGCCTTCTTTAAGGAGGAACTTGGCAAGTCTCCCCTTGCCCGAGATTATCTGAAGGAGCGGGACTTGGATGAAGAGACTGTGCTCAATTGGGAGCTCGGATACGGCCCGGATATCGGAGAGGCACTGGCGATGCGGCTCAAGAAAAAGGGCTTCGCTCTTCCCGAATGCAAGTCGCTTTTTCTGGTGGATCAGGATCCGAGTGGAGGCTATTACGACCGCTTCCGGTCTCGACTGATGTTCCCCATTCGTGATGAGCGCGGAAAGCTCGTCGCGTTTGGCGGCCGAATCATTGGCACGGGAATCCCTAAGTACATCAATAGCAGTGATACGCCGCTCTACAGCAAGAGCCGGGTGCTGTACGGCATGCACAAGGCGAAGGAAGCCATGGCCAAGGGCAAGCGCGCGGTGCTGGTGGAAGGCTACTTGGATGTCATTGCTTGCCATCGCGCGGGGGTGACCGACGCGGTCGCGAGCCTCGGCACGGCGCTCGCCGACGAGCAAGTTCGGCTCCTGAAGCGCTGGTGCGAAAAAGTGGTGGTTCTCTACGACAGCGATGCGGCTGGTCAGAAAGCCGCTGATCGCGCGGCGGAACTCTTGACGGCTCAAGGGATCCAAGTGAAGATCGCCTTGATGCCGGATGGCGAGGATCCGGACACCCTTCTGCGTACCCAAGGCCCCGGTGCGGTGCAAAAGGCCACCGAGCGCGGAATCAGTCCGATGGAGTTTCGGATCGGGCAACTGAAGGCAAAGTTTGATCCGGCCAGCGAGGAGTATTGGCGAGAAGTTCCGAGGGTGTTGGCCACGGCGGAGAGCCCGCTGGAGCTTCAGAAGTACCTGCTCCCTATTGCGTCGGAATATCCGGGGATTCGGGATCGGAACGCGGCCACGAAGGCCCTCGAGCGCATGGTTCAGGCCGAGAGAAAGCGCGCTGCGGCGGAAAAGTCTGGTCGTACGTGGCATGAGGACGTTCCGGTCGCTCACACGATTCAAGCGAACGAGGAACTGTTGAAGCAGCTCATTGGGCCGGAGCGGGTCATCTTGAGAGCGCTTTTCGAGCCGATGCTCTCGGCAGCGGCATGGAAGGCGTGCGGTCTACCCCATCTCTTTGCCACGGATGCTGGGGCGAGAATGGCCGCCGCGGCTTTGCTCGTGCTCGAAAAGCCTCCGAGCGGGAATCCGAGCGCATGGATTTTTGAGATCAAAGATGAGGACGCGGCCATGGCCTTCACCGATCTGGGGATGGGAGAAGACAACGAGCCGGTTACGGAAGAAGCGCTCGCCGAGGCCCAGGAGAGACTCCTCCGCGCGGCAGAGCACCGCGAAGCTCGCGAGCTCGCGGCTTCTGCCGATTCTTCCAGCGACGATGCGTTGCGCGAACTGAACGATCGTTTGCGGAAGTTGAAAGGGGACCAATGACCAAGATTCAGCCCGTAAAACTGCACGAAAAGATCAAGGTGTGAATAAATTCACCACTGAACTCTTTGAAAATGCAAGCCTCTAGAGCACAATATACAGAGATTCCGGAAGGTTGTTGGCGTGATTCAGGAGAGCATTCAAGCTCCGCTTGCCAAGGATGTCCGAGTTGACCATGGAGAGGTTGTGGAATGGGATTCGGCGCGTTTGGGCGTCGATGATTCACTGCGCCTGTGGCTCCATCAAATCGGTCGCACCGCCCTCCTGACTTCCGAACAGGAAGCCGAAGTCGCTCGAGAATCGGCGGAAGGCTGCGAAGATTCGCGGCGAAGGCTTGTGACCGCAAACCTCCGATTGGTCGTGAGCATCGCAAAAAAATACTCGGGACGCGGCCTCTCCCTCCCGGACTTGATTCAAGAAGGCAACATTGGCCTGATGCGCGCGGCGAAGAAGTTTGACTACCGCAAAGGATTCAGATTCTCCACCTATGCCACCTGGTGGATTCGCCAAGCGATCACGCGGGCAATCTCCGACCAAGGCCGAACGATCCGCGTCCCGGTTCATGTTGCGGAGATGGCGGCTCGGATCAATCGGATTTCGGCGGCGATGCAGCAGGAGCTCGGTCGCGAGCCATCGGACGAAGAGATTGCGGAACGAACCGGTATTGATCTGGTCAAAGTGCGGCAATGCCTCCAAACCGTCCCCGACGCTGTTTCTCTGGAGACCCCGTTTGGCGAAAGCGACGAGTCCACGCTGCAGGACGTGGTCGGCGATGTCCACTGTACGGAAGTCGATATCGAGCGCAACAACGTGCGCCAGACCGTGATGCACGCCCTCGAAACTCTGGAAGACCGAGAGCGAGAGGTGCTGATCCTGCGCTTTGGGTTCCGGGATGGCAACCCTCATACGCTGGAAGAAGTTGCTCATGCCCTCCAGATCACCCGCGAACGGGTGAGGCAAATTGAGCAGAAGGGGCTCAAAAAATTGAAGACTCTTGACCTCGCGTTTCTGTCGTAAATCCCGCAAGGACTCTGCGCATCTTTGTCTCATGGTCTCGTAGAGTCCAGCATGAAAGCGGCGGATCAGCATCTCATTCTCAGCACGGGAGAGAAGACAACTCTTCACGCTTTGTGCGAAAGTGGCCCGGTGGCGCTTGTCTTTCTGCGTCACTTTGGGTGCATCTTCTGTCGTGAAGCCGTGGCGGAGTACCGGGAGCATCCCGAGTGGAACATCGTCTTTGTTTCGATGGGAAGCGTCGAGGCCTCGGAGGAGTTCCGGGCGTTCATGTCCTCGCCGCACCGATTTATCTGTGATCCTCAGGCAGAACTCTATGCCGCGTTTGGCCTGAAGCGGGGTAACTCGAAACAACTCTTCGGCCCAGCGGTGTGGAAGGCAGGTGCGCAGGCATGGGGGAAGGGGCATCGCGTCGGGCGACCGGTTGGTGATCCGTTCCAGATGTCGGGCACCTTCATCTTGCGCCCGGGTGGGGAAGTGGTGTACGAGCACGTCGATGAGCATGCCGGGGATATTGCTCTGGCTGAGGAAGTCGGAGGAATTCTCCGCACCCATGGGATGCCCGAAGCACCGGTTTTTCGCTCGTAGCCTCTACGAGAGGCTCGCCAACTCTGAGCCGAAGGGAAAATTGGAGTCGGCGGGGCAAATCACCATGGGCTCGCATCGCTGGTGACCGAGGTTCTCGGCTTCATCGAACGCGCGTCCATCCCAGTGTCGAATCTCGGCTCCCAGTTCGCGGCACACGAGAATCCCGGCGGCTGCATCGTAGAGGCTGACTCGTCCGGTGGTCATGGCTCGGTACCGCTGAGTGGCCACGAAGGCGGCTTCCACCACAAATGCTCCAATGTGTCGAACCTTGCCTGGGGCACGGCCCATGAGTTGGAGATCGCTATCGCCATGCCCGACGATGTGAGTTGGGGCGATGATTCCGGGCGGGATCATCGGCATCGGGGTTCCGTTGAGGAACGCGCCGTGGCCGGAGATCGCGGTGTATTCCTCGTTGAGGTCGGGCAAGTTAAAGGCGCCGAGCAGCAGCTTGCCGTCTTTGACGAACCCAATCGTGATGCCCCAAAGTGGCTGATGGTAGGCGAAGTTGCTCGTACCATCGATGGGATCCACAACCCAGTATCCGGCTTCCGTGGCAGGAGAGTGCCCGTACTCTTCTCCCCAGAACCCTGCTCCGGGCGTGAGCTTGAGGAGTTCCGCTTTCAGGAGCGTTTCGACTTCTCGGTCGATGTTGGTGACGAGAGATGTATCGCCCTTGACTTCAATTTGGAACGAGCTTCTGCCGTGCTGGGCGATTTTGGCCGACTCGCGCAGGAGTCTGACGGTTTCGCTGAGCAGGGCGGCCTCATCCATGACTGGTTCAATTATGCCCGCTCGCTGTCCGTCCCAGGACACCCGGCCCAGTTTGGCGCGTTGGGTCGAGGGTGTGGTATATTTTCTGAACCGCGAGCGGGAGTAGCTCAGTGGTAGAGCATCTCGTTGCCAACGAGAATGTCGCGAGTTCGAATCTCGTCTCCCGCTCCATTTTTTGTTTGTCAGGGTCGATTTTTCGGCTCGCCTGCTCTACGATTGGGTCCCGAAGATCGCATCGGCGGCGAGGATCGAGCGGGTTTCGCCGGCGACGCTGCAGATGAGCTGGCCGTCGGGGCCGACTCCGATGCCGACCGCTGTTTCCCCATCTCCCAAATCGTACTGTTTACCAGCCGTGTGGTCAAAGAGATTCCACACGTCCGCGAGGCAGTCCCACGAATCGGGTTCAGGGCACTCCGGCATCCGCGCGAGGATAGCCCGGGCGAGGGCCTCGGCATCCACCTCATGCCCGCGGGCCATTTTGAGCGAAATCGCGCGGTGGGCAATCTCCTCAGGGAAAGCGGACTGATTCAGATTGATCCCCATCCCGACGATCGGAATCTTGCGTCCATCGGGGGTCACATGAATCTCGGTGAGGATCCCTCCGACCTTCTTGGGGCCGATGGTGAGGTCGTTGGGCCACTGGATTTGGCACCGGATCACCCCGACCGCGACCAAGGCCACCGCCATCCCGACGAGCCAAGGTCGGGGATGATCGGCCTGCTGATCCATCACCCAGGAGATGGTGAGAGACTCGCCGGGCCGAGAATGCCACTCGCGCTGAAACCGACCACGACCCTCGGTTTGATCCATTGCCAAAACCGCGCCCACAGGTTCGCCGGCATCCAGGAGTTCCTTGGCGATATCTTGGGTCGAGGCTACTTGGGCGTAGGTTCGGATCGGGCCGGTCGGTGATTTCATGCGATTTCGAGGTGGAACGGCAGACTGGGAGCGCTGTGAGTAAGAGCCCCCACCGAGACCGCATGGACTCCGGTTTGGGCAACGCCTCGCGCGGTTTCCAGGGTGATTCCGCCGCTCGCTTCTAGACGAACTTTTTTGCCATGCTGTCTCACGACGTCCTGCATGGTGAATGGGTCCATGTTGTCCAGCATCACAATATCGGCTCCCGCGCGGATCGCTTCCTCGACCTGCTGAGGGGTCTCACACTCGACTTCGATCATCGTCATGTGACCAGCGAGTTCCTTGGCTCGGGCGACTGCAGGCTTGATTCCGCCCATCGCGCGGATGTGGTTGTCCTTGATCATGATGCCGTCGTAGAGTCCCATTCGGTGGTTCACTCCCCCTCCGCATCGCACGGCGTACTTCTGCAGAGCGCGGAGTCCGGGAGCGGTTTTACGGGTGTCGACGACCTTTGTCTCGAGCCCCTGGAGCTTCTCGACAAACTGCGCCGTGAGAGTTGAGGTGCCGCTCAGCATCATCAGGAAGTTGAGCGCAGTGCGCTCTTTGCTGAGCAAACGGGAGGTTTGGGCTTTGCCACGAAGGATCATCGTGCCTCGCTGGACACGATCGCCGTCCGTTACCAGCACTTCGGTTCGCGCGCTTTCGGCATCATCGGCCTCGGGCTGGAGGAGGGAGAAGGCGAGGCCCGCGCCGCAGACAACTCCTTCGGCTTGGGCTTCGATGTACCAATCACTCATGTGATCGGGTTCAAAAATTGCTGCGCTGGGATCCATCGCGCCGAGGTCTTCGGCCATCGCTTCCCAGAGTATTTCCATCCAGCCTTCAGGGACTGGTCTCTTCCAACCTAAGCTCATTCCGCTTCGATATCGCGGCTCGAACGGGCCGCAAGCTCCTCGATGAGCATGGCATACGGAACTTCCATTCCGTTGCGCATCCAGCCCACCGGAGCGCGATATCGCCCAGCCACGAGGTGAGCGACAGGCTTGATCGTCAGGCTGCCGCCGTTGTAGAGCAGGTGAAATCGGTCGTTGGGTTTGCTGATGATCTGGCGGATTTGTGAGTAGTCGATTTTCAGCTTTTTCGTGAGGTCGATGACTTCAAAACCGTTCTCGTGGAGTTCGTATCGAGTTTCTTCGGCGGCGCGTTGAATGATTCCCCCCACGGCTCCTCGACCGAAGGAGAGCGCGGCTCCCGCCGCTTCTTTCAGGCTCGGGATGATCCCTTCTTCCGAGGCCTTCTTGGCGACGTTCTTGCTCTTCGATTTGGCGATATCGGAAGATCGTTTGGCATCGGTGTCGAACCAATGCAGGACGTCGGCGGGCCGGTAGATGATGGGATTCATCGCTGGTTCTTACGGAGAAAAGTCAAAAGAGGTTTTCGAGTCGGGTTCGGAGGAAGTCGGCGCGGTGCCGAGCCGCGACTTTCGGGTCTTGAGTGCCGAAAAACTCCATCGTAGCCGTCCAGAGGTCGGCGGCGCGGGGTTCGGTTCGATAGCCTTCGAGGTCGATACTGGCTGCCCACCTCACGTAGCCGATCACGAGGAGGGCATCGCGCAAGGAGATTTCTTTGCTCGCAATCGCGAAGTCAACGGCGGGGGCGACTTTGTCCAAGACTTGATCGCGCCGGACTTCGCGTCGGGCCATGCGCTCCTCGCGAATGAGTTGCACGCACGCTCCCTTGAAATCCGCCTCACTCGCCTTGGTGGAACTGACCTGGATGAACGCGGCGACCCCGCGGCTCGATTCCCCATAGAGCCCTCGCGTGGTGAGTCCCATCAGACTGAGCGATCGGAGCATGCGGGGGAGCTTGCCGATGGTTCCGAGGCCGATGAGGTGGAAGAGCGCGGATCGCCGCTCGCCTCCGGGGAGGTTGGCTGGGCTCGCCGTGAGCGGCCCGAGCCCAGGATGCGACATGAACTTGAGATAGGGGGTGAGGTTCCTAAGCACCTCGGTGGCGGCGTGATCGGCACTCTCCGGCGACCACCCGGCGGTGAGGGCTTGGATGCGCAGGTGATCCTCTTCGTTGACCATCACGCTCACCACCCTCTCTTCATCGAGTAGAGCCATACGCCCAGGTTCGCGATGCTGGAAATCGGGCGAGATGAGGCGAGCCCCGAGCAGGAAATCCCGCTCGGCCTCGGTCAGCCGGGTCATCGGGTTCAGCTTGAGGGGGGAGCGTTCGGCGGCACTTTTGATCTGCTGCATCACAGCGCGCAGATCTTCGGAGGTGGCATGGCTGGGGAAGTGGAATCCCGTCAGGTTTCGAGCCATGCGGTGGCGAGTGCTGACGACAATGTCGCCCTCGGGAGCATCGACTTTCAGCCAAGCTGGTGCCGGCATCGAGCGCAGCACCAGCTTTTTCCAAGATTCCGATGGGGTTTCCCCGGCCATGGTGATTCGTTAGCTCTTGGGCGGAGCCGGTCGGAGCATCAGCCCCATCTCTTCCCACTGCTTTTCATCGACGGTGCTCGGGGCGTCCATCAGAGGATCGTAACCGTTGCCCATCTTCGGGAAGGCCATGACTTCGCGGATGTTTTCCTCGTTGAGGAGGAGCATGATGAGCCGGTCGATGCCCGTCGCGATTCCTCCGTGCGGCGGTGCGCCGTAGGTGAAGGCCTCGAGGATGTGGGCAAATCGCTCTTCCTGTTGCTCGGGCGTGACACCGATGAGCGTGAAGATCTTGGCTTGCAGGTCGGGTCGGTGGATCCGGATCGATCCTGAACCCCATTCGTAGCCGTTGCACACCACATCGTAGCAGTCCGCGCGAATCTTGCCCGGATCGGTATCGAGGAGGGGGATATCGGCGGACTTCGGGCTGGTGAAGGGGTGGTGCGAAGGATCCCATCGCTGTTCGTCTTCGTTCCACTCGACAAGCGGGAAGTCCACGACGAAGCCAAACGCGAGCTTTCGCGGATCGCGCAGTCCGAGATCGCTGCCGATCTTGAGGCGAATCCGGCACAGGCCGTCGTTGGTGACCGCCCAGTTGTCGGCGACGAAACAGAGGAGGTCTCCCGCCTCGGCTCCGCTGAGCGCGACGAGAGCATCGACTTCGGCATCGCTGAGGAACTTGCTGATACCGCCCTTTACGCGCAGCCCGCTGGCGGTGAGGCGACTGCCTTCGGCTTCCTCGCTCGGATTGATGAGCGAGAAGGTGGCGAGTCCCTTGGCCCCGAACGACTTCGCGAGATCTTCGAACTCCGTGATCTGCTTGCGCGAGAGTTCGGCTCCGCCGGGATAGCGCAGGCCTCGGATGAAATTGCCCGCTTCAAGTGTGTTCTTGAAGACCGAAAACTCGGTGTTCGCCAGAGCCTCGGCCGCATTGAAGATGGTCAGCCCAAAGCGCAGATCGGGCTTGTCGCTGCCGTAGAGAGCAAGACTTTCATCGTAGGTCAGTCGCTCAAAGCTGGAGATTGGCTCGATGTCGAGGGCAAAGTCGGCGATGAGATCGTTCACGACCTTCACCGTCATCCGCTCAATCAACCCAAGGATGTCCTCTTGGGTGATGAAGCTCATCTCGATGTCGAGCTGAGTGAATTCGGGTTGGCGGTCGGCGCGCTGGCTTTCATCGCGGAAGCACTTGGCGATTTGGTAGTACCGCTCCAGACCACCGACCATGAGAAGCTGCTTGTACTGCTGCGGGCTCTGGGGAAGCGCGTAGAACTTGCCTGGCTCGATTCGATAGGGAACCAAGTAGTCGCGTGCGCCTTCGGGGGTGGATTTGGTGATGATCGGGGTCTCGATTTCGAGGAAGGTTTCGTTGTCGAGGTAGGCACGGATGCCCTTGACGGCGGCCGCGCGCAGGGCCATGCGTTGATACACGCTGGGTCGGCGAAGATCGACGTAGCGGTACTTCATGCGAAGCTCTTCATTCACGCGCTCCATCGACTTTTCGTCGCTGAGTGGGAAGGGGAGCACGGCGGCTTGGTTGAGGATTTCGAAATCGGTGACGCGGAGCTCAACCTCGCCGGTGGGTTGGTTGGGGTTCACGTTGCTGGCATCGCGCGGAGCGATGGTGCCGGTGATGCTGAGGCAGGTTTCGCTGCGGATTTCCGCCTTGGTGTTCTCCGGGAAGATGACCTGGAGGAGTCCGGTTCGGTCGCGGACATCGACGAAAAGGAGTCCGCCGAGATCGCGGACTTTGTGCGCCCATCCGTTGATGGTGACGGTCTGTCCGGCGTGGCTGGCTCGGGGTTCGCCGCAGTTGATGGTCCGCTGCTGAAAACTCATGGTGATTGGGGGGAGGATACCTGCGGGGCTGGGGGCTTCCCGGGGCATGGTGAGGTCGGCGAGCGGGCCCAATGCCGATTCCCCGGAGGTTCGCGAGGGAAAGCGCGGCGAGGGCTCAACCAGCGGCGCGAACCTCTCCCGCCCCCGCTCGCCGACCTGACAAAACACTTGTTGGTCGGCTTTTGCATCGCTTCATTCTGCCCGCGGTGCCGAGCGCCGTGCGATCAGTGCGGAGCCGCCGCGCCCTCTTGACAAAGCAATCAATCTCCTGTAGAGTGGCCTTATGCGATTTTTCGTATCTTGTTTGTGCGTCGCTGGAGTGGCAGCTAGTTTCGGAACCACGTTGAACTTGGCGATGGTCGCCGATGACACATTTGAGGCTTACATTTCGACGTCTGATGCGGTGCAAGGCGTGCTTGTCGCTCAACAGTCGGGAACCTGGCAGAATGGAACAACCACGGGATCCGTGGTTCTGACGCCCAACGTGACGCATTACCTGCACGTCCGAGCTCGAGACATTTTTGGTGCGCCGTCGATGCTGGTCGGGCAGTTGAGCCTGAGCGATGCAAACTTCCAGTTTGCCAACAGCACCCAAAGTCTGCTGACCAACTCCACCGATTGGACGCTGAGCCTGACCGGCTTTGGCGTGAATGACCTGACCCCGACGGTGATTGGAAACAACGGCACCGGGCCGTGGGGAACTCAAGGGAACATTTCGTTGAGCGCCGAGCGAATCTGGTCGACTCAGACGAACGGCGAGCACTACTTCACGACTCGGATCGATGCGGTTCCTGAGCCCGCGACGCTGGCTCTGCTCGGACTCGCCGCGGTTGCGATTCGTCGCCGACGGTGACCTCGCGAAAACAAACGGAACGAAGCCCGGAGACGATACTTGCTCCGGGCTTCGTTGCGTTTTCAGAACATGTCGTTGTCGCCGTACAGGGTCTGGATGTAGTTGATCTGACCGAGGTGGTAGACCATGTTCCAGTCGTGGAATCCGGCGACGACGGCTCCTGGGAACGATTGCCCCCAGGGCATTTCGTGGATCTTTGCAGCATCTTCCGGGGTCATGCGGGCGATGCCTTCGCAGAGTCGCTCGGTCATGCGTCGGCAGGCGTCTTCGCATTTGTCGAGGGTGTCGAGTTGGGCCATCGCGGCAAATTGCTCGTCGTAGTTGGCGAAGTGCGGCGTGTAGGTGGAATCGATATGACCGATGTACAGATCGACACTCAGGGCGCATTCCTGAAGTTGTTCGAGAGCGGAGCGTCCGGTGTCGAGTGGCTTCCAGGTGAGCTTGTCAGCGGGCATTTTGCGCGCAGATTGAAAGAGCATATCTTGGGAGGAGCGGGTCATTTCGATGAGGTGGTTCATGCCTTGGACTCTACCGGATACACTGCCTGACCATGAAGCGTATCCAGGCATACATTCGGATCAATAAGCTGGAGGAGGTGAAAGCCGCGCTAGAAGATCACGGAATTCTGGGGATGAGCGTGGAGGAAACGCGCGGATTCGGAGCGCAGCAGGGGCAGAGTGAGACCTTCCGAGGATCTACCTACGCGCTGAACCTGGTCCCGAAGTTGCGTCTGGAGGTGGTGGTTTGTGATGAGGATTTGGAGGTTGCGGTGTCGGCGATTGTACAAGCAGCGCAGACTGGTGAACTCGGGGACGGGAAAATTTTCGTCAGCGAGGTTGCCGAAGCCATTCGGATTCGCACCGGCGAACGCGGGGACTGTGCGTTGAAGTAAGACGCTCTCCACAGCGCAGTCAGAGGGGATGGGTGCTTGGGTGCGGGGATAGGATTTGAACCTATGACCTCCGGGTTATGAGCCCGACGAGCTACCTGACTGCTCCACCCCGCGAACGAGAGTATGACCGAGACGCGATTCTTAACAGTGCCGGTCCTGGGTCAGAGTTGCCAAACGGCGGGGAACCACCCCAAAAACACCGGTGAATCGGCCCTGAGCGGGTAAACACGGCAGACTTCATGAGCGAGACCGTGCTTGTTTTGGGCTCCGGGCCGATTCGGATTGGCCAAGGGATCGAGTTCGACTATTCCTGCGTTCACTGCGTGTGGGCTTTGCAGGAAATGGGCTATCGGGCGATTATCGCCAACAACAACCCCGAAACCGTCAGCACGGATTTCGACACAGGGGATGGGCTCTACTTTGAACCGGTCACTCATGCCGATGTCATGGACATCATCCAGCACGAGAGGCCGTATGGCGTGGTGGTCCAGTTCGGCGGGCAGACCGCGATCAACCTCGCGGAAGCCTTGGACAAACAGGGCGTCAAGATTCTCGGCACGAGCCCCGCCGCGATTGCCCAAGCCGAGGACCGAAACCAATTCGAGCGCCTCCTGGATCGCCTCAGCATCCCCAAGCCTCCCGGACGCGCTGTCAAGAGCCTGGATGAAGCCTTGGTCGTGGCCGAAGAAGTCGGCTACCCCGTGCTCGTCCGCCCCAGTTTTGTCCTCGGTGGTCGGGCGATGGAGATCATCCACGATGCCGATCACCTGCGCGGTTTCTATCAAGAAGCCGAAGATGCGAACCCAGGCCAACCGGTGCTCGTGGACAAGTATTTCCTTGGGCAAGAGGCGGAAGTCGATGTGATCTCGGATGGCGTCGATACCCTTGTGCCCGGGATCATGGAGCACGTGGAGCGTGCGGGGATCCACAGCGGCGACTCGATGGCCGTGTTCCCGCCGGTCTCTCTGAGCGCGAGGGTTCAAGCGCAGATCGTGGAGCGAGCATGCCTGATTGCCCGAGATCTGGGCATCAAGGGGGTCATGAACATCCAGTTTGTGATCGTGGATGAGGAGGCCTACGTGCTGGAAGTCAATCCGCGGGCCAGCCGAACCGTTCCGTATCTGAGCAAAGTGACGGGCATCCAGATGGTGAAGCTCGCGAGCCGCTGCATGATGGGCGAAAAGCTGGCGGACATGGGCTACTCCAGCGGTCTCTGGGAGCTTGGGTCAACGGATGGAGCGAGCGTCAGCGGCGACCACGCGCCCAAGGCTGATGGCAGCATCCGCACGGTCACTCAGGTGGCTCACGGTCTTGGTCAGCCCAGGCTCTACGCGGTCAAGGCGCCGGTCTTCAGCTTCCAGAAGCTGGGGCAGGTGGAGCCATCGCTCGGGCCGGAGATGAAGTCGACCGGGGAAGTCCTGGGGATCGACGTGAGCTACGAAGCTGCGCTTTACAAGGCCATGATTGCGAGCGGGATTGTGTTCAAGCCTCGTGGTCAGGTCATTCTGACGGTTCAGCCAGCCGATAAAGAGATCGCGGTCGAGATCGGCCGGGCATTCCATGAGCGGGGCTACGCCCTGGGGGCGACCGGCGGAACCTGCGATGCTCTCAGCGCCGCCGGGATTCCCGCAGAGCGGCTCAACAAGGTTCAAGAGGGCTCTCCGAATCTCTTGGATCGGCTCTTCGCGGGCGAAGTCAGCTTGATGATTAATACACCGACTCCAGGGCAGCGAGCGGGTTCGGATGCCGCGCGGATTCGGCGGGCGTGCATCGAGACGGGGGTCGCTTGTGTCACGAGTATCGACACCGCGCAAGCTCTGGCCCGCGCCTTGGACGTGTTCGAGAATGCAGAACTTGCGGTATGTCGCACAGTGACGGAGTACGTCGCGGGACGCGAATCCGTGGTAGGCTAAGACGGTATGCCCGAGGAGCGTCAGGACGATTTCGACGATATGGAGAAGCCTCCCTCATTCTTCCCGCTGGATGAGCTTTTGGGAGAAGAAGAGAGCGAATTTGAACCTGGCGAGCCGGTCGAGGTTCGGGTGGAGGCGGTGTACGCCGCTCAGGCCAACGACACGATTCAACGCTTCGTTTTGCTCAGCGATGGCACCCGAAAGTTGCCGATTATCATTGGCCCATTCGAGGCGACTTCGATTACCTATTCGCTGGAAGGCCAGCAGCCCGATCGCCCGATGACCCACGATCTGTTCAAGAAGGTCATGGATCGCCTGGGGGCAGAGATCGACAAGATTGTGATCGACGACTTGATGAGCGGCACGTATTACGCGAAGATTTTCATCATGCAAGGCGACGAGGAGATCGTGATCGACTCTCGTCCAAGTGATGCAATTGCGCTGGCGGTTCGGGCGGATGCTCCGATCTTCGTCGCGGAAGGAATCCTCGAACAGCACGCGCACTAGCTCCTTCGCGAAGAATCTTTGGCACGGCTTGACGCGTTAGGGAGTCTATGCGGCGAATTGTATCTTCGGCATTGGGCTTGGCGTGTTTGGTGGCATTGGGTTCGCCCTGTTGCCCGGCGGGGCCGGATGGACGGGCGATTCAGTTTTCCAAGCAGGAGAACATCATTGTTTGGGATGCCGAGCGGAAGATTCAGCATTTTGTCAGGAATGCCTCGTTCGAAGACACACCCGAATCATTTGGATTTATCGCCCCCAGTCCGAGCATGCCGGACTTGGCGGAGGCGGATCCTGAAGCCCTGAAGATCGTTCGGGAAATCCGGGCGCGCGCGGCGCAGAGGGAAGCCGCAGAACTGGCCGCACGGTCGAAAGGTACGGAGATGGCGGCGGCCGCCGCCGCAGGTGTCGCAGTGGTGAAGGAGCAGGAGGTCGCGGGATATCAGGCGGTTGTCCTGAAAGCGACCGATCCCAATGCGCTGAAAAACTGGCTGAAATCAAACGGCTTTGTTTCGAGCCCGGAAATTGAAGCCTGGGCCAAGCCTTACGTCGGGAAGGGGTGGTATTTCACCGCCTTCAAAGTCAAGGGCAGTGAGGGGTCGGGTCAGACCGGGCTGGTGCGGATGAGTTTCAAAACCGACAAGCCTTTCAATCCTTACTATGTGCCCAAAAGCACGGTTGATCTGGGTGCGGATCAGGGGTTGGAGGTGTTCATGATTGCCAACGGAGGTTACGAAGGTACTCTCGGTGGCGAGAGAGTTTGGGAGCCCAAGTATAAACCAGAGGGCCTCACCCGGAGTGAGATGGTGGGGCTGGCCCAGGCACTTGATCTTCCTGCCGACGCTATTCCCAAGCGGTCAAGCCTGAGCTATTTCCAAGATTCCAGATTCCCAAGGGAAGCGACTGAGGACATTTTCTTGCAAAAGCAGCGCGCGAACGTCTCGGCGCTGCCGATTGCGTTGGTCGCAGTCGCGATCAGTTTGGGTGCCGTAGCGGCCGCCCGGAAGGGGAAGACGAAGCTCGAAGCTTAGGACTCTGACTGCTTGATGAGGAAAACACGACCGGGCTGATGCTCACTCAGGGCCTTTAGCAACTGGGGAAGAGCCTCGCCGAGGGCCTTCGCACCATGACCACGCAAACGCAGAACATAGATCGCAATTCCTTGCCCCTTGAGGTCGTTTTGGTACACGAGGTTTTTGTCGAAGGTAATGAGCGCGTCGTGGCCGGCTTCCTCAGCTTTTCGGAGCAAGACGCCGTTCGAGATCCCTTTCCAACCCAGGCTCCCAACGCTTGAACACTCGTGACTCTCCAGGTGGTCAGCCAACGACTCAGGGATATTCTCGTCGAAGAGGATCTGCATTAGCCTGCTAGTCGGCCCGAGAGTGCGGCAAGGATTGCAGAATTGCCCCACCGCACAATTGTCTCGGCTTGCAGTCGAGACACGGTCGGGTAATCCTGGAGAAATTCGTCGAGGCCCATTCCTTCCGCAAGATTGTCAAGCAGGACGCCTAGGGGAACTCTGGTTCCCGCGAAGCATAATTCCCCGTGCATGACCTCGGGGTCACTCGAGAGAACATGGCTTAGTTCGTTGGGAATCGTCATTGTTCCCCTCCATGGTACATCACTCAGCCCAGCAACTCGCGGAGATCGTGGATCACGAGATCGGGAGGGGTGGCGCCTTCCGGCATATCCTCAGGGACACCCGTGCGGGAACTGGGTGAGACGTCGCTCGGGCGGCGAATCCAGACCGTGCGCCATCCCGCCTCCTGAGCCGGGATGACATCGTGCTTGAAGCTGTTGCCCACGAAGAGAATCTCGTGAGGTTCCAACGCCATTGCGTCTTGAGCGGCTTGCATGATGCTTGGATCCGGCTTGCCGATGCCGAACTCGCCCTCGATGAAGACGTGGCTAAAAAATGGCCCGATGTTGAGCTTCTGAATCTCCTGGCGCTGGATATCCGCCGGGCCGTTGGTGATGAGCCCAAGTGGGAAGTCGGCGTGTAGCGCTTGGATGACCTCAAGGGCCTCCGGGAAGAGCACGAGGGCTGCCTGACGTTCGACATGATACGTGTGGCTCAGTCGATGGGCCAGTTCCTCATCAAAGATCCCCACGCGCTCCAGCATCCGGCGCATCAGCTCGGCCCGCGTGATTTCGCCGCTCTGCTTGTACTTTTCGTACCAGTGGGTTTGGCCGATGGTTTGGATGAACGCGCCGAAAGCCACCGCCCATTCGCGCAGCAGCACATCGACTTCTTGGCCGTGCTCCGGGTGCTGCTCGAAGGCTCGTCGAAGCCCCGCTTTCGCCGCGTCCCAGTAGCCGCAGAGGGTGTCGTCGAGGTCGAAGTAGATGCCTTTGACATCGGCGAACAGGGGGACAAGCGGCATGGGTTGATTATGCCCCTGCGTGCCAAGGGTCTTACGGGGCTGATGAAGTTGCTTCAGGGTGCAACCGATCCGGGCGGATGGTTCGTCCGGTAGCTTGGATGGCGTGGAATCGCGTGGCGGTGGCCTTGTTGATCGTGGCGGTAGTGGCTGGACTCACGGGCCTCATTGCGCCATCGGCAAGGTCGGGGGCGATGGTCGCTTCGCTTGTTTTTGGAATAGGAGGCATGGGAACGTGGCTCCGAGCTCAATCTCTGATGGGCGAACTGGAGCGAGATTCGGCGGCTCTTGAGACCCGAGTCGAGCAGCTTCAAGGCGAGGTCCGCCGGCACCGCGATGCGCTCGATGACCTGGCCGAAGGGCTCGAGATCGGCATCTTTCTCGTGGATCAGAACCTGCGCGTGCTCTATGCGAACTCCCTGGCCTGCGATCTCTTCCAGACCGTGGATCCTCGGGGGCAGACCTTGCTCAGCGTTGTCTTTTCGAACGAGGTGATGGAGATGCTGCAGAAGGTTGTATCGGATGCCTCGCCGGTGAGCGCGGAGATGACTCTCCGTCAGCCGGAAGAGCGAATCGTGCGGCTGCACGCCTGGCAGGATTCGTCGAACAAGGACCGCTACTTCCTGTCCATCCACGACATTTCTGATCTGCGCAGGCTGGAGCGAGTTCGCCGGGACTTCGTGGCGAATGTCTCGCACGAACTCCGCACCCCGATGACAACCATCCGCGCGATGGCGGAGACGCTCGAAGAGGGCACGGAGGATGAGGAGTTTCAGCGTCGCTATCTGGGTCGGATTATCAAGGAAGTCGATCGCTTGACCCGGATCACCGACGACCTTCTCACCCTCAGCATCGCTGACTCCGGGAACATCACGAAGACCGATTGCAATGCCGCCGAACTGGTGCGGAGCATTGTTCAGCAACTGATGAGCAAAGCCGAGGCGAAGGGCTTGCACCTGAGCTACCAAGGCCCGGACAAGCTCCCGATGCGCGCCAACGAGACACAACTCAGCCAGATAGCTCTCAACCTCGTGGATAACGCGATCAACTACACGAGCGAGGGTTCTGTGGTGGTGCGCTTGGAGGATGGGGAATCCGAAATCAACCTTGTGGTCGAAGATACCGGGATCGGGATTGGGAGCGAGCACCTGTCACGAGTGTTCGAGAGATTCTATCGCGTGGACAAAGGGCGCTCACGCGCCTCGGGTGGCACGGGACTCGGACTCAGCATTGTCCGCCACTTGGTGGAAGGCCACGGAGGTCGAGTCTCGGTTCAGAGTGAACTGAACAAAGGCTCGACCTTCGCGGTTGTATTGCCTAAGGATTGAGCCGAAGGCCTTCCAGCTTAGCCGGTTCGGAAATGCGACCAGCTTTGTCGATAGTCTGCACGGTCAACCATCCGGTCGAGACCTTTTCGGCGCGAACCTGGCTCGCACTCGTGCGTTGGAACCGGCCCTCGCTGTCTCGGTAGAGATAGAACCGAACCGCATCCGGAGTAGCGACTTCGCATTGGAGCCAAGCGACGCTCTGGCCCTGGGGACTGCCGAACGTGACCTCCAGCTTGCCCGGATTCGGAGCTTTCATCCAAGGCGACGGGGGCACCACGGCGGGCGTTGCATACGCCTTTTGGAGTGCATCGCCGATCCCATTCCAGTTGCGCTGGATGGCTTTCATGCTGAAGTGAACAGTTCCGGAGGCCCCATCGCTTTCGCGCACGAGCTTGATTTGATCCGTGACTTCCGAGGCCAGCCAGTTGCCATCGTTGGGATTGGTTCTGCTCGTGAACTGCCCTGGCCACAGGTGGATTTTCTTCGGGTTTTGGCTGGCCCACCAGTTGAGCAGAACCGGGAACGACTGCTTGGTCTGGGCGATCGGCCAGTAGAGCTGCGGCGTGAAGTAATCGCACCAGCCTTCGCGGTACCACTTGAGGGCATCCGCGTAGAGTTCGTCGTATTGGTCGATGCCTGCGGCGATTCCCTCGGGGACTCCCGGGCGATAGATGCCGAACGGGCTGATCCCAAACTTGACCCAGCTCTTACGCTTCTTCACGCCTTCGTGGACACGCTTGACGAAGTCATCCACGTTCTTACGTCGCCAATCTCCTCGCGAGAGCCGACCTCCGCCACGGACATAGGCGTTCCAGCTCAGATCATCCGGGAAGTCGACTTTCTTACCCGCTTCGGTGACGGGGTACGGATAGAAATAGTCGTCGATGTGGATTCCGTCGAGATCGTACTTTTCGACGAGTTCCATGAAGACGTTGAACGACCGATCTTGGATGACCTTCTCGCCCGGATCCATCCAGAGGAACCGTCCGTATTTCTTCACCGCATTCGGCGCGGTCACGCTGATGTGATCCTCGGTCACCGGGCCAGTTTGGGCGGGGTGCAGAGCCCGATACGGGTTCAGCCAGACATGGACTTCGATGCCACGCTTGTGCGATTCGGCGATCGTGTAGGCCAGGGGATCGAACCCGCCTTCGGGCGCTTTGCCCTGTTGCCCGGTGAGATACCACGACCACGGCTCGTACGAACTTTGGTAGAGGGCATCGGCGGAGGGGCGCACCTGAAAGATGATCGCGTTCATGTTCAGCTCGGCGCAGCGGTTGAGAATCGCGTCCATCTCGGCCTTCATCTGGCTGACGGGAAGGCCCGGCTTGCTGGGGTAGTCGATGTTATCGACGGTGGCGACCCAGGCGGCGCGGAACTCTTCCATGGCAGGCGGAGGGGCGGAGTGGCCGTTTTGCGGCATCGTTGCGGCAAGCAGAAGTCCGAACATTTTTCTAAGCTACCCAAAACCTGCGGTGCCCGCCACGGGTAGGGTGAGGAGGACACTATGAAATCGTTGAAAGTGGGATCGCTGAAGGCCGTTTTTCGGGATATCGAGTTGGATTTTGGGTTGGTGGTGGAGAGTTTCGAGGTCACGGCAGATCGCGCCTCGGTGGTGCTTGATCCTTTGGCCCTGGATATGGCGACTCCCGGCAAGGCGGTGGCGGTGGTCACCGAGCGGGCGATTGGTCAGCTCTTGGCGGCCCAGGCTCCGCCGCAGGTCAAGGATTTTGAGGTGTCGATCAGTGGCGGCAAGATTTACGTGACCGCCAAGGCCCAGGTGATCGTGACGATTCCCGTGAAGGCGGTGTGCTTCCTGGAGATCGTGGGAGGGCATTCGGTGTACGTGCGCCTGGAGAGCGTGGATGTGATGGGCGGCGCAGCCAAGAACCTGGTGGAATCTCAGATCGAAAAAGTGAACCCCGTGCTGACGGTGAGCGATCTGCCGGTTCCGGTGGAGTTGCAGTCGGTGGAATGCGAATCCGGCCGCGTGACTCTGCACGGGGTGGTGAAGTCGTTCGCGGGGTGAAGGGCGGCGGGTGGTTGTCCGCTTCCACCCGGTAAACTGTTCCGGCATCGCGCGGCCTCGTAGCTCAGTGGATAGAGCGCCTCCGTCCTAAGGAGGGCGTCGGGGGTTCGATTCCCTCCGGGGCCGCCAAGATTTTGAACTTAAAATAGACCATTAAGCCCTCTCTGAGAGCAACTCGAAAAGCCCAGGTCTCTCCAAGGTCTCTCCAAAACGCACTCCAAAGCGGTGTACACTCTTGGAACTATGGCGACTAGAGCGGACAGCGGAGAGGGTTCCTGCCGAAAAATCCAAAGCGGAAAACTCTCCGGTAAGTGGCGGGTGCAGTACCGCCTGAGAAAGCCTGACGGGTCTCAGAAACGAGTTTCCAGGGTGTTCTCAACTCAGAAGGAAGGGCTGGAGTTTCTCCGGTCGCTTCGCAAAGACGGGAGTCCTGCGGCTCATCAGATCACCCATGACCTCACGTTTGGTGACTGGCTCGACTGGCTCATCAAGAATGATTGGAGCGAGTCACTCGATCCGAAAACGGTGAGGGATCGCAAAGCCCGCTATGAGAAGTACGCAAAGGCTCGTTGGGCCGACGTACCCTTAACCCGGATCGATCCAGTTGACGTAAAGTCCTTCTACACCCACCTTCGAGAAACTGGAGTTGGGCAGCACACCATCATTGCGCTTAGAGTGCTCCTCGTAAGGGCGTTCAACCAGGCTATCACTCCATATGGTCGAGTCCCGCACTTCTGGCGCAATCCATTCGCATTGGAACTCAAAACACCACCGAGGCGCGTGGCAGTTGCGTTGACGCCCAAGGAAGCGAAGAAGGCACTGTCCAGCAAGGAACTGGATGAAAAGCGAAGAGGAATCCTGGCGGTGTACTTGCTGTCCGGTCTTCGGCTCGGAGAGCAAATGGCGCTCACCGTTGGGCAAGTCAATTTCAAAGAGAACACGATTCTTGTTGACCGGGCTGTGAAGCTGACCGAGAAGAGCGCACAGACCGTTGGGTTACCGAAGGGGGACAAGGTTCGCCTCTCGGTGATGTGCGACACTCTGGCGGCAATACTTCGCCCACTTTGCGAAGGTAAGAGTTCAGGGGACTACCTGTGGTCAGCGGCAGAGGAGAACAAACCGCGAATGAAGGCACTCACCTACGCAACGTGGCGTCGAATACGCAAGGAGGCGGGACTGCCAGAAGACATGAGTCCGCACGACTGTCGGCTCACGCACATCAATTGGATCGAGAAACTGTGTCCTGATGTCTCCGCGACCACGCTCAAGGAACACGTTGGACATGCTGCAAGCGGTGTAACCGAGGTCAACTACACCAGACCCCTCGCGATGTCACAGAGCATCTTGCGCACCGCGCTCAATGCTCTGTTTGTCGATGGCACGTCGTAGGTCACGAACTTCGTTCCTGCTTCTCAAGGTAGTCCTGGAGTTGCCGGGCGGAAATCCGCCTGGCCCCTCCGACTTTGAATGACTGGAGTTTTCCTGCCTGAATCGCTTCATACAAGAAGCTCCGCGAGAGTGACATGAGCTTCGCCGCTTCTGCCACCGTGTATGCGAGTTTTTGGGGTTGCTGATTCATGGGGCGTCACCGAGGATCAATAGAATCCCATGCGCTTGCGGTTGGAGCGGCGGTTCACAACGCGAGTCACGTCAGCCGCGTACTTCACGCCGAACAGCTCTTTCCACTGATAGGTGATTTGCTCATCCTCGAACATCTCCTCAAGCTCAATGCCCTGGTGTCCAAGATGCGCTCCGATGAGCGCCAAGGCTCCCATCGGGTCATGAGGGGCAAGACACTTCACCGCCTCAACGATGAGTGCCATCGAGTACTGAGCCTCGTTTCTGGCGGTGTACCCGTCGCCGTAGGCGAGAGCTTGATCGGAACGAGCGATGGCGTTTCGGGCTCCATCAAGAAGCTGCGTAACGCTTGCGGGGAGTGATTGTAGTTCTGCCATAGGTTTTTCCCTAGCTCCAACCTCCCACCATTCCGGCTCCAAGTTCCTCGAACGTCTGCACGAGGAATCCGTAGGAGCAGTTCGACGGAGCCAGCTCCCGCAGCCTCTCGGCTCTGAGCTTTCCAGTCGTGACGGTGATGAGGTTGAAATCGTTGATGCCCCAGAGACGCTTCGCGTGACCACCTTTCAGGAACTCGTGGTAAACGGCGAGCTTCGCGGCGAACTTTTGGGGTGAAACGTGCCCCAGGTCACACTCGACAATGAGAGCACCTTTGGCGGTAATCATCATGCCATCGGGCCGGACTTCGAGTGTCTTGCCGCCGGACTCAAAGGTGCGCCAGAGCATTGGCTCAAATCGCCATTCAGTTGCTCCTTTGGTCATCAGGGCCAGGCGAATGTTTGTGACTGAAATCGCGTGGCGCAGGAACCGAGGCGAAGGTTGGCGGTTCGTGATCAACCGGGCCACTCTGCCGCTCACGACTTCGGGGGCATTGCATCCAGCGACGTACAGGCTTCCAGCAAAGTACGGCGTCTCCAGAAGTCGCACGAGCCCAAGTTCACGGAGAACTCGAAGCCTCGTGTTCACCCTTGTGATGGAGCCAAAGAGGCCTAGGGCGAGAATCTGGTCACGGCTCATGACGTGGCTCATTGCGATCTCATACACGAGCTTTCGATCCCTTTCGGTGAGGATCATCAGAACCAATCCTCCAGTGATGTTTCTGTTCTTGAGCTCTTAGGTCGCTCAGATACGCTTGTTCGCGGTCCCTTCTTCTCAGTGTGCTGCCCAGTAGGAAATTCTGGAGTCTGGTACGGCTTGTTTGGATGGGAGTCGTGAATCTGCGCCAGGAATCTCCGACCATCTGCGTCAAGTACCCCACCGTTGCCAATGGGAGTGTTGATCTCGACCCCGACAAGTTCCTTGTTCCCACGCTTCAAGATGCACGAACCGACCGGGAGTTTGGTGAAGTCGATAGCCTTCCGGTCACCCGTGAGGTCAGCAGACAGCATTTGCGCGTCGTCCCTGCCAAGTCCGAAAATGAGCTTCTGCCCGACATTACCAAGGGCCAAAGACTTGAGCTTCGGTGAGAGTTGGCAGAGGGACTGATGAGCGAGGATCGCGTGACACCCGAACTTTCTGCCTTCAATCAGAACCGAATCAATGTCCTCGGTTGCGAAGTGCGAGAACTCATCGAGCACCAGGAGAACCGGGTTTCGCTGAAGTTCAGGGATTTCAATCCGTGAGTACATCGCCTGAACGAGTGAGCCAAAAATCATGCTCCCCATCGCTCGCCCTGCAAGAGAGGTCTCGTCTATCGCCAGTGACACCAAGAGAATGCTGCCGTCTTGATTAAGGTGGCTGTACAGGTCAATGGGGTTTAGGTCGCTCAGGATCGCTCGCAGCTTTCTCGTGGCAAAGAGCCCTGAGAATTTGTTCATCACGGGGCTTGCGAGAGTGGCTTTGCGGTCGTCTCGCATCTCGTGATACCGAGCGATGAAGTTTCCTGTGCTGACAGTCTCAATCTTTGTGAGAAGCCAAGAGCGGTATCCGTCGTCGTAAAAGGCGGGTTCCAGCTGGGTGAGGGGCTCACCGGCTTCGGTGAGAGCCTCAAGGAAGTACCTCGCGGTCTCTTCAAGTTGGACCCCGAAAGAATCCGCATTCGCCTTAACGGTGCTCAAAACGTTGAGGGCTCGCTGGTGCGGCAGCCCAGAACCACTAAGCGGATCAAAACCCATGAGGGGCGACGAATCCCGCAAATTGATTACCTTGACGAGGCTCGGATCAACTCTTCCCGCGAGCAGGGTCAGGACGTCATTGACTTGATCGCCCCTAGGATCAATGACTACAAATGAGTCGCCTCGAAGGATCGCGCCTGAGATCAGGTGTGTCAGCGCCACCGTTTTTCCCGATCCCGTACGGCCCAAGATCAAGTTGTGATGCCCCAAATCACGGCGAGAAATCGAGACCAGTCGGTTTGCCGGATGGTCGTCGTGAGACTGATAGTCAGCCTCGATCCCGATCCAATGCTCGGGTCGCTCGTGTGAAGATTGATTTGCCGGATGTAGGTTCATGATCGTCTATACAGAGGATCATGAAGAAAGAGCAAGCCACCGACTTTGACTTCGAGGATTATTTAGCTGGGGCTAAACACAATCTTGGAAACTACTCGTTCAAGCAGCTCTTTCGCCTCCTGTTTAAGAAGATTCACGGCCTGAGTTCCAATAAGGCGGTCGCGGTTCGCCTTGGTATGACCGAGTCCAGGCTCTCTCAGTGCCTCAAGAACCCTTCTGAACTGACGCTTGCAACGATTCGAACCATCCTCGATCAGTTTGAGCATCCAGATCACCGGCGGTACTTGCTTCGGGCCTACCTCTTGGAATCTCTTGACGAGGACTTCATCGCCGATAGGCAACGAGAATATAAGCTCGGCGATGAGACTCCAGGCGAAATCAGGGCACAGATTAAGCTCCTCAAGAATCAGGGGCGACTCATCACCGCCGATACGCTCTGCGTGGCCGCTGCAGAGAAAAGCACCAGCACCGAGTTCAAGTTCTTCATGTACTTCCAAGCGTTCCAGCTCCGGGAGACCCTCGCCCAGTACGGATTCGCCCACCGAATGGCGTTCAAGATTATTGAGCTAGCGAAGGAAATCGGAGACGAGTACCGAGAGATTTATGGGCATTCGATGAGGCTTCGGATCAAGGCTAGGTGTCCTCGGTTTGCAGTCGGAGATGTCGCGGAAGAGTTCGAAACTTTAAGGCAACGTCTCCAACTTCTACCTCCGGCAGAACTTAACGATAAGCGTATTCTGATCCCTACCGATTTCTACTTGTGGCATACCCGCTACGCGGTAATGATTGGAGCTAGTGAGCAAGGCTATTTCCAGCTGTCAAAGGAACTGGCCACTCGGATCCACAGTGAGATCGAAGCCTGGTTCTCCCGCGACCCATCAGCAAAGAGAACTCTCACGCTGTTGCGAGCCAGACTCTACGGCGTGACCGGTAAATACGCGGCCCTGGTTGAGGAACTCTCTGACTTCGTAGCCGACGGGAATCCAGACATCCATATGCTTCGGCATGTGGCAACCCTTCAAGCCCTGGCGAAGGTGGAAGAGGATCAGTACGAGGATATGTTCCTGCAACTGCGCCAGCTCTACCAAACCTCAATGTCCTTTCAGGATTACGCCCGCGCTAGAGTTGCTCAGCTTCGGATCGCTGAGCTTGGGGAGAAGTATCTTTTTGATGCCGAGCTTCAATGAATCAAAATTGGGACAGCGGGTTCGTACGCGGCTAACTTGACGTTGATTCGATGCCGAGCTCCGCATGAGCGACGGTTCGAATATCGTGCACGAGAGTCCACCAAACGGAATTTCGGTTAAACAGATCGCTTTGTTCGGGGCACTGAGAGCCATTTCTCAGCGGTTCGAATGAAGCGATTTTCTGAAGCACTGGATCATGAGCCAAGACTAGAGTCGAACCCTGCATCTGTGCGCTCTGGAAGCCAGTTCGAATGGCATTTCGAAGAAACACAGTCGGAAAGTTGTTTCCGTAGCTAAATGCCTCGACGGCAAACTTGATGCGGGAGTCTCCATAGTCCAAGAGCGCGGCAACTGCACTGCTGGCTTTTCGGGCCGTCTCCCTCAGCGTCTCTAGCTTATGGCGCAGCACCGATTTCTGAGTTGCATATTCCTCTGGATCAAGCTCTCCATCGAGTCGTAGGGCAAGCAACCTCTCCAACTTACCTTCAAGGGCTTTGCAGTCTGCCTCAACCATTGAAGCCGTTTGGGCACGAACGAGCGTCTCCTCCTCGACAATCATTCCCATCGCACGAAGAATCCAAGCCCCTACTTCAGGAGAAATCGCTACCTCCTTGAGATGTGAGGCGACCTGTCGGAGGGCTTGCTCCTCTGAGATTGCGCTTCGCTTACATCCCTTAGCACCGCTACAGTGGTAGTAGGTGTAGACCCTAACCGTGCCATCGGCGAGCGTTTTCGACTTTCGTTCACCTACCACCGCACATCCGCATGCCTTGCACGTGATGCCACCGCTCAGGGCGAACTGGGGTTCTGGCTTGCGAACGTCGAGCTTGCGACGAAGCACGGTCTGCACTTGGTCAAACAGCGCTTGAGTTATCATCGGTTGATGCTTCCCGGGGGTGAGACGGCCTTTGTAGGTTAAGAGCCCGGCATAGAATGGGTTCCCAAGGATTTTGTGAAGGCCCGACTTTGAGATCGGCTCTCCGTGATGCCCTTTCCTCGTCGATCGAAGTCCAAGCTTGTTCGCCTCTGCTCGAAGTTCGGCGAAGGAGTAATGACCAGTTGCAGCCAGTTCAAACACTTGTCGCACAAGATTGAAGCTGACCGGGTGCGGATCGATTTCGCGGGTTTCAGCGTTGTTCTTGTAACCCATGGGAGCCTTAGCAGGAAGCCATCCGCGAGCCGCTTTTCCATCCATTCCGCGAGATACATTCCGCCGCAGGTCCTGGATGTAAGCCGTCGCCATTCCATTTTCAACGGCAAGAAGTAGCGCGCTGTCTTCACTGGTGTAGGTGCGCGAAGGAGTGATGAGTGCGCCGATTTTGCCGATTTGAAGAGCGTGAGCAAGGCGACCGCCGTCAACTAGGTTCCTAGATAGACGGTTGAGAGACCAAGTGTAAATTCCCGCAATCTTCCCACCATCAACTTGGAGCATGAGCTTCTCAAACGCAGGTCGCGAGTACGGGTCCTTTGCGCTCTTTGACTCAGATATGACCTGACTGATCTTGTGACCGTTGTGCTCTGAAAGCACACGGAGGACGCCTAGCTGATCCTCCAAGCTCTGAACCTGGCGGTCTTCACTCTCCGTCGATTTTCGAGTGTAGATGACGTACTGCATAGGCTCTGACGTAGGTGAGTTGGATGAGGAATGTCGCAACCTTCGTCGCGGTTACGGTATCGCATTCAATGTCGTATGTGGACCGCAGAAACTGCTGAAAGTCGGCCGCGACGCGACTTGAGGGCATTGGGAGCCACATTAGGCGGAAGACCCCGCGCGGGCGGGGTCTGGGTTAAGATTGGGCGATGGTGAAGGACTCAGAAAGCCTCTCCACCACCTCGTCAATGAATCGGTGCTCAACACAGAGGCTCCTTCCAAAGAAGGTGTGCTGCCACGGATCAAGTTCCGCAAAGTGATCCTCTCCCGCTTCGGAGGTCGGGCGAATGAGGAAGATCGTTCCGTGGTATTCGACTTCAAAGTCTGCATGTTTGGTGTTAGTGCTCATGGGGTTCCTCGCCAATGGACTTGGCGTGATCGGCACTGTGCACCGGGGCATGGAACTGCCAGCAATTGCACTCGCGGATGGGCTTGTGCTCGCTCTGTTGTCACGGTAGCTCCCCAAGGTCTCTGAAGCTCACGTGCCGGCCCGGACTTCCGATAACTATGTGATCTTCAAGTGGAATCCCAAGAAGCTTTCCAGCGGCTTTGAGTGTCCTTGTGACCTCATAGTCCTCAGGAGAGGGTTCGGGGTCGCCAGACGGGTGGTTATGCGCGACAATAATCGAGCAGGCGTTTGCCAGGATCGCGGCTTTGAACACTTCGCGCGGGCAGACGATGGCGCTCGTGAGGTTGCCGATGCTCGCAACGTGGACACCAATCAGGTCGTTTTTTGCGGTAAGCATCAGCACGATCAGTTGCTCCCGGTCACAGAGACCAAGGAAGTGCTCGGCAACTTCTGTCGCTTTAGCTGGACCCGAAATGGTTTCTCGCCGCTCGCTCGACTCGCGAACGAGTTGGACCCTGATCACCGGGAACTCTGGATGTGAAAGGTCATGTCTCATGACTTCCACGGTCTCTAGCCTTCACAGGTCAATCAGCTTTCAAAACATCCCTGCGACCTACCCCGCTCGGGATAGAGCCTCGATGGTTTGACCATCGGGAAAGATTGGAGCTGCTGATTGAGCTGAACGGGAGTGAACGAAAGCAGAAGGATCAAGAAAGACCGATTGCGAAGCAAGAGGGTTGAGTATTCGAACCGCCGTGCGCAGGTTCAAATACCTAGACTAGACCTGACCGCCCCTCTAGCCGGGGGTCTGACCGGGGTGAAAACCGGCTCTAGGAGTCGCGAGTGAATTGAATTTCGCTCCTGCAATGCATTTCAGCAACGTGCAAAAACACTCGCTCTTGCGTTCGGTTTTCGTTCGGGCGAGGATTTGTGAGCTAACAACACAACCCGAGCGAGACTACCGCCATGACACCATCACCCCACCACTTTGACCAAACGATTTCTCGCCTCGCGGATGTGCTCGCCCATACCAAGCGGTACAGCTTCAAAGCTCCTTCTCGGCTGTCTCAAGACGCCGGAGTGCATCCAGCCTCGGTGTTTCGAATCCTTCGCGGCGGTGGAAACCCGTCGTTCCTCACGGTCACCCGGATTACGGAGGCCATTGAGCGCGAATTAGGATTTCGTATAGACCCACGCGACCTGATCGCTGAAGGCGGTCGCTTCCCAACGCCCTTCTGCTGTGACGTGACCCGGAGTCAGCCAAGCCTTCCTGACACCGCCTACGACGAGTTCGGAGACCTCAAGCCTTCCTTTGCTGGAATTGAGCCTGGTAAGTGGGTCTCAAGTCGTCATCCTCGCGGCGTCACTTCTTCCTCAACTCAGAACTAAGCCCACTGCCATGCTTGAGCAAGACCTTCTCTCTGTTATTCGCGTGTCTTCATTCCACGTTCAGATGCTCCTCGTCCGGCAACTCCTCGACCGACTTGGATACAAGCAGATTCAGTTCATGGGTCGGCGGGAGCGCAAGGAGAAAAGCTATCTAGGCGGCCACGAGTTTACGGCTGATGACCGCCTCGGGCTGTTCGATGTGCAGACCGTCGTGAAGTTCGTCGGCCAAGAGGTTCGGGTTCGGATGCTCGATGAGCTTGCCGGAGTTGTGCGGCGCACTGGCTCCGACTATGGAATCCTGATCTCCACCCACAGCCTCACGAGTTCCGCCGAGTTCCACCTTGGAAGCCACGAGCCGATTCGCATTCGGGTGGTCACTGGAACCGAGTTCGCCAAGCTCCTGATCCAGCACAAGATCGGGGTCCGCGAAGTGCCAACGCTCGAAGTGGATGAGCCGTTCTTCCGCCACCTCGACCGAATGAGTCGTCAGGTCAGCCGCTTCATCGAAGCCGTGCGATGACTAACCTTGAGCGCATGACGGCGGTCGCCACCGAGCTCTTCAAGCTCAACGTCTCGAATGCTGGGGTAGCGCAACTCCTTCGGGATCACCCGGTTGAAGAGATTGAACGACAACTGATGTACCTGCCGTATCGCAAAGCCAAGCGCCCGAACGCCTTCATCATCGAGGCGGTTCGGGGCAACTACTCACCTCCTAAAGAGTTCACTTATGCCAAGTATCTCCCCGAGGTTCCCGCCACCCGTGACCGAGTGGACGAAGATCCCGAACTCGCATTTGGACCGTCTGCTCCCGATCCTCTCGAACCCTGAACTCCGGCTCCTCCTGGTAATCTCCCGCCGCGCATACGGTTTGCGACGGTTTCACATTCCTATGACCGCCACTTATGAGCAGCTTGAGGCATGGTCGGGAATCAAGCGCTCCAGCGTTCATCGCGGACTGACCCGGCTGGCTTCGCGTGACCTCATAAGACTCGACCTGACTTTTCCACAGCTAAACGAATTTGACGCTTCAAAATGAGACGATTTGTGTCCACCTCAACCACGCGCGTAACAATAACAAGAAAGAAATACTGAAAGAAAAGCGCGCGCGAGAAGTTATCCACTGCTCCGAGTAGCGACCCTCGACAAACGACTTCCGGAAGCCCCGGAAGTTACCTCGACCCTAGTCGAGACAAACACACAGGGTGGCGGGTGGGAACTACTTAGGTCTGTGGGTCAAGAAATTCTAGCCTCAATTTCCAGACATCTTCTGAGCGTGGTGACGGCAGCGTACTACTGAACCAGAGAAAGCCAGACGTGCAAGTCACCACACCCGCAGGTCGTTCGCCTGTGGGAAGTTTCCTGAACTGGCCTGGGAAGGGAATGTCCTTTCCGAAAAGGAGCGACTTCTTACGCCTCGCTTCCCACCATTGGTCAATTTCATACCCCTCAACGTCGACTATGGTCAACTCATCAGATGGATACACAACCTGCTCTCTACCCCATGGACGTACCGCGATTGAGTTTAGAACCTGAACTTCGACATCTCCCTTTGCTGGCACAAAGAGTGAAACCTCCTGGGGTCGACGCGGGTTAACCTCCATTCCGGTTCCGGACTCCGAAACTGGCACTTCCAGAAGCATGACGGCTCTCCAAGAACCTAGAGCTTCCGCTATGGCCCTCTGGGTCACCTCAGATTTCGAGCGGCCTTTCAAGAGTTTGAGCACATTCAGCGCCATATCTCTGTTATCTTCATGATAGTACCTTGCCGAAGTCTCCCAATATGCCAGATCTACTAAATCGCCCTGGAATGCCTGTGCGAACTCCTTAACTTTCACGTCCTTTGAGGCATGCCCATAGTCAAAGCGCATGTAAAGGGCAAACCGGGTTTTGATGTCTGACAGTGCCTCCGGGTTCAATTTCAACCACCATTCGAGAAGCTCAGTGGTGTAGGGAGACATATAACGGCTTAAGCCACCACTCTTTGCTTCGGACTCAGCTTCATTCGCGTCTCCATCAATCGAGTCTTGGGTGAATGTCTTAAGATCGAACTCTGTTGGAACGGAAGCCTCAAGTGCTGAGGCTACTGCGTCAGCCATAGTTTTGCTTACCCAGGCATTTTCGTCCGCAAGTTTGATTAACTCCGATGCGGTGGAATCGGTGCGAACAACCTTTAACAGAAACACTGCGGATTGGTCACCGGGTTCGTTTTGAATGCGCTTCTCAAGGAGTGCGAGCGCATCCTCTGTCATATTGGATTCAAGCAGCGAGAGCGCCTTCTGGCTTTCCCCACTTGGCCCTGACCTGCCACAACCCACAAGGATCATTGCAGCGGTCAGTCCAAGAACTAGGGAATGTGTTCTCCGGTTCATTTTGAGAGCGTAAACGACCACCACTCGTTCATCTGACCCATCACGCCAATATCGTCCAGTGAGTGAACTCGCCAGCGGTACTCGCCCAGCGGTAGCTTGAGTTCAGAGAGTTTCACTACCCGCGTCTCAGAGTTCGTTTGGATTGTGAAGAACCTCTGTTTCATCGAGTCATCGGTGTTGTAGAGGCGAATACACTCAAGTTCCACACGGTACCCAAGTGCATCAGGCACAGGTCGCCAACGAAGTTCCTCGTTGGACTGGACAGACTCCTTGGTGGCGGGAGAAGAGAGCACGGGAATGCTTGAAGGAAGCTGCAAGAGCTCGGCGTCGATGATGAAGTTAGGGTCTGCTTGAAAGTTATTCGTCCGGTTCTCTGACCAAATTTGAAGGCTTCTGGCTCCCCTAAGGTCTATCAAGACCTCGGTCAGTGAAGTTGCAGAGGTATCACGCGTGACTACTTCACCTCCATCTAGCCTCCAAAAGACTTTTGTCGCGACGGGATTCTCGTGATCCATAGCTAGAAACTTGAAGCGAATGGAGTCGAATGAACGATTGAGTTCAAAAACGGTTGTGTCACGCCCGTAACTGATCCCGACACTACGCGGAATGTAGCCCCAAAACTGGTGACCATCTTCAAACTTGTAGCCGCCACTGTACGGTTTCAATGCCTGAAGGTTCGTAGTCTTAATTTGCTCTGGCTGAATGCGTGTAGCCCGTGCGCTCACAATCTTTCCAGATTCGAGTCGAAGCCTAACGAGGCTTCCGCTTGGAAGCTGCCGGATGATCTCGCCGCGCCTTTGGGCCGTAATGGATGGGCCCCACGGGTGCTTTGGCCCGATATCAAGCGTGACTCCGGTTTGATCGATCGTCTTCACTTTGCCTACGATGTCGGCCTGCGCCGAACTCGCTCCGAGTGCGGTGGCAAGCAAGATAAGCATACGCGTTGGTCTCATAGCTGCTGACTCCTCGCAAGAGTCTACCTCTCGTGCAACTCTACCCTAGAGTCATCTGACCAGGGATTTGAGTATTGAGACGAACGGTTCGAAGCGCGGCGCGGGAGGAGCATGCCATCTTAGGCGGGCTTCTGCGCGAGCTTCGGGAGTCTCAGGGGCTCTCCCAACGAGAACTTGCCAGGAAGCTCGACCGAACCCAGGCGTTCGTTTGGAAGGTCGAGCAAGGCATACAGCACCTCGACATCCCAACCCTAATTGATCTCGCAAATGTTCTTGGCTCCAGTGCCTCCAGCCTAATTTGTCGAGTAGAAACAGCAGTCGGAGAAAGCCCCGGATGAACGGCGATGAGTTAAAATTGAAGGTACTAGTTCCTTGGTTCAACCACCCATCATTTCAGGGAGTTGTGTTCAACCATAACGGAAAGCTCATCGCGATTGCGGAGTTAAGCGAAATAATCGTGTTCAACTGCGAAACAGGAAGTCGGGTCGGGGCAATTCCAAATCACGGTGATACCTGGGACTTCGCTTTTACACCCGATAATGGTCTCTTAGTTTGCTCGCCATTTGGCATCGAAGTTTGGGACAATCGACTCCAGTCCAGGACAATTCTGCTTCGATCACCCAAACTCGGCAATAGATTTACTTGTGCAAAGAACGGCGTCTTTTTTGCATTTCGTCAAGACAAAGAAGTAAGTATTCACTCTTCCCAGGACGGCAAAGAGCTTTTTGCGTTAAAGGGGGGCTACGCTGAAGCCCGGTTTACAGACACTGGAAATAGCATCTTGCTTGGCGGCGAGACGATGTTTGGATACAAGAGTTCGATCTACTCTATTCAGACTAAGTCAAGAATTGCTGTGCTGAAACGGAAAGTCTATCGCCCTTCGAACCTAATTCAGCATCTAAAAACTGGAGACGTTTACTGTTTTTGGAGCGTTGGTTCCGAACTTAGAGTCGAAAACTTGACCTCAAAGACAATGGTCTCTGCAATACCTTTTCCAAGTAGGGAAATTAAGTTCATGGATGTCTCACCTCTTGGAGGGCTCATGGTCGTGAGCGAGGGACGAAACTGTAAACTCCTGGCCGTAACCGGAGATCAGATCGTGGACTTGGCTAGTTTCTCTGTAGGCGACAACATAGAGCAGCTAGTACTTTCACCGGCCCACTCACATCTGGGATTCACCTTCAAGATGTTCGCCGGTATTGGTGACATTGTTCAACTAGCTAGACGGTAGATGCGCTCTAGAATGCGGGCCATTGCAAAAGTGTGTCCAACTTGCAGTATTCACCCAAGTCAGGTGCTTTCGGTAAAGAAGAAACTCAGACTTGGTGATCACTTCCATACAGTATCAATCAAATCCCGCTTGCTTCAGTGAAAGTGTTTTTGCCCTATTAGGACCGGAGCGCAGATTCTCACCCGGAGGGCGCGGACGTTCGAGTTCTCCCGCCCTCAGGTGAGAACGCATGGAAACTAGAAGCAAGGCGGGAGGCGGTGTATGAGCCGCCTGTACGAGACCGTCACTGAGAAAATCGTAGAGTCACTCAAGCGTGGGGTCGTGCCTTGGCGAAAGCCCTGGAAAGATGCCCACGCTTTGCCGATCAACGTCGCCAGTGGCAAGGCGTACCGGGGAATCAACGTGTTCCTCCTTGGCCTTGCGCCATACGCCGACCATCGCTGGCTCACGTTCAAGCAGGTGCAAGAACGTGGAGGCAAGGTCAGGCAGGGCGAGAAAGGCACCCTTGTGGTGTTCTGGAAACAGCTGGAGTTTGAGGAGATCGACGAGAGCACTGGAGAGGTTTGCAAACGCCGGACTCCGATGCTTCGCTACTTCACCGTCTTCAACGTGGAGCAGGTCGAGGGTATCGAGTTCGCGTCTGTGTACGAAGGGCAGCCACTTGAGGAGTCTCAGCGGCACGAGCGAGCCGAACTCCTGGTCGCCAGTATGCCATGCCCGCCAGCTATCCACAGCAAGGCACGGTCAGCGTACTACGTCCCCAAGGAAGACGCGGTGTACATGCCCTCATTCGAGAGGTTCGCCTCTGCGGACCACTACTACGGAACGCTCTTTCATGAGCTGGCCCACGCGAGTGGTCACGAGTCGAGGCTCAATCGCAAAGGCGTGACCGAGGTCGCTCGATTCGGTTCCAACGACTACTCCAGAGAGGAGTTGGTTGCTGAACTCACGAGCGCGTTCTGTTGCGCCACCGTGGGACTTGATAACTCTCTAACCGAGGATTCAGCCAGCTACATCAGCGGATGGCTCGATGTTCTGGGTGACGATCCCAAGGCCGTGGTCATTGCCGCTGCTCAGGCTCAAAGGGCCGCCGACTATATCCGAGGAGTCACCTACGACTCCTAACTACACCCCACCAAACCCCGCACCACCAGCGGGGTCTTTTCTAAGTATCCAGAAAGCAAGAGAGACCAGTCCGACCACCACGACTGCCGTGAGGAAAAGGTGAAGCTCAAGAAGCTCCTTCTGCCGTGCCCGATGCTCCTGAAATGCCGCACACGACTTGCAGACCACCCGCATCCCGTACTGGCTCTGCACGAACCGAGCTCGCTCCGCGCCGTACTTCTTCTTCTCGATTTCGCCAACGCGAACCCGTCGCCGCAACGGACGGTCTTCAACCGGAATCAGCTTTGAGCAGAGGTAGCAGCGGGGCATGCGCCCATTCTTGGTTCATTCGAACCGTCAGCCAAAAGTAACATCGAACGTGCGAAGGCCTTTCTAACCCATTTGCATCTCGCTACCATGTGAGCACCCGGCAAATGGGTCAAAATGAAGCTAGAATTATGATTTCATTTGAAGGCAGTCACCGGCTAAACGGCTCTCCTCCGGGAGCGGCTCAGGTCTGATGCCGCCAGCCACCAGCGAGACTCAGAGGGCGGAGATTCACAAGACCATCTGGCGAATCGCCAATGATCTTCGTGGCTCGGTGGATGGCTGGGACTTTAAGTCGTACGTACTCGGGATGCTCTTCTATAGGTTCATCTCCGAAAACCTGACTTCCTATATCAACAAGCTCGAAAAGGAGGCTGGCGAAGAAGGATTCAACTACGCCGAGCTGTCCGACAAGGATGCGGAGTTTGGGCGCACCGAAACGGTTGCTGAGAAAGGGTTCTACATTCTTCCGTCTGAGCTGTTCGTAAACGTCCGCAGACGGGCCAAGAGCGACGAAAACCTCAATGAGACCCTTGAACGAGTCTTCAACAACATCGAAGGCTCGGCCGTAGGGACGGAGAGCGAAGATGACCTGAAGGGTCTGTTCGATGACCTAGATATAAACAGTGCAAAGCTCGGGCCAACGGTGGCAAAGCGCAACGAGAAGCTCGTGAAGCTCCTCGATGCCATTGGTGATCTGCCGCTAGGTAACTACGAAGATAACTCCATTGACCTCTTCGGTGACGCGTACGAGTTCCTGATGACTATGTACGCCTCCCAGGCAGGAAAGTCAGGAGGTGAGTTCTTCACCCCCCAGGAAGTCTCCGAGGTCTTGGCGAGAATTGCCGTGGCTGGCAAGACTCAGGTCAATAAGGTGTATGATCCCGCCGTGGGTTCCGGGTCACTTTTGCTTCAGTTCGCCAAGGTTCTCGGCAAGGAGAACGTCCGGCAAGGTTTCTATGGGCAGGAAATCAACCTGACGACCTACAACCTGGCTCGGATCAACATGTTCCTGCATGACGTGAACTACGAGAAGTTCCACATCGCTCACGGCGACACTCTGACCGATCCGCTTCACTGGGATGATGAGCCGTTTGAAGCGATTGTTTCCAATCCTCCCTACTCCATCAAATGGGACGGAGACGCGAATCCGCTCCTGATCAACGATCCGCGCTATGCGCCCGCCGGTGTGCTCGCTCCAAAATCAGCCGCCGACCTAGCGTTCACAATGCACATGCTCCATTGGCTCGCCGTCAATGGAACGGCCGCCATCGTTGAGTTTCCTGGTGTCCTTTATCGAGGTGGAGCAGAACAGAAGATTCGTAAATACCTGATCGACAACAACTACATCGACACGGTTATCCAGCTTCCGCCTGACCTGTTTTTCGGGACAACAATTGCCACATGCATAATTGTTCTCAAGAAGTCGAAGAAGGACAACGCAATTCTCTTCATCGACGCCTCCGCACTCTTCCAGCGTGTGGGCAACAAAAACCGACTCCTTCCAGAGCACCAGGAAAGAATCCTGGACGCCTTTAACCAACGTCAGACTAAGGAGCACTTCACACGTCTGGTCACTGCGGCAGACATCGAGGAGAACAACTACAACATTTCGGTCTCCAGCTACGTGGAGAAAGAAGACACGACCGAAGCCATCGACATTACAGCCTTAAACGCGAAGATCGCGGGGATCGTGGCTCGCCAATCTGAGCTACGCACACAGATTGACGCCATCGTGGCAGACCTTGAAGGGAGTCCAGCATGAGCGACAAGCCCGAAAAGCCTCGGAAGGACTTGGATATCGTGCGCGCTTCGGCGGCGGAATACCTGACGTTTATTGCTTCGGTTGGCGGCGAATCTGAATCTACTGAGCTGCTCTACCTCGAAGAAAACCTCTGGTTGACCCAGAAGATGATGGCGACCCTCTACGGCGTCACCGTGCAAACCGTGAATCATCACCTGCTCAGAGTCTTTGCCGATCACGAACTGGAAGAGTCTTCAGTTATCAAACAGCATTTGATAACTGCCTCGGACGGCAAGAGCTACAACACCAAGCTCTACAGCCTCCAGGCCATCATTGCGGTGGGATTCAAGATCGAGAACGAACGCGCGGTGCAGTTCCGAAAGTGGGCGGGTCAGATCGTGAAACTCTACACCATCCAGGGATGGGTGATGGACGTGGATCGCCTCAAGAAGGGCCATATGTTTACGGACGAGTACTTCGACCGCCAGCTCCAACTCATCCGAGAAATCCGTCTGTCGGAGCGGAAGTTCTACCAAAAGGTCACCGACCTCTACGCTTCTGCCTTTGACTACGACCAGACGGCCCAGACAACCAAACTCTTTTTCGCCCTGGTGCAAAACAAGATGCACTGGGCTGTTCATCGCCACACTGCCGCCGAACTCATCATCGAACGGGCAGATGCCGAGAAAGAGCACATGGGTCTCACCACATGGGAGTCAGCCCCAAAGGGCAAGATCGTCAAGTCGGATGTCTCGATTGCCAAGAACTACCTCAGCGACGACGAGATGGAGCACATGGAACGGATTGTCTCGATGTACCTTGATTACGCTGAAGACCAAGCAAAGCGGAAGGTTCCTATGTCGATGGAGGACTGGGCAAAGCGTTTGGATGGCTTCCTCGAATTCAACGAGCGTGAGGTACTGACTGGCCCTGGACGCATTAGCCACGAGCAAGCCAAGCTCCACGCAGAAACAGAATTCGAGAAGTATCGCGTCGTCCAAGATCGGATTTTCAAGAGTGACTTTGATCGGTTCCTGGACGCTGGTGAAGACGCCGAAGGGGGCAAAGCATGAATGAAATTCCAAGTTGGGACGGCTTCATGGTTCCCGTTCTTCGCATTCAGGCGGACGGCGGGGTGAGAGTACTTCGAGACTTGATCTCGGCTGTGTCAGACGCTATCGGCTTAACGCACGATCAACGAACTGAGTCTCTTTCTTCGGGTCAACAAGTTGTAGCCAACCGAATTGGATGGGCGACATCTTATCTGACGCGAGTAGGTGCTCTCGAACGACCTACACGTGGCAAGTATGCCATTACAGAATTTGGAAGAAGGTTTCTTCACGACCACCCGGTTACAATCACAGAGGCAGACCTAAGAGCAGTGGCAAAGCCTGATGATCAGTGGTGGGTATCAAAGTCCAAGTTGCAAAGAGAAAATCACTCAAAGCAAAGTGATGTAGAGAGCGTAACGAATCCACTGGATCCCGTAGAGATGATCGCACAGGGTATAGAACTAATCCAAAGTAATGTTAGGGCCGGGCTCATTGAGCGATTAGTCGCACTAGACCCCGCGTTCTTTGAGCAGGCAGTGGTCCGGCTTCTTGTAGCGATGGGCTACGGGGGTACCGGTGGACAAGCGGCAGCCACGCGTTTGGTTAACGACGGCGGAATCGACGGAGTAATTGACCAAGATGTACTGGGGTTGAGTAAGGTCTATGTACAAGCGAAGCGATATGCTCGGGATAACTCTGTCGGGAGACCAGAAGTACAGGCGTTCGTCGGTGCGCTAAGTGGCAAAGCGGAGCAAGGAGTCATGATTACTACAGGCCGATTTAGCACAGGAGCCAGAGAGTACGCGGAACGTGATGCTCGGGTGAGGATCATCCTTATTGATGGCCCACGGCTTGTTGATTTGATGGTTAAGTACCGCGTCGGAGTTCAAGTAAGAGAGACTTTAGCTATTGTGGATGTGGATGAGGATTTCTTCGAATGAGCAAGATAGATCAACTAATCCGGGAGCACTGCCCGAACGGGGTTGAATTTAAGACACTTGGTGATGTGGGTGAGTTTATCCGTGGTAACGGAATGCTCAAGAGCGATCTAAGGAGCGAAGGCTTTCCAGCGATTCATTACGGTCAAGTGCACACCACCTACGGAACTTCAGCAGAATCGACCGTCTCGTATGTGACGCCTGCATTCGCCAACAAAATCCGAAAAGCAAAACCTGGTGACCTTGTGATCGCCACTACAAGCGAAGATGATGATGCGGTAGCTAAGGCGTTGGCCTGGGTAGGCACTACAGAGGTAGCGGTTAGTGGCGATGCTTACATTTACAGGCACACGTTAGAGCCTAAATACGTCGCTTACTTCTTTCAGTCAGACCAGTTCCAGGCTCAAAAGAAGAGCCGTATCACCGGCGCAAAGGTAAAGCGAATCTCGGGCGAGAGTATGGCGAAAATTCGGATACCTGTTCCACCGATGGAGGTTCAGAAGGAGATCGTAAGAGTGCTGGAAACCTTTAGTAAGCTGGAGGCAGAGCTGGAGGCAGAGCTGGAGGCAGAGCTGGTGGCCCGGCGTCTTCAGTATACCTTCTATCGTGATCAGTTGTTGACGTTTGCCGAGCAGGAAATGGCAATCAATCAATCAATCAATCAATCAATCAATCAATCAATCAATCAATCAACAAGACGGATCAGATGGGCGAAAGTGAGCGAGATTGCCATGCTTAATTATGGTTTTACAGCGAAAGCGGCTGATGAAGGTGAGTACCGGCTCATCCGCATCACAGACATCACTGAAAACGGCAAGCTCTCGCCAGCCGGAGCGAAGTTTGTCGACTCGACACATGGCGCAGGTGACTACGTAGTGGAACCAGGAGATGTACTGATGGCTAGAACCGGCGCGACTTTCGGAAAGACCGTACTCATTCAGGATGAGGAGCCAGCAGTGTATGCCTCGTTCTTGATTCGAATCCGTGTTAACAAAGAGGAAGTCTTGCCAGGTTACTACTGGCATTTCGCACAGAGCAGCCAGTACTGGCGACAGGCGAACAACCTTGTGAGTCGTGGAGGGCAACCGCAGTTCAATGCAAACGTCTTGAAGGATGTTCGTCTACCGGTCCCCCCGATAGAAGAGCAGAGAAACATCGTGACTCTCCTCGACAAGTTTGACGCCCTCGTGAACGACCTTAGCACGGGTCTTCCTGCCGAACTCAACGCCCGCCGCCAGCAGTACGAGTATTTCCGGGACAAACTCTTAACCTTTGAAGAGGCAACCGCATGAGCGAGGATCGAACGCCCTACAACTACGATCCAATTGCCGTCTCCAACGAGAGCACGGTCGTTGCGCAGTACATCCCAGAATCGAAGGTTCGTGAGACGAGCTACCAGAGTGAAGATGCCCTGGAAAAGGAACTCATCAGGATTCTAGAGGGTCAAGCCTACGACTACCTCAAGTTCACCTCGGAAGAGCAGCTCGTCGCAAACCTCCAGGCTCAGCTAGAGGCTCTGAATGATGTGAAGTTTAGCGTCGCCGAATGGAAGCGATTCTTTGAAAGTAACATCGCCGGGCAGAACGACGGCATTGCTGAAAAGACAATTCGCATCCAGGAGGACTCGGTTCAGCTTCTCCATCGCGACGACGGCACGACGAAGAACATCAAGCTGATCGACAAGCAGAACATCCACAACAACCGACTCCAAGTCGTCAATCAGTATGAGACTGCCGGAACACGTGCCACGCGGTTCGACGTGACAGTTTTGGTCAACGGCTTGCCGATGGTTCACATCGAACTGAAGCGACGAGGGGTGGACATCCGCGAAGCGTTCAACCAGATCGACCGCTACCAGCGAGACTCATTCTGGGCAGGTTCGGGGCTGTTTGAGTACGTCCAGCTTTTCGTGATCAGCAACGGAACACTGACCAAGTATTACAGCAACACCACCCGCCGCCAGCACATTGCCGATGCCACCGGAGCAAAGAAGGTCAAGAAGACCTCCAACTCTTTTGAGTTCACATCGTGGTGGGCCGACTCGCAGAACAAACCGATTCAGGAGCTAACAGCATTCGCCAAGACGTTCTTTGCGAAGCACACTTTGCTGAACATCCTCACTCGCTACTGTGTTCTTACGGCAGATCGGATGCTCCTGGTGATGCGTCCGTACCAAATCGCCGCAACCGAACGAATCCTCCAGCGAATCGAAGTGGCGTCGAACATGAAATGGCTAGGCTCGGTGCGAGCAGGAGGTTACGTTTGGCACACCACTGGATCAGGCAAGACGCTTACTTCGTTTAAGACCGCTCAACTTGCGAGCAAGATGCCGAGCGTGGACAAAGTGCTCTTTGTGGTGGACCGCAAAGACCTCGACTACCAGACGATGCGCGAGTACGACCGCTTCGAAAAAGGTGCAGCCAACTCCAACACGTCCACGGCAGTTCTGAAGCGACAGCTTGAGGACAAGAATGCGCGGATCATCATCACGACGATCCAGAAGCTCGCCAACTTCATTACCGCCAACAAAGGGCATGAGGTGTTCGGCGGACACATTGTGGTGATCTTTGATGAGTGCCACCGCTCGCAATTCGGTGATATGCACACGGCGATCACCCGCGCCTTCAAGCGGTACAACCTCTTTGGCTTCACCGGAACCCCGATTTTCACCGCGAACATGTCGAGTGGCGGAAACCCGAACCTCAAGACGACCGAGCAGGCTTTTGGCGAGAAGCTCCATACCTACACAATCGTCGATGCGATTACTGACAAGAACGTCCTTCCGTTCCGGATCGACTACGTGAACACGGTCAAAATGGGAGACGTTCTTGATAAGAAGGTCTCTGCTATCGACACGGAACGGGCCCTTCTTGCTCAAGAGCGGATAGCGCTGGTGACTAGCTACATCCTGGAGCACTTCGATCAGAAGACGAAGCGAACTAGCACGTACTCCCTTGGAGAGCGTCGTTTGCGAGGCTTCAACGCGCTCTTTGCCACCGCATCAATCGACGCGGCCCGGACCTATTACGGTGAGTTCAAACGTCAGCAAGCTGGATTGGTCCCTGACAAGCAGTTGAAGGTAGGAATCATCTTCTCGTATGCCGCGAATGAAGCCGTTGAAGACGGAGCACTTGAGGAAGAGGAGTTTGAGACGAACCACCTCTCTGGTGCGGCCCGTGACTTTCTTGATGAAGCAATCAAAGACTACAACGGGATGTTCGGCACGTCGTTCGATACGTCGGCTGATAAGTTTCAGAATTACTACAAAGACCTTTCCCTAAAGCTCAAGGAGCGAAAGATTGACCTCGTGATCGTGGTCAACATGTTCCTCACTGGCTTCGATGCGACCACATTGAACACGCTCTTTGTGGACAAGCAGCTTCGCGCCCACGGCCTACTCCAGGCCTACTCCCGCACGAATCGAATTCTCAACTCGGTGAAGGCATACGGGAACATCATTAGCTTCCGGGACCTTGAAGCTGAGACGAACGATGCGCTCTCGCTCTTTGGCAACAAGGAAGCTCGGGGCATTGCCATTCTCAAGCCGTATGGAGACTACTTTGCTGACTACGAAACCAAAGTGCATGAGCTACTCGCTAAGTTCCCGCTCGATGAGCGGATTGTTGGTGAACAGGCTCAAAAGGAGTTCGTCACGCTTTTTGGCTCGATTCTCAGGCTTCAGAATATTCTCACTTCATTTGACGAGTTCGAAGGCAACGCAGTCCTCTCAGACCGAGAAGGTCAGGATTACCGAAGCATCTACCTCGATATTTACGCTGACTTCCGCTCCGGCAAGGACTCGGACAAGGAGCAGATTCTTGACGACATCGTCTTCGAGATTGAGCTGATCAAACAGGTCGAGATCAACGTTGACTTCATTTTGATGCTTGTCGCGAAGTTTCGCGAAGCGAAGGGCAACGGCGATGATGTAGAGATTCGTGCCCAGATCACGAGAGCAGTCGATTCCTCGCCAACCCTTCGAAACAAGAAAGACCTCATCGAAAACTTTGTTGACTCGGTCTCGGCTACCGGTGAGCTTGATGCCGAGTGGAGGGCATTCGTGGATCGCAAGCGCGAGGAGGAACTCGGACAGATCATTGAAGAGGAGAAACTGAAACCCGAGGAGACCCGCGCTTTTGTGGAATCAGCCTTCCGCGACGGCGTGATTCGTTCCACGGGAACTGCTATCACGAAGGTCATGCCGCCGACCAGCCGGTTCTCCTCAGACGGCGGACACGGACAGAAGAAGCAGCGGGTTTTGGCGAAGCTCATTGCGTTCTTTGAGCGGTTCTTGGGGTTGGTTTCCGGGGGGACGTTGGAATGAAGACTACGGACCTTAGCTTGCGGTTGAGCTACGGATTCTAAAGCTTCTTACGAGAGAATAGTGACTGAAGCCAGTTCCACACACGTTCCACGATGCCGGATTTGTGCGGATTCTTTGCTTCCAAATATTCATGGAGACGACGCTTCTCATCCTCCCTGCCAAGGAGAACTTGCTCCTCTGTCCACTTTTCTGCCCACCTAACGCTTCCATCACTGATCCAATAGTGAGACTGGCATTCAAGTTGCCAGTTTCCAATTGAAGGAGAAAGTGTCGGTCCATTATGGGTAACCGTGACAGACCATTCCGTCGGTCCTAGAGGCGTTCGAATCTTTGAGCCACATCCACATGCGCATAGATGAACCGCGATCTCGTACTCTCTTGACACATAGAGAACCCCTGGCTCAAGAGTGGCTGGCATAAACTCGACATCTTTCTGGTCAAAACGCATGGTGCGGATTACTCACCGACAATTTTCATGTCACCAATCTCAAATAGTTGGTGTACCAGTGGCTCTTCCTCATAGTAGAAGCCTCGAAGTTGCTTGTACTTAATGACCGCCAGGCAGGCGTTGAGTGCATTGAGCTCAGCGATCTGAATATTCGACTTATAGATATTTTCCGCGTCATCGCTAAGGGGCGCAAAACCCCGGTCGATTGTCTCCCGGGCAGTTTGAGCTGAAAAGAAGGTGGTTCGCAGCATGCCGTTGATTGAGCCGTTCTTTCGTTGAAGTCCCATCCCAACGTCGATGAAGGGAATCCCTTGCTTTGCAAGTAACTCGAATATCTCTGCTCTCGCAGTCCCACTGTCAATGCAAACAAAGGCGAAGGTTACGCCATCAAGCAATTCTGCGTTGGTCTCGTCAATCCGTTCAGCTTTGAGCACTAATCCGTGGCGAAGGCTGTCGTACCGATGGTTGTAAACCGCAGCTTTTGATTGACCGAGATCGGCTAGGTTCAGCTGACCTGGTGACCTGAATGCATTGTGAACATGAAACATGTCACCGTCAAACCCGCGGATTTCGCGAATGGGGGTCTTAACCAGCATGTCGAGCACATATGAGCCTGTTCCACCAAGTCCAATGACGGCAACGACATCTTCTGAGACTGTTTTAGCTAGGTCGGTAATTTCAGCGCGACTAGAGAGAGTGTCATGAATCTTGAAAACTGAATCTGGCATGGACTCAACGACCCTGAATGTATAGGGAGTTACGTTGTGTAGCTCCATAGCTGGCCCGGCAACAATCGTAACGTAGCTCTCGATCTTTTCGAAGAAGTTGGCAAATGCGCCGGTCGCCTTTGGCTTGTTCGAGAAACTGCGCTCAACCTTAACATCCTGATTTATAGCGCTGAGCTCGATTTGTACCGCGCCTCCGCCAAGATTTGGAATTGGCCTCCCGTCGAGTCCATGGGGAACACTGCCAGCGAAAAATACCTGATGGTCATCCTGCTGAAAGTGTTCGGTATCAGTAAAAACGAGCTTTGCTACGAACGCCCCCCATTGGAGGGCCTTCGTAGAGTCAAGGTACGGAATGTCGCGTACAAGCAAGTATCCGCCATCAATTGCGACGGCATAGCCTTTCTCGACGAGGAGCTTCAAGTCAGGATTATGACTGACCAGTTTCTGAAACACTAAAGCTCATTCCCTCCTTAACCCGGACAGACCCACCAGGTGACAGAGTCCCTTCTGGTCGGTTACCATGGCCCCGCTTATACTTGACCGAGTAGCTGATCTCGGGATGCTGAGGATAATCGGGCACTTCGAGCGTGACGACCTCCTCATAGGTGATCTCCCCTTTGGGCCACTCGTGAGCGGTCCCGTTTACGACGATGGTTACGGTTTTCTTCTTGTCTGACATGGTTAGCTCCTGTTTCGTTGAACCGGTTGTCACAGAGGACTGGGTTCCTGTGGATCACTTTAGCACAAAATTTGACGTGGTGATCCATCACGGGAATAATTGTGGCATAATCTAGTTCAATGAGCACTCGAAAGGATATGGAGCATATGTCAGCCCTGATTCAAGATGTGATCCACTTGGTTCAATTCGGGAGTGAAGGAAGGAGCCGGGACGTCAAGGCACTCGCGCGTCGTATGTCCCAGAAGTACAAAGATGAGATTCCTGAGCTGGCTGAGAGGCTCGCTCTCTTGGCTGTACGAAACGGTGCCCTCAGAGCTGCTGGTCGGCCATTGCCTGTAGATGCTGATTCTCGAATGGCTCTCGCAAGGGTGATTGAGCCTGCGTTGGCCCGAGAGCCGATACTGGATGAGATTACGAGGACTCGAGTTTCCCAGCTTGTCTCAGAGCATCGCGACCCGTCACAATTGAGGCTGGCGGGCCTGAGCCCAACTAAGTCAGCACTCCTAGTTGGGCCTCCGGGGGTTGGCAAAACAATGACTGCTCATTGGATCGCTGGTCAACTTGGCTTGCCGTTGGTTGTACTCGACCTGGCCACTGCGATAAGTTCGTTTCTGGGAAAGAGTGGACAGAACGTCCGACAGCTGTTCGATTTTTGTAAGGAGTTTGACTGCGTGCTTCTCCTTGACGAGGTCGACGCAATAGCAAAGCGACGAGCGGACGAAACTGACCTTGGCGAGCTTAAGCGATTAGTAAATGTGTTACTGCAGGAGCTTGATGAATGGCCTGAAGGATCGCTTGTTCTCGCTGCAACCAATCATCCAGACCTTCTTGATCCAGCAATTTGGCGACGATTCGAGAGTGTTCTAGAGTTCACTTTGCCTTCTGGTAGTGAACGCCAGGCCCTCCTGATGCAGCAAGGTATTGGCGAGGCAGGTTTGCTTACAGTTTTAACTCAGGCGATGGCCGGAATGAGTCAGGCGGACATCGTGCGACAGATTCGCTCGTCAAAACGCTTCTCAGTTCTTGCTGGGGTTCCAGAAGCCGATGGCCTGCTGGAGTCCTGTGCGGAGGTAATTCGGCGATTCCCGCAGGCAGAAAGGCATATCATTTCAGAACGCATGGTGGCAGCTGGGGTCTCTCAGCGGCGAGCCTCAGAACTCACGGGTACCTCTAGAAACACGTTGCGAAAGAGGGCAAAGAGTACGCCATGAGCCAAGATCGACGAAACTATATACTTGGAGCGGGCGAGCTACTCGTTGAAACCGTACTGCCATCACCTCGCGCTCCGCAGGAACGACGGCCGTATTCGCTTTCGGAAGCTAGAGATCGGATTGCCACGCGCGCCAGCGCGATCGTTGCTTCAATTCAGACCATGCCGAGTGCCGCACTTCCGGACGGAGAGGCTGTCGCAGCATTGACGCTGCATCCCCAATTTCTCAGCAAATCAGCCTTCCCGGGTGGATTACTTGCAGAAGTGGGATTGCGGGCGGTGGGCAGCAAGCCGAGTCGTGTGACTCCTGAAAAGGTTGATCGCAAATCAGAACCGAGAGAGGAGGCAACTTCGACCGTCTACGTTGCCGGAAAGCTAGATTCATTCAGACACCTCTCGGCAGTATTAGAGCGTCCCTTGGAATCCATTCCAGCCAAAGTTGCCGATAATTTGACAGCGGTTGAGGATTTTCGCGCGGTGACGCGTGAGGATCGACTTGCAGGTTTTCGGCCCAGTCAAGAAACCAAAGTTTTGGAGTGTGTTCTTCATGCGCACCCGACGGCGGTGGACGGGAATATTGTGCGCCTCTTTGAAGGATATGCTGAGTCACTTGGGCTTCGGGTTGACTCGGACAACGAATTGTTTGCCTCAGGACTCTGCTTCCTTGCCGTGTCGGGTGATTTCGAAAGACTGGAGGATCTAGCTTTGTTTTCGTTTCTCAGGAGAGTGCGACCTATGCCACGAATGCGCCCACTTCTGCCGTCGAGAATCTCCAGAGCAGCCGTAGGCGTCCCCGTACTTCTGCCGAGCGATGACCCACTTGACACAGGGCTAGCTGCTGCCGTCTTCGATACACCGTTGCCCGCCGAGCATGCTCTGACCAGATATGTGATCCACCATGAGCACGGAGTCGAACCATATGCAGACGCTGACGAGCGATTGCACGGCTTATGTGTTGCGTCTGCCGCTACACTTGGCCCTTTGGACAATTTGCAGGGAGGCAGAGCACCGTATGTGCTCCACCATCATGGAGTGCTCGGAGTGGACACGGATGGATCGGGGTACCTGGCAGCTTTGAAGACGATTAAGGAGCAGGTTATAGCCGGAAACTATCCTCTATTTAACCTAAGCTTTGGTCCGGATGGAGCAATCTACGACGACGAGATTGACCCCTTCACGGCGGTAGTTGACGACCTAACTTCGACGGGCGAACGACTGTGCTTCGTGGCGGTCGGAAATGACGGTGAGCTAGATACCGACTTAGCGTTGAACCGCATTCAGCCACCGTCTGATGCTGTGAACAGCATTGCAGTTGGAGCAACAAATTCGCGGCAAAGCAGTTGGCAGCGAGCGGACTACAGTTGCGTCGGGCCGGGACGCCACGGTTGTAGAGTGAAACCAGATTGCGTCACTTTTGGTGGATCAATGGATGAACCCTTCGGCTGCATTGGACCAAATGCGACTCCAGACCGCTACAACACGCAGGGCACGAGCTTTTCATCTCCAAGTGCGATGCGCACGGCAGGAGGAATCTTAGCAACGATGGGCGAACAATTGTCACCGATTGCTGTGAAAGCCCTCCTTCTGCATGGCTGTCGCCTTGAAGAGCGGGACCGTCGAGACGTAGGGCACGGACTTGTTGAGTCAGATATTGCAAATCTGCTCACATCTGACCCGAACGAGGTCAAAATAATTTTTCAAGGCAGTCTTGTTGCCGGAAAATACCTGCAACATAAGTTGCCTTTACCTCCTGATCTTGCGGGCATGGTAGAGCTCAAAGCTACACTTTGTTTTGCTTCTCCGGTGGATTCTAGTTTTCCAGCAACCTACGTGCGGGCCGGGGTTGAAGCGATTTTCAGGCCGCACTCAGAGAAATTCGGAACAATAATAGACCCTGATGGCAGCAAGCGACCCAGCACCACGGTCTTGAGTGACACGCTTTTCAATCAAGGGAGTGCGTATGGTACGAGTGATGATCGGCGTGATGCTCATCTCTGGGATACGGTTCTCAAGGTAACCAAGACAAAGCGCGGTACGAGTCTTCACAATCCGGTTATCGAACTTCATTACAATCGCCGACAGGAGGGCCAGCCGGATAGCGCAGCAAATCAACCGGATATCCCGTACGCTCTTGTTCTCACAATTCGTTGTAGAGCAGTAAATGATCTGTATGACCGGGTAAGGGCGCGATTTGGAGCGAACGTACGTGTTCTAGCGCCTCGAATTGAGATTCCAATTCGAACTTAGGTACTTCGACGTGGCTATTCCGTGGTCTCTCCAAGGTCTCTCCAACACGGTGGAAAACGGCGGTCATCTAGGTTCAACAGCGGACAAAACCCCAGCCTCATTGAACCTAAAAAATGTCAGTCCTAAGGAGTGAGTCGGGAGTTCGAATCTCTCCGGGGCCGCCATGATTCTGTGATTATTTGTTAGACTGGAAAAGTGAAGTTGCGCTACCTCCTTTTCGGGCTCTTCGCTCTGTTGCCATTTAAAAGTGAACTTGTGCAAGTTCACCACGAGGCGAGCCCGGATTGTGCTCTACAGTACATTAGCGAGAGCACTGTACCGGTCAATCACTTACTCCAGGTAGCAACCTGCATCAATCTGACATCTTGGGCACGAATCATTGGACATGATTTCGATCTGCAAGGCAGACTTTCGATCCTAGCCTACGAGACACCTCACGTGCCAATTCTGGAATGGCTCCAAAGTGTCCAACGAATCATTTATGGCTAGGACAACTCTTTTGGCAAAGTCGATATCCTAACTTAAACCTATGAACCCACGTCACCTGGTGCTGTTTGCGTTCATTGTCTTGGTTGCAGTCTTCTTGGCTTACCGAGGGACTATGGCAATACGAGACGATTCTCAAGGTCAGATTAATCCCAAACCCGAGTTTGTTGCATCTGAGCGAGACTTTATCCACGGAATGATCCCACACCATCAAGAGGCTGTCACGAGTTCCGAGGAGCTCCTTTCGGTCGTAGTCGATCCTGATGTCAGAACACTCGCATCAAACATCATTCGAGCACAGGAAGCAGAGATTACGGAGATGAAAACTTGGTACGCTCAGTGGTACGAAGCCGAATACCGCGACGATGGGAAATACAAGGCGATGATGCGACCACTACAGAACTTGAGTCCGAAGGATGCTGAAGCACGCTTCGTCGCAGACATGATTGGACACCACGAGCATGCGGTTCTCATGGCCCGAGAGCTGGCGACGTTTGCGGAGCGACCCGAGCTTCGCACCTTGGCCGCGAACATAATCCGAGATCAAGAAACCGAGATCAGAACGTTGACCTCGTGGCTTCAGAGCAAGTACGGGCAGACACCGAATGCGGTAGATCACTCAATGCACTAGGATACATCTGACTCAGAACGCCAGAATCGGAATCTGTGCGCGGCTCCAATTTTGATGGCGGGAACTTTTTCCGGGTAAATTCTGTTCTGGTGAGTATGCGAAGCAAGGGAGCACTGATTCAAATTGTCGTTGCTCTGGTACTGGCTCTGGCCCAAGTGCCCTCCAGTGCGCTTGCTGGAATGTTCCTGAAGCATTCAGATTGCGACATGCCGTGCTGTCGAACGCAGGTCTCACCTATTGATTCAAGCGTCCAGAGCTGTCATATCGAAGCAACTCCTGGGCCGGAGCCGTGTGGCTCACATACGGCGTCAGCAAACGGGTCGTTCTCTGCAAAGAAAAGCTCCTGCGATTGCAGCATTTCGGCTCCGTCGGAAAATCGCGGTTCACCAGTTGCAATTGCTTCGACATCCTCGCAATCTTCTTTCCTGCCCTTCGCGGCGTTACTGCCGCCAGAACTGATTTCTCTCGCGCCTCAGCTTTCTTCACTGCGCCAGCCCGGCATACGTGGAACTGACTCAGGGCCACCTGCTCAAAGATCGCATTCCGTCTGGTTGGGGCGAGCCCCGCCTGTGTTACTTGCTTAGTCGAGCCCGCTGAACTTGATTTCAGCGTGGCTGTTCGTCGTTTGACGCAAGTCTCATCTCAGAAACACAGGAAAACCAATGATTACCATCATCGCCTTGTCGGCGGTGCTGCTCGGTCAGGCACAATCACTCAAGTGCCCGGTCATGGGCGGTGCTGTCGCATCAAATACAACATTCGTCGAGTATCAAGGAGCCCAATTTGGCTTCTGCTGCCCCGGCTGCGAAGGCAACTTTGCGAAAGCCCCCGACAAGTTTATCGAGACCCAGAGGAAAGCTGGAAATACCATCGGATCGTTCTTCTTCGACCCCGTAACACGAAAGCGAATTGAACCGAACAAGGCTGTTTCAACAAAGGATCACAACGGCATTCGGTACTATTTCGCGTCGGCGGATTCAGCTACCGCCTTCGCCAAGTCTCCTTCCCAATTCTCAGCCGTGCCCAAAAATGAGGCACTTTATTGCCCCGTGGGCAAGGAAGCCGTCTCAACATATGCAAAAGCAAGTGACTACGTCGATTTCGACGGGGTTCGTTGGTACATGTGCTGTGAAGGTTGTGGTGATCCGTTTGAAAAGAACCCTCGCAAGTATCTCACCGCAGCGGCACTCGCGTACGTGAAAGTGCCGTCCGTGCTGAAGCAAAGAGCTTCAACTCCTGAAGCCCCGAGTGCGGACACGGTTACCAAGGTGAAGTTCGAGAAATTCGAGGCTGAACTTCGGGTTCCTGAAGATGGCCTGTTTGCGGGTGAGGAGATTGATGTCGAATTTCGGGTCGTCGATACAACTTCCAAGGATCCCATCGAAGAGGGATTCAAAGGCGTTGGAGGCATCTCAGCCACCGCCGTCATGACGATGCCGAGTATGCAAGGCATGCCAGAGGCCAAGCCTAACGTTCATCGCGAAGGAGTGCCGGGCGATTACGGAATCGAGTTGTATTTCCCCCATGGCGGGGACTACAAGATTGACTTAGCCTTGGATATTCCGGGCGAAGGCAAGAAGACCATCAGCTTCTTAGTGGATGTCAAAGACGAGCGTCCTGCCAATGCAAGCAGGCCGCAACCCTACCGCCTTGACGTAGTCGACTGGCCCACGCATGCGATGGCGGGTCAGCCAACCAAGCTTCGCATGAGAGTGATCGATGTCAAAGCTGGCACTACTCAACGTGACTTCGATATCGCGCATGAAAAGCTGTTCCATCTTCTCATTGCCAGTCGTGACCTGAATTGGTTCATCCACGAACATCCTGAAATGACAGAAGACGGAACATGGGAGATTCCCATCACGTTTCCAGCCGGTGGCGACTACTGGGTTTACGGAGATGTCGCTCCAACCGGAAAAGGTTCCAGGGTGCTGATCGCCAAGGTGAGCGTTCATGGGGACAAACCCACTTGGGATACCAAACTAACCCTCACCCGAACTGCCCAAGATGGCGGACTTCGTGGCGAACTTGGCACGCTTGAGCCCATCGAAGTCGGCAAGAAAGCAATCGTTGAAGTGAAGCTCTTCGATGATAAGTCGGGTGCTCCCGCAACGGATACAGTCAAGTGGCTTGGTGCGGCTGGCCACATGATGATCTTTCATCAAGATGGGCAAACCGTGGTCCACAGTCATCCCGCCGAAGATTCGGAGAGCGAAGCACTCGTGAAACGAGGCGTGATGCGCTTCACTGGTCGATTTCCCAAACCCGGTCTATACAAGGTCTACGCCCAGTTTGACTGGCGCGGCTCAGTACGAACTCTCGGCTTTGCTATCGAGGTGAAGTAGTGGCGAACTGGGGCAGCGTGTTCTTACTGGTACTCGCAGGTGCAGCGTACATCTGGCTCATTCTACGACGACTTAACGTCGGCGGGGCTGGACGTCCAAACTGCGGCTGCGGGGCTAAACGATGCCGATCCAAATAGGGCGCGGGTCAATGAAACGAATTGTTTCGAGTCTTTGCCTCGTGCTAGGGGTTGCCATTAGCGTGGCAACTCCAGAGGAGATGGAACGGTTGCATCGCGTTGCTGAACTGAAGCCGAGTTCCAAACTGCTCAAAGCTGAATGCATGACTTGCCATACGGATGTGCCTTTGCACAATCCATTTGGCAGAGATGTAAGAAGCGCAATCAAGTCGTCTGAACGAGCAGGAGTAGACGCCGAGATTTGGACTCGCTTAGCCAGTATCGATTCAGACCAGGATGGATGGTCGAATGGTGAGGAGGTTCGTTTGGACACGCTTCCAGGTGATCCAGGCGACCATCCGGCTGAGTCGCGTTCACGAAAGGAGACCCAAACCGATGCCCGTATCAGTGTCGGCTTGGATCAAGTTATTCCAAAGCACTCGCTTCATCCTGTTGTCATTCACTTCCCCATAGCACTCTTTCTCTTTGGAGTTGCGTTCGACTTGATCGGAGCACGGAAGAAAGACAGCGGGTTGCGAACGACCGGATGGTGGGGCCTGCTCCTGGGAACAATCAGCACGGCTGTTGCAATTCCTACGGGAGTGGCTGCCCTTCTGCGAAGCGGCTACCAGTGGACGGGCCCAGCACTTAGTCATGCACTCTTTGCAGCAACTGCAACGGCACTCATGATCTCAACAACCCTCTGGAGACGCAAAGGCGAAATCCAGAGCAAGACGTACTTCGCTCTCCTTTTTGTGGCCGCTCTCGCGGTCGCTCTGGCGGGTCACTTTGGAGGCCAATTGGTCTACGGAAATTAACACATGAAACACAAGATAAACGTTCAAGCCATTCTTGGCGGGCTAGTGCTCGCTTCGACTCTCGCAGCATCCGCTTACGCCTTCCAGCCATCTGGTCAAACTGAGGGTTGCTGCGGCTCATCACCGTCGTCCGGAAAGCCTCACGTTGCTCAGGAGTCAAAGGGAGTCCAAAAAGCGACGGTGCTCGTTCAGGACGGAAAGTACACCCCTTCAACCATTGAAGTTAAGAAAGGCAAGCCAGTTCAAATCACCTTCAAGGGCGGCAAGAAGATGGGTTGCGGTGCAACCATCGAGTTCAAATCACTAAAGCAAACAAAAACTGTTAAGGAAGGAAAGACAGTTGCTTTCTCATTTACCCCTTCATCGGCAGGCGAAGTTAAGTTTGCTTGTTCGATGGACATGATTCGCGGAAAAGTGGTCGTTAAGTAGACCTCACCTGCCGCACAAAAGGAAAACACAATGAAACTCTGGAACCAATTCAGCAAATCTCTCGCTCTCGTCGCCGTTATCGGTGCAATGGGCATGACCTCCATCGCATCTGCTCACGAAGCGGACTGCCCTTACTGCAAACTCAAGCTAGTACAAAACACGAAAGAGCTTGACAACGAAGTCGTCGTCAAAGTCGGCAACAAGCGAATCGAATACCGATGCCTGTACTGTGTGATCAAAGATCAGAAGCGGTACAAGGGTGATCTCGTCGTCTACTCGCCAAGTGAGAAAGTGGGGGCACCCGTCATTCTCAAGAGGACGGGTGGTAAATGGAGTGCGCCAGAAGGCGCAGTGTTTCTGAACACATTCAAGAAGCACAAGGACTGTGCGGCTCTTTCGAGGGCATTCACCAATAAGGCTGCGTTCGACTCTTACATTAAGAAGAACCCTTCCGAAGGAGCCAAGGCGCTCACTCTTGACCAATTCCTCGCGGAGGTGGCGAAGAACTAGCAATTGGAGGGCCACTTCTGGCCCTCTCTTCCAGGAGACTTATATGCGAAACACACTTCTACTTTTCGTCGCACTGACATCGGTCACGATGGCTGTCGCACAAGACCATGGCGGTCACCAGCCTACACGTTCAGGAACTCTACCGACCATGCCCTCAGATTTGCCCCGATGGATCAGTTCCCCCGGCGCGGATCATCTTTTCTACAAAGCTGCCCCATACAACTGGGCAATTGAACGCATTCCACCGTTCGCCCAAGACATGTACGGAACGGGAGTTGGCCACGCGATGGCGTACGAGGCTCTAGTTACAGGTCGGAAGGCACAGCTTGAGACGAAGGTGTTTGAAACGATTGACCGAGTCCTCCAGAAACCACCTCGAATACCAGTCGATGAAGCGGCTCTATCTCCGACATTTGTCAGAAAGTACGGGTACCTCGAAAAAGTCTTTGATTGGGCCCACATACTACACTTCCAAACCATCGATGTCTTGATGCATCCGGGTTGGAGCGATGCTCAGAAAGAGGCGGAAATCCAGCGTTTATGGAGCTTTTACTCGGCGCAACCCTATGCCATCACGGGGCTGCCCATGAACATGGAGTACCTTGACTCATTTCCATTCTCTGGTCGCTTTCGGAGTAACTATCCAAAGGTTAACGGACTGTTCTGGGGATACCACTGGCTCCAGACCGTAAACTACGACATGCTCTTTCGTGTCCCGGTGCAGGATCAAGCGGCTCAGTATAGCGTTCTAGGATCGCAGTATCGAACCACCGAACTCTACCGGATGCGGGACTTCATGCCGATGACGGCTGAAATGAGCCCACGGTTCTCAAAGCGTTTCCCCATGATCGCTAACGCATTCGATAACCTGCACATGCTTCACGACAACGTCAACGACATTTTGGCGGCAGAGGAACTGACCGAAAAGCAGAGACAAGAACAGGTGAAGATTGCGATATATCGTGTGCTCTCTTCAACGCACAAAGGACACGAACCGGGCTCGGGCGAAGATGTACCAGGTTCCCTACATGATCATCGACACCCAACCAGCACCCCAGGTATGGGGTTTATGAGGGGGATGGAAGACGATGTGATGTATATGTCGGGGATGGGATGGATGGACATGAGTGTTTGTGCACATTGTTCGATTCCTTTGCCCGATGGGCCGATGTGGGGGGCCACCGTCACTGCAGACGGGTGGACTATGCTCGTTCGATGCCTCATGTGCGCTCGTGACATGGCGGCAGAAACTCCTGGACGAGCAATCATTCGAGCCGCAACGGAGGATCCGTCACGAATCCTTGTTCTAATCTCAGACGAGGAAGGAATTCTAACAAGCAACATTCCGGGAGTTGTGTTCCTTGAGGAGTTCGGGGAGCATCCAGAATGCAGTGCATGGTCAAGAGCGTTTACATCAAAATCGGCCTTTGACCAGTTTGTCAGAGAAAATCCTGATCTCGCCCAATCGAAGCCGCTCACTTTAGATGCGTGGGCTCAAATCAACCGGGGCACGCCAGACACATACAGAAAGATTGACCGACCTAACCCATACCGTCCTGAGCCGACCACGGGAGGAAGCCGGTGAGACTCATATCCGTCATTGCGACAGGCCTCCTCGCGAGTGTCGTTTTAGCGGTTGACCATAACAACGTGGATTCAGGACGACCGCTGAGATTTGACGATGCTTACTCTATCGCTTACCGAGAAAGAGCCTTCGAAACAGGGTTCACACTTGATACCTTCAGACGGTCCAGCCCAAAGTACGGTCTAAAGACGGAGTACAAATACGGTTTTGCAAAAAGCCAAGACATTGGTATTGGCTTTGAACCTAGCTACTCGACAAGCAATCGTCGAGGTGACTTCGGAAACGTCGAGTTATCGTACTTCAACGGGTTACGTAGAGAGATAGATGATCAGCCTGCACTTGCATATCGACTCGATGTGGGCCTACCCACTGGCACAGGTTCAAAGGGAGTGGAAGTCCGCGCTCGCGGAATTCTCACCAAAACGGTTGGTCAGTACGACAAAATCCATCTCAACCTGGACGTGATGACCTCGACCGCTCGCATCATGGATGAGCGTCAGACAACAGCAGGAATCACTGTCGGGTACACCAAGCCCCTTGGCTATCCCACGCAGTTTGACCGCACGCTAGTAGCTCAGTTCTCCATGGAACAGTCTCGGGATCGTTCGCGCGACTGGGTTGGGAGCGTAGGCTTAGGGATCCGACAGCAAGTAGGAGTGAGGTCAGTTCTGGACTTTGGCATCGAGTCGGATGTCTTCGAAACCAAAGGGCGAGCGAAGTCTTCGGTGCGCTTCGCTATCGGCTATTCAGTAGGATTCTAGGATTCGGGAACTACTTGATACCCATAGGGGTATAAGATAGTGTAGGTTCATGAACGAAGAAAGCCGATCCCGCATTGACCGCAGGCTTGCCCGCATAGAAGGGCAAGTCCGCGGTTTGCGAAAACTCCTCTCCGAAGACGCTTATTGCTGCGACGTGATCGCTCAGGTCAGCGCAGTTTCTGCCGCTTTGAATCAAGTTTCAGCGGCAGTAGCTACCCAGCACATTCGCCACTGCATCGCGAACCGAGATAGCGTGCATGCCCATGCGACAGCGCGCACGATGTCAGAACAAGAGCTTTTCGAAGAGCTAGAAGACGTGTTGAAGCGTCTCGTGAAGACCTAATACCCCAAGGAGTATCAACCCAAATGAAACTAATCGTTGAAGGAATGACTTGCCAAAACTGCGTCCGCCACGTGCGCGAGGCACTCGAATCGATTCCAGGCGCAACTGATGTCAGTGTCAACCTGCAATCGGGCGAAGTCGAAGTTAGTGGAGTCCAAGTGCGGGCCGCAATTGAAGCAGTTGTCGAACAAGGCTATCAGGTAAGGCAGCAATGAATAACAGTCAACCGGCTCATATCCACGATCAAGAGCAAATCGTAGAAACAGCGATATCTATCAAGGGCATGACGTGTGCCTCCTGTGTTCGGCGCGTCGAAAACGCGCTGGTCAAGAAGGGAGGTGTCGAATCGGCGGTAGTCAATTTTGCGACTCACCATGCAACCGTTCGGCATGACATCGCTCTCGAAAAAACGCAGTTGCTGGACGCGGTGGAGGGGGCCGGGTACACGGCAAAGCTCGTCGAGAATGATCCTCACTCGGGACATTCCGCGTCCGAACACGCAGAACATCTACGAGTCGAGTCAGAGGGAGAACTTGCGAAGATGCGGGCCAACCTGTGGATTTCCGGCTTACTCACGGTTCCACTCGTCCTCGTTTCTATGTTCTGGCATCCCCGAGCAGAGTGGGCAAACTGGGGCCTTCTGCTTCTGGGGACGCCCGCCATCTTCTGGTGCGGTCGTCAGTTTTACGCTGTGGCAGCTAAGGCCCTTCGCCATGGAAATACGACCATGGACACATTAGTCGCGATGGGAACTGGCGCGGCCTGGATTTACTCGACTTACTCGCTCATTGCACACCGGGGCCATAGTCACATGCAGAGCGAGCACATCTATTATGAAACCGGAGCTGTGATTGTTCTGCTTGTATTGCTCGGCAGATATCTCGAAGCAAGAGCGAAGTCTCGCATGTCGGACTCAATCCGGAAGCTCATGGACCTCGCACCAAAGGAGGCAAGCGTTGTTAATCCAGATGGTTCGGAACAGAAGATGCCGCTCACGCAGGTGCTACAGGAAATGATTATACGAGTTCGACCAGGGGAACGCGTTCCGGTTGACGGAATCGTCATCGAGGGAGAATCGTTCGTAGATGAGTCAATGGTGACTGGTGAGCCGGTTCCCATTAGTAAGAAGACTGGAGACTCTGTCACCGGTGGAACGGTGAATGATCAAGGATCATTCTTGTTCAGAGCTACGCACGTTGGTTCTGAAACGATGCTCGCTCAGATTGCGTCGATGGTGCAGCGAGCTCAGGGCTCTCGGGCCCCACTACAGGGTCTCGCCGACAAAGTGTCGTCGGTGTTTGTGCCAACCGTTATTGGAATTGCTGTCCTAACTGTCCTTGTTTATGCAGTTTCGGGACGCGGAGTTGAACCGGGCGTCTTGGCTGCCGTGGCGGTTCTTGTTATCGCTTGCCCCTGCGCCCTTGGTTTGGCCACTCCGACCGCACTCATGGTCGGAACAGGAAGAGGTGCTGAACTGGGCATCCTTGTGAAGGACGGCGAGGCTCTCGAAAGGGCTGGCAGCATCAAAACGGTTTTGCTCGATAAGACGGGAACAATAACACAAGGCAAACCTCACCTCACCGACATTGTCATTTCCGGAACCTGGGGTGATCAAGAAGCTCTGGCCGTTGCAGCTGCGCTGGAGTCTCAAAGCGAACATCCGATTGCACGAGCGGTTGTGAAGAAAGCTAAAGACCTAGCCTTAGCCATCCCTCAGCTTGAAAACTTCGAAGCGATTCGTGGTAATGGAGTGAAAGGGACCCTGTCCGGGGAGATGGCAGTAATCGGCAAACTCTCATGGGTCGCAGAGTTGGCAACGATCCCTGAAGACGTTCGCCAGACCTTTGAAGAGCTTGAGTCTATGGGTAAGACTGTTTTTGTTCTTCAGACAGGCGTTAACTACGCTGTGCTCGCCGTTTCCGACGTGGTTGGAGATTATAGTGCTGAGGCTATTCGGCTGCTGAAACAAATTGGTGTGGAGCCAGTCATGGTGACTGGAGACAACCTCAGGGCCGCTGCTGCCGTTGCGAATCAAGTAGGAGTTGAGCGAGTGGAAGCTCAGGTGCTACCTCAAGATAAAGCCGAATTCGTCCGCAAATACCAAGTCGCAGGCCGCGTGGGCATGGTGGGAGACGGAATCAACGATGCGCCAGCCCTGGCCCAAGCTGACCTTGGTATAGCGATGGGCCACGGGACGGATGTTGCAATGGAGACCGCTGGAGTAACCCTTCTTCGATCAGATCTTCGCGGCGTCGCGCAGGCTATCCGCCTTGCACGCGCTACCCTTTCAACAATCAAGTGGAACCTGTTTTGGGCATTCGTCTACAACGTCGTTATGATCCCCCTGGCGGCCCTGGGCCTTCTCAGCCCAATGTTGGCAGCTGGTGCGATGGCGTTCAGCAGCGTTTCGGTCATCCTAAACTCATTGAGACTCCGCAGCTTTGATGGACGAACAGCATAGGTTGCCGTGTGCTCGCGGCTAAAACTGAGCTTTGCCGATTTCGCTTATTGTGAATGGCTAGAGGGTCTCGCCCCAGGTCTCTCCAAGGTCTCTCCAACGCAGTGGAAAACGGCAGTCATTTAGGTTCAACGGCGGACAAGTGCCTAGCGTCATTGAACCTAGAAAATGTCAGTCCTAAGGAGTGAGTCGGGAGTTCGAATCTCTCCGGGGCCGCCAAGTTTTTGAATCTAAAAGTGTGGGAGTAGGGTTCGGTAGGAGGTGTTTGGTCTCTCAAAGGTCTCTCTACGACCACGGAGGGCGTCGCCTCTGACAGCTGTTGAGCGCTATTCAGAGGCGACAAGCTACTTTCCCTATAGCTCTCTGTTATGATGCCGTGGCAAGGAAGAACGGCAGTGACAACATCGCCTCCTTTCGGAGGAATAGTGTTTCTTAATTGACGAGTCGCCGCCGTGGTGAAGGACGCAAAGGTCTCGTTAATATGTCGAATCAAGGGGCGAGTCCAGGCGGAGTTCTCCAAGTGGGACGGTCCAGGACTGTTCGTGCGGACCGAACACGTCTCCGACCTAGCAATTCCTCAGCGCAGCAAGCGAAGCCCATTGCCGACTACAAGCAGACTTGCTCCCATGTCAGCAAAAACTGCCATCCACAGAGTCGCATGGCCTGTCATCGCAAGTGCGAAGAACACAATCTTGATTCCGATCGCGAAGCAAATGTTCTGGGAGAGGACTCTTGCGGTCTTTCGACTGAGACTGATGTAGCTGGGAAGTTTGCGTAGGTCGTCGTTCATGAGGGCAACATCGGCGGTTTCGAGAGCAGTATCCGTTCCTGCAGTTCCCATCGCGAATCCGACCGTCGCTCTTGCAAGCGCTGGAGCATCGTTCACGCCGTCACCAACCATGCCCACACCCTTGAAATCAGAGATGAACTCCTCAACGACTCTCATCTTATCGTCTGGAAGAAGCTCCGCTCGTACGTCGTCGATTCCCGCTTGAGCCGCGATTGCTTTCGCCATTTGCGCGTTGTCCCCCGTAAGCATCGCGACTTTGACCCCGAGTTCGTGAAGCTGCTGGATCGCTTCGACGCTCTCCGGTCGTATGGTGTCCGCTACTCCGAAGATGGCAAGCGCTTCTTTAGAGTTGGCAAGAACCACGGTTGTCTTACCGCCAGACTGCAACTGCTCAAGTTCGACGTGCACGTGGTCACAGCACACCCCTCTCTCTTCCACAAGTCGATGATTACCAATGATGTATGTTTCACCTTCGATTGTGCCGACCGCCCCCCGACCCGTAATCGACTCGAAACCATCGACATCGAGAAGAGCACCTGACCATTGATCGGTGATCGACTTGGCGATTGGATGCCCGCTTAGATGATCCAGACTCGCCGCGATCTGGAGAGCCTTCTCCTGATGGTAGTCGTGCAAGATGACGAAGTCTGTGACTTTTGGTTTTCCGTGCGTCAATGTCCCCGTCTTGTCCAAAGCGATCATGCGCAGGGTGCGGCCTGACTCAAGGTGGGCTCCACCTTTGATGAGGATCCCTTGCTTCGCTGCGGAGGCTAATCCACTGACAACTGTCACCGGTGTCGAGATAACAAGAGCGCACGGGCAGGCAATCACGAGCAAAACCAGAGCCTTGTAGAGCCACGGCTCGAACGGTTGGCCAAAGGCGAGTGGAACGACGGCAACAAGCAATGCCAGCACCACGACGACCGGCGTGTAATACCGAGCGAAGTTGTCAACGAACCTCTGTGTAGGAGCGCGAGTCGCTTGCGCTTCCTGCACCGTTTTGATGACGCGGTCGAGAGTCGTGTTTCCTCGATCTCCTGTCACCGTGAACTCAAGAATCCCCTGTTCGTTAATGGTCCCAGCAAAAAGCTGGTCTCCCACAGCCTTGTCTACAGGCAAGCTCTCACCCGTGATTGGAGCCTGATTAACCGCGCTTTGCCCAAGCACGACTTCTCCATCAAATGGTATCCGTTCGCCCGGCTTCACCCGAACGCGTTGACCTACGGCAACTGAAGAGGCCTGAACTTCAGTCCACTGTCCCGTCGAATCTTGCACCCAAGCCTTCTCGGGTGCAAGTTCCATCAAGGCTCGCACGGCATTTCTTGCCCGATCCAAGGAGTAGGATTCGATTCGCTCGGCGATTGCGAACAGAACGGTGACCATGGCAGCCTCGGGCCACGATCCAATGATCATCGCTCCAACGACTGCAAGGCACATGAGGAAATTGATGTTAAGGGTGAATGTCTTGACGGCAATGATTCCTTTGGCGAAGGTTTCCTTTCCGCCGAGAACCATCGCCATCGCGGCAAGCCCGACGACGAGCCAAGATTTCTCTTGACCCGTCGTCCAAGCAACAATCTCGCTCATTACGGCAAGAAAGAGTGCAAGCCCAAGAAGAAGTGTTTCCTTTACATGGGTAACGCGACGCTTGGGTGGGCAACCAACTTCACATTGGTTGTTCGGCTTCATCCCGACTTCAGAAAGTGCCTTTAGGATTGGGTCTTCGTTCACGAACGAATGATCAACCGTGAGGGTTCGATTCATTAAGTCGAACTCAATCTGTTGAACTTCAGGAATCCTGCCAAGTCGATTCCTGATAATCCCTTCCTCAGTGGGGCAATCCATCGCATCAATACGAAACTTGCTTTGCATCACGTCACCTCCGGGACGGAAACAGTGTCTTTCTCGAACCAGGTGTAAAGGACGGGTAAGACCACAAGCGTCAACAGAGTCGCCGAGAGAATCCCACCGATCACAACGGTTGCAAGCGGTCGCTGAACCTCTGCCCCGATGCCCGTGTTCAGCGCCATGGGAATAAACCCAAGCGCAGCTACGAGCGCGGTCATGAGAACCGGGCGCAATCGTTGTGACGCACCTGTTTTCACGGCTTCCAAGACCGACATTCCCGACTCGCTCCTCAATCGGTTGATCGCCGAAACCATCACCACTCCATTGAGAACCGCAACGCCCGACAGCGCAATGAAACCGACTCCCGCCGTGATGCTAAAAGGCATTCCGCGAAGAGCCAATGCTATGATTCCTCCGGTTATCGCGAGCGGCACGCCAGTGAAAATCAACGCAGCCTGCTTCATTGACCCAAAGGTCGAAAATAAGAGCACGAAGATGAGCCCCAGCGCAACCGGCACAACAATCGTCAGCCGTTGGGACGCCCGCTGAAGGTTCTCAAACTGCCCACCCCAGGTCACGTAGTACCCTTCATCGAGTTTCAGTTCGGACTTCACCTTGCGTTGTGCCTCTGCGATGAACGAGCCAAGGTCGCGCCCGCGAACGTTGAGCGTAACGACGACTCGCCGCTTTCCCATTTCTCGCGAAATTTGGGCGGGGGCCACCCTGTCGCCAATCGTTGCCAAACTCGATAGAGGCACGGAGCCGCCCGTGGGGGTCTCAACTCGCAGTGACTTGATCGCTTCTGGATCGTTGCGGATATCTTCGGGCAGTCGCACCGCAAGACCAAACCGACGATCTCCTTCAACAATCTGACCGACTTCTTCGCCTCCAAGAGCGACCGAGACGATGTGCTGGATATCCGCGATGCTAATTCCCAGCCGGGCAATGGCCTCCCGGTCAATGTCGATCTGGAACACCGGTACGTCATCGACTTGCTCGACTTCAATATCAGTCGCTCCCGGAATATCTTGCATCAGGGCTGAGATCTCGTCGGCTTTTGCCTTGAGCTCACCGAGGTTCTCGCCGAACACCTTGATCCCGACGTCCGCCTTTACACCGGAGACGATCTCTGCAAACCGGAGTTCAATCGGCTGGCTGAAATTGTAGCCCTGCCCGGGGACTTGCTGAATCTTAGATTGAAGCTCAGCGATGAGTTTTTCCTTGGTCATGCCTGGTCGCCACTGCGCTTTCGGCTTCAGCGTGAGGAAGCTATCACTCAAGCTCAGCGGCATCGGGTCGGTTGCGATCTCTGGGGTTCCAGTTCGGGTCACGACCGTCAGCACCTCGGGCACCTCCAGAACCTTCTTCTCATAGGCCGTAACGAGTTTGATCGTTTGCTCCATGTCAACCGTGCGAACGCGAATCGGCTGAATGACAAGCGACCCTTCATCGAGCTTCGGGACAAACTCCGACCCGATCCGCGTAAAGAGAAAGCCACAAGCAACCAAGAGAATCGAAGCTGCTCCAATTACCCAAGCTCGACGCTTGAGGGCAAAGGCGAGGGTTGGAGCGTAGAGCCTCTCGAAGAACCCCAGAAGCCGACTATGCTTCTCCTGAGTATCTCGGCTCAAGAAGAGTGAGCACAGCGTGGGAATCAACGTGAGCGACAGGATGAGCGCGCCGACCAGCGCCAGAATGAACACAAGCGCCATAGGCCTGAACATCTTGCCCTCCACGCCTTCAAGCGCGAGAATTGGGATGAAGGTAGCGATAATGATCATCTCGCCAAACTGCGTCACCTTTCGAACTTCAGAAGTTGCCTGCTTGATGACTCCCGCATGCTCTTCTCTCGTGAGAGTTCGCCCAAGCATTGCCCGAGCTTCAGAGAGCCTCCGAACGCAGTTTTCAACCATGATGACGGCCCCGTCCACGATGATTCCAAAGTCAATCGCGCCAAGGCTCATCAGGTTGCCACTGATCCCGAACTGCTTCATTCCCAGGACGGCGAACAGCATGGCGAGCGGGATGGCAATGGCGGCAATGATTGCTCCTCGGAAGTTTCCAAGCAGCACTACGAGCACGATGATGACAAGAGCCGCCCCTTCCAGCAGGCTCTTTTCAACGGTGTGCAAGACCTCGCCAACGAATTCAGCCCGGTCGTAAGTGGTTGTTAGCGTAACGTCTTTCGGGAGTTGACCCTTGATCTCGGCGATTCGCTCGTTGACGGCGTTGGCAACGGTTTGACCATTCGCACCCTTGAGCATCATCACGATGACCATAAGGCTCTCCTTGCCGTCCTTCGTCGAGATCCCGGTCAGCACCGGAACTCCCAGTTCCACGCTTGCCACATCGCGGATCAGAACGGGAACCCCATCCTCTGACTTGACCACAATTTGCTCGATGTCGGACGTGGTTTGGGCTAGGCCAACGCTTCGAATGAGTACTCGCTCACCGTTGCGTTCGAGGAGACCGCCTCCGGCGTTCTCGTTATTGTTCTGAAGCGCGGCAACCACGTCATCAACCGAGACGCTCCTTGCAAGCATCGCTTGGGGTGAGACGACCACTTGGTATTGCTTCACACTGCCATCAGTGGCGTTCACTTCGGCTACTCCAGGAACGGTTCGTAGCTGAGGAGCGATGACCCAGTCTTGAAGCTCGCGTAGCTGAGCGGGTGTCCGATCAGGACTCTCAATCGCATACATGTAGATATCGCCAAGCCCAGTCGAAACCGGTCCCATTGTTGGCGAACCCACACCGTCAGGCAGTTCATCCTTCACCCCATTGAGGCGTTCGGAGACAAGCTGACGGGCAAAGTAGATGTCCTTGTCATCGCGAAATACCACGTTGACTTGGGAGAGACCGAATTGGCTCAGGCTTCGTACCTGCTCGACTCCCGGAATCCCCCCCATTGCGGTTTCAATTGGAAAGGTAACCAGCTTCTCGACTTCCTCGGGGCTCATTCCCCCCGTTTCGGTGTTGATCGAAATCTGGTTGGTCGTTATATCGGGGACGGCATCGAGATTGACTTGCGGCCAAGCCAGAATGCCGAGAACGACAAGCAAGATCGCTCCAAGCACGACGACGAATCGTTGCCTCAGACTGAATTCAAGTGCACGTTCAAGCATTAGTGTTCGTGCCCCTTGAGCTCAGATTTCTTCTGCTCGCTGGCCAGGATAAACGCGCCTTTCGAGGCGATTGTCTCGCCTTCCTCAATTCCGGACAGAACCACAACGCGACTTCCGTCTTGCTCTCCTAGCACCACCTCATGCTTTTCGAAGGCTTCGCCATGCTTCGCGAAGACAAAGGACTTGCCCCCTTCCATGACCAGAGCCGACTTCGGGATCACGAGCTTTGTGGTTGGTTGGCCAACGCCAATGAAGACCTTGGCAAACATATCAGGCTTCAAAAGCCCATTTGATTCGGTCACAAGGCACTGAACAGGGATTGAACGCGTTTTCGGGTCAACTCTAGTACCGACCACTTGAATGATCGCGTCAAACTCGCGGTTGGGGAGCGAGGCCACGGAGAGTGTTGCCATCGCTCCTTTGCGAACTTTCTCAATTTCTGACTCAGGAACATTCGCCGTTACCCAAACCGAGCGGAGGTTCTCGACTTCCAAAAGCACTTGGGTTCGATCAACCGCTTGCCCCCTCGTGACATCAAGATGCGTGATGACGCCGGAGATGGGCGCTACCAACGATACTCGGCCCACCGACGCTCCACCGCTTCCAGAATTGGAGCGGTAGACCGCCTGAGCATTGCTGATCGCCCGGTTGGCATTCGCAAGCGAAGACTCCGCTGCCCGAACTCTGAGCCTTGCTCGTTCGAGTTCTAGCTCACTGGATTTCACCTCGGCTTCGGAGGATTGAAGTTCCCTAGCGTTGAGAAGGCCCCGAGCGGCGATGTTCTTTTCGCGTTCATAGGTTGCCTTTGCCGCTTCGATCCGGACCTTAGCTCGATCCAATTTGATCTGGTCCTGCTGAAGTTCAAGCCGTGCGGCTTCCAGTTCCGATTTCGAAACAATGCCGTCGCGAAAGAGATTCTCTAGCCTGCGCACTTGCTCCGCGTGACTGGCCTGTTCCTTCTGAATGCTGAAGAGTTCGCTCTGTGCATCGTTCAATTCGCTCTGCGCCTGCTGGACGGGAGCTTGGCTGAATGCACCGGCCTGGGCCAACTGTCGCTGACGAGTAAGGTTCGTTTTCGCCGCGCTCAGTTTTGCCTGCGACAACTGAACTTCAGATCGAGCTTGCTCAACGTCTGACTTTGCGGCATCCCTAAGCCGAGTCGCATCGGCAATCGCTGACCAAGCCTGGGACAGTTCGGGAGACTCGATGGTCGCGAGTGTTTGGCCCTGACTCACGGTGTCGCCTAGCCGCGCCGAAATCGAGACAACTCTTCCCGCAACTGGTGGGGTGACGACCGCTTTTCCCTTGTCAGTGCTGGAGACGGTTCCGGGCACTTGAAGGATCGGCTGGAACGGCTCCATCCGAACGGCCGTGGTTTCGATTCCTGCGATTGCTTTCGCTTCGTCGCTCAGTGTGACTTCATTTTCGGAGTGCCCCTCCTCTTCGTGTCCGTGCTCGTCGGTCTTTGCTGCTTCCGCCTCATGACCGTGTTCGTCAACCTTGGGAGGTTCACTCTTACTTCCACAACCCGACAACAGCAACAGCGCGAGTACATAGAGCGTGAACTTCTTCACTTGAGCACCTCGACTAGGTAGCCAGAGGCCTCGTACTGCTTGATCACCGCGAAAGCAAGCTGCTGCCTGGCTTCCACGAGTTCCTGCTCTACCTCTCGAAGCGCCCGGGTCGCTTCAAGAACGTCCACCTGCGTTCCAAATCCTTCCGCAAATCCCTTCTGGGACTTCACCACAAGGTCCTTTGCGGACACAAGAATCGTTTCGTAGCTCTTGATTCGCACCTGTCGAGACTCTAACTCGATCTGGACAGCGGCAAGTTCTTGTTCAGCCCGACCGGTAGCATCCGACAGTGCCTTGGCTGCTGCTTCAGCCCTGAGGTTTGCGGCCCTAACCTCATTTCGTGCTCGGCCGTGGTCCCACAGATTCCATGAGAATTGCGCCCTCCCCACGAAGTAGCCTCGGTCGTTTGACCACGGTGACCGAACGACTTGAAGGCTAAACTCAGGTCGAGAGGTTGCCTTGGCGAACCCTGCTTCCGCTGACGCCTTGGCCACCTCGGCTTTGATTTCTAGAATGTCAGGACGATCCATGATGCTCGGGATCGTGACGGGCTCTATGGCGGCATCCGGGACGACGCTAAGTTCGCCTTGAGGAACAGCGAGTAGGCTTGCCAGCCTTGTCATCGCAGCTTGGTAGTCGGCGTCTTTGAGTTCCCTTGTCTGCTTTGCTCGCTCAAACTCGATAGTCGCCCTTGTCACCTGAAGCTCTGCCACCTTTCCCTCATCAAATCGCCGCTTGGTGGCGTTGAGTAGTCCCTCAGCGACTTCGAGCAGTTCGGTTGCAACTTCCCGCTGGTGGCTGGCAGATACGGCAATGGCAAACGCGGTGAGCACCTCTGATTGGAGTAATCCAGCCTCTTTCCGGTATCTGGCGAGTGCAAGCTGTACGTCAGCTTCGCCAACCCGACCGGAAGCACGTCTTCTGCCAAAGATGTCGATTTCTTGAGTGAGAGCTAGGTCTTGGTCTGTCGCTCCTACTTCGCTTCGCGAACTTGCCCCTGCGGCGAGGTTGAGCGGCGGAAGTGCGCTCAATGCCCGCGCAGAAAGGCGAGCTTGTTCAACTCCGAGTCGAGATGCCGCAAGACTGGGACGGTTTTGAGACGCCAGTTTGAGGGCGTCAGTGGCTGAGATTTGAGTTTGTGCTTGGCAAAATGCCGATGCCAGCAATACAGGAATGATGAGTGTTCTCTTCAATGGATGCTCCAATGCGTTTCAGGGCTGGAGCAGAGAACGAGCGGCTACGCCAAAAACTCGACCTTGCGTCCAGCAGACGGCTGAACGAAAAGGAGAGTAGGAGGCCCGCGGGATAAGTGAACGAGGGGCGGTCCGGTCGCGGGAGCCCCACACGAGAACGGAAAAGCTTGCCGTGGGAAGCGGCTTCCCATAGGTGGCGGTAGAACGAATGGGCTTGGCAGAATCGCGAGCTCAAAAGTGGGCTGATGGCTTGATGCCGGTGTTTCAAACGTCGGCGGAGTCTCGCACTCTCGGATCTCGCAGCAATCGTGACAATCTCCATGAGGCCCGGCAAACTCATCGGCTTCCGAGTGATGTTCATCGATGACAAGACACTCGGTGCACAAGACCCCAGAGTCGCGTACGTAGGTCGGGTTGCACACGTGAGGCTGTCCAAGAACCATCACCGCCACAACAATGTGCAGCAGGAGGGACTGGACAGATCTTCTGAAAATGTTCACGAGGGGCGTAGATTTAGGGACGGATGACCATCAGCAACAGTCGCAGTCGGGGCAGTCTTCAGGGCAAGGACATTGTCCCTGTGAACAGCATTGGCATGTTTCTTCGTTCATTTCTTCGTATCCTCGGCTCTGTCGAGTTGGCCAGGGCCATAAATGCACTGCCCATGGCTTCTCAATCCGAGCCTTTCTTGGATTCGCGAACAGTCTCTTGTGAGGCGATGGTCGGCGGAGAGCGCCGGTTCACTTAACCGAAAGATCGGGGCAATGAGTTGCCTTGCCTCTTCCGCCAAGGAGTAGCTCACCATCTTGTGCCGACGGGACGTCTCGACGATTCCCGCCTGCCGAATGGTCTGGAGATGAGCACTGAGTGTGCTCTGCCCCAGTTCCAATGCATCGACCATCTCGCAGACGCACAGATCCGAGTGGAGTAACGCATGCAGGATGCGCACTCGCGTCGGGTCTGAGAGCGCCTTTCCAAGAAGCACGATGTCATTCACGTCAAATCATGATACCACGATATGACGATGCACTTGGGCACTCTAGGCTGATTCACCTCAAGTGTTCTGTTTACAGGCCTTGCTCTCACCGCATCGCAATTGATCCCTTCCCGGGAGGCAAAGAGATTGCCCTCAGCGAGAGTGTTTTCGAGGTCAAGGACGCCGAAGGCGCTCGCTACCATCCTTGACCACGGGAACACTTGGAGCGCATCATCGGCTTCCTCCCAGGGGAGGAGCGCCCTTGGCCTGATTGACTGCATTGACTAGATGTGGATGCGCAGGAAAGTTCGAATGCCCTCGAACCCTTCGAGGATTTCGTCGAAGTTCGGATAGGAGCCGTAGCACAGGGTA
>Ga0209572_1000228_pt1 | contig 113120 bp, 105 predicted proteins | sample EBPBio232012_DNA_FD_185867 | JGI IMG/M metagenome (GOLD analysis project Ga0209572, IMG submission 185867) | Wastewater treatment Type I Accumulibacter community from EBPR Bioreactor in Madison, WI, USA - Reactor 1_1/23/2012_ DNA (SPAdes)... | ecosystem: Engineered > Bioreactor > EBPR >...
TTTGCCGATGCTGGCCTTGAGAATCTTTATGCTTCCACCCGGTTGCTCAACGACCAGGAAGTTCGGAGCAACCAAGCCGACTTCAAGACGAAGGTGACGGAGCTTCTGGACAAGGTCAACACTACAGACGCGAGTATTGATGCTCGGTTCAACAAGCTCACGCGCTACAAATTGACCGAGGAGCTTTACTCCATTTCCACCACAGCCGAACGTATCGAGATGGTGGATGCCCGCCTCGAAGCCATCAGTGGGGTGCTGGAAGAGTACGAAGATCCCACGTTGCGACTAAGTGCCGCGCAGTTCCTGTACGAGCAAAAGCGGTATCAAGACAGCCACGACTTCTTGCTCCAGGTTGCCCAGTTCAACTCGGATTACGACCAGATGGGCGAGTCGCTCTATTCCCAAATCAGTCAGATCAACGGGGCCGGGCTGAAGGAAAAGCACTACACGCAAGAGCAGCATGACCTGGTGAAGGCCGAGCTCGATCGCTGGTTGACGGAGAAGGCCGAATATCAAAAGCAGGAAGCCGAAGCCAAGGCGGCTGCCGATGCCGCCGCGAAGGAAGAAGCTGAGCGTCTGAAGAAGGAAGAAGCTGAGCTGAAGAAGGCCGAAGAGGCTGACAAGACCGGAGCGACGAGCACAGCACCGAGCACCGGAGGCGCGCCCAAGACCGGCGATGCCACCGATCTCGCCACCGGCGGCAACAAGCAAGAAGACCTTCCGATTCCTCCGCCGAGCGTTCTGCCGCAATCCGGCAACTGAGAACTGGATGGGAATCCTCCGGGTCGTTGCAGGGCCGATTGGGAATCTTGGGGACTTCTCTCCAAGAGCTCAATCGGCCCTCGCCGATTCTGAAGCCGTCTTTGTCGAGGACACCCGCGTCTCGGCTCGACTCCTCACCGCGATGGAGCTCAAGGTTCCGTTTCTGATCCTGAACGAGCACACAAATCCGGCCAAGATCCGAGAGTACGCAGAGCGGGTCGTGGAGAGCGAGACTGACTTTGCCCTCCTGACCGATGCCGGTACGCCGGGGATCAGCGATCCCGGTGCCCTCCTCGCCGATGAAATTTGGAGTCTAGGCGGCAAAGTTGAACCGATCCCTGGCGCGAGTGCCGTGACGACCGCACTCAGTGCTTGCGGCTTTTTTGCTCAGCGCTTCGCCTTTCTGGGATTCCTTCCCCGCAAACCAGGAGCAATTCGAGAGATCTTGGAGCCCTTTGCGGACTCCACCATGACCCTGGTGTTCTTCGAATCTCCCCATCGATTCTTGAAAACCCTGAGTGCATGCAATGATGTTCTGGGGGATCGCCGAGTGGCGATTTGCCGGGAGCTGACAAAGCTGCACGAGCAGATTTGGCGCGGTTCTCTGAATAGTTTGCCTTCCGAAAAGGTTGTACCGGCAAAGGGTGAGTTTACGATTGTGGTCGAAGGCTCCAGAAGACGCGCAAACGACTGATAATAAGCTATACTGCGATGAATCGCATCTGCAGTGCGAGCAACTGAATGACTATGAGACGGGCGTTGCAACACACGATCCTGGCCCTGATGCTGATGATCACGGGCTTTGCGCACGCGCAGACAGTAGCCGATGGCACCTATCGCCTTCAGGCGGAAGATGTTCTTGTCATTCAGGTCTACCGGATCGCTGAAATCAATGCGATTCTCCCGATTGGCCCCGACGGCAATATCAGCGCGCCGTTTGTTGGGTCGATCAAAGCAGCTGGCAAAACGATCACCGAACTCGAACGAGACCTCACGGTGGCCTACGTCGACAAGCTGAAGCTCAAGGATCCCATCGTCAGCGTCACCATCCGCGAGTACCGCCGAATTCGTGCCGGCGTGAACGGCTTTGTTGGCCGACCAGGTGTGTACGACATGCGCCCTGGCGACCGACTCCTGGACCTCATCGCCTTTGGCGGTGGAACCAGCACCGATGGCCGCGCGAATCTCAAAAAGGCCTTCCTCGTCCGCAAAAACAGTGGCGAGCACATCCCCATCGACCTCCGCGCTCTCCTGAATGGTGACCGCACGCAAAACTACGTGGTCGAAGATGGTGACACCCTCATCGTTCCGGAAGAGCTGGACAACCGCGTCATCATCGCTGGTCGCGTTCAACGAGCTGGGCCGGTGCCTTACCGAGAGAATCTGACCCTGATGGAAGTGGTCGAGCAGGCAGGCAAGATCGAGCGCCGCTCGCGCCTCAGCCGCGTGCAAGTTTTCCGACCTCTCCCCGGTCGCCGCGGTGACCTCCTGGCCATCCAGGCCGACCTGGTCGCCTACCAAACCGGCAAAGACGCTCGACAAAACATCGTGCTCCGCCCCGGCGACATGATCTACGTGCCCGATTCCGGCAACATCGACTTCGACGTCATCAACTCGATTGCCAACATCGTGTTCGTGTTCGACCGATTCGGCTTCAGCCCGCTCCGCGCTCGATAGTTCTTCATCGAGTCGCAACAAAAGACCCCGGTTGAGTTCGCTCAACCGGGGCTTTCTTTGTCGGTCTCGACCGAACCCAACGATCAGGGTCCGCTGAGGTATATCAGCCGGGTCATCAGTTGGCCATCGCTGCGATGCTCCTGCCGGATGATGCCCGTGCCAGCAGCAAACCAGGTCTGAATCTCGTGCTTCCTGCCTGCTTCGGTGAACGTGAGTGTCGTCAAGGTAGCCGCGACCTCTTGGGTGCCGAGCTTTTCTTTCGTCTTTGCCGACACCAACTGACCGCTTGCCGGTCGCGTGCCTTCTGCAGTGCGGATTTCTCCCTTCCAGGCCAGCTTTGCTCCCTCCGCCAGGTCCGCATACAACGGAACCGGAGGGCGAAATTGGGAGCCGGCAAGCTGCGAAGCAATCAGCTGCGACCCACTCCACGCCAAGCGCGAATTTCCCTGACGACTCGTCAGAAGGAATCCCGAGCTTGATCCAACCGCCACCGGGGAATCGACTTTGATCGTGGTCACTCGGGTCAGTAGCCCGATGGTTGCCTGATATTCCCATTCGGCCCCCTTGGCGAGAGGCATCATTTTGGAGTGGCGATCGCACCCCGCCAAGCCCACCGCGCAGGCAAGAATCACGAACCCGAGAGACCTCACACTGCCTCCAACTTCGCAAAACTCTGCATCAGTTTCTTGATTCCGACGGCTCCGGGGAACGCCACCGTCACCTCGGCATCGCCTTTCACCGGGTTGCAGGCAACCACAATGCCGATGCCGAATTTCTTGTGGGTCACCTTCTGTCCGACGTTGAACGGGGGTGTCCAACTGGGCTTCGGCTTTTCCGCGCTGGTGGTGTCGGTGATGGCGTACTCGCCCGTGCGCATTTGCTCCAGTCTCATGCCGGTGCGATTGATCGGCGGCGTTTCCATGGTGGTGCCGACCATCTGGTCAATGTACTCCCGAGGAATGTCATCAATGAACCGAGACCGCGCATTGAAATTAGCCTGACCATACTGAGATCGCCGGCGGGCGTAGGTGAGATACAGCTCCTCCTGGGCGCGCGTCATTCCCACGTAGCACAGGCGGCGTTCTTCCTCCAGTTCCGAATCGGAGCCGAGCGCGCGGGAGTGCGGGAAAACCCCTTCCTCCAACCCGAGCAGGAAAACAACCGGAAACTCCAGACCCTTGCTGGAGTGCAGAGTCATGAGCTTCACGCCGTCGGCATCGTCCTTCAGACCATCAATGTCGCTGATGAGCGCAACTCCTTCAAGGAACGCCCCAAGAGACTTGTCTTCTTCTTGTCGAGCATCGAACTGCGCGGTCACATTGACGAGTTCTTGCAGGTTTTCCAGGCGGCTCTGCGCTTCCTCTGTGCGATCCGCCCGAAGCTCATCGAGGTAGCCCGAGCGTTGCATGATTTCCCTGAGGATCTTGGTGACAGGAACTTCCGCTGCGACCATCATCTGAGCATCTTCGATCAACGCGGTCAGCCCCTTCAAACCAGACTGAGTCTTTTTGTTGAACTCCTGTTGGAATGCGGAATCCTGCATCGCCCGGAGCAGGCTGATGGCATTTTTGTTCGCGTGCTCTTCGATTTTGGTGATCGCCCCTGGCCCAATCGCTCGGGCGGGAACGTTGATGATACGCCGCAGTGAGACCTCGTCAAGCGGATTCCAGACAAGCCGCAGGTAGGCGATCATGTCCTTAATTTCTTTGCGATCGTAGAACCGTTGCCCCCCGAGCAGAATATGCGGCACGGAGCGGGTGAGGAAGGCTTCTTCCACCGCGCGAGACTGGGCATTGGTGCGATAGAGGACGGAAAAGTCGCCGTAGTTCCGTCGCCCGGTGCGCACCTCGCGCTGGATGGTGTTGACCACGACGATCGCTTCCTCATTTTCAGTTCCGACTTCCCCGATGCTGATGAGCGCGCCCGCCCCTTTGTCGGTCCAGAGTTGCTTGTCGTTGCGGCTTCGATTGTGGCGAACCACCGCATGCGCGGCGTTCAGAATGCGTTCGGTGGACCGGTAGTTCTGATCCAGTGTGATGAGCGTGGCATCAGGGTGGTCAATGCTGAATCGCATCATCAGGCCAACATCGGCGCCACGCCAGCCGTAAATCGACTGATCGTCATCGCCCACGACCGTGAGGTTCCGGTGCTTGGCCGCAATCAGGTCAGCCAGTCGATACTGGCTAAAGTTCACGTCCTGATATTCGTCCACCAGCACATGAAGGAACTTCTCCTGCAGTTTCTCGCGGACAGCATCGGCTTGCTCCAGCAGGCGAACGCTCTTGAACAGAAGGTCATCGAAATCCAGGGCGTTGGCTGCATTGAGCCGCGCTTGGTAATCTTTGTAGATCGAAGCCACGGCGCGCTCGAAGAACCCGCTGGCGTTCTCCGAATACTTCTCCGGCCCCATCAGTTTCTCCTTGGCTCGACTGATTTCTGCCAGGACTCCTCTTGGTTGGAGTGACTTGTCGTCCATCCCCTTCGCCTTCAGCAGATCGCGGACCAGGGTGAGCTGATCGCCGTCATCATAAACCACGAAATTCCGGTCAATTCCGATCGCCGCTCCGTCCATCCGCAAGAGCCTGGCGCACACGGAGTGGAAGGTTCCCATCCAGATATCCTTCGCCCGATCGCCAACCAGGTGCTCAATCCGCTCGCGCATTTCCTTGGCGGCTTTGTTCGTGAATGTAACGGCGAGGATGCGGTAGGGGGGGCATCCTTCGTTGATGAGCCGGGCGATGCGCGTGGTAATCACCTTGGTTTTGCCCGACCCTGCTCCGGCAACGATCATCAAGGGGCCGCCAGGGTGAAGGACGGCTTCGGATTGCCGGGGATTGAGGGTGGAAACATCCAGGGGAACTACAGACATCTGTCTTGATATTCTGAGCGATTTTTCGGTGGTCCGGCGGGTAACATTTCCACTTCTTGTGATCTCGTGACCAGGGACCCTGAAATCTGTAACTTTCGGGCTCGTTGGGCGCGTCACACACGTAGAAGAGACCAGATTGCGCTCGAACGGACTTCCGGTTCGGCGCAGGTGAACCGTATGAAGAAAATTTTGGCCGTTGCCATGGCGACCATCCTGATGGGCAGTGCTTTTGCCCAGGGTACGTTCACGATCCGCCGACCTCAAGATGGGGCTCGCGTTCGCGAGGTCGTGAGTGTCCGCATTCCGAAGAACTCCATGGGCGAGGGGCAGTACCTGGCCGTCCTCGTGAATGGCAAGTTCCTGGAAGCGGTTGTCCCCGACATTGAAGGGAACGACTACGTTTACAAGCTTGATACCAAGAAGCGCCTTCTGCCCGATGGCCCGATGAAAATCGAAGTGGTGCTGTACCAAGCCAGCGAATCTGCTCCGCAAATTATGGATCGATCCTCGGTGAATGTGACGCTGGACAACTCCACCAGCATCACGAAGCCGGACGGGTTCAACATCCGCTACCGATTCACTCCAGGCCGCGAGTTGATTTACAACGTCCGCCTCGGTGCCGAAGTCGGTCTCATCACCCAAGGTCAAGCGCAGCTCGGAAGCCGCATGCCGCTGATCCCGGTCGATGAGATGAAGTTCCGCTACCTCGTCGCCATGGAGAACGTGTATCCCAACGGCGACGGACTCATCCGCCTGCAAGCACTCCCCGACAAGGGTAAGGATTACGCCATGCTCGTCGTGGCTGGCGAGACGGAGCCCAAGAAGTACATGGACTACGAGATGCACCCGATCTTCATGCGGGTCTCGAGCACCGGTCGCGAAGTCTTCAGCTCCGCTCCGATCTATGTTCCGCTTGAGGGCACGTCCGGTGAATCCTTCCGGATGGATCTCTATGCTCTGTTCCCCCTCCCGGTGCTCCCGAGCCGAACCGTTCAGGTTTCGGATAGCTGGGCCGCAGCAATGCCAGAAGGCATTCTGGACATGAGCAAGATCAACGAGGTCAACACCATGGTGCGCAACCTCCCGGGTCGCGCAACTCTGGAAAGTGTCGAATGGGAGCGAGGAATCCCCTGCGCCAAGATCCGATCTGAAATCTCCGTCGGTGCGAACGAGCTGCGAGGTGTTCAAAACCTCGGCGGACAGCAAGGCGAAGCCCAGTCCATCAAGATCAGCTCCGTGATGTGGATTGCTCTCGACCGAGGCATTCTCGTTCGGGAAGAGCGCACGACGATCCAAGAGTCCATTGTTGAAATGGCCGGATCCGGCGGCGGCGGTGGTGGCGGCAATGCCGGCGGACCTCCGCTCGGTGGCCCCACTGGATTCCAAGGTGCGGGCGGCGGCGGTGGCGGCGGAGCTTCCGCAGGAGCCGACAAGCGAAACATCCCCATCCGATTCATCGGCGACTTCCTCTCCGAGTGGAAGCCGGTCGAGCGATTCATGCAGCGAGCCCCGTCTGGATTCGCCCCTCCGGGAGCTCCGGGTGGCGGTGACGGTCGAGGCGGCCCTGGTGGCGGATTCGGTGGCGGCCCAGCCGCTGGTGGCGGAAGCGTGGGCGTCAAGATGATCCTCCGCGTCCAGGAAACCGAGACCCGAGTCCTCGAGAACTAATCGCGAGGAGATCCGTCTCCCCTCGGAGAACATGGCACTCCTCGAGCGACCCACGAATCGCAGTTCCTCAGATCCATCTGAGGAACTGCGTCTTACTTTGGGCGAGCACCTCGAAGAGCTCCGCGTCCGACTCTTCCGCATCATCCTGCTCATCGGCGTCGGGATGGTTGCCGGCTGGTTTCTCGTCGATGAAGTCTATGTGATCCTCCTGCGGCAGGTCGAACTCGGCATGCCCGAGAACATCCAGTACGAAGTCGTCTGGAAGAGCCTGACCACCCCGTTCATGTTCCAGCTGAAGATGGCGTTCATCCTGGGGCTCATCTTCACCCTGCCTCTCACTGTTTTTCAGCTCTGGGCTTTCATTGCCCCCGGTCTTCGGGATCAAGAGCGCCGACCCATCCGGATCGTTGTCCCCATCAGCAGCTTGCTCTTTGGGCTCGGCGCGTTTCTTGGCTACTGGATTCTGCCTCCGACCATGGGATGGTTTGCCTCCATGGCATCGGTCTTCCCGACAACAAAGATTCTCCAAGACCCTGCCGAGATCATTACATTCTCCGCGAAAATGATCCTGGCGTTCGGCGTTGGCTTCCAGCTCCCGATCCTTGTTTTCTTCCTGACGAAAATCGGTCTGATCTCCAGCACCATGATCTCACGGTACTGGCGACAAGCTTTGGTTGGAATCTTCACCTTCACCGCCGTCGTCACCCCCAGCGGAGACCCCTTGAGCATGATGGTGATGGCGATTCCTCTCACTGTGCTCTTCTTTGCCAGCGTCTATGCCGCTCAGTGGACGAACCGAGGCAAGCGAGATGATTCCCTCGACGTACTGAACAATCTCGACTAACCGGAGCCGCGATGGAACCGCGCGTGCTTCAAGAACTCATGGGCCAGCGGGGAGTCTCGCTCCATGTCCTGCCCGGACAACCAGGCACCTACGCACCCCTCCCCGAGAAACTCCATCCAACCCTCCGCCACTGGTTCACCGAGTCGGGTATCTCGCGGCTCTACTCTCATCAAGCCGAAAGCTACGCCGCAGCGAGCCACGGCGACGATATCCTCGTCACCACCGGCACCAGTTCCGGGAAGTCGCTCTGCTATCTCCTCCCGACGCTCCAAGCCTGCCTCGAAGAGCCGATGGGCCGCGCGCTGATGATCTTCCCCACCAAAGCCCTGGCTCAGGATCAGATGCAGAAGCTGGAGAAGTTGATCTCCGGCGATGAGCTCACCGTGGCCACGTACGATGGCGACACGCCCAAATCCCAGCGATCCGCCATTCGCAAGTCGGCGAACATCATCCTCACCAACCCCGACATGCTCCACGTCGGGATCCTCCCCGGTCACGAGGCCTGGACCAAGTTCCTCCGCAACCTCCGCGTGCTGGTCATCGACGAAGCCCACGTATACAGAGGAGCCTTCGGCGGTCACGTCTCTTGGGTCATCGAACGGCTGCTCAGACTCTGCGAATGGCACGGCAACCGACCCCAAATCATCGGCTGCAGCGCCACGATTGCCGAACCAGTCACGCACTTCCAAACTCTCACCCGGCGCAACCCGATCTGGATCCACACCGACGGAGCCCCGCGCGGCAACAAAGAAGTGCTCATCATCGAAGCCACCAGCGAGGATGAGTCCAGCCACCCCAGCCCCAATGCCGATGCCGGGAGACTTCTTGCCGAGGCCGTTGCTCACTCCGTGAGATCCATGGTGTTCTGCCGCGCCCGAAGCAGCGTCGAGCAAGTTCTGCGAGCCGCGCGAAAGGAGCTGGTCAAGCGCGACCTCGACCCGCAAATGGTCGAGAGTTATCGCGGCGGCTACACCGTCAAAGAACGCCGACAGATCGAGAAAGACCTGTTCTCCGGCAAGCTCCGTGGCCTTGCGACGACCAATGCCATGGAACTGGGCGTCGATGTCGGTGGCCTTGATCTCGTGATCCTGAACGGCTACCCCGGATCCATCGCGAGTTTTTGGCAGCAAATTGGCCGCGCCGGAAGATCGGGCCGCGAGGGGATCGCCCTGATGATCGCCCACTCCGATCCACTTCAACAGTTTCTCGCCTCGCAACCTGAATTGTTGTTCGACCAAGGCGTCGAGCCCGCCCGGGCTAGCCGTGAGAACCCCGTCATCATCGCCGCCCAGTTGAAATGCGCCGCCTATGAACGAGCGCTCCTTACGAGCGAGCTCGATAACTGGGGCGAAACCGCGCAAGACGTCGTCTCTGGGCTCGTCGAAGGCGGTGAGTTCCAGCGCGCCTACGACCAGCACTTCTACCCCTCGCACGATCCTCCTGCTCGTAAGGTGAATATCCGCACCGCCAGCTCCAGCCACGTCCGGCTCCTGCTCCCGAACGGAGACGAGCTCGGCGAGATGGAACTCTGGCGCGCCTACCGCGAGGCGTTCCCGGGGGCGGTTTATCTCCATCGGGGCGAGAGCTACGTCATCACCGAACTCCGCCACGAGATCGGCGAAGCTCTCCTTGTGCCTCGGGAGGTCAACTACTCGACCTCCGCCACCGTCCAAGCGGCAATCGAGCCAGGAGTCACGATTCAGCAAGACACCCTTGGCCCGGCAACGATCACCCTCTGCGGGGCCACGGTCACCACCCAGGTCACCGGCTACGAAGCCCGGACTCTTGACGGAGGCGGAATCTTGGAAGAGCACGAACTGGATCTTCCCGCGATGACCACCCAAACCATCGCCCTGCGCCTCAGCCTTCCGATGAACGACTTCGACGCCACCAACCCCGACCAAATCAAGGGGCTTCACACGCTCGAACACGTCATGCGATCCCTCGCCCCGCTCGTCGCCGGGTGTGATCGCAACGATATCGGCAGTGCCTGGTACCTGGTTTCCCCGGACGACTTCAGCGCGAGCATCTACCTCTACGATGTCGCCCCCGGCGGCCTGGGATTCTGCGAGGAGATCTTCCCGCGTCTCCACGCGATGCTCCTCAAGGGCGAAACCATGCTGCAAAACTGCGGCTGCGAAGATGGCTGTCCTCTCTGCTGCCTCAGCCCATCCTGCGAGAGCCGGAACGAACATATCAGCAAAAAGGCCGGTTTGACCCTCATTTCCCGCATCCTCGCCAGCCTGGGGCCGTAGGTGTCCAGCGGTACACTGCCGGATTCCGATGCTGATTTTGATGAAGATTGGGGCCACGGCGGCGCAGATTGATGAAGTCTGCTCCATCATTCGCGCGCGCGGCGTGGAGCCCTTGGTGCTCCCCGGCGAGCCGCGTCAGGCCGTGGGGATCCCCAGCAGCCTGAGCCAAGATCAACGCATCGACCTGGAAAGCGCGCTCGGCCGACTCGACTCGGTCAGCAAAGTCACCCAGACCTCCAGCCCGTTCAAGCTCGCAAGCCGCGAGTTCCACCCGACTCCGACCCATGTGACGGTGAAGAACGTCACCTTCGGCGCAGATGATTTCGTGATCCTCGGTGGCCCCTGCTCGGTCGAGAGCTACGAGCAGTTCCGCGCCTCCGCCGACCTGATGCTGGCCTCGGGAGCCACGGTTCTGCGCGGCGGGGCCTTTAAGCCGCGCACCTCACCCTATGCCTTTCAGGGCTTGCAACTCGAAGGCCTCAAGATCATCAAGCAAGTGGGCGAAGAGACTGGCCTCGTGACGATCACCGAAGTCATGGCCGCCGACATGGTGGAAACGGTCGCCGAACACGCCGACATCCTGCAAATCGGCGCGCGGTCCATGCAGAACTTCCCTCTGCTCATCGAAGCCGGCAAAAGCGGTCGCCCGGTGTTTCTGAAGCGCGGGCCCAGTGCCACGATTGACGAGTTTCTGCTCGCCAGCGAATATGTGCTCAATCAGGGGAATCCGAACGTGATTCTGTGCGAGCGCGGCGTGATTGCCCTCGACAAAACCTACACCCGCAACACGCTCGACCTCAATGCGGTTCCCGTGCTGAAGGAGCTTTCTCACCTTCCTGTCGTGGTCGATCCGAGCCACGGCACCGGTCATGCGCGCTATGTCGCGCCACTTGCGAAGGCGGCCCTTGTCGCGGGGGCGGATGGCCTGATGATCGAGATGCACCCCGACCCGCGCGAGGCTCTCAGCGACGGCTCCCAAGCCCTCGATCCCGACCAATTCGCGACCCTGATGACCGAGCTCAAGGTTCTCAGCGGCTACGTCGGCCGCAAGATCTAACGCCGCGCCACCTGGTACCGATGATCCCACCAGCGTCTGTCGAGGGCGAGGGCTTTGGGTTTGTCTTCCCATTTCACACTGCTGTCCATGCGGACAATCGCGCGGCCGTAGGGAGTCTCGATGTAACCAAGAACCTCATTGCCAGGATCCTTGATGTTGCTGAGATTCTCCCCGTTGCCCATGTAGATAAATCCCTCCATCACATCGCTGTCCCTGAGATACGGCAACACCGCGCTTTGCCAATCGCCCGAGCGAGGCAAATAGTCGTCGTAGTCGGCCCCGTAGATCATCATTCCGGTGCCCACCTGCTTCGCCCGGGAAATGGCGTCAGCCTTCACCGCTTCCTTCATCAGGGCCTCCAGTTGTTCGGAATCAACCGGCATCAGATCGCACAGATAAAGGCCAAAGGAATCCACAAACCACACGGCCTTCTTTTCCGGCATCACGCCGCCCTTCACCGCATTCTCCGTCACGACTGCCGGGGTTGGGGGATCCTCCAACTCAAACGCACCGAGCACGAGGGCATTCCGTCCAAATCCCCTTTTTGTCTGTCTGGCATTCATGTACCAAGGCCGATCTACTTCCAGGCGCACCTCATTCTTGGGCGGAAGCTCTTCATACTGAACCAAGGTTCCCGTGACGGGGTTCAGACAGGTGAAGATCTCGCGCTCTCCCTTCTGGCGTCGCAGGGCGATCAGGCCATTGGGAAGGACGATGGCAAACTCCGGCTGAATCTGACTAAGATCGACGGGCTGACGCTGCAACTGGCCCCCCGCATTCACCGCCCAGAGCTCAGTCGTTGTGGCGCTTGTTTGCGCCATCAAATAGCAAACGCTCTCCGTTCCACCGAGCCACCGCGTGAGAACCATGCCCGCAGGCCAGGCCGGCTGGTTCGGATTCGGATCCTCTTCTGCCGGGGCAACTATACTCATCTCCGACCAACTCGTGATGTTGCGGAACTGGTTGTCTCCTGGCCCCAGGAGAACAAGCTCTGAGACGCCTTCCCGATTGATCTTCGCCACCAAGCGATCCCCCAACCAGTGCATCGCGCCTACCTCTTGATTGGGATTCAGTCGGAGCATCATGGAAGTGCGGCCCGATCCGACCCGATGAGCATAGATCCCCCGGATCAGAGGCGCCTTGGGATTCAGCAAGGCTTCGGGAGCCGTCGCCACGAAGGCAATCGACCGGCCATTCGTCGACGGAGTCACCGTTTGGGGCGGGATCATGCCGTAGCCAATCTGCTTCTGAGGCATCACCACGTACGATGTCCCCGGAAGCAGTAAGACGCGATCCATCATCTCAATCGATGGGGTTTGCGCCGCAGCGCTCATCGCTGCCGCGCAAGCGAGCACCATTCCCCAAAACGACCCAACCCTTGTCTGCGTGATCCTCATTTTCTTCCCCGCGATGTGCCGAAGCCGCGCAATGCACGTCTTTCTTACAGCTATGACGAGTTTAGCGGTTCTTTTCTTCGCAATGTCGTCCGGACAAAATACTTTGCAGAACAAAGCGTTGGATCTGCGCTGGAAACCCGTGAGCGGCGCGGTGACGGAATACGAAATGGTCATCAACAGCCTGGACAAGAGCCAACCTTTTTCCGCCGAGGCTCTCATTGTGCAAACAATCAGCAAGGTGAGCTCCGAAGGCTATACGGTTCGATCCGTCAACAAGGGAACGATGATGCGGGTCGGAACTGAAGAAATCCGTGACGAACGCACCAACGAGAGTGTGGTGCGCCATGCGGGGAATGGCGCGGTGCTCAGCATTGAAAAAGCCCAGAACTCTGCCGAAACTCGACGGCTGGCCGTGGTCACCCGCTTCGTGGCCCCCCCTGCCCCGGTGAACGTGGGTGGAGGATGGCAGCATCGCTACGAACCAGACAAGGAATTCCCGGGGGCCAGAATCACCTACCGCTACCGCGGACTCGTGGAATTGAATAAGTTTGCTGTGGCAGAGATCGAGTTTTCCTTCGGTGAGGATGGTCGCGAACGCCCCTACAAGGGCACAGGAACGTGGTGGGTCGATGCCAACACCGGACAGCCCCTACGTATGAAAGCGACGGTCGAAAACTGGATGAGCGGCGGCACCGCCAGCGGCACAATCTCTTTGACGAAACGCTGAGCAGGACTACGCTTCCGTCAGTTTTTCAAGGAGCCAGAGCGCGCATCCGAGCTTGCTCTGCTTGCCTGATTCCGCCGATTTTCCATCGGTAAACAGCAGTTTCAGTTCATTTTCGTCGGCTCCGAAGCCGATATCCGGGCGCGAAACATCATTCATCGCAATGGCGTGAACGCCTTTCCGGAGCATTTTTGCCCGTGCCACCTCCGGATCCGAAGTCGGTTCGGCCGCAAAGGCCACCACCTTTTTCTCTGGATGAGCCTGCGCCAATTCCGCAATGATGTCGGGGTTAAGCACAAGTTTAAGTACCATTTCCTCTTCTGATCGACGAATTTTGCCCTGAACCCGCTCGGCGGGGCGGTAGTCGGCCACGGCCGCCACTCCTATGACCAGATGGGCGTGGCGAATTTCACCGAGGGCTGCCGATCGCATCTCTTCGGCGGTGCGTACCGGGATCACTCGGAAATCTGTCGGTGTTGGCAGGCTGGTCGGGCCTGAGATGAGGATGACCTCGGCGCCCATGAGTTTGGCAGCGCGGGCAACCGCCATGCCCATTTTCCCGCTTGACCGGTTCGTCAGGAATCGAACATCGTCAATCGGCTCCTCGGTCGGGCCGCTGGTGATGAGAACGGTTTGACCCTTCAGCTTCTCTGCTCTATGGAGGATAAGCAGGGTTTCTTGCACTATTTGGGAGTTCGCGGCGAGCTTCCCTTGCCCGTTTTCGCCGCAAGCAACATCCCCTTCAACTGGTTCCAAAAAGTGAACTCCCCGCGCTTTGAGCGACTCCATCGAGGCCTGGGTGGCAGGGTGGGTGTACATGGCGGGATTCATCGCGGGGGCCACGACTATCGGGCCGGTGGCAGCCAGCGCGAGAGTCGTCAGCATGTCTTCCCCGTCGCCGTGGGCGAGTTTGGCGAGCGTGTTGGCCGTCGCCGGTGCGATGAGAATCAGATCCGCCTGCCGCGCCCAGTCGATGTGAGCCATGCGACCTCGCACAGGTTCCTCGAACACATCCTGCAGGCAAGGTTGGCCCGTCAGCGCTTCGAAGAGAGCGGGCTGCACGAAATTCTGCGCGGCATCGGTGAGGCACACGCGTACTTCGCATCCGGCCCGCATGAGGTCGCGGGCGAGGTCAGCCGCCCGATAAGCTGCGACGCTTCCGCTGACCCCCAGTACCACGCGCTTCATACGCCTCGCTCCTTTCGCACGATTTCGGCAAGTTCTGCCACAACTTCTTCTACGCTGTCGTTCCTCACTTGGTGTTGGTAGTGGGTCGCCAAGGCGAGTTCTCCGAGCGCATTGGCGAGGCGGATCTGGAGTTTTTCTTCGTCCTCCGTCCCTCTTCCACGGAGCCGGCGCTCCAGCTCCTGTTCGCTGGGGGGCAGCAGGAAGACGCTGACCGCATCCGGGCGCAACTTCATCGCCTCAAGCGCACCTTGCACATCAATTTTGAGAATCGCAACCTTCCCTTCCGCCAGCATCTGCTCCATGTCGGTGAGAGGGGTTGCATAGAAGTTTCCATGCACTTTTTTGTACTCAAGGAAGTCGCCCTTTTCGGCTTTCGCCAAAAATGTTTCTCTCGAAATGAAGTGATAGTCGTACCCATCCACCTCACCCGGGCGAGGATCGCGGGTGGCGTAAGCGACGACGCGTTGCACCGTCGGATCAATGGCGCGCCAGGCTTCGATGACAGTGTCTTTGCCCACACCGCTCGGGCCACTCAGGATCATCAAGACGCCACGCATAGCCATCACTTGGTCAGGAGGTCGATGAGGCGCGCCGCGATCCTCATCGGATCGTGACGCACGTAATCGGTTTCATTCATAAAATTGCCGGTAACTGGCTTGTATCCCATCTGCTTGATCCTCTCGAAGTCGGGAATCACGAGTTCCTGTCCTGATTCTTGGTAGCGCTGAAGCAGTCCGAGAGTGGGTGTTCCGGTGTTGACGAGCACATAGTCGAACACCCGGGATGGAACATTGGCGTGAATTGCGAGCACGTGCTCGGCGGCGGTGAAGTGGTCGCTCTCTCCGTGCTGCGTCATCACGTTGCAGATATACGCCTTGAGCGCGCTGGACTGCTGAATCGCCTCAGCAATTCCCGGCACAAGAAGGTTGGGGACGACGCTGGTGTAAACACTCCCCGGGCCGATACAAATCAGATCGGCCTCTGCGATCGCCTCCAGGGCGGCGGCGTGGGCAACCGAGGTCGAAGGCTCCAGATGGATGCGGCGGATGAGCAAATCGGACTCGACAATGCTCGTTTCGCCGAGGAGCTCTGAGCCGTCTTCCATCACCGCGCGGAGGGTGACGTGGTCGGTTGTTGAGGGGATCACACGCCCACGAATGGCAAGCGTTTCGGAAGCAAGCGTGAGGGCTTTATCGAAGTCTCCGCCCGCTTGTTCCACAAATCCTGCGAGAAGAAGATTCCCGAGCGAATGTCCGCTGAGCGCCCCGCTTCCCGCAGCAAACCGATACTGGAAGAGATCGGTCATCCTCTTTTCCGCATCAGCAAGGGCCACGAGGCAGTTGCGCATGTCTCCCGGCGGGATGATGCCGAGATCCGCCGAAAGCCGACCGCTGGAGCCTCCATCATCGGTCACCGTGACGATGGCCGTAATGTTGCTGCTGTACTGTTTGAGACCGCGGAGCAGGGTGGAGAGACCGGTTCCTCCGCCCAGAGCCACAATCCGGGGACCGCGCGCGAGCTGCTGTTTACGCAAGTAGCCCCCGACCAGAGTGTTCTTCCCTGGCGTTGCCGAGACGCTGCCGAGGCGTCGAAAGAACCCGCGCAGCCCTCGATAAACCGAGTATCCACCGGCGAGCATGAGGACGCCTCCGAAGAGGTGGGTGATCTGACGGGGATCTTTTCCGGCGCTCAGAGACTCGGCAAAACCGCCCCACCAGAGAGCCATTTGGTCAAGTCCGGGCCGGAAAACATGCTGAAAACTCATCACGAAGCCGAGCACAGCAATCAGCGCCCCGATAAATGCGAGGGCCACGTAGCGGAACAGCTCGGCGGTGGGGGCGATCCAGTTTCGGAGGCGACGAGGCTTACTCGTCTTTCTTTTCATCGGAGACAAAGACTCCTAGCACCGCCGCGCATGCCGAGACCAGGATTGATCCGAGGAAGGCATCGAGCGGCCCGCCGACCGTGAATCCGAGCCCCAGGGTTCCGACCGCCCAAAAGAGCGCGGCGTTGATGACCAACGAGAACAGTCCGAGGGTGAGACACGTGAGCGGCAGAGTAAGGATTTTGATCAGCTTGCCGAGCGTTGCGTTCACCAACGCGAGCACCGCTGTCCCGAGAAAGAGGGACAAGACACCCGTTGGGGTGAGATCAACCCGGAATCTCGTTCCGGGGATCAGCCCGACGATCGTCGCCGCAATGACCATCGCCACCACCATGATGATCCAGCGCACGACGAGCTTCTTCATAATCCACCCGTATTTTAGCCGGAGGAGGGGGTTTGGCGTTGACCAATCGTCTTACAGGGCGGTTACAACGCGCGGAACCTCGGCCAATCGGTGTCGATTCCGTGGCGATGGAGGAGGGCCTCAAAGTTGCCCCAAGCCTCGGGATTTTCGTCCACCTGGGTGGGTTCGAGGTTGTTTTTGAGGCAGAAAGCAGCAAGCAATCCCGCTGCCTCTCCGATGTTCCACTCGACCGGATGGAGCCGGTAGCACCCATTGGTGATATGGGTGACGCCCAAGTTCTTGCAAGCGGGCAGCAGGTTGCGCACGCGTACGGGAATCAGTGATCCGAGGGGGATTTGGAAGGGCAAAGTGCTGGTGTCAATCGTCGGACGACCATTGGTGCTCGGGTGGAGATCGATTCGGTAGGCACCGATTCCGACACTGCGCTCCACCTTCGGCGGGAGGATCATGCCGGGGTTGGTGTAGCTGGCGACATCTTGCTCACGGATGGTGTGCCGGGCCACGATCCTTCTCGATTCTCGGATATAAGCTGATTTGGCCAGTCCATCCTTGGTTCCGGTGAGATCGGGCCGGAGGCGGAGACCCTTGTAGCCGTGCTCGGTCTGCATCCAGTAGATCATGCTGAGGGTGAGCTGCTTGGAGGATTCGTATCGTGCGGCGGTTGTGGCTTCATCGACGTCAATCACCGTGCCTTCATAGTAGTCGTTCATCGGCCAGTTCATGATCGTGGCGGCTTCGGTGGGAACCGTGTGCACGGCCGGATCGACGATTTGCCGATAGGTGAACAGGCTGAACCAGTTGTCGCTAAAGAGGGGGAAATCGACAAGTTCACCGCGTTGAACATGCAGCATTTGGAAGCTGAGCAACTTCACCGGCCAGCCCTTGGGTTGATGGTTGAGCCAGAAATCGTACTCGCGGGGCTTTTCGATCGTGTGATCCCCTTCCGGATCCCAGCCAATGGCGGCGCACCAGGTGATGCCTTGAACATTGTCGGTTTCCGCCGGGCCATCGAGCGCGTTTGGCTCATCGGTTTCGCTCTTCGATTCGGCGCCAAGCCGGTATTCGGTGCCGGTGAGGGGGAGCAGATCGCCGGTTTCGGTGGCATCGAGCACGTATCGGGCGCGGATGATTGTGTCCTCGCCGGTTTCGGAGCTGCGGACGATGACGGAATCAACTTGGTCGTTGCTCGTGGTCGCGGAAATCGGCTTGGTGTTGAGGAGGAGCAGAAGACCGCGCGCGCGGGCCGGCTCGATCATTTCGCGCAGGATTTCGTGGCCGAGGGCGGGATCGTGGCAGAGGTGGCTGACCCATCCTCCACCGGGGTTCAGTCGCTTGTTTGAGAATGCTTCTGGTCGAAGATTGCGGGCGAGTCGGTAGCGCAGTCGCACGCGCTCGCGGTACTCGCGGTAGCGCGCGGTGCATCCCATCGACTCGATCCATGGATGCTCGTCGGGCGGGACAGCTTGCGCGGTGAGTTGCCCGCCGATCCAGTCGGTCTCCTCGGTGAGGATCACTTTGAGGCCGGAGTCGGCAAGGGCCAGTGCGGCGGCCGTGCCCCCGGTTCCGCCGCCGACGATCAGGACGTCGCACACTCGTTCAGTCACGCCCCGAAGCGTACCTACCGAGCCCTGGCCCCTGCCGAACCCCGGACCCTCAGCCCGGTTCACCCCCCGATTCCAGCGGGGCGAAGAGATCAATCACGTTGCCATCAGGATCGGCGACCTGGGCGTAGCGCTGGCCCCAGAAGGCATTCCAGGGCTCCTTCACACCTTCGTGCCCTGAGCCGACGATCTTGCGGTAGATCACGTCCACTCCGGCAGGCGAATCAGCCAAGAAGGCAAGCCCCATTCGGTGGCCGATCGGAGTTTGCCAGTTCGGGTTGATCTGCCTCACTAAGTCCAGTGAGTCCCACATGAGGCGCAGCCCATTCGGAAGCTCCGCTTCCACGTGGTCATCCAGTTCCAGTGGCGTTTCCACCCCAAGCAGGCGATAAAAGGCCAGCGAACGAGCCATGTCCGACGTTACAATTCCAAGTGCGTCCAACTTCGCAACCATGGTTTGATGGTACTTCACTATAGTATCTATGTGTCTACCATTTTGTGAAAATCGGACGGAGATTGTGGGAAATGAAGCTGGGAACAAAGAAGACCTTGATAGGCGTCGCGGTGCTGGTGGGGGTGATGTCGCTGGGTTGCTGTGGCGGGGGGTTCTTGTTGTTCCGTGGTCTTCCCGAAGCAGAGGGGGATCTCGCGAAGGAGTTGGAGAGGTCTGCCAAGCTCGGCATTCCCACGACCGCGGAGGCGTTCGCTTCGGTTCGCGCGCTGTCGCCCGATGAGAACGCGGCGATTCCTCTCATGCGGATGCACGAAGCGATGATCGAGGCAGAGCGCGAGGTGACCCCTGATCAGATGAGGGCCTTTTTGGCGGGATCGGCAACCGCCGATGATGCGGATCTTGTGCTGGCGGTTTATGGGCCAGCCATTCGGCTCGCCGAGGAAGCCTCGAAGCGCGCGGGGTGCAGCTTCCCGCGAGAGTGGGATCAAGTGCCTTTGGCCGATTATGAGGACATCACTTCTTATGCGAAGATGGGTCAGATTTTGGCGGCGGCGAGCATTCGGGCAAGGAACGCCGGGAAATCGGCGGAAGCCGAGCGCGGAGCTGGGATCATCGCCGGGCTTGCGCGGCACTTGCAGAACGAAAACTTCACCCCGACGGCTCTCGCCGCCAGCACCCTGTGGCGCGACTATCTGGAGGCCAATTTCGAGTCCGAAGTCCGGCCCGATGGGTTCCCCAGCTTCCCTCCGAGCCTGGAGCTTCTCAAACGGGAGGCGGGAGTCGCGGTGCTCGCTTCCGAAGATCCGGAGGTTGTGGCGCAAATTGCGGATCGGCTCGGGGTGAAGGTGGAGAATGGACAAGCGTTGATCCATGCCGCGATGCGTCTGCGGGTGGTGCGAGCGATCAACGATCAGATTGAGGAGCTGTCGGCGGCTTACGAGAAAAAGGATGCGGGTCTAGAAGTGCTCCGCGTGGCGAGGCGATTGGATTCCGCACGAGGAGGATCGGCGGATCCTCTGGATGGATATCGTCGGGTGCTGCAGCCATTCTGGTTCCCTTTGGTGCAGAGCTTTGGCATCACGGAGCAGGCTTCGCGCTTGGCTCGTTCTCAGGTCAGGAACGCCGGGCCGGTCGGGTCGCTGGATGGGTCAACGCCAAAGGCGGAGGGTTCCTCGGGGCTTTCTTACGGGTCGGTAGAGGATGTGCTTCCGCCCGTGAAATTCGAATTCCGGCCGCGCCCTCGGGTGCTGTATGCGGAGTAGCACTCGGCGATGACTTGCATTCGCAGAACAACTTCTTATTGAAGGCGAACTGAGATCTCTCGTGAGAAAGGAGTGATCTTTCTCGTGGAAGGCGAGCAACTCTTCCTGTACAGAGAGCAGCCTCCTCGTCTCATCAAATCATGCCCGAATGAAACGAAGAGGCTCGGCTCCACTCCCTCAGTCCTTGACGCGAATGCGAAACACGTCGCTTGTGTCGTTCTTGTTATTGGCGAAGGTCAGGACGACCCTTTCCATTTCCGAACCGCCTTCCTTCTTAAACTGAACCACAAACTGAACTGATTCACCTGAGTTTAAGGGGGCATAGGCTTGACCACCCATTTCCGCAGAGGACAGACTATACGGCACCTGCATTCCATTGGCGAAGACGGCCACGGCCGAAGCTAAGTTATATGTCATTGTTGCGGGCGAGAATAGCTGACCATAGACTTCCACCCATTCTTCTTCGTATCCAGCAACTGGTCGCACACCTAGAACCTTAATGCTGCAGGTTTTCCCTTTGACAAGAACTCCAAGGGATCCTGAGGCACCGTCGCGCTGGGCAATGCCTGAAATCGGAACAAGGTCGACTCGCTCTCCCTTGCTCGCACTCTTGTAGTCAAAGGGCTTCAACAAATCATCGACCGGTGCATAGGTCACCCCGTCGATCACTCGCGCCCTTTCGCTTACGAGTTTTTCGCCGAGGAAAACCTTCATCAACTTAGGAGATTGAGAAAATCCAGCGAGGGCAAGCGCGACAGTGATCACAAACGTAGCGAAAAGCAACTTCCTTTTCATGTGGAGCACTTTACCCGGGGCGTGTGCAGGGGGTCCAAGGAACCAAAAGGCCAAACTGGCTCGGACGATGTTCTTGGGGTCACCTTCTCTCAGCTCACTCAACCCTTTAGAGTCTGACCGGACTCCAATCGGACATCGCGGATGTCGAATAGGTAAGAATTTCATAAGAAGTTGCGCGTGGGAAAACCTGGTCAGTCGATAATGCATTTCATCGCGCCATCGTGGTTCGATATCACGACATTTACTCAGCAAGCGCTCAGCGAGCAACCGATAGGAGCGCGGGACACGCGCTATCGGAGATAACCCTTTTCCACCCCGAACTGAACCAGCACTTCGGCGAGATCCCAGATCGCGGGGGCACCGCGCGGGATGTCTTGATTCTTGGCGCGCACTTGTTCGGCGGAGAGGCGGTATTCCGCCCAGGTTCCGCCGTGGTTGTGGGAGTTCATCACGAAGGCCACCACACGATCGACGGCGGCGGCGAATCGGCCTTCAGGAGTCTGCTTGGACTCAAACTCTTCCCAGAGAGCGAGAAACTCTGCCGCTTGGTCATCGGGCAGAAGGCCAAAGACGCGCACGGCGGCGGCATGCTCTTTCGCCCCCAGATCGGGATCAGCGGCTTTGTCGTAGTGAAACGTGTCGCCGACATCAATCTCAACCGCATCGTGGATGGCGAGCATCTTGAGGACGCGGAGCAGGTCGATGGGCTCGGCGGAGTGTTCGGCGAGGGTGATCGCCAGGAGAACAACTTGCCAACTGTGCTCCGCCGAATTCTCGCGGCGATCTTGGCCGATGGGCGAGGTGCGCCGGAGGACGCCCTTAAGCTTGTCCATCTCGACCAAGAAACGTGCTTGGTGAGCGAGGCGCGGCGGCAAGGCGTCGAAGTTTGGCATTCCCGCGCAGTTTACGGGAGAGCGGCGGCCTCATTCTCGGCCTTTTTCATGCGGAGGGCAATGAACAAGGCAACCGCCGTGGCAAGCGCCATCTTGCTCAGGAGGATGGCAATCGGGAGCTTGTCGCCGCCATTGAACACATCCGTCCAGGCGATGCTGGCGCGCCAGATAAAGGTGGATCCAAAGAGCGCGGCGAAGCCGATCCCGGCGATCCATGCGACAAAGCCGATGCCCCCAGGTCGCCCGCTGAGCCAGGCAGAGATCAGCAGGATCGAGCCGCTGGCGGCTCCGCTCATGATCGCGGTTTTGCCCTTGTCAGTGAATCCAGTTGCTGCCCATCCGAGGAGACCAGCGATGAGAAGAAAGACGCCGAGAATCGCGAGTACCTTGGCGGGTTTCGACATGATTGCTCCAGGATACGGGATCATGGCGCTGGGACTCAGCACCAGGCGGGCGTCGTGCGACCAAGGGCATAGGCGCGCTCTCCTGTAAACTGTTTGTCATGATTGCCAGCGCCAGTGTTGTCGAGAAGCTGATCCCGAACCTTGCCCAATTCGCCGGGAATGACCTTGTGGTGACCTCCCCCCGGGATGGAGCGGTCCTCGCAACCCTGCGTCTGGATACGGCGGCCGAGGTGGATGCGAAGATCGCCGCGAGCGTGGTCGCTTTCCGGGCGTGGCGCGATATTCCGGCTCCTCGCCGGGGTGAGCTGATCCGCCAGTTGGGCGACAAGCTGCGCGCGCACAAGGAGGATCTGGCGCAACTCGTGACTCTGGAGTGCGGGAAGATCCTGGAAGAAGGGCGCGGCGAAGTGCAAGAGATGATCGACATCTGCGACTTCGCGGTCGGACTCAGTCGGCAGCTTTATGGCCTCACGATCCAGAGCGAAAGGCCGAACCACGTGATGCAAGAGAACTGGCTCCCGCTTGGCCCGGTCGGGATCATCAGTGCGTTCAACTTCCCGGTTGCGGTGTGGAGCTGGAACTCGGCTCTCGCCCTGGTGTGCGGCGATAGCTGCCTGTGGAAGCCGAGCGAAAAGACTCCTCTCACCGCTCTGGCCGTGCAGAACATGCTGGATGAGGTCTGCAAAGACTTCCCCGAAGCCCCGGCGAATCTGAGCCAAGTGATCCTCGGCACCTACGAGCAGGGGAATCAGATGGTGGAAGACGCTCGGGTTCCTCTGATCAGCGCCACCGGCAGCAGCCGGATGGGTCGCATTGTCGGGCCGAAAGTCGCCGCGCGATTTGGTCGCACCCTGCTGGAACTCGGTGGAAACAACGCGATGATCATCACGCCGAGCGCGGATCTGGCGATCGCGATTCCGTCGATTCTGTTCGGCTCCGTCGGCACGGCAGGTCAGCGATGCACGAGCACGCGTCGGGTTTTGGTTCATCGAAGCCTGTTCGATCAGGTTTTTGAGACCTTGAAGAAGGCATACGCGCAGATCGGCGAAAGCAAGATCGGTGATCCCCTGTCGGCGAGCACCTTGGTCGGGCCGCTGATTGATAAGCTGGCCTTCGATGCGATGCAAGCAAAGCTGGCCGAAGTTCGAGGCGAGGCCTTGGAGGTTTTCGGCGGGCAACGAGTCCAGGAAGATCGCGGGGCGGATGCGTACTATGTGCACCCGGCGCTTGTGAAGTTGCCTCATCAGGTGGAGGCGGTCAAGGAAGAAACCTTTGCGCCTCTGACCTACGTGATTCCCTACGATTCCCTGGAAGAAGCGTTGGAGATCCACAACGATGTTCCCCAAGGGTTGAGCAGCGCGGTGATGACCACCGATGTTCGGGATGCCGAGTTCTTTAAGCGATACAGCGATTGCGGAATTGCCAACGTGAACATCGGCACGAGCGGCGCGGAGATCGGCGGCGCGTTCGGTGGGGAGAAGGAGACGGGCGGAGGTCGCGAATCGGGTTCGGATAGCTGGCGGGCGTACATGCGCCGCCAGACGAGCACGACCTACTTCGGCCACGAACGCCCGGCTCTGGCTCAGGGCATCACCTTCGACGTGTGAATGGATGCGCTCGTACGCGGGCAGGCACTCCTTCACTCAGCCTGACCACGTACCAGTGAAGCAAACGTTTGAGCAACGCGGGCCAGGGAGTCGAGGTACTCGTCTCGACTCTTCCCGCGCCGCTGAGCCATGAAATCCACCATTTGAGTCATCTCTTGCGGCGCAATCTCAAGAAGGGTCACAAGATAGAGACCGGGATGCCTGGCCTCAATTCGGTGAGGGGTTGTGCTCTCGGCCGGAAAGTCGGCAGGTTGAAAGTGAGAATCGTATCCGTGCCGCTTGAGATCGCTGCCGCCAAGACATGCCGATCCTTCGGGTGGTTTGAGCAAAGGACGATTGCAGCTTCATAACCCACAATGTCGGCCTCCGGAAACGCTTCAAAAGCGGTTCGCATTCGGCGCTCGGCAATTCCGCGATCCCAACCGAGCCGATCCACCTGAGTACGAAGGACTTCTTCCCAGATCTGCTCTGTCCAGCGTGGTCGGAGGAGATTCGTGTTATGAGCAGTCCAAATAAGGAAATCCCCGATCAGTGACTGCGCCAAAACATCCGCATCCAGCAGAACCGGATGCGGGGCGATCATGCGCTGGTGACCTCGGGCAGTAGGCGAGAATCGTAGTCAGCTTCGACAACCTCTTTTGTCATGGCGTCAAGGGCTTTCCGGGCTCGTCGTTTGTGGGCTTGCTGGTAGGCCACCAGATCAGAAAAGCGGATCCGGCGGTGAGTACCGACCTTGTGGAACGGGATCTTTCCGGCTTCGAGTTCGAGCACCACAAACTGGCGAGAGACGCCGAGAAACTGCGCGGCTGCTTGAGTGGTGAAAGTCTCGTCGCCGGGAATGATCGTCACGCTCGTGCGGCGGTTGGCCACCGTCTCCGCCACCAGGACGAGGAGATCGTTCAGTGTCTTATCCAGTTCGAGCACATCGCCACTCGGGGAAATCAGCACGGGGCGCACCTGACGGGCCAGGAGTTTCTCCAACGCCTCTTCGGTCGTCGGCGAGAGATCTCCCGGGCCAATTTCTTGAGAGTGGATCGTGCTCATCTCAGTTCAGTATAGACAATAAACGCCATAAACACAAGTAGTGTTCCATGGATCGTTCGAGATGCCTCACTGAATGTGCCGAATCTTCGCCCAGAACTCCTCTACCGGAATCTTGAGGCCTCGGGCGATTGAGATCGGGGCGGTCGCTTCTTCGGGGACGGCGTAGGGGTGATCCATGCGGCCGATGACCTCGATGGACTCGAACAGCTCGCGCTGCTCCTCGCTCAGTTCCCCGACCACGATGAGCGATCGACCATCCCAATCCCCCGGCCCCCAGAGCCAGAAGTTGTTGTGCCGTCCAATCACGCGCATCTCCGGGAGATCGCGGTTGTAGAACCAGATGGCACTGGATTCGCCGTAGTTCATCCCCATCACGGGGGTGCGAAGGCGCTCTTCTTCGGGCAGAGCGAGCCACTGGGCGCGGACGCGCGCGGCCATTTCGGGCCAGCCAAACATGTCGGCGTGGCCCTGCATCGGGCTCTTCGCGCCCTTCTCGGCCACCGGGGGCTCAATCGGGCTGAAGCTGGCGATGCGGATAAACGTGGTCGGATACCACACGGGGAGCGCCATGCTCAGAGTGAAGAGTGCAGACGGGATGAGGAGCGTCGCGTACCCAATCAGACGCTTGCGCGATTGACTCAGCCATTCCGCGAGGACAATCGCGCCGAGGGGGACGACGAACGCAAACGTCGGACTCAGGTAGTTCTCCCGACTCCGCTGCGTCACGAGCAGGATGAGTAGGACAAGGAAGAACGGCGCCGCCATGGTGCGCCATTCCTTGCGCCGGAGCACTGCGTAGCCGCCGAGAATCCACATGACGGCAAGCACCGGATTAGTGACAATGAATTGCACTCCCAGGAACGTCCAGGGCGGAGTCGGCACCATCTTGTGGAGGGTGGCGTTACGGATGAATTCGCGCGTCGGGAATCCGTGGTCGATCTGCCACAGGATGTGCGGAGTGAACATCACTAGGGCGATCACCACGCCCACCCACGGCTGCCACGACTTGAGCTCAGAGCGGCGCGGAGTCAAAAGCGTCGCGAGGGCAATCCCCGTGAGCAGCCAGGCTCCGCTGAGCTTGTTGAGCAACGCGAGTCCGCAGACGAATCCCAGCCACAGCCAGCGAGATCGCTTCTCCGGGGCTTGGGCATCGATCCAAAGCAGCGCGGCAATAGCCCAGAGCATGATGTCGAGGCCATTCATCGAATAGAGATGAGTGACGACGGCGATGACGGGGGCAAATCCGCCGAAAATCGCGGCAAGAGATTGAGCGGTTTTATCACCGCCAAATCGGCTGGCGATGACTCCGTAGAGCGTCGCGATGGTCATCGCGGCTAGCGTTCCCGGGAGTCGGAGTGCCCAGAGATGCTCTCCGAGGAGGCCGGTGAAGAGCTTGGCGACAAAGACACTCAGCGGCGGGTGATCGACATACCCCCAGTCCAGGTGGTGGGCGCAGGCAAGATAGTAAAGCTCATCCCGGAAGAATCCATAGCGCGTGATGAGAGCCAGGTGCATCAGCCCGCAGACCGCGGCGATGATGAGGAGGGGCCGCCAGTGGATTTGGTTCAATGGCTGGCCTCCGTGGGGAATCGGGAAATGGTGGCTTCAGCAATAGGCGGTTTCCCGACCCTGAAGGGATCGGGGCACCCGAGTTGGGGAAGCACTTTGGGCTCGGCGGAGTCGGGATTACGGGAACCAACCTGCAAACTTCGCCCTCCACCGACTCCCGTCGGGGGAGGGTGGCCAGAGGCCGAGAGGGGGAATTCACTCCGAAGCTGAGAAGAACCGAGGCACCGACGAGCAGACACGGGGCTTCCCGAACTTTCCGCAGCAGAAACCGCGCCGGTGCTTGCTTCCGCAGAGATCATGTGCCTGCCCGGAAATATGCCATACCTTCCCCTGCGCCCAGCGGGACACGCGAACGCCCGAACCAAAACTGGCTTCTCGCGTACAATAGCCAGGGGCGGCGCGACCGCCGCACGATAACCATCCATGACGCAGGAAAAGACACGCTACCGGTCGGTGTTCGTCTCCGATCTCCATTTGGGGGCGGTCGGGGCTAAAACAGAAGCGGCGCAGGCCTTCTTGCAGTCGGTCACGTGCGACTACCTCTATCTTGTCGGAGATGTCATTGATGGCTGGGTCGGCCGCAAAGACCGCAAGTGGACTTCGGCCCACACCGAAGTCATCCGCATCCTGCTCGAGATGGGCAACGCGGGGTGCACCGTGCGCTACACCCCCGGCAACCACGATGCCTTTATGCGCAGGATGCACGGCGTTCGGCTCGGCAACATTGAAATCGAGCACAGCTTCCTCCACACCACGGTCGATGGAAAGGATCTGCTCGTCGTCCACGGAGATCTCTTCGACCGAACCTGTACGAAGTATCAACCAGTCGCCTTTGTCGGAGCGTGGATGTACGAGTATCTCGGCATGGCGAACGCGACTCTGAACAAGAAGCAGATCGAGCGCGGCGCGCGGACGGTCGACTTCACCTCCCCGATGAAGCGGGGCATCAAGAAGTTCATCGGCAAGAGCACGAATTACGAAGCTGATGTCATTGAATCTGCGCGGGAAGATGGCTTCGAGGGGGTGGTGTGCGGGCACGTTCACCGGCCCCAGATCACGCCAGAAGCCGATGGATTTCTCTACATCAATACCGGCGACTGGGTGGAGAACTGCACGGCGGTGGTGGAGCACGACAACGGCACCTTGGAACTCCTCAACTTTGGCCGCGAGGTGAACGAGCATGAGAAGCGCGGAGCCTGGGAAGCGATCCGGAGCTTGGTCGGCACCGAAAGCCGGAACGATCCCGAGTAAGGCAGGTCAGCATGGCGGAATGGGGTCGAGTTCTCGAAACGTGTGGGATCAGAGCCCTTCACGTTTTCGTCTCGGCTCGGGTCGGCGAACGACCTCTTCCCACGATCGAAGACGCCAAAACCAGCACGGCCTACAGCGCCGAAGACATCGCCGAGCTCCAGATTCAGACGCGGTACTTCGGCAAAGCCAACTTCTGGCGGGCGGTTTTGCATCTGCCGATCATTCTGATGTTCGCAAACAGCGAGGCGTGGCGCTTCACGTTCTTGTTTGTCACGATGGTCGTCTTCCATAGCTTTCTCATCCTGATTGAGCTCTACAAGGCCTCGGTGATCCGGAACCTGAGGCCAGGCGCAGGGGGCGAGCGCCCGAAATTCGCCGATCAGAAGCCTGTTTCCTGGGGGGATTGGTATTTCTCGCCGAAACCGTGGGAGTCCGAGAAAGCCTATGCCCGGATGGGGATCAAGTTCTTCCGATGGCAGGTGACGTACTTCATGGAGCGCGCGATGCTGACCAAGGAGCAGCGCAAAAGCGGCCTGAAGGCGGAATATGTCGGGGGCGGTGGTCGTGCGGAGGTTCTCCGGTTTGAGTCCAGCACCCGGATTGCAGAGGTCGTTCATCTGGGCATGGGGGCGATCGACATTCTGCCGGTGATCTTTGTGATCCAGCATGAGATCTGGCTCATGCTTCCCTATGTACTCTGGATTTGCTACGGCGACTTTGGCCTCGCGATTTTGCAGCGATCCCACCGACTCCGCGTCTGGAAATTGGTGGAACGGATGCGCGCCAAGCACGCCAAAGCGGAGGAAGCAAAAACCAAGGAAGAGGTTTCGGTGTGAAGGAGCCGCGTCTGCTCATCCTGAGCGCGAGCACAGGAAACGGGCACATGTCGGCAGCGGGAGCCTTGGAGGCCGAAGCGAAAAGTCAAGGTTTGTGGGCACAAGCTGTCGATGTCCTCGACCACGTCCCCAAAGGATTCCGGGCGTGGTATCGCGGCGGATATGAACAACTTGTCCGAAAGAATCCTCGCACATGGGGGCATCTTTACAAGACCTCAGACCGGCCTTTGTTTAACTATCAGGTGCAAACTGTCATGGATCGGCAGTTCACCCGGCGCATCCACCATTTGATCGCAGAGACGAAACCGGACTGGGTGGTGTGCACCCACTCTCTTCCCCAGCCCAGGCTTGCCGTCGCGCGGAAGCTTTACGGATTTCGGATGGCGATTGTGGTCACCGATCTCTACGTCCACCGGATGTGGCTGCGCGGGAAGCCGGATCACTTCTTTGTTCCTCAGGAGTGGTCCGCCGATGTGCTGGAGAAGCGAATCCCCGGCTCTCGGGCGATCACCGATGTCACGGGAATCCCGATCCACCCGTTGTTCACGCAGCCCATTGATCGGGCGGCGTTCCGAGCCGCGCATGGAATCCCGGATTCCGCCACGGTGGCGTTGATCAGTTCCGGAGGGATCGGCGGCGGACCGATGGCGGATGCCACCGACGCCGTTTTGAATGCAGGTGGTCATGCGGTTTTGATCACCGGCCGCCACGAAGCGGCGACGCGAGCCATGACCCAAAGATACGGCGGTAACTCTGGCGTGACCGTACTCGGCTCGATTCCGCAAGCCGATATGGCGGCATGGATGCAGTCGAGCGAGTTTTTGGTGAGCAAGCCCGGCGGACTCACGACCTTTGAGGCCCTGGCGAGCGGACTTCCCTTCTTGGTGTTCTGGCCGTTCCTGATCCCCGGCCAAGAGGAGGGCAATGCGGAGTTCCTGGAGGAGCAAGGGGCGGGAATGATCGCGCGGAATGTTGCTGATCTTCGGTACATGGCGCGTCGGTTGGTTGACCAGCCAGAAACCCGGTCGGAAATGCGTCGGTGCGCTCTCGCCCAGGCGATTCCCGATTCCACGCAGCGGATCATCGGTCGCCTTCGCGAGCTCTGAAATCCCAAAGCTAGGTCGGAGCAGGCCACCGGAGGGCCAAATCCCGTCCACATCCGGGACCTTGCGCACAAAAAGCTCTTAGCCGGATTTGGGTGAAACGCGGGGCTTTTTTGAACCTATCTCTGTAACGCATTGAACAAATCAGCGTGTTAAGAAAGGAGAAGAATCGCAAATCAGTGTCCTGCTGCTCGCGAACATCGACGAAATCAAGCGCGTACCTATGCCTTGTAGCCGACGATGAATTGGCTAATGGCACTGATATGTTGGAAATGCCCCTAAATCCCATGGCCACGAACGACCACAACCTTCCCGATATCCAAAAGACTCCGGATCAGCGCAATATCTCCATCGACAAGGTGGGAGTTCGGGATGTGAAGTTCCCGATTGAGGTGCTCGATCGGGCCGACGAACGCCAGCACACGATTGGCGATTTCACCCTAACGGTGGATCTGCCGAGCGAATTCAAGGGCACCCACATGAGTCGATTCCTGGAAGTGCTGAACGAGCATGGCAAGGAGATCAGTGTGCAAGCTCTTCCGCGACTGCTCGACAACATGCGCAACAAGCTCAAAGCGGAGAAAGCTCACGTTGTTGTGCAATTCCCGTTCTTCATGACCAAGGTCGCCCCGGTGACGGGCAAGACTGGCATGATGCAGTTCGACTGCGGTTTTGATGCGCAAATCAACGGCAAGTACGATGTGACGATGTTCCTCAAGGTGCCGGTAGCGACTCTTTGCCCTTGCAGCAAGGAGATCAGCAAGTACGGCGCCCACAATCAGCGCGGATGGGTTTCGGTTCGGGTGAAAACGAATGACCACGTGTGGCTGGAAGAGCTGATCGAGATGATCGAGAGCTCGGCATCCTGCGCTCTCTACCCCGTGCTCAAGCGTCCGGATGAGAAGTTTGTGACGGAGAAAGCCTACGAGAATCCGCGATTTGTCGAGGATTTGGTGCGCGAAGTGGCGATGAAGTTCGATGGCGAAGATCGAATCGTGAGCTACGAGGTGGAGGTCGAGAACGAAGAATCGATCCACGCCCACAACGCCTACGCATATCTCGCTCGCACGAAGTAAGCCCGGGGATCTGCCTACCAACACGGCCCTGGAGGACTTTTCTCCAGGGCCGTTTTCACTCTCTCAGACGCGAGTCTTTTTGCGACGAGCCAGGGCGACGAGTCCGAGCCCGAGGGCGAGCATTGTGCCGGGTTCGGGAACCGGCTTCAGAAGGAAGTTGGTTTCGACTCCTTGAAAGGTGCCCATCCCCACGATGTAGCCATTGTTGTTGATGCCAGTCGCTTGCCTCAGCTCCCAGCCACTGTTCGGGTCGATGAGGGTGTTGAGTGGGGTGAGCCCCAGCGTGCTGTCCCAGATCACGGCGTCGCTCGCCGATCCGCTGCTTCGCTTCGAGGTTCCCACGATCTGTCCTGTCGCGTTGATCGCGTCCAGGTACAGGAAGTCATGTCCGCTCAGGGGATCAATCGTGGTCACTCCAGATTCAAAGTTGATGAGAAACCCCTGAGTGAAGGAGGCATTGTTGGTGGTAAAGCCAATGATTCTGCCCGAGTCGTTGATGTCCATTGCTCGGCTGTAGATGGAGCCGGCGAGCATGGCGTGGAGATCGACGAGCGTGTTGTTGGATCGGAACAGAGCGGCCCGGTTGGTGCCCGCCAAATCCGTGTGGCCGACGGCATCGCCCGCGTCATTGATCCGACGGGCCGCGGAGTTCTCCTGCGGGCCGTAGTTCGGGAGCAATTCACCCCAACCACCCGGGAATCTGGCGGCCATCTCGACGCCCTGGTTGGTTACGCTCGTACCCACCATCTGCCCCAAGTTGTTGATCCCGAGTCCTCGGGAATACACATGGCCTGGCGCAGGGGCAAAGCCAATCATCAAGCCAGGCTCATGGCGCATTCCCTGCATCCCGCCGAGATAGGAGAGGCCGACAATCTGCCCGGCATCGTTGATGTCGTTGGCGATGATTCGATCGTGGTGCGGGAATCCGGAACTGGACATTCCATTGGCCTCGCTCCAGCGAAACATCTGGATCTCGTTACCAGCAAAGGAGTTGCCAGCGACGACGTTATTGTTGTTGATCGCCACAACATTTCCTTTGGAGGTGCCGGGAAGGTTTCCGATCTGGACGACCTCGTAGTGCGGTGTGGCCAAGGCAACTTGCGTCGCCACCAGGGCCACAGCGACGAGCGTGCCAACGCGGAAAGCAGGAAAGAAGGAGCAGATTTTCATGATCTCTGCTTCTTAGTATACACGGAAACTGTAGATATTCCGCGTATACAGGAAAATCCCGACTATTTCTCTTGGGTCTTCGTGCGCCGCCTGCTTTCTTGGATCGAGGGGAGGAGGATGTTGGTCAGTCGAACCCGCACATATTCACCCTGGGCGCGTACCTCGGGATCGGTTTCGTCCATTGACTTGATCAGTTCGAGAACCTCGGTGACCGCCAGCTGCAGCCGGAGCGCGCTCGCGCGATCGAGGTACGCCGTGTAGGTTTTGTACACGATGAAATCTTGGAAGGTTGGATCCTGCAGGAACGCGGCTTGGAAGGCCTCGTGCTGGCGCTCCGCCTCTCTCATTTGGCCTGAAAATCGGCGATGATAGTCGGCCAGCACCTCGGCCGACTGGCCCTGCAGATTCATCCGAGTGACCAAACCAGCATGCACATAGAGGGCCTCTGTTCGGGAGCGCCGCTTGCGCGTTCCGGCTGGAATGACGAGTCCGCAATCAAGGAGTTTGGCGATTTGCTCGCTCACCGAGGCGGGGCTTCGATCGATTTCATCGGCGACCTGCCGTGCGGATCGCGGCTCTTTTCCGCTGAGCGCGCTAAAGACCTCGTTGCAGGCCACAGAGGCGAGGATGCGAATTTGCTCGTGGGTAAGAAAGTGAACGGAAACCTGACCGGGGATCGTGGAACTCATGTGCGGAATACTTCTCGCGATCCTATTATAGTAACTTCCTGCGCGATTCCGTCAAGAATCGTACGCAGGAAGTGAGATCCGGGATGGTGTCAGGCTTTAGCGGACGCGCTTCTTGGCCTTGGGCTTACCCTTGTGCCAGGGCGCGGCGGCCGGCTTGTGCTTGCCCTTGTGGCGAGGCCCGCCTGCCTTCGGGTGAGGTCGGCCCGTCACCGTGGTCGGCGGTCGATGAATCGGCGCACCGGCGAGGAACGGAGTATCGGCCCCTCCGCGCTCGTCGTTCCGGGGGCCATGGCCCGAATTCTGTCCGGAGACGTGACCCATTCGGTGCGAAGGATCGCCTTGGTAGCGACCTCCCGGCTTCTTGTCCCATCGTGGGCCACGCGGTTCGCGGGAGACTTCGTAGGTCGGTTCCGGTCGCGGTTGTCGCGCGGGGCGGTCGGAGCGATCGAATGCGGCGGGGCGATCTTCGCGCGGGGCCCAGTCTTGGCGGGGTTGTCGTTCCGGACGAGGCGCCCATTCCTGACGCTCTTGCCGTTCTGGTCGCGGTGCCCATTCCTGACGCTCTTGCCGCTCGGGACGAGGCGCCCACTCTTCGCGAGCCGGGCGCTCGGCGCGCGGGGCGAAGTCTTGGCGCGACGGACGATCCTGTCGCGGTTTGCGCTCGGATCGGCCTGGCAAGTTGCCAAAGGATCCGGTGCGAGGCTTGCGACCGTCGGCGACAGCGGCTCCGGCAGCCGTGCTTCGCGGCGAGATATCCATGCGGCGACCGAGAAGTCGTTCGATTTGCCGAATCTGCTTCGTTTGGTTGGCAAGGGCCAGAGTGATCGCGACACCGGATGCTCCGGCGCGGCCGGTTCGACCAATGCGGTGGAGGTAGTCCTCACTGTTCTCGGGCAGGTCAAAGTTGACGACCAGGGAGATGTCCTTCACGTCGATACCGCGTGCGGCGATATCGGTGGCAACGAGGACGCGGAAGACTCCGGTCTTGAATCCGTGCATGGCTTCACGGCGTTGGGCAAGGGTGCGGTCAGCGTGGATTTCCGCCGCCGTGTGCCCCATGTCGCGGATTGCCTTGGCGAGCTTGCGGGCTCCGTGGCGGGTTCGCGCGAACACGAGCACCGTGCCTCGGTTCTCATCAAGGAGCATCTCCAGAATGCTGTGCTTTTCTTCAAAGTGAACAATGATCAGCTCTTGCTCGACCAGATCCGGAGCATTGCCCGGTCGGTCAACTTCAATCCGCTCGGGATTGTTGAGGAAGTTCTGCGCGATGTCCTCGATCTCCTGCGGCATGGTTGCGCTGAAGAGCATCGTTTGGTGATCGCCGGTAACCTGCGCCAGGATGCGCTTGATCGCGGGGGCGAATCCCATGTCGAGCATCCGGTCAGCCTCGTCGAGGATGACCACGCTGATGCGATTGAGTCGGATGGTGCGTTGCTCGAGGTGGTCGATCAGTCGGCCTGGGGTGGCGACGAGAACTTGCGGTCGTCGCTTGAGGGCGCGGAGCTGGTTGCTCATGGCCGCGCCGCCCACGATGAGCGCGCTGCTGACTCCCAGTTTGAAGAGGGTCTCTTCGATCTGCTGCGCAAGTTCGCGAGTCGGAGCGAGGATCAGGCCGACTTCGCCCTCTTGCAGGCGAGACAGCATGGGGAGGGAGAAGGCGAGGGTTTTGCCCGTTCCGGTTTGGGCCAGACCGATGAGATCCTTCCCTTCGCAGGCCACCGGAATCGCGGCGGCTTGGATCGGGGTCGGCTCGGTGATGCCCATCTTTTCCAGTTTCTGGACAAGATCAGCGGAAATCGGGAGTTGTGAAAATGTAAGGGTGCTCATAAGGGCTCAGTCGCATGCAGGGGTGGTCGGGCGCACAGATGGGCGCACGAACCGATCGTGGGGTCACAAGGATCGAAGGGCTTCGACCGGTGATGTTCCGGGAGCCGGGCGCAAAAGATAGCGCGAATGAAGAGCGATCCTTTGCCTATGTGTTCCTGGCATGACCATCCGGGAACTCGGGCATTGTGCACGGTCCCGGATTTCCTCTCTGGGCCATCGTGCGGGGAATCCAGCCGAAGGACCCGCGATCAGGCTTTCAAACCTGGAGAATCGGGGGCGTGCGCTCCCCGATTCTCCAGGCCCAGACTAAGCAGCCTGAGAGGCGGAGTCTCCGCCCGAGTGGGGGAGCTTGAAGTGGCTGACCACTTCGGTGAGGTCTTCTGAAGACTGCGTCACCGCTTGGGCAAGGCGGAGCAGATTCTGGGAAGTATCCGAGAGCCTCGTACAGGTTTCCTGAACTTGCTGGAGGTCGGAGTGAACCTCGACAACAGCATCGCTCATTCGTTCCGCCGTCTCGGTGTTCTGTTGGCAGTGCGCCTTCATTTCATCGAGAGAGGCCTTGCCTTCCTGAACCACCTGGAGCTGCTGATCGGTAGCCGACTGCACACGCACGGCACCCACTTGGACCAAACTGAGGATCCGCGTGACTTCTCGCATGGTCTCCTGGCTTCGCTCCGAGGTCTGCTGACCAAGCTGGATGGCCTCTTGAGTTTGCACAACGCCAGACTCCACCGAAAGAATCCGTTCCCGAACGCCTTTGAGAACCGAATCAACGAGACTTGTTGAGCTCGCCGACTGTTCCGCGAGATTCCCGACTTCCGCCGCCACGACAGCGAAGCCCTTGCCCGCATCGCCAGCCCGCGCGGCCTCAATCGATGCATTGAGAGCGAGGAGCCTTACCTTCGAGCTGATCTCCGCCAGGGTTTCTGTGATTGCACGAATCGACGACTCGCTCTCGCTCAGTGCCCTCACTTCGGCGACGGCCATTTCCGCGAAGCGCACGCACTCCGTCAGCTCGCTACGCAGTTGATCAATGATCAAGACGGCTTCACTGATGAGCAACTCCGATTCACGCGTCTTGTTGAGCTGATCTCCTACTTCTCCTGCGGCGATTTCGCTCGACTCCTGAATCACCCGGAAATGATCGGAGAGCGCGGCGAGCCGTTGCTCGAGTTCTGAGGTTGAAGTGACAATGTGGTAGCTGCCTTCAGTCACATTCACCATCGCGCCCGAGGCCTGAACGATCGCGTGCTCGACATGCTCGGCGACTTGGTGGCACTCCTCCGAGGACTCCGAGAGCTCCTTGCCGGACTCATCGAGGAATGAGCAGTTTCGCTGGAGCACCGACATGTTGGTACGCCAACTTCCGATGACATCTCGGATGCTGTGCGAGACGAGGTCGGTTTGGTCACGAACCGCGACTTCCTGTTGAAGATCGCCCTCGGCCAGATTGGTGGCGACTTTGGCGACTGACCGCAGGTGATCGGTGGCTTTGTTCAAGGCACTGGCCAGTGCCCCCACTTCGTCACGAGAGGTGACGGAAAACTCCATGGTGCAATCGCCCAGGGCCAGTCTTTCAACGGATTGGGTGATGCCCACCAGCGGACCGGCCACTCGACGAGCAAGCGAGGCGGTGATGATCCAGAGGAGAACAATCCCGGCCAGTGAGACACCTACAGTCATGTTCCGCAGTGGGACAAGCTGACTCATGATGTGGTGCGACGGCACCTTGAGCACGGTCGTCCAGCCGGTGAACTCGGAGGTCGACCAAACGACGAGATGATTATCCGCCCAGGTGAATCCCTTGGCTTGCTTGAGATCCACGTTGGACGCAATCGGGAGCTCGGAAAAGCTCTGAGGCTCCTTCTCTTCCCCGGCCAGAAGCGATTTATCGGGGTGCGAGATGACCATGCCTGCCGCATCCACAAGGATCGCCGTTTGTTCCGCCGGATCTTGCCCGTCTAAGGAAATCTTCATCGCGTTGGTCATGCTCTGGATCGTGTCCAGGGAGAGATCAACACCAGCGACGCCCATCAATTCCTTGCGAGTATTGAACACTGGTCTCGTGTAAGAAACCATGGTAATAGAGGCATCAGAATCGTAATAAGCCCCTGTGATAAAGGAATGTTTTTCCGTTTTTGGTATCCAATACCAGTCTTGGTCTTCGCTCTGGTGGTCGTAGGTTGAGGGGGCAATTTTCGGGGTTGTCGACCGAGTGATGTACGTGCCGCACTGTGGGTGATTCCAGGGCACATTCTCCGGGACGAAATAGACGCCGAAGACCTCTTTCGGGGACTCTTCCAGGAGTTGCGCAAAGAACGGCGGATCGTCCGGCTGACGCTTCTGATCCCGAGTTCCTTGCCTCACCGCAATGGCATCAGCGGTCGATTTGGCTCCCGTGAAGACGGTATCGACGTACTGCGCGTTCTTCTGGGCCACCGTGATCGCCTGCTCCACGACTCGCTCCTGAAGGGCCTCTGCGGCGAACCGATAGGAGAGGAAACAGACACTGACGAGCAGTGTTGCACCGACAATAGTTGCATATCCAGAAAACCTCTTAGACAAGCTCCTGCCAAACATAGGCAAAATTGTCGGTATGACCACAAGATCGCTCTATAGCGACATGGATGATTCTGGGTCGATTTTGGTGCATATTGAACTTGCACATGCAAGTAACGGCAACAGTATCGATAGATTGCGCTAAGAGATAAGAAAAACATCAAGGGCCGCGCGCACGAAAGTACGTCCGAGGAACACGAGGCTCTCGAAGACCAAGGCAAAGCTGAGCTCGTACGCGACGGTAAAGTCGCAGGCTGAACTTTAAAGCACGCGCAGTTGCTCGACAGGGCGTAGTTCGCAGAAAAGTGAGGGTTACGGTGGTGTTCGGATGGAGCATTCGATTTGAGCTCCACGAAACGAACCATAAGGTTCGCCTCTCAGGCTTGAAAGGCGAACCTTATTATTCTATTGGCAGTCTAGCTAGTTACAAATCCAAGTGGTCCACAAATCTGGGGCGGGATCCCCGTTAATGGGGTAACCATCGATAAATCCAGCCCATTTCGGAGATGTCACTTGACCGTGGCCAGTACGACGGCAAACTCTCGAATGCGAGTATGTCCATACACCGTTGATGCACTTAAACACCTCCGTAATATGGCGTTGACCGTACCGGTAGAGCTTCCGTGTTAGTGGATACGAGACGCCAACCTCGAATCCAAAGCCAAGTTCTGCCGCACCTTTCGCGCCGAGTGCAGCTTGAGCAGCGGCCGTGAACTGGATTTGACCAGTCTCTACTCCCTCGGCCACGGGCCCATACGTTGTCGTTTCTTCCACAATCTTCTGCCCGCCAGAGCAACGTTTGCCTTGGAGTTCTTTGCCCGGGCCAGTCGTCACGCCGATCTTGCAGATTTTCGGCTTACTGGCAGTCGGAGTATTTGCAGGTACAAGTGCGTAAATGTCCCGGCTTTCCTGCACCACAAGGTCAGCCTCCGCCGTATCGACGATATCTGTCAGTGGATTGTCATTCACAACAGGAGCATCGACGCAGTCGAAAAGCTCAGGCATCCCTTGAACATCTTGACCTGGCGTAACCAGCGGCAGATCCGGATAGTCATCAACAATCGACTCGAGGGTTCCCCCGGCGATGACCGACTTGCTCGATCCCTGCACGACAACGGCTTGTTGCATCAGGCTAAAGCCAGGCTGACCAACTCCAAACTCAACTTGAACGTATCGGGGACCATCGGTTCCCGGAATAGCTGGATTGGCCTCGACCAGAATACGAGTCTCACTGATCCAACCCGTAGCTGACTCGAACATCACCATGTCTTCAGCATAGGGCGGCATGAAGCTTGGCGCGGTATACATGCCGGTTGAAGACACCGTGCCATATCGAGCTGTCCAGGTGCCGGCTGGGCTTGTTCCAGCTATACCAATGACCATTTGATACTGGCTTCCCGCTTTAATCTTTGTTCCTTCGAGCAGATCACCCGGCTCGTCGTCGGGTAGCGCAGAACAACACGCAGGAAGCACCGGACTGGCGACCGGCATCGGAACTGCCCTTACGAGGGGCGACATCAGTGTCGCCAGTCCGATCCCGGCAAAAGGAAGGCTCAGTGCCAACCAAACGACTAACTTGTTGCTTTTCAAGGTCTTTCTCCACTGGGAATTGAACGTAAGGCTCTCCGCATAGTAATGATTATAGGAGTCGGCGACTGACCTGAAACGGGGGGGTCTTTATACCCAAGGCGTGCCTGGAATCCTCTGACGGGAATCAGGGAATTTCGCCCGTTAGGTTCGGAAAGCCGTCACAGCACGCGCAGCTGCTCAGCCGGACGATCATCGTTGGCTCGCTCGAGACGCTCGGCCATGACCTTTTCGCTGAAGGCAATCGCGTTGTAGCTCGACCGGATGAACGGGCCGCTGGCGACGAAGGCGAAGCCCATTTCCCCACCGATCGTCTCGTATTCCGCGAAAACGTCGGGGTGGATGTATTCCACGACGGGAAGGTGCTTCATCGTGGGGCGCAGATACTGGCCAATCGTGATCGCATCGACGCCGAGGTTGCGCAGGTCTTGGAGAGTCTTGATGACTTCGTCCTTCGTCTCGCCCAAGCCAAGCATGAGGCCGGACTTGGTGTAGATGGTGGGGTCGATCTCCTTGACCATTTCCAACAGACGCATCGTGCGGCTGTATTTGGCTTGCGGTCGCACAATGGTGTGGAGCCGCTCGACGGTTTCGATGTTGTGGTTGTAAATTTCCGGGTGAGCTTCGCAGACCGTGCGGATGCACTCTTCCTTGCCCTTGAAGTCCGGCGTGAGAACCTCGACAATCACATGGGGCAGCTCTTTGTGCAAGGCATTGATGGTGCGGGCAAACTGTCCGGCACCCTCGTCCTTCAGGTCGTCGCGGGCCACGCTGGTGACGACCACGTGCTTCAGGCCGAGTTCCTTGGTGGTTTTGGCGACGTTGAGCGGCTCGAATGGATCGACTTCCAGACCTTTGCCGACTTTGATCGCGCAAAACCCGCAGCTTCGCGTGCAGGTGTCACCCAGGATCATGAAGGTGGCGGTTTTCTTGCTCCAGCACTCCGGCAGGTTGGGGCAGCGAGCACTTTCGCAGACAGTGTGGAGGTTCTTGCCTCGCATCATCTGCTCGACCTGCTTGATCGTGTCAGGTCGGGGGAGTCGGATTGTCAGCCACTCGGGCAGGCGCTGGGCCATGGGTTTTATTCTATCCTACGCCGGGTTGAACGGGAGGTCGGCTTAGGGGTCCTGGCAGACTCCCAGCGGCCAAATGGGCAAACCATGAAAGAAGTTGGGCAGAGAGCGCGTGCTCTCTGCCCAAGCTTGGGAGATCGAGCGAACCTCGATCAGTTCTTGCGACGTTTGCGCGCGGCAGCTGCCAGGCCAAGGCCGAGCAAGGCCATCGTCGCGGGCTCCGGAACGACGTCGTAGCGCACATCCAGGAACACGGGAAGGTGGCCACCGTTGACTCCCGCCGTGTTTTTCAGGGCCTGAGCGATCGTGGAGCCGACCATCGTGTTGCCGGTGGTCGTCAGTTCGTCGTCGAAGCTGGTGCCGTCGTTGCCCCATGCGCGGTAGCTGTGATTGCTGTCGTTCCAGGTGGTGGTGCTGTAGGCGACGCCAAAAGCACCGTCGTATTCGGTGCCGACACCGTCACCGAACTTGCCCCCCATCATGATCGCGTCGAGACGATCATCCATTCCGCCGTTGCCGGTCGGATCTTGGGTGTGGACGAATCGGAAGTTGCTGTTGTTGTTCCACGAGCCAAGAGTGTTGATCGGATCGAAGAAGCGGCCGTTGTTGTTCGCGGCGGATCCAGCAAGGGTTTGGAAGGCGGCTTGGCTTGACGTCTGCCAGTTGAAATCGCCGAGAACCATGATCTGGTTGGTCGCCCCCACGATGTTCGCGTTGTTGCGGATGGCTTGGGCTTCGAGGTTTCGTCGATTCTGGTCGTCGGTGCTGCTGCCCGACTTCATGTGGACATTGTAAACCGAGAAGGTTTCGCCGATCACCGCGTTGTCGTTGATGCGGAAATCGAATCGCCAGGTTTCGCGCGGCGGGCCGCTGGTGCCGCCATCGTTGGAGACCTTGACCGGGCTCAGAGCCGTCACTTTGCTCGTGCGATAGAACATCGCGGTGTCGGAGGCATTGGCGCTGGCGTTCGTGCCCGTGATATTGCCCCAGGTCACCGCCCAATCTCCCGTGGAGCCAGAAGCTGAATTGAGAAGGTTCTTCAGCGTGTTTGCGGCGCTGGTCGACTGAATCTCTTGCGCGAAAAGCACATCCGGGGACATCGATCGACCCTGGAAACTCCCAAAGACCGAGGTCTGAATCGCGGAAGCGCGGTCGGTGCCGTCGTAGTCAGAAATGTTCCAAGACGCCACGCGCAGTCTCTGCGCCGAGGCGACCGAAGCAAGGGAAATCACACAAACGCTGGCAAAGCCAACTCTCCAAAAAACACCAAACATGGCGAAGAAAATGTACCAGTCTCGTGGGTTGAGGGTGGCTCACACCGGGCCATTTGGAGTCAGCGGAAGTCCGCGCGAGGCGGGAACCAGTAATCCTACCGGGCGGATTTCAGGCGGAACCTGGAAAACCTATCAGGGATGCGAAAGGGTCGGGCGTTCACATTGGTCGAGGTCATGATTGTCGTGCTCATCACGGGCGCGCTCATGGCGGTCGTCATGCCTTCCCTGACCAAGGCCCGCCAACGAGCGAGTGAGACGAAACTCCGGGGCGATCTGGAGGCCTTGCGTCGGGCATACGAAGCCTGCAAAGTCGACACCCTTGGCATCGGACCGCCCTCCATCGAAGCTCTGGCGAGCGCGAATCCCCCCAGTTGGGGCTGGATGGATCTCGGAACCGGTCGGGGTTGGGTTCAGCGACCCATCGAGGCGGGGCACTGGAATGGCCCCTACATCCGCCAGATGCCGGTGAGCAGGGTTCCCGGAGTCAGTTTTGTCTACAACTCCAATATCGGGCGAGAAACGAACCAGAGCCCGATCTGGCTGAGCAGCGGATCAGTTTCCATTGACGGCACACCCTACAACACTTGGTGATAAGCATGAAGAAGCGTCGCGGAGCCACCTTGGTTGAAACCATGATCACGATGTCCATCGTGTTCACCCTCACCGGAAGCGCGATCTTGAGCTGGGATCGCTCGCAGCTCAGGGCCCGAGAAGCGGTCGCTCGTGAAGAGCTGGAAGCCATGCGGCTGGCCATGGAGATGATGTATCTCGACACGGGATTGGTCATGCACAGCCTGAGCGATCTCTCCAGTACCACACCCCCCGCTCAAGGCAAGATTCGCTATCGAATGGGATTGAACTGGCCCTCCGTGCCGCTCGACCCCACCAAGTGGAGAGGGCCATACTTGCGCCGCCCCCTGAAGACCGACCCCATTTTTCAGAACGCCTACGGTTACAACTCGGGAAACAACGGCAAGAGCGCGATCCACATCAACAGCACGGAAGTGGGCTCCAACGGGATTCCCTATAACCAGTGGTGAAACGCGTCCAGCGGTACCATGAACCCGCATGGACGAATCCACGATTCGGTTGAATGAGGCTGACCAGAAAGCCCTCGCTCTCTGGGCGCACGGCTGCGCCATCCGGGTTCTGCCCGACTTCACCGCCGAACGCCCCGAGGACACGCGCTTGACCGAAGCCCTCCAATCGTTGCACGGCTGGATCGACGGCTCGGTCGAGGCGACCGATGTTCATGCCGCAAGCTTTGGTGCCCACAACGCAGCGCGCGAAGCCGACTCGGAGGAAGCGCGCCAGGCGGCTCGAACCGCTGCTCATGCTGCCGACACCGCTCGCGACCCGATCCACGCCGCCATCGCAGCCAACTACGCGCGGAAAGCGGTGAGCGCGGGCACGCTGGGAGAAGGGCCGGAATGGTTGGAGGATGAGATCGCCGAGCAAAAGCGCACGGCTCCCGAGCACCTCACGGCTTGGACGAAGCGCTAGGAGCCTTCGTTCAGAACCCGCGTTTTCGTGACTTCGAGCACAATATCGCGCTCGCCAGTATCCGATCGGCTTGTTCCGTCGTCGTCCACCCCATCGTTCCCCACGGAATAGAGCACGAAGCCCTCTTCCGTTTTTCGGTAGCCAAAGGAGCCGTCTCCAAGAGGGTCGCTCGTGGGAGCCTGGACCGCGTTCAAGCCGTCCGGAAAGGCTCCGTGCTCGCCGCGGTACCGGAACAGCTCGGCACTGATCAAGGCCAGTTGATACCGAACATCCAGCGCGACGGAGGCAGAGAACTTGTGCTCGTACCAATGAGCAATCGCGGCGGGGATCAAATGGCTGGGGGTACGCTTGCTGTCAAGCCGAGTGAGAGCCTCGCGGTACGCCGCCTTCATCTCAAAAGGATCCGGATTGGCCGCTCGCAGAGCCGGGATCGCATCGACCCAGAATTCAATCATCCGGGCTTCGGCGGCCTGCTGGAAGACCTTGCCCTTGAGAGTGAGTTTGGCACCTGCGAAAACGCGCTCGTCGTAGCTCTCTTCCTGCGAGAGTGTGAAGATCGTGCGCATCGCTTCGCCCTCGGTGGCGCGCATCAGATTCGGCGATGAGCTCCGATCCGTAGCAAACTTCTTGAACTCCCCAATCACGGTCGGGTTGAAGTTCGAGATCAGCACCAGCTCTTGACCCATCGAAAGGGTGATGGATTCGATGAAAAGGTGGGCCGAAATGGCATCCATGCCGCCATCGCGTGCGTAGAGCTGAGCGAACCTACGCACCTTGCCTAGGGTTCGAAAGGCCTCGGAGGCCTTCCCTCGACGACCGAGGTAGCCGGCATAGTTGATCATGAGTCGGCTGAGCTCAATCGCGGATCCATAGTAAGGATCCACAATTCCCTCGGCGTTTTCCCAATCTCGCACCAGGTTGCAATCGGGTGATTGGGCCACTTGCATGAACCTTGCTCGGAAAGGCTCGATGTCGTTGAGAACCGCGGTTTCTTCTTGGCCTGCCCCGGTCACGAGATCGCGCGTCTTTTGCTGCCACGCCTTTCTCGTGGATTCCGGGATGGCAACCCATGCCGAGTGGAGGGCAACAAACTGGCGGGAGCCATCGCTCTCCGGTGATCCGGAGGACAGTCGGCCGAAGGCCGCTGGTTCGGTCGCGATTTCCTCGTCTTCCGCCTGAGAACGGAGGGATTCGATATTCGCGGAGACGGCGTAGAGGTCGTTGTACAACCACGCGCCCGACCCAAACACAAACAGGGTCGGCAGTGCCATCCCCGTGTAGAGGGTCACCATCAAAGCTTGACGCGACTTGAACATGATTCGCCCGATTCCCCGCTCCGCAACGCAGAGTCCAGGTCGAATTATCGGCAACTGTTCTGGTGAATCCTCAGAGGGTGGATGAGGGATTTCATCGGGAAAGATGAGTGGCTGATTCACTTCCTGGTGGGAGGGTGACTGAGTGGGTGGCGGGGGGTGACCCAGAAGGGCTCGCGGCGCATGGCCATTGGGGGAATTGAAACTCACTCCAGCCCCGAAACCTCACGATGCCCGCAACTCAACCGGGCCCCGAGGGCTCAATAGTCCGGCAGAGCTTCCGCTTCCACCGCAGTGATCCGCCACCTCGGCTCGGGGACGAGGATCCACTTCGTGCCGGTCTCCTTCTCAAAACGAATCGTCACCTCAGGCAAGGTTGAATCGACGCCGATTCCCATGTAGTTGACTCTCAGAGAAACGGGGGAGACGATCGTGGCGGTGTTCCCTGCCACCACCGGCTCGGTTTTGAGAATCGAGATTTCGGGGCGCGCTTGGCGAATCACTTTCGCGATTTCTCCTCGATTCGTCCACTCCCCGCCATACGAAAACTTCGCACTGAGCTTGTCCAGCACGGGGCTTGGCTGACCTGCCCGAGCGGCATCAACTGCCCGATTCAAGCTCTGCTGGATGAGTACGCGGTCGGGCGGGGCGAAGAGGTAGCCACTCGCGAAAAACAGCACGAGCCCAAGCAATCCCACAACAATCGCAATCTTCTTTCCCATCGTTCACGCTCCGAAGAGTCTTTCCTCTCTAGAACGAGTGTTCGCGCCCGCTCGTTCGGGATAATGGAGTCGTGCCGCAGAAATCGCCTTCGATGCTCGTGCGGGTATGGGATCAATTCCTGCATGTCGTGGTGATGGCACTGGGGGTTTTTCTCGCCGCGATTCTGGATCCTCATGGCCCTGCGAGTGTGCTCCCGGTGGTCTGCGCGGGGATTCTCGGGAGCCGAATCGGATTCCTCGCCATGAAAGGTTCGCACTGGGGGCACCCGGTGAATGCGGTTCTGAACCTGTTTGTCTGGGCGGTGGTGCTCCACGGATTCGTCCACATCGCGCCCGAGCAGCAGCCGATTTTTGCGCTCTTGCTGATCCCCGCGACCCTCCTCGGACTCGGGGTGACCGTGCGCAATTTCGCACAGACGAGCGAGGGTGTCCGGCGTGAATCCTGAGCTTCATCCCCTGTTTGTCGAAGCCCTTCACCTCTCGGAGGGACTCCAGCCCACACCGAGCGCGATCCAGCGCGTGGGAAAAGCAACCTCCACCGAAGCCGCCACATGGGCCTTTACCCAATGGGAACTCCGGCGACGAGGGGCGGTGAAGTTCGCCCGAGCGAGTGAGATGCTCTTCACCACCGACGGTCTCGCCATGGCAAGCTCGGAAGCAGTGGCAAGGTTCCATGCTGGGCTGTTTCCGGAGGGCGTCGAGGTTGCTGATCTCACCTGCGGCATCGGTGCCGATTTGATCGCTTTGGCGGAGCGAGGGATGGTCGTCGGACTCGATCAGATCCCCGATCATGCCAATGCCGCGCTTTGGAACTTGCGGGCTCATGATCTCGGGGGTCTTGTCTATGTGGCCGACTCCCTGGTCTGGGCGGCGCATGAAAAGCCCAAGTACGTGTTCGTCGATCCTGCGCGGCGCAAAGGGAGTCAGCGAACGCTGAATCCCGAGAGTTTTTCACCGAGCCTGAGTGCGCTGCGTCCCATTCTCGATCGAGCGAACCGATGGGTGATGAAGCTCTCCCCGATGCTCCCCGACGACTTTCTCGGCAGCATTTCCGCCGACCTGATCTTCGTCAGCCACGAGGGGGAATGCAAGGAGGCGCTGCTCGTCGGCCCGAGTGAGAACCCCGTGACCAAGGCGATTCACATCGAGAGCGGTGAGGAACTGCTGGGCGAAACTTCCGCTCCTCGCACTGAGGAGCCTCGCGGTTTCCTCTGGGAACTTGATCCTGCGGCGGTTCGCGCCCATGCCCAAGGGGCATTCCGGGTGCCCCAACTCGCCGATGCGATCGGCTACCTCACCAGCGATTCCCCGCCCGACTCGCCGTGGATCACGGGGTATCGAGTGCTTTGGCAAGGCGCGTTTCGGGAGAAGGTGATTTCAACCGAGCTGAGAAGAAACCAATGGAAACCGACTGCCGTGAAGACGAAGTACGTCGAAGTCAACCCGGAGAAGACATTCAAAGCGCTCCGGCAGAGCAGCGGATCACCGGTTCAAGTGGTCGTGTATTCCCACGGGAAAGCCCTCCGCGCCTTGATTGTCGAGCGGGTTCTGCCCGCATGACGAGCCCAAAATCGACCCTCCCGGTACAATAGCGGGAACGTGTCACGACCGTCCCTGATCGGCCTTTCCACACCCGAGCTCCAAGCGCTTGCCGAGCAACTCGGGGAGAAGCCGTTTCGCGGCAAGCAGATCGCGAATTGGATCTACGCGAAGGCGGTGCGCGAGTACGACGAGATGAAGGATTTGCCGGCAGCGTTCCGCGCGAAGCTTGCGGAAACCCACGACATCTCGCCTCTCCACCTCACGACCCACAAGAAGAGCACAGACGGCGTGGACAAGCTCCTTGTCCACAACGGCGACACCCAGGTGTACGAGTGCGTATTGCTCCCGTACGAGGACCGCGTCAGTTGCTGCATCAGCTCGCAGGTCGGGTGCCCGATGGGATGCACCTTCTGCGCGACCGGGCTCGGCGGATTCGACCGAAATCTCACCGCAGGAGAGATCGTCGCCCAGTACCTTTGGCTTCAATCTTTGTCACCCCGGCGGATCAGCCACGTTGTATTTATGGGCATGGGCGAACCCCTGCTCAATTTTGCGAATGTGACCAAGGCGTTGAACCTGTTCCATGAAGAAATCGGACTGAGCTATCGTCATCTGACAATCAGCACGGTCGGCCTCGTGCCGCAAATCCGCGAGCTCGCGAAGCTCGGGTTGCCGATCCACCTGGCGCTCTCGCTGCACTCTCCGTTCGATGAAATCCGCAGCAAGCTGATGCCGGTGAATCACAAGTGGGATGTCGCCGAGGCCCTGCGCGCGATGCACGATTATCACAAGGCCACGGGTCGCAAGGTGACGATTGAATACCTGCTCATCAACGAACTCAACGACACGATCGAGCAAGCCGAGGCCCTCGCGACGAAGATCATGCGGATGCCTCACGTCGTCAACCTGATCCCCTTCAACTGGGTCGATACCGGCAACGGATTCGCCCGACCGAGCCGCGAGAGAGTGAGAGCCTTTCGCCGCCATCTGGAATCCAAGGGCGTCAATGTCACGGAGCGGGTCGAACGCGGTCACGATATCGCCGCAGCTTGCGGCCAACTTGCCGGACAACACGCCGGACGCTTTGCAAGGAGGGAACGCGCATCCACCCTGCCCGTTGTGCCTTCGTGATGGCGGTTTTAGGCACGGCGTTGGTCGGATGTTCGGGCGGAGCGAGCAAGCCCAAAGCGGCCGAGCCCGCTACCACCCCAACCCAAGAATCCACCGACCCGGAAACCACTCGTGTTCTTCAAAGCGGCCCTTCTGAACTCGAAACGCGTCGAGCGGATGGCTCGCTCGCCTTTGTGATTCGCAGCCAATCTTCGCGGGCGTCGATCAGCGAGGGAGGCAAGAATCAGCTTTTCGCCCAGGGGATCAAAGGCGAGTTTTACGACAACGGCAAAATCGCCAGTCGGTTCACAGCGACGGAAGCGAAGGTGGATAACGTCACCAAACGCGTTGTTTTGACCGGCAAAGTGGTGCTGACCTCAGAATCGCGCGGCGTGACCATGCGCTCGACTCGTCTGGAGTGGGAGGACAAGCAGCGGATCGCCAAAAGCTCGGGCGATGTGTTGGTGGAGAGCAAGGATTGGCGGCTCGGCAGGATGAAGGAGGTCTGGGCGACCTCCGATCTGAGCAAGGTTGGGTCTCCGGAGCGTTTTAAGTAGACCGGGGCGTTCTCAGTAAGTGAGCCCCCGACAAGAGGTTTGAAACAGGAAGTAATGATGAAGTTGACGAATGGACGCGCAGGGATTCTCGCCGCGATGGTGGCGGGAGGGGTTCTGTTGTCCCAGTCCCCCAGTGCGACCGCCCAATCCCAACGCGCCCCTGCAGATGATGAGAATTCGTTTGTGAGTCGAGCGTTGGATTTCGGCATTCTCAACATCAGCTCTTGGATCTTCCAAGGCGTCAACGAGAGCGGACAGATCACGTTCGATTTCGCGGGCAAGCCGCTCAAGGGATACAGCAAGTCGCAGAGGCTCGATTTTGAAGCGGCGAAAGCAGAGGGCGAGCTCAGGCGTATCAGCGGCGGGGGTCTGTACATCCAGAAAGGCACCCTGAGCGGAAGCGTCAAGATTTGGCTCGAGAAGGGTCAGAAGAGCCAAAGTCTCTTGACGTCCGAGGTCATTCGGGTCGAGGAGCTGGCGAATCGAGACCGGTTGGTGCTGACCTTCCCGGGAGCCGTCACCTTTGCCGGACAGGACGATCAGAATCTGCGTGCGGGAAGCGGCACGTTCGTCTTCGTCGGCAAGCCAAACCAACCCAAGGGCTTTGCAGGCGGCGAGCTGAAGGGGGGCGTCAAGGGGTCTGTGAAGACGTTCGGAGGGAAGACCAATGCGATCAACACGATTGACACCGGTGCCCTGCAACTGATTCCTGCCGAGGCAACCTTCGATTTCGTCTTCCCCAGCGCATTCACATTCGGTCAAGTAGCGACGATTTCCGGACCGAATGGCAGCGAGACGCGAACCATCACGTTCTCAGGAACGAAGGGCGAATTCAAGATCCCCAACGAGACCACCGGAACGGTGCGTCCGATCCGTTCGGCGACGGTGGAGGGCCGGGTGAAAATCACGATCAAGAGTGTCGCTCCTGGCCAAGATGAGCCGCTGGAAATCACCGCCGAAGGCGACCGCCTGACGATGGATGAAGCCGGCGAAATGCGGCTCGTCGGCAACATTCGTCTGGAATCCGACACTCTGAGCTACCGCCGAACCGGCTCCAGCGAAGTGCTCTACATCCAGTTCAACGATCTCATGGAAGTCGTGAAGTACGGCTCGAAGGGCAACCCGAGCAAGGTTGAGATCGAGAAGAAGGAGGATGGCGGATGAGCGCACCTCTCACAATCACCGCGACCAATCTCATCAAGGAATACCGGCGTCGCCGCGTGGTGAATGATGTCAGCATCGAATTCACCCAAGGCGAGGTTGTCGGGCTTCTCGGGCCGAACGGTGCGGGGAAAACGACCACGTTCTACATGATCACCGGCCTGGTGAAGCCGAAGAGCGGAGTCGTGAAACTCGATGGCAAGGAGATCACGAAGTGGCCCATGCATCAGCGCGCGCGCGCCGGGGTCGGATACTTGGCTCAAGAGAGCAGCGTTTTTCGCCGTCTCACCGTGGAAGACAACATCCGCTTGGTGCTGGAGCAGCGACGAGTCAGCCGGGCGAAGCAAAACGAGATCATCGACCGATTGAGCGAAGAGCTCCATATCGGCAGGATCATGAAGAGCGCCGGTGGCGTGCTTTCTGGCGGTGAGAGAAGGCGCGTCGAAATCGCCCGGGCGCTTGCCACGGAACCCAATTTCATCCTCCTCGACGAACCCTTCACCGGCATCGACCCCGTGACGATTGAGGAGCTTCAGCACATCATCCACCGGCTGCGCAACACGGGCATCGGGATCCTCATCACCGACCACAACGTGGACGCGACGCTGAACATCACCGATCGCAACTACATCCTGGTGGACGGGCAGATCATCGCGCGAGGCGGAGCAGAAGAGATTCGGAGCAACGAGACGGTGCGCAAGCATTATCTCGGTCAGGGGTACGACCAGATTCGCAAGATGCGCGATGCCTCGGATCTGCCCCTCGGAGAGGAAGCGATTCCGGACGATCCGGAAGACTTCGACAAGCATTCGGGAGACGGCGAGAAGAGCTGATGAAACGCGTCGACCGGCTGGTTCTCGGCGAGATCTTCGGCCCCTGGGTGTTCGGGGTGATGATCTTCACCGTGCTCATCATGGCCGGGTCGTTTCTGTTCCAGTTCACCAGGCTTCTGAGTCAGGGCGTTCCGTTTGGGATCGTTCTGCAACTCACCGCGCTGCTCCTGCCCGGAATTCTCGCGAAGACCTTCTCGATGGCGATGCTCCTCGGCACACTCCTCGCCTTTGGGCGATTGAGCGGGGATAGCGAGATCGTTGCCCTCCGCGCGGGGGGCGTCAGCATCCCGAGGATCATGGCTCCTGTGGCGGCTTTTGGGCTGCTGGTGAGTCTGGTCACCTACTTCTTCACCGACTTCGTGGTTCCCGGAGCAGCGATTCAAGCCACGGCGATGCAAAAAGAGCTCGCCGAGAAGATCGAGGACAAAACCCAGGCCACCGCCCAACCCCTTTACGATGAGGGGAAACTCGTAGGCTATCTCATTGCCCGCCGATTCAGCCTTGCTGATCGAACTCTCAGCGGGGTTTCGATCCAGATTTTCGACAAGCAAGGCCAAGTGGAAGCGCTCTTTGAGGTTCCTCGCCTGGAGTTCGAAAGCATCGACAAGTGGCGCGCTTATGGGGGCTCGACTCTCCACCACCTCGCGAGCAAGAGCACGCTCAAATTCGAAGAAGGGATCTGGCCGGACGGCGTTCCCGAGATGAACATCAAGCCGGAGGATCTGCTCGTCCAGGGCCTTCGCGATCTCGATTCCTTCAGCTCCCGCGAGCTCAAGGAGCAAGCGGCCAAGATGCGCCGCAATCCCAATGCGCCGAAGAAGGAGATTGTTAACCTTGAGTTCGGCTATTGGAACAAGTTCGCCCTTCCTCTCGCCGCGCTCGTCTTTGGACTTGTGGGAGCACCCCTGGGAATCCGCAGCCACCGGGCCGGAAACGCGACGGGATTCTGGCTGAGCGTGATCATCATTTTCGGCTACATGCTCGTGACCAACGTGCTCTCGATCATGGCTCAGGGCGGCGCAATTCCCGCCTGGGTCGCGAGCTTTGGCCCGATCTTGGTCGGGCTCGTCGTGGCGGTTGATCAAATCCGGAGGAAGAACTCTCAGTGAGCCCGGTCAGCTTGCTCTTTCTGCTTGTGATGATCCTGGTGGGAGGCGGCGTCGCGTACGCCGGCGACCACATCGGTCGGAGCATCGGAAAGAAGAAGCTGAAATGGGGCCGCCTTCGCCCGAAGCACACCGCTGCGCTCGGCACCTTCTTCGCCGGGATGCTCGGCACCTTGCTCACGATCCTCGTCCTGTTTGCAATCGCCGAGCCCGTCCGAGTCTGGATCCTGGAAGGCACGAAAGCGCGAGAACAGCTCGCGGTGGTCGAGAAGAATCTGGAGACGAAAAACAAGGAGCTTTCCGACGCACAAGCTCAAACCGAAGCCCTGCGCGGCGACTTAGAAGGCAAAGAGAAGACTCTGAATCAGACGTCCAAGAGCCTTGCCGACCGGGTGGTCAGCCTCAAAAACGCCCAGGAGCAGAACTCCAAGCTCACCGCCGAGGCACGCGGGCTCCTGGGAGAAGTTCGCACGTTCCAAGGTCAGGTCGGCAACCTCAAGGGTCAGGTGGGCGAGTTTGCGACCCAGCGCGACAAGCTCCAAACCGAGATCAAGCGCGCCGAGGCCGTACTCGGTTCGCGCACCAACGACAACCAAGAACTCCTGAAACGGAACCTCCAACTGACCGCTCAAGAGGCGGCTCTGACCCGAGATCTTGATCAACTCACCAAAAAATTCGGGTCATTGGAAGCGGAGTATGTGCGTCTGAACGAGGCTTCGAAGGCGGCGGAAGAGCGGTTCAACTCTCAAATTGCGAGCAACCAGGCCGATCTGCGCCGGGTGAACGAAGATCTGACCAAGGCAACGCGGGAACTCGAAGCCCAGCGAGAACGGCTCCGCCAGGCCCAGGCGAGCACCGAGTTCTTTGAAGGGAAAATCGGAGCAACCCGCTTCAACAGCCTGATCTACAATCGCAGCGATGAGCTCTCGCGCACCGTGCTCCGCGATCAACCGAACCTGGCGGAGGCGCGCAACGCGGTGAACACTCTGATCCAGCAAGCCCGGCGCGAAGCCATGCAACGCGGCGCCGCCTCGACATTCGAGGGTGAATACGCGGGCTTGGTGCCAGAAAACGGGGTTTCTCCGGAGGCTCAGCTCAACGCAGTCATCAATCGCCTGGTAGGCGGCAAGGAGCCGAGACTCCTTGTCGCACGGGCCCACGTGAACTCATTTGAAGAAGAATTTGTCCCACTCCGGCTCGACATCTTCCCCTATGAGAAGGTCTATGACAAAGAGGAAGTTGTCCTCACCGTGATGGCGGATGGGAGTAAAGACGAGGCGGCGATCGCCGACGAAATCATCAAGTTTGTCCAACAAAACCTCACCCAAAAGGCCATCACCGATGGCATGGTACCGGCCCTTGGTCGCGACCCTGTGATTGGGCAGCTCTCCACGCTCCAGCTCTTCGACATGGTCTCGCGGATCAAGACTTACGGACGAAAGGTGAGGGTGCAGCTACTGGCTTCCGACGATACAATGAACGGCGATCCCCTGAGACTCTCCTTCCGTCTCAGGCCATAATGTCGCTGAGCTAACAACGATGTTGGGGGACAAGACTGTACTTGCCATTGATCCAGGCCACTCCAAATGCGGGGTAGCCCTGGTGCGTCGTGACGACATGGACGTGATTCATGTGCTGTCGCGATGGATTGTCCCTCAGGAACAAGTCGCGGAAATCGCCCATGAGGCTCACGAAGATTCCACTTTCAGCATGATCGTGGTCGGATCGGGAACGAAGTCTCGTGCCGTTGTCGAAGCTCTGCGGGATGCGATGCCGAGCATCGGGATTCTCGTGGTGGACGAGCGCGATACCACGATGCAAGCCCGCGAGCGGTACTGGGAGCACAATCCTCGCCGAGGCTGGCGGCGTATTCTGCCCGCCACGATGCAGGTGCCTCCGCAGCCGGTTGACGATTGGGCCGCCGTGATCCTCGCCGAACGCGTGCTGAATACCTAAGCCGCTACTCCGATTCTTCTTCGCGCGGTGCCTTGATCGTGTTGACGAACGTCTCGACGAACCGCGCCTCCTGATCTGGAGCATAACTGGCCCAGGCTCGTCGTACTCGTGAGCCAGGATGGATGAGGAAGGCATAGGGAGTCACAGGGGGTTGGAACTGCTTCTCGATGGCTCCATCCAAATCGGTGTAGATCGCGCGGCCCTTGTCTTTCTTGGTGAGATCCGGCTTCTGGGATCCAAGCGAAACCTCAATGACCGTGCCACCGAGCGGCTTGAGAGCCGCCGCCAGTTTCACGAGAGCGGATTCCATCTCCCCGCTGGGTCGGCAACTGGGATCGGTGAAGACGATCACCAGTCCTTTTCCGATCTTGGGCTCAATCGGATCTCCGGCGCCGGTACGAGCATTCTTCCAGTTCCCAAGCTTGACCGGTGCCCCCGCTTCGGGCGGACGCCTGAGCTGCGGAACCTTGTTCGGCGAATAGCCGATGGGCAGATCCAGCTTCATCTGCTTCAAGCCGGTGTTGGAGGTATCCCAACTCAAGAAATCGAACTGATAGTCGTTGATCCCCTCGGCGTTCGTGATGACGGTGCGCATGCGTGCAAGCTTGCCCACCGTATCCACCCATACCGTGGAGACAACTTTGGTGCCCTCGGCCTCTTGCACCGACTGAAGTCGGTCGACTTTCTCACCGCGAACCACCTCGTCTCCTTGGAGCTTGAAGCCCTCCGGCAGCTTTTCTCGCCAAGCCGGGAGCCAACTCAGCGCATACTGTCCGGCGGGCTGGAGCTCCGGAGGAATCGGCATCATCCGACCGAAATCGCGGTACGGCACGTAACTCCGGATTGAGTCTTCGTAAGCGATCAATCCCTCTTCGTTCTGACGCATTCGCTGCGTTCCGCCGGGCGTTTCCAGAATGTACTCCTGGAATCGCGGCAAGGCAAATCGGTAGCTTCCCGGCCAAGGTTCGGCACCGGGCGCGGTTCGCAGTTCAAACCGGGTGGCATACTGCTCGCTCCGCGCGAGAAAGGCCTGCAAACGAGTCAGGGGATCCATCTGACTCGCGGACACGAGAACGAGCGCGCAGCAAAGCATCAAGCTTTCTCATCTTGCCATATCTTCTGGTTGAACTAACAGGTTTCCGGCGTTCTCTTCATGGAATGCAAGAAGCAAGTATGGGTATGGCTGAAGGTAAATACGTCGTTTTCCGACTCGCTGATGAACTCTATGGTCTGCCGATCGACTCGGTCGAGCGGATTCTGGAAGACCAAAATCCGGTCAGGATTCCCCGCACACCCAAGATGGTGCTCGGGGTGTTTGACCTGCGCGGCGAGACGATCGGCGCTCTGGATCTCCGGGCTCGATTCGAGTTTCCCGAGAGCAAGGGTGAGTCGAACATGGTCGTCGTGAATTGCTCCGCCGGTCGATGCGCGCTGCGGGTCGATGGCGTCGAGGGAATCTACGACTTCGCCCAGGATCAGATCGAAGAAAGCCCGACGTTCACGAAGGGCCAGGATGATGCCTTCCTCGCGGGAGTCGGCAAGCGCGGCGACAAGCTGATCGTGATGCTGGACATCGACCACCTGATCCCGGAAAAGGTCTCCAAGCAGATGGCGACCAGCGGCAAAAAAGCCGCCTGAGCCAGGATTCACACGAATTGAGCGAGCGCAAAGGATTCGCGCTCTCGTTCTGCACCACGTCCCCCGAGACACGGATGTTTCGGGGGACGTTTTTTGTTGAGGCCGGGTTAGCCGCCGACTTCGTTGGGATAGAACCGGAAGAGCACATAGCCTTCCTTGGTTGCGGTTTTGCCATCCCACTTGGCGAAGGATCCGTTCGGGCCGGTTTGGAACGTGCCGAACGGGCCTTGGCTGTTGAGCACGCCAAACACGATCTCGGGGGAGAACTTGATCGCCACCTGGAGCTGTTCGGTCGGAGCCGACATCGGGGGAATGTGGAGGGCAAATTGTCGCGCTGTTTGCCCGAGCGCCACCTTCGCGAGGGGGATCTGGAAACTGGTGCGCAGGGTTCCTGTGCCCTTTGCCGGGATCGCCCCCGGCCACTCGTAAACTGCACCCTGGGTGGGCACCACCGCGTCGGTCTTCCCTGGCATCACGAGGGTCGTGTCGTTCACCCGTCGCCCTCCTGTCATCGGGCCTTTGTTCCAGGTCGCGGTGATTTCGCCCGTTGCCCGAGGGCTGAATCCGTGGCTGAAGAAGGGCATGCGCAGCGTGCCCATGAGCGCCGTGGCATTGGGGTTGCGGAAGAGCGTCACCGTCTCGATCGTCGCCGTTTCCTTGCTCAGCGTGACCGTGACCGTGTGGAGCTGGGTCGTTGCAGGCTGAAAGTCCTTGGCGTTGGCATCGGCGGGAACCGTGTGGACGAAGGTCGGCACGCTCGGCACAACTTGGGTCGGAATATCGCGTTGAGTCTGGGCAAGGCTCGCCAGCACAAGTGCGGTCGTCATGATGATCCAGACGTTTTCAGACCGCTGGACACTCCCGGTTCGAGGGAAATCCGGCCCTTTTGGCTAGATGCGCCGACTCAGCTGAGCGAATCGAGCACGCGCAGACTGTCGACGAGTGCCCCGGCGGCTTCTCGACCTTTGTTGCCGAGCTTCATTCCCGCTCGCTCGAATGCTTGCTCCTGAGTTTCCGGCGTGAGGATCCCCCAGGAAATCGGCTTGCCCGATTCCAGTTGGAGCTTCATGAGCGCGGAGCTGACATCTCCGGCGAGCAGAGCGGCGTGGGTGGTGGCTCCTTGCAGAATGCAGCCGAGGGCCACGACTCCCACATGGCTGGAGAGTGCCTTTTGGGCGACAAGCGGGATTTCCCAAGTTCCCGGCACACGGATGACCACGGATTCGTAGCCGCTGGATTGAAGCGTGTCCACCGCCCCTTCGACCAGAGCATTGACCACTAGCTCGTTCCACTGAGCCGCAATAATCGCCACCGTTTTTGCCATGTCTGCTGGAAAGTATGGCGGATTCCCCGATCGCGGTTAGGGAGACAGGAATTCCCACAGACCGTTGCACCACCGCACCGGTGCCGCGATCGCCCGCCAAAGGCCGCGCGAGAGATCCTCGGCTATCCCCAGCCATTCCCTCTGCTCTTCCCGCCGCCGGGTGCGCTCGCGGTCTTCTTTCCAAAATCGCATGGTCATTGCGAACCTCTCTATTCACTCAGTTGAAGAAGTTGATGAGCCAGTGCGGAAGATTCGCCAAAGCCCGAATCGGCCAGGTCACGATCTTCCAAAGGGCACCGAGGAAAGCCACTGCTTGGTCGAGTCCGAGCCGGTCTCTCCACGATTCATTCTCGTCGTTCCAAATGCTCATGGTCAAGTTGTCAGGTTCCGAGGATGAGTGACGCAAGGAATTCGAGAACTCCGAGGGCCAGACCATGCATCGTCTCAAGAAGGACCTGGGTGAATGATTCCGGATCCAGAGCTGAATGCGCTCCATAGCATCGGTACGCGCCGCGCACTTCGCCGTTGCATCCCGTTCCGGTTGCCCAGCGAATCGGCATAGAGGTAACGTGAGAACGCTATGCCTGCCCTGCCTGGTTCTGATTGGAGAGATGTCTTTCCCGCCGCCACGACCCAATTTCACGCCGATGGATCGCTGAACCTCGATGCCACCGGGGCTCACCTCCAGATCCTGCTTGATTCGGGGGTCGCGGGGTTCGTGATGCTGGGCTCTCTTGGGGAGAACAACGCCTTGAATCGGGAAGAAAAGCTCGAAGTGATTCGTGTTGCGAAATCGGTGGCGAACGGCAAGATCCCGGTCGTCAGCGGGGTGAGCGAACTGAATACCGGGGCAGCGTGTGACTATGTCCGCGCCGCCGAGGCGGCAGGAGCAGACGGATATATGTTGCTCCCCTGTATGGCATACCGAGCCGATCGAGGCGAAACCTTAGCTCATTACCGAACCGTCGCCGGAGCGACGGATAAGCCGTTTATTATCTACAACAACCCCTTAGCTTATCATGTAGATATCACGCCGGATATGCTCGCTGAGTTAGGGGAGTTGGATCAGATGGTGGCGGTGAAGGAATCGAGCGGAGATGTTCGCCGCATTACCGACATCTTTAACCACGCGGGGAACCGCTTTACCATCTTCGCAGGCGTCGATGACCTTGCACTGGAATGTGCAATGCTGGGCGCGACGGGATGGATTGCGGGAATTGGTCTCGCCTTCCCCAAGGAGAATCAGAAGCTCTGGGATCTGATGATGGCCAAGCAGTGGGATGCCGCGCTTGAACTCTATCGCTGGTACACCCCACTCCTCCACCTCGATGTCGGAACAAAGTTTGTCCAGAACATCAAGCTGGTCATTCAAGAGTTGGGCATGGGATCTGAAACCGTTCGTCTGCCTCGCCTGGGCCTGGAAGGAGCCGAAAGGCAACATGTTTTAGATGTCCTTGCTCACGCCTTGGCCCATCGGCCGACTGTGGATTAAGCCTCGATGAAATCCCTGGAAGTCATCGACTCTCATACCGGAGGCGAGCCCACGCGATTGATCCTGCCGGGATCTATCGCGTTGGGGGGAGATACCGTTGCCGACAAGGCCCTCCGCTTGTATGATGGTCTGGGCTCTGTACTCGGAGCGATCTGCAACGAACCTTATGGATCCGACATCATCATCGGTGCGATCATCACGGAGAGTCAGGTCGCCGACTATGGACTTGTTTTCTTCAATAATGTCGGACTTCTCGGCATGTGCGGGCACGGGCTGATCGGGGTCATGGAGAGTCTCCACTGGCTGAACCCGAACGAAAAGCCGAGGCTCACATTCGAGACTCGGGTCGGTGTGGTCACCGCCGAACGCGACACTTCGGGAGCGGTGACGTTCCAGAACGTGACCGCCTCCCTCCATGCCTCCGGTGTGCCGGTGAGTCTTCCTTCGGGGAGAACGATCCACGGGGACATCGCCTGGGGCGGCAACTGGTTTTTCCTCTGTTCCGACCACGGGCTCGACCTCAGCTACCGGAACCTTCCGGAGCTGATGAGCTTCTCCAGCGAGATTCGAAGAGTGCTCGATCGCGACCAGATAACAGGAGCAAATGGCGACGAAATTGATCATATCGAACTCACGTCATCGCTGGGCCAGAACCGGGGACGCAACTTCGTGCTATGCCCTGGATTTGCTTACGATCGAAGCCCCTGCGGCACCGGAACCTCTGCGAAGCTCGCCTGCCTCGCCGCCCACGGAGAACTCGCAGAGGGTGAGATTTGGACTCAGCAGAGCATCACCGGGAGTGAGTTCACCGGGAGCTATCAGGTAGTTGAAGGAGGTGCGATCCCAACCATTTCGGGCCGAGCATTCGTGACCGCGAAGTCAACGCTTTTCTTCGACCCATCCGATCCTTTCCACCGTGGAATCCCGAACGCCGAGGGGCTGCCATGAGCGTAGTTGTTGTCGTGGGGGCTGGCATCATCGGCCTGAGTTGCGCCTACGAACTCACCAAGGCAGGCCACAAAGTCACCGTGCTCGACGAGCGCGCTCCCGAAGCCGCTCGTTGCTCCGATGGGAACGCTGGATACTTGGTGCCCAGTCACTTTGTGCCACTTGCTGCCGCCGGGATGATACAAAACGGCCTGAAAATGGCGTGGCGCCCCGAGAGCCCCTTCGGAATCGCGATGCCTCCGAAGCCAGAAACGCTCGCGTGGATGGCCCGATTCGCAAGCTTCGCCAACAAGCGACACGAAAAGGAGAGCGAACTCCTCATTCGCGATCTCAGCCTTCGCAGCAAGCAGATTTATAGCACTTGGACGTCTGAACTTGATGATTTTGGACTGACCCACTCCGGACTGTGGATGCTGTGCGAGACGGAGGAATCTTTCACCCACGAGCTCGCCCTGCTGAACCGGGCCAAGCAGCTTGGCCTTCGAGGTGACTCGGTCGATGCGGCGGGATTTGCCGCCCGCGAACCCGAAGCAGGTGCCAAGCTCCACGGAGCGACCCACATGGCGGACGACTCCCACTTGCGCCCGTACGATCTCCTCGCTGCCCTGCGGAAGAGACTTCGGGAACTAGGATGTGTCTATGAATCGTCTTCCAAGGTCCACTCAATCGAGCCTGGAATTGTTCGCACCACAACGACCGATCATCCTTGCGATCAAGTCGTCTTAGCGACAGGATCGTTCGGGCAGGGCCTTCTGAAAAGCCTCGGCCTCGACCTTCCGCTGATCTCGGGAAAAGGCTACTCCATGCTGATCCCGCATGAAGCCCTCCCCCTCCGCGTCCCTGCGCTGCTCGTCGATGCCCGAGTCGCCATCACCCCGATGGGTGAGGTTACTAAAGTCGCTGGCACCATGGAGCTCGGCGCGAAGGAAGAAGGAGTCAATCAAGCCCGGCTCAATGGCATCAAGAAGTCGGTTTCTCGCGTCTTCCCGACCGCCAAGGACGCCCTGAATCAAGTAGAAGCGGTCTGGACGGGTCTGCGACCCTGCCTCCCGGATGGACTGCCCGCCATCGGCCGACTCCCCGTGAACAATCACGTCATTGTCGCCCAAGGCCATGCCATGCTCGGTCTGAGTTTGGGCGCCGTCACCGGCGAAATCGTGCGCCAAATTGTCGAGGGGGACGCCTCCCCGTTTGAGATGGATCGACTTGATCCAAACAGGTTCTAAAACTGAAATGCTACAAATCACTGGGTCAAACTTGATTGCAGGAGCAGAGGGCACGAGCTCTGACCAAACCTTTTCTGTTCACCACCGCCTCACGGGAGAGGAACTTCCCGGGCTCTTCTGGATCGCGACACGCGACGAAGTCGATGCCGCTTGCATGGCGGCGGCCGAAGTCGGAACGATCCCCGCCGAAGCCCTGGCGAACCTGCTCGACCAAATCGCGACGAATATCGAGGCTCTCGGCGAGGAACTGCTCGAACGCGCCCACGCCGAAACCGCCCTTCCTCTGGCCCGCTTGACCGGCGAGAGAGGTCGAACGTGTGGCCAATTAAGGCAATTTTCCGCCCTCATCCACACCAAATCGCATCTCGACTTCCGCCATGACCCTGCCGATCCTGCACGCACTCCGCTTCCCAAGCCAGATCTCAAGCGGATGCACTTCCCGCTTGGACCGGTGGCGGTGTTCGGAGCGAGCAATTTCCCGCTCGCCTTCTCGGTGGCGGGTGGAGATACCGCGTCCGCTCTCGCCGCGGGATCCCCGGTCATCGTGAAGGCTCACCCCGCCCATCCTGGGACTTCCGAACTGGTGGGGCGGGCGATCACCGATGCCATTCAAACCCTGAATTTGCCCGCGGGGCTCTTTTCGATGGTTCACGGCGGAGCGGAAGTGGGGCAGATCCTTGTGCAACATCCGGCGATCCGAGGGGTCGGATTCACGGGATCCGCGAGAGCCGGTCGTGCCCTCATGGATCTCGCCGCCGCTCGCCCCACCCCGATCCCCGTTTTCGCCGAAATGGGCAGCGTGAATCCGGTTTTCCTCCTCCGCTCCGCGCTCGAGTCTCGCTCCGAGGCCATCGGCACGGGTCTGGCTGCTTCCGTGACAATGGGGGTCGGGCAGTTCTGCACCAATCCGGGAGTTGTCGTCGGCATCAAATCCGAAGGCTGGAGTCGATTCAAATCGGCTCTCGTGGAGGCCCTTTCCAGTGCCGCCCAAGGCGTGATGCTGACCGATGGGATCGCGGATTCCTTTAGCCAAGGGTGCCAGGCGCTCTCTGCTTTGCCAGGGGTGGAGGTTCTTGCCGACCATCCGGGCGGAAAGGTCTTCTCCACTTTCGCAGACTTCCCAGCCGAGGCGCTCCACGAAGTCTTTGGCCCAAGCACGCTGCTCATCGAGTGTGATTCTGAGGCTGAACTCGATGCCGTGGCCCATCGGTTTACGGGCGAACTGACCGCGTCAATCCACTGGGAACCAGGCGACGAAACACTCACTCAATCACTCGCGCACATTCTCTCGTTACGGGTGGGGAGAGTGATCTTCAATGGATTCCCGACGGGCGTCGAGGTCTCCCCGGCGATGCAGCACGGCGGCCCCTATCCAGCTTCGAGCGATTCACGGTTCACGAGTGTCGGCACCGCCGGAATCCAGCGCTGGCTCCGACCGGTGGCCTTCCAGGACGCCCCGGATTTCATCGCGGCCAATCTCCCCGGTTAGCCGCTCTTGCGCCCGCCGACAAACCCGCCGAGGAGTCCGCAGAGCACGGTGACGCCTGCATAGAGCCAGTACCGGTTCAGCAGAAGCCAGACGACGGCAAGGGCGATGATCGCGATTCCGGCTGTGCTGAGGAATCGCGACTGAATCTTGCACCAAACCGAAAGAGCCAGCAAGACAAGCGCCGCCACCAGAAACGCTGGCTGCTGGAGGATCACGGTTGCGATGAACAGCCCGATCGCGGCAAGGGCCACGACCAGGGCCAGCCCCGGACGCTCTCCGCCCGACTCACGCTCGGCGACTTCCGCGACAGCTTGCGCGGAGACCACTCTCTGATCCAACGATTCCATGAGAAGAAGTGTTGAGGATACACACCGAAACCACCCCTTAACCCTCGCACAACGCACATCCGGGACGTGCCTAGGCAGAATCTAGAAAGAATACGGGCAGGTGAAACCACCTGCCCGCACGCTTCCCGATTGACCAGATGACTACGGAGTTCCGACCTGGTAACCCAGCTGGAACGTCGTGCCCGTGACGATCCACTTGCCGCACTTCTTTTCGAGGGTCGTTACGTAGTCTCCCGCCACGATCCAGCGGTTCATCGTCTCCCCGATGGGGCGAGAAAGGCTGGCGATTCCTTGGTATCGAGTGGTTGCGGTGTTCCCCGTCACGGAGGTGGCGAAGTTCGTATAGGTGTGCCGCATGGCGAAGAATTGGTTATGGAATTCCGCCCAATCCTTTACAATTTGATCCGAATTGACGGTGCCTTTCGGGCCACCCAGAGAGGAGTAATCGACCAGGAGCTGATCGGCGAAGAGTTGCCGAACCCCCGCCCAGCTCTTCGCGTCCACCGAATTGGCCACTTGACGCACCGTCTCCTCGATCATTTCGACATCGCTAGCCTTCGCAAGATAGCGATCAAAGTGGTCGATCGCCAAGCCGACAGATCGATTCACCGCAACTTCGTTGTCGTAGAAGTCCATATGGGGTTCTTCTGACCAGAAGATCGCCTTCGGACCGGCGAGATTGGCATGGAACTCTCGCGCCTTGGCAGGGAGGGCGGCGTTGTCGCTGTGCATCACAAGCGTCGGGATCTTGATGCGAGACGCTGCGGCCAGGGAATCAAACCGAAGCCAGCTTCCCCAGCTCATGATCGCGAACTTGTTATCCCACTTGGCAATCAAACCACGGTTCGGATCTTGATAGTAAGGAGCTTGTTGCATGATCGCGTTGCTCCCCGGAGCACCAGCCGCCGGGACATCAATCACGCGGCCCGACTTGTCAAACTCAGCCCGTGCCTCATCGCCTTGCTTGATGAGCCCAGCGACGGCATCCGCGCCCCCATAGACCGCCTCGACGGTGGCCTTGTCTTGAATCCACAGGGCACTCGCTGCGAACGCCTTGAACGGTGCCCCTTCCACGATCGCATTCGCCATGTAGCCCGTGGATGCGCACATCGCCATCCCGGCGAGTCGAGACGAATCTACATAGGGTTGCTGGGCGAAGAACCGCGCCGCCGCGCCGATATCCTTGGTTTTGCCAACAGTGTCCTCGAAGTTCCGGGCCTTGCCTGTGCTCTCCCCGAAGTTGCGGAAATCAAACACCAAAGCCACGTAGCCTTGCTCGGCAAATCGTCGGGCGTAGAACGAGGGCATTTGCTCCTTGATCGTGAACCAAGCGCCCGTCACGATGACAGCGGGATACTTCTTCTTGGCATCGAACCCATTGGGCCGATACACGGTGCCGACAAGCGTATCTTGTCCGTGCGGAATCTTGATCGATTCGGTGGAAACAGCGGCGGCGAGGCTAGCCAGGGCAGCCACACCTAAGACGGTCATCAGGCGATGGTTCATCACGCTTCTCCTAACGGCAAAAGAAATCCTGTAGTTCTTGCAACATAGTCAGGCTTAGCTTGCGTCATATGCAACATGCATCGCCTTCATCAGCTGAGTGTGCTCCAACTTCGATGCTTGGTTGAACTGGCGGAAGGTCGAACGATGACGGTGGTCGCGAAGCGGTTGCACCTTTCTGGATCGCAGGTTTCGAGGCTGGTTTCTCAGGCAGAATCAGTGCTCAGCTTCGAGCTCTTTACACGCAAAGGGCCTAAGATTGCGCCGAACGAGGTGGCTCTCAGCCTCGCTCCCCGCCTTCGGGTGATTTTGGAGTCCCTGGTGGACTGCGTGGAAGAAGGCCGCCAGGTGCTTTCTGGGGCAAGCGGGCGGATTCATCTGGGCTACACCCCTCTCACCGCGCTCACGGGTCTGCCGTTGGTGCTGCGCGAGGTCTCGGTGCTTTCACCCAAGCTGAGCCTGACGATCGAGAGCGGCAGAGATGCGGAGGTTGAAGCCGGGGTGGGAAATAGGAGTTTTGAACTCGGCTTGCTCACTCTTCCCATGGCCCGGCCCGACTTACGGGCAAAAGCGATCCATGTGGATCCACTGCGGGTGGCGGTGCCGTCATCGCTCGGACTGCAGGCTCCGGTGAGCTTGGCCCATCCCGTGCTCGGGCGAATTCTGATTGCGCCACGCATGGTGTGGCCTGGAACCATGCAGCGGGTGCTGGGGCGGTGCGAGCAGCTGGGGATCCGGCCGGTCTTTGATGAATCGGTCAACGATGCCCTGGGCCGGCTGGCTCTCGTCCCGGTTCTTCAGTGCGGGGCGATTGTCAGCAAGATTCGGGAGAAGATGCTGCCGGAGGGAGTCGAACTCCTGGAGATCGAGGGGATGGGGGATGTCGGATTCACCACCGCCCTCATCGCCCCGCAGAATCCGACGCTCATCACCCGTCAGGTCTGGGATTCGCTTCCGTGGGAGGAGACGGCGGCTCGGGTGGAGTGAGTGTGAGGGGTGCTCACTCTGTGCCCATCCTCAAATTCTGCACGAAGTCCTCAGGGAGCGGAGTGAACTCCATTCCCCACTCCTCCCGCACTGGGGAGAGGAGCGCGAACTCAATCTGGATAGAGGTTGCCCAAGCAGAATCCCATTCAGCGTAGGCGAGGCAGGGGATCGTGTCGCTCGTACTGCGAGGATCGAACCCGGATGGAAGCAGGATGCATCCAACCTCTGAGCGAGTCTCTCTCACGAGGTCGACCTGGATCATTTGCGCTGGGGTCCACTCCGTCAGCCCCTCGCACGACTCGGGCATCACCCACCACAGGTGATTTGGCACTAAAGGAAGCAACTCGGAAAGGAGTCCGCCTGGATTTGGGGGAATTTTTCTGCGGAGCTTCTGCGTTCCCATTCATTCTCCTGCCTGGCTACCATCCAGGTTCAAATGTCCATGCCGCGATCTTCTTCGAAACGCATTTACCCACAGCTCAATGGCTCATTGTCGAATGCGGGGCAAAGGGAAGATATGGTGCGCGGGAAAGGACTCGAACCTTCACGCTTTGTGGGCACTACCACCTCAAGGTAGCGTGTCTACCAATTTCACCACCCGCGCACACAGGGGACTGTCAAGATACCACGTCCCCCCCGGATTCTGCCTCCGAGCAGGGACCGGACCCATTTTCTGATTCAGTTGACCCGCCCGAGCCCGGCACTGTAGACTCACCGAGTGGAGAGTCTGGAGTAGGCCGCAAACCCAAAAGCCGTGAGGAGCGCGCACGATCCTCGCTGGAATCTTGTTGGGTTCGCCGGAGCGATTGTCGGCATCAGTTTTGTCTCCCAGATTGTGTATTGCTTCGTCGGAGGCTGGACCGTGGTGCCACAGGAGATCATCGTCAGCAGCCTTCAGTGGCCAGCGATTGTGCTCTTCGTTCTCCTGGTACGCAAGCTCCCTGCAGATCTTCGGCCTGGTGCGCGCAAGCGGGCCGCCCGGAAGCTCGAGTCACCAGCACCCGGCGGGCACGAAATCCCGTTCTCCGCTCGCCTGATTCTAGGAGCCTTGATTCTCTGGCTCCCGATTGGTGTCTTCGCCGCCACGCTCACCCATCTCCGCACCAACGCCTCCTTGTTGGCGGGTGATCTCCTGGCGCAAGGCGCGCAGTTCGGGCTGGCGATCCTCGTTCCGGCGGTCATCGCGGCGGCGGTGTTGGCAATCAGGTGGCTCCGCAAGCCAGCTGCTCCCTCCGATGAATATCCGATCCGGAGGCTCCTGCCATGAATTCTCGGTCAGACTCACCGATTCTCCGGGTGGGATTCGGGATCGGGGTTGGCGCTGCACTCTGAAGCAAATCAGGTGTGAGCAACTGCGCCAACTCCCCCCGGAGCCCGTGCTATTCTCATATCTCCTCCCCTATGGAATTGCGTGTCGTCGATGTTGGATTGGATAGCCGGATGGCCGGTTCGGAGGCGGTCTACACCTACCGCGCCGGAGCGGAAACCAAGGTCGGCGAAGCCTACTTCATCCCCCTTGGCCCGCGACAGAGCCTGGGGTTTGTACTTTCCGTCCGCACGACAGCGCCCGACCAACTCGGATTCCCGGCGAGTCAACTCCGTCCCCTCGGTCAACGGGTGATCGGTCTTGATCTTCCGCCAAGCGTGGTCGAGCTCGTACGCACCGTCAGTGAGCAGACACTTGCCCCGATTGCGGTCTGCCTCAGCCTGGCGACTCCGCCTGGCGTCCGCGAGCGTCTCACCAAAGCCTGGACATGGACGGGCCGCGATCCCGAGTCTCCCCTCCCGACGCAGCAAGACGAAGTCTTCCAGCTTCTCAAAGCCGAGCCGATCACCGAGCGGAAAGCCAAACCGGTCGCAGCGGCGGTCAAGACCGCGCTCAAATCCTTGGTTCAAAAAGGGCTGGCGGAGGTTGCATCGCAGCTTCGTCCGATCACAAGCCGGGAAACTTCCGGCGCGCAGTACCACCTGACGTCGGATCGCAAGAAGATCGAGCAATTCCTCGCGAGCCAGGGCAAGAAGAAGCCCGCGCAAGCCGTCACCCTCATGCGACTTCAGGGTTCGGAGACAGCGAGCTTCAGCGTCCAGGAAATCAAGGCTCTTGGCCAAGTGAGCGATGCGACGGTCAAGGCCCTCGTGACGGCGGGTCTGCTTGAACCAGTGGCGGAAGGGCACCTTGCCCTCAAAACTCCTCCGACTCCGAACCCGGCCCAAGCCGCCGCGATCCAGGCGATTTCCGGCAGCATTGAGTTGAATCAGGCGCAGAAGTTTCTGCTTTATGGCGTCACAGGGTCCGGCAAAACCGAGGTCTATCTGCGCAGCGCGGAGGCGGCGCTGCGGCTGGGCAAGCAGGTGTTGTACCTGGTGCCAGAGATCGCCCTGACCGCGCAGGTGATTGCTCAACTTCGCGAGCGATTTGGACAGCGCGTCGCGGTGCTTCACAGCAACATGACTCCGTCCGAGCGGATGGAGAACTGGCTCCGGATCCGATCCGGTGATGCGCCGGTGGTTCTCGGGCCACGATCCGCGCTCTTTGCCCCTCTCAACCGAATCGGCTTGATCGTCGTGGATGAGGAGCACGAAGCTAGCTATAAACAAGAAAACACTCCGCGATACAACGCCAAGCGGATCGCGGAGAGTCTGGCGGAGCAGCATCAGTGCCCGGTCGTGATGGGATCGGCCACACCGAGCATTGAAGCCTTCTATCGGGCCGAAAAGGGCGATTTGACCCTTCTGAATCTCCCCACCCGAGCGGCCAGCGCGACCCTGCCCGAGGTCATCATTGAGGATCTGCGAGAGGCTTACAAGGACCGGAGAGCGAGCGTGTTCTCCCCCCGGCTGAGCGAGGCGATGACCGAAACTCTCGCGAAAAAGGAGCAGATCATTTTGTTCCTCAACCGCCGGGCGTTTGCTCCGTTCGTGGTTTGCCGGGAGTGTGGTCACCGGTTTGAGTGCCCCAGGTGCGCGGTCTCGCTGGCGTTCCACCGCAAAGAGAAGCGGCTCCGTTGCCACCACTGCGACCACCACGAAGCCGCACCGACCGTCTGCCCCGCGTGTAACAGTGAAAAGGTCAATGCATTCGGAGTCGGGGCGGAAAAAGTGGAAGAAGCCGTGTCACTCCAGTTTCCGGAAGCCCGCGTCGCCCGTCTCGATCGCGACATTGCTCGGCGAAAGGGGGTTCTCGAAACCACTCTCGCCCAGTTCCGCGCCGGCGAGCTCGATATCCTCGTGGGTACCCAGATGATTGCAAAGGGGCTCGACTTTCCTCGCGTAACCTTGGTCGGAGTCATCGCCGCCGACATCAGTCTGAACATCCCCGACTTCAGGGCGAGCGAGCGCACCTTCCAGCTCCTCACGCAGGTTGCGGGGCGTGCCGGGAGAGGCGAGCGACCGGGCAAGGTCATCATCCAGACCCTCAGCGCGGATCACCCCAGCCTCATTGCGAGTCAGAGCCACGACTACGAGTCCCTTTACAAAAACCTGATCGTCGAGCGGCAGATGGCGCAGTATCCGCCCTTCGTTCGACTGGTGAATGTGCTCTTCACTGGGCCAGATCGGCACGAAGTTTATGAACTTTCCGCCGTGGCAGGGCAGAGATTGCGCCTCGCCCTCCCCGATGCCGAAATCCTCGGGCCGGTGGATTGCAGCATCGAGCGAATCGCCAGTCTGTGGCGTCGCCACGTGCTCATCAAGCTCCCGAATGCCACCGATGTGACCTTGGTCAACGAGGCACTCGGAGACCTCCCCGCCCGCAAGAGCCGGATCATCATCGACGTCGATCCGTACCAGTTGGTCTAGCGAATCCGGGAGAGGGGCTGAGGCAAGTTGTAGATTTTCGACTGAATCGACTTGTCGAGATCCGTCGATTTGACGACGTACGTTCGCCCGTCAACGGTGAGAACGAGGGCGGTGTCATCCAGTTTCTTCGATTGGATGTACACCAGAATTGTCTCCTGCGGGAGCAGAACTTCGGTCGCCCGCAAGCCGGAAAGGTTGGGATTCACGGAGATTGTGTCATCCCCATCAAGGGCAAAGGGATTCGGGCCGAATTCCGAAGCATATTCGCGGACGGAGTCCTTCCATGCCTCGCCCTCGCGAAGATTGGAGGGAAACTTGTCATCCCAATCGCGGGTGTAAATCAACAATCCTCGTCCCGCGTTCTGCAGGGCTCGGGGATAGTCGTTTGCATTGCCGGGCAGGCTCCCCGCTGAGAAGAACGGGCTGAAGGCTGCGGGCAACAGGAAGAGGGGGCAGAAGCACAAGGTTGCGGCGATGAGGATGCCGACCAGCATCTTGTTCTTGGGGCTCGTGATCGGCTCCGCCCGGTTCTGCATCCAATCGAAATCAAGCTGAGGAGGAGGGCCTCCCGATTCTGATCCGTACGGGCGATCGGTGGGAATACCCTCCCCTGTCGCCGAAGATCCCCCTGGCGGGATCACGGGAGGCAATCCCGAATCAGAGTCGCCAGGTGCCTCGGCCCATGAATCGCCGAGTGAATCGACGAGCGAGCCCACCGAGAGCCGGGCGTTGGTTTCCGCGCTCTCCAGCTCGTCGCTGCGGCTCAGAAGACCGCCCTGGAGCATCGTAGCGATTTCCGAATCTGTATATGGCCCGCGCTTGGCCCCGGCTCCCTGGACGATGAAATACATGCTCTGAGTGAATCATACGTCGTGGAGAGCCAGAAAGACACGACTGGGGCCTTTCGAGAACTCAATCGTGCCGGTGCGCCATCATCAAAACGATGGCGGAGGACACGACCGAATCAACCGAACGTTCCCAGACGGAGGGTCAAACGGCAGGATGCGGCGTGCCGCTGATCGCCTTCGGAATCGTTGTCGTCACTTTTGCCATCGTGGGCCTCCTCAGCCAGCGATTCCTCTCCGGTGCGACGACCCAGCTCCGATCCACCTTTGAGCCCAAGGCAATGGCATTCGCCGAAGCCGCGGCCAACGGCGATCGTCCGGCACTCGCTCAGGCATACAGCACCAAACTGAAGGAAGGCTTCGAGCCGCCAAAATTCGAGTCTCAGATTCAAGAGTTCACCGGGGGATTTGTGAAAGCCGAAATGCGACAACTCCATGCGAACAGCGATAAGCCCCCGAAGGTGATCGTGCTCGTTGCGATCACGGGCAAGACCGGAACCGCCCTTGTCTCGTTGGTTTACGATGACGTGAAAGCGGGAGCCCAAATTGTCGACGGAATCGCGACTCCAGAAAAATGATCTCGATTCTGCTCACCCTGAGCCTGACAAGCGGTCATCAGGATCGGCAAACGATCCCTGACCTCGGCTTGCCGCGCCATGTTGAGACTCGTCCGAAGGGATTTGCTGCCGGGTACAAGCCGGTGGCTCTCACTTTCGATGACGGGCCCTTGCCGTCCACGACTCCGTTGATTCTCGATGCGTTGCGCGAGCATGGTGCCAAGGCGACGTTTTTTGTGCTCGGGAGCAATGCGGTGCGCCACCCCGATCTGCTCCGGCGAATTGTGGATGAGGGCCACGACATCGGCTTGCATAGCTGGACACACGCGGCCAAGATGCCGATGGCCCAGGCTCAAAAGGAGATGGACGATCTCCAGCGACTGATCGAAAAGGAAACCGGAGTGAAGTCGTGGCTCTTCCGGTCGCCATACGGCATGCGAAGCAGCGCGCTCGCTCAGGTCGCGAAGGCGGATGGCTACACCAACGTGTTTTGGACGGCATCTGCCGCCGATACCGCGACGACAAATCCGGAAGTGGTCTATCGGAACGTCTGCTTTACGCCCAACCCCGGCGAGATCATTTTGATGCACGACGTGAAGCCCCACACCGCTACGGCGATCCCTCAGATTCTGGACGAGCTGAGCCGCAAGGGTTTCACCCCGATTCAGATCAGCCAGATGCTGCGAGAGGGCAAACTTGGGGTTCAGCGAGCCGCTTCCAAGGCCTCAAACAGAGAGCCTTCCGAAGCCAAATACTGATCGAGAGTGGCTTCATTTGCTTCCCTCAAAACAGCGTTCAGAGAGTCCATTTCTTTGAGCCACTTGGAGCGCGTCTCTCGGCGCAGCCGACCTTCGAGAAAGGCCAGCTTCTCCTCATAGGTTTGGCAGATCAGGCGCGGCACGGGCACAGGCTTGCCGTCCTCAACCGCGACCATCGTGACCCGCGCGGTGTTCACATGGTGCTTTCGATGGGCGGTGAGTTGGGTGGCATAGACATCAATCGTGACCTCGACGCTGGTGCGTCCGACAAAGCTGACGACCCCATGCAGTTCGACGAGCTCGCCGATTTCGATCGGCTCGTGGAAGTCCACCCGGTCGAAGGCGGCGGTAACGCACACGCGTCCCGCGAACTTGCTCGACACCGCACTCGCCGTGAGGTCGATCAGAGCCAGAATCGACCCTCCGAACACCTTTCCGAGGACGTTGGCATCGTTCGGGGTCATCATCTGCGCCATTGTGATCCTGGTCTCACTGACCGTCTTCGCTTCCATGTTTGGATGATAGCCCGCGAACCGGGACATAATCTTGATACGGTCATGCAAGACGAAAGACAAGGGGATCCGGAAGGAAAGCGACTCAAGTTGCGGCAATCATCCTATACCGAAGAGGCGAGCGCTCTGGCTCAATGTCTCGTGCGGGCGTTGATCAGGTGCGGGAGGGATACCTCAGTGGTTTCTCAACTGGCGAGCGATCTTCAAAACGAGTCGTTCCGCCTGGCTGAGCAGGTTGTCGGACGGATCGAGCCGAGAATGAAGTCGGCAAGAACTGGCCATCCGCTCCTTGAGCACAGACCCCCAAACCTCCTGTTCCTTGACGAAAGTGGAAGCTCATCGCTCCTGGACTCCACCGATACATTTAGCTTAGGGGGCGTAGCAATGACTTCCGAAGCGGCAGAAAACTACATTCAAGCGGCGGATGAGCTCAAAAAGAAGTTCTTCGGTCGAACCGCAGTCGTGTTCCATGAGCCCTTCATGCGCAAGCGAGACAAAGAGTTCTACTTTGCAGGCAACGTGATGCGGCAGCAGCAATTTGATCGTGAGCTCCTTCAGTTGCTTCGAGATACACCATTTGTCGTTTTTGGCGTCGGGATCCGCAAACAAGAATTCAAGCGGCTCTTCCTCGACACGGGGGCTGACCAGTACCTGCCCCAGCCAGTCTATGACCTAGCCATCATGCTGATGCTGGAAAGGTACGTACGTTACTTGGCCCAGGATCAAGTCCGACAAATTGGGCGGGTTCACCTAGAGAGTATTGGCGCACGGGAAGACGCTGAACACCAAGCTGCTTTGTCCGACCTCCTTGTGCACGGGACCCAGTTTGTCAGTCAAAGGGTATTTCAAAGCTGGGTCGTACCTGGTTGTACATTCACAACGAAGAGTGGAAGCCATCCGTCGGAAATTTCGGATCTTGTTGCTCGCGATGTTTTTGAATGGACGAGGAGCGCAGGAACAACCGAGCCCAAGTTCTGGCCGTTTCTAACAGAACGCTTTTTTTACGCGAACGACGGTCGATTTGGCGACTGCGGTCTGAAGGTGTTTCCCGCAGCCGAAATGGAGCAAAAACTCGAGTCGACTCGGAATTCAATCAAAGCCGCCCAGCAGCAAAACTAAAAGCGCCCCGCCGCATTTCTGGAGCGAGGCGCCGACTGCGGAAATCCGCTGTCCACTGTTACTATTATAGACGCAATAGAGTTGTTTCCGTAACGTTTTGTTACCAAAAGTCACTCTTTCAAGATGTGAGACGGGTCCGTGCCTTTGTGGGGGGTGAGGATCGTCTAGAGGTACAGGTGAACTCTGCGCGACGGTGGGGACACGCGATTTGGCGTGGATTCCTAGGCTTCGGTCGATTGATCGTGGCCTGGGTGCCATCGCTATTGCTCCTCGTCTTCGGAATTGCCTACTTGATGTCGTGCCTCGAAGTGCTGGCGGCTCCCGGCACGGGATTTGACTTCACCTATGGCTCCCGATCAGGCGCGATCCGGGTGACCGCGGAGAGCTACGGCGTTGACCCCATCACCCAAACAATCACTGCGATGGGCGTCTCGGTCCGCGATGCTGAGGGGGCAGAAATTGCCAGTGCGCGCAAGGCGGTTGTTCGGCTCAAAAACGGCGCGCCCCAAGTCGATTTGCGCTCGGCTGAGGCCACGTTGGTCCGGCGAAAGGATGGCGCCCTCAGTCTCTTCGATCTCCTCCCCGCCGACGACCCCAATGCCCCCCCGCCAAAGTTCGCGAGCAAGCTCGACCGAGCCCTCGTGCGGGTGGTCGACGAGACGGCAACCCCTTCCCTCACCCAAAGACTCGAACTCCGAAACTTGACTGTTGATGCCGCCGACGGGCTCATCTATGCCAAGAGCGGCGCAAGTCTGACCGATGCCGGAAGCCTCCAGCTCGCGTCTCGCATCCAGCTGGAGAACAAAAAAGAGGAGCTACCATTTGGGTATCGCCTTGACCTCACCACCAAACGCCTCAACCTGGTGCCACTCCAGCCGGTCATCCGGCGGTGGGTGCCGAAGGAGAGCCAAAGCGTGCTTTCCAACCTCTCCGCCAACGACCTGATCGTGAAGGGCAAGGCCCAGGTGATCGGAACCGACAAAACTCTGGATCGCCTGGAGGCCGATCTCGATGCCGCCGCCACAGGTCTGAGCTATCCGGACTTCCTGAGCAACGCGGCGGTGACGGCGGATATCCTGCTTCGAGGATCCCGACTGGCGGTAGTCGCCCAGGCTCGGGAACCCGGGCGCGCGGCAACCTACGATGGCGTTCTCGATTGGTCGCGGGAGTTCCGATCTGTGGGCAATGTCACGGCTCAGGTCGATTCGTCGGCCCGGCTCTGGCCATTGGCTGCGCGCGCCCTTCCCAAAGACATCCGGGCGACCGGGATGAGCACCCAGGGCAGACTCTCCACGGAAGGATCTCGGATTGAATGGAGCGGCCCGGCGAGTATCGCGAGTCTCACCGCCCAGGGTCAGAGCTTCACGGGGATTGCCCTTGACCTTGCGACTGATGGTCGGCTCCTCACCGCGAAGCTCGGCCAAGCTCGCTGGCAGGGGACGGTTCTGTCTGGCTCCGTGGGAGTGACGTTAAGCTCGGGGGCCCTCGCGGGTGCCATTGAGCTCCCGGGCGGACAACCGCTCAGGATTTCGCGCAACTTCGGCGCGAACCAACTTGACCTGGAAGTCGGGGGCCGGGCCCTTATCACAGGAACCCTGCGCAAGCCGGAAGTCGTGGTGAATGCGAAGGGCAGCGGCACTCTTCAGCGCCCCGAGGCTCCCACTCTGATCCTCGGAGATCTGGAGGCTCGTCTGCGATGGACGAACGGCATTGCAACCATCGAAAGAGGCGTGCTGATCGGCCGCAACGGGGTCATTGCTGCGGATGGCACCGTCGACACAAGTAAGCAGACTCTCAACCTTGATCTGGAGGCGGGAGGCGTCGATCTTGGTCCGTGGAACTCTGTGGTGCGTGGCGTCGGATATGCGGCCGGACGTCTCACTGGTCCGTGGGCGAATCCGGAGTTCCGAGGAACCGCAACCGCCTACAACGTCCGCAAAGATCAACTCTCCATTCCCCGCGTCCGAGCGAACATCATCGCGAATGCTGACACCGTCACCGCCAGCGAGATCGAAGGGGCTCTCGGACTGGGCACTCTCAACGGTCAAGTCACCCTGGGGCTCCGCGACCTCTCCCTGGCGGGGAATCTGACGGGGCGCGAGATCTTCCTCACCGACCTCATCCCCATCGAGGGCTTGGTCGGGCGATTTGATGTCGAAAACGCGACGGTCTCGGGGACAGCAGAGCAGCCGGTGGTCACCTTTGCCGCCACAAGCAAAGAGATGAACGTGCAGGGCGTGGATGTTGAGAACGTCCGACTGGAAGGAGGCTTCGCCGCCGGCGTTTTGAATCTGGAATCCGCCACCGCCAACCTCGGCGAGGGCACCGCGACCCTGACCGCGAAGTTCATCCCGGAGACGGGCAAAGGCGAATTCACCCTGGTCAGCTCGGAGATCCCCCTGGATCGCCTGGCCCTCAAATCCGACGATCTTGAGGTCACGGGAACCGGCGCCTTGTCCGGACAAGGCACATTCACCCTTCCCGCCGAGGGCGAAAGGATCAATGCCAAGCAGCCGTTCCTCTTTGGCTCGTTCACTCTGGGCCTGCGCGATGCCACGATCAACGAATTCAACGCGGGCGGCGGAAACTTCACGATTGTCTCGACCGAGGCAGGAGTTTCGATCAATGGCGGTGTGGCCTCCATCGGTGGTGACCTGCAGGATGTCGGCCTCCTCGAACTCGACGATCTGACGTATGCCTGGGGGAGCGAGAATCTCAGCGGGTGGGCGCTCGCCTCGAACGTGCCTCTCGACGGCGTGATGCGCGCGATCCGTAACCAGATCAAAATCGAAGATGTTCAGGTTCAAAGAATCATCCGGGGACTGAATGGCAAGGCAAGCGCGACTCTGGCCTTCGCCGGAACGCTGGACAAACCCCGACTCGATCTCGAATCGGCGCGCGTGGTGGACTTAGGATCACTAGGGCAGAACCTCGGCGAAGTCGCGTTCGGCGCCCTGGTTGAGCCAGGGAACGTCGAGCTTCGACGCTTCATGTGGCGGATGGGAGAGGGCCAAGCCATGGCGAGCGGCCGGGCGACCCTCGGCCCGAAAAACGAAATCCTCGAGGCCAACCTGTCGGGTGAGGTGGTCAAGCTGAATCCGGCCCCGCTCCTCGGCCTGCTCGAAGACGCCCCCCAAATCGAGGCCAACATCAACTCGACCTTCGTGGTGAAGCAGGATGGCGAGGCGATCTCCGGCCGTGCAAGCCTGAACGCTGACTCCTTCGCCACCCGAGGCAACGACGGCACGATCAACACGATCAATGGCTCGATCTCCAGCGATGAGATCGTTCTTGAAAACGAGGTGATCACCGCGAATGGGTTGTGGCGGTGGGAGGGCCTGCAAGGGCTGATTCAGTCGCGGATTCCCCTGAGCGCGCTCGCGAAAGCCGAGGAGGCCAAGGAGGATGCCGAGATCAACCTCTCTCTGCCTGCACGCGATGTCAGCGAGCTCCGCCGGTTCTTGGAGCCCGCGATCGACCCCACAAAGCAAACCCAAGAAAAAGGCGCGATCGACTTCAACCGCACCGCAGGAACGATCGAAGGCATGCTCACCGCTAAGGGACGAACGGGCTCGTGGCAAGCCAACGGCAAGATGACCTGGACGCCGAATGCCGACGGAGTCTCACGACTGGCCCTCAACGATGTCGAAACCGCATTGGAAAGCCTGGAAATGGTGCTCGATGTCGCGAATCTACGCAACATCTCGGGCTCCGTCAAGGGCACCAGCTCGCTGGGTGGTCGACTTCTCGGCACGGTGCGCGCCGACCTTTCCGCCCTGCTGGATGAAGGGTTCTCGCGCGAATCCCTGCTCGACTCGAAGCTCTCGGGCGATCTGACCTTGGAGAACTTTGGCGTGAAAGAACGCCTCAAGCTCGCCAAGCCTCCGACCCCTACCGGCGAGATCACCTACGCGGTCGCAAAGGATCCCACGACGGGTGAAGCCAATGGCAAGATCACCCTGGGGGGCACGTTCGAGCGGCCAGAAATCGCCGGGAGCGTTGAGGTGAACAACCTGAAGATCAATCTGCCGCCGGAGTTCCCGGAGTCCACCCCGAAAGAACTGGGCGAGATCGTGCCGATCTTCAAAGACCTCGCGGTCATCCTGAATCCGGGCACTGAGTTGAATCTTCCCGTCGGCAAGCTCAACCTGGAAGGTCGGAGTGAAATCACGGGATCGCTGGAGAGCGTTTCGATCCGTGCGCCCTTCCGGGTGGAGAGCGGGACAATCCTGCTCCCGGCGAGCCGGGTGAATTTGGAGGGGGGCACCGTGGTCATCACAGCAGGAGTCGGAGGCAATCCCCGGGTCGATGTGAACCTCGAAGGCCGCACCGTGGTCACGGTGCGCCAGACCGCCGACCGGTTCGAAAGCTACACCTTGAACCTCGAAATCCGAGGCGATCTGCTCGATCCGCAGGGGATCAACATCAGCGGCACAAGCGATCCACCAGACCTCACCACCGAGCAAATTCAGGCGATTGTCGGCCAACGCGAGTTCCTCGAATCTCTCGTGCGATCCGCGATTGGCGAGAGCAGCCGCAACGATCTACGGGACAGCCTGTTTACGCTTGCGCTTCCCAGCCTGACTCAAGGCCTGACCGCTCAGTTTGCCGAGGCATTGAGTCTCGACTACCTGCTGCTCGACTACAACCCGTTCGATGGTGCGATCATCCGAGGTGGCAAGACCCTGGGCAAGGGTCTGATCGTCGAAGCGAGTCGCCAAGTCACCCGGATCGACAACCGCGAGCTTCGCTACGATGTCCGGCTGAGCTATCGCCCTCCCACGCGCGACCGATTCCTCAGCCGCGTGCGGTTCACGTTCGGATTCGATGAGAAAGTGCCCTGGCGCGCTGGGCTCAGTTGGTCAACGAAGTTCTAAGATTTGAACCAAAAGGTTCGGCTATCCACCAAGTTTTCCCCCAAGGCCTACCCGAAAGATAACGGGGGGAAGGCTCATCCGTCTAAACTGCTGATCTAGGTAGATCGGAGCGGGTTTTGGTACGAAAAGCAAGTTTAGTTGGACTCCTCGTGGTGCTGGCCGCAACCGCGATGGCTCAGAGCGCACGCACCGTGCGCAATGTGGTGGTGCAAGGCAACAGCCTCATCAACACAGCGGCAATCACAACTCCGATGCGGCTTCAGCCAGGTCGCCTCGCCGCTCCGACGGACATCGAGCGTGACCAGAACGAGATTTTCAGCCTCGGCTTCTTCAAGAAGGTTGAGATCATCCCGAGCAACGTCGGCGAAAGCGAAGTCGATCTGCTCGTGAGCGTCGCAGAATACAGCTTGGTCAAGGAGATCCGGATTGAGGGCAATTCGGTTTTCCCGGATGAAGTTCTGACCAAGATCGTCGCCGATGCGCAGGAGATGAACCAGATTTGGAACAACCGCCGCGCTCAGCCGATTTCGACGGCGATCCGAAAGCTCTACTCTGACGCCGGATACTTTGTTGACTTCGAGCAGATCGGCCCCCTTGATGAATCCGAGAACACTCTGAACATCAAGATTTTGGAAACACGCATTGGCAACATCGAGCTTCGTGGACTCAGCCGAACGAAGGAGCAAACGATCCGCCGGATCATGAAGTCTCGCCCCGGCGATGCGCTCAATATCGAGAAGCTGCAGCGCGATTTTGAAGAGCTTTACTACACCTACTGGTTTGAAGACCTGAAGCCGAGCCGGGAGATCGGCGACGCGGCCAACGTGGTCAACGTCATCATCGACTTCAAGGAAGCCCGCACCGCCCAAATCAACGCCGGTGTCGCTCTTGACCCGCAAAGCCGATTGGTTGGCACCCTCAGCTACGGAGACTCGAACTTCCGAGGACTCGGCCGAACCGTGGGTGTCCAGCTCGAACAAGCCACCGTCGGCGGCGGTCCGAGCGCGACTCTGGCCTACGGCGACCGGTTCTACGACAGCAAAGACACCTCGCTCAACGTTCGCTTGTTTAGCCGCGTTGTGTACAACTTTACCGGCAACGGGTTTATCGGAGGCGACGGCACGGAGGATCGATTCGACGAGCGTCGCACCGGTTTCAACGTCTCACTCGCCCGACCGTACGGCACCAAATACCGCACCTCTATTGGTCTCTCCGCGCAGAACATCAAGACGGTAAACCTGACGACCTCCACCACGGAGAACTATGTTCAGCAGGATGGCAACCTCATCAGTCTCCAGCTGACGGGCGAAATTGACACCACTGCTCCGAGCGTTGAGCCGGTGCAAGGAAGCTCGCTCCGACTCACCGTCGAGCCAGGATACAGCGAAATCACCAAGATCGGCGGCAACGTCGCTCAGTTCCAAGACCTGCTCGGTTCGTCGATGTTTGTGAGGAATTCCTTGCAATATCGGCAGTACTGGAGCAAAGCGCCGAAGCGCAAAGAAGGCGATACGGACATCTCGTTCAGCGATCCTCGCCCGGTGATTGCCTTCAAGGCCGAGTATGGATACGTCGCGGGCACGGTGCCGTTCTTCGAGCAGCTCTTCGTGGGCGGCGTGAACTCACTGCGGGGCTATCCCAACCAGCGATTCTGGGGCAAGAACTCGTTCCTTGCGACCCTGGAGTACCGCTACCCTCTGCAACGGAGCTTCAACGTGGTGGGCTTTGCCGACTACGGCGGAGCCTGGGGCGGCTACGGCGAATTCACTGACTTTGAGCAATCTCAGTCAGCCAAACTTCGACTCGGCTATGGGATCGGTGTGGCCTTCCGCACTCCGATCGGACCAATTCGTATCGACTTTGCGTTCAATGAAGAAGGCGGTTCTCGAACCCACTTCGTCTTTGGAGCCAGCTTCTGAGGCGCACTTTTGAGAGAAGGAAACAACACTGAACCTATGAAACAGACCTCATCCCCGCGATTTGCCATGGCCGGTTGGCTGGTGGCTGGTGCCCTCGTGCTCGGCATGGCCGTCAGCGGTTTCCAACCCGCTCAGGCGAAGTTCGGCACCGTGGACATGCAAAAGATCCTCGCTGATTCCGCCACCGGCAAGAAGATCCGCGACGACATGCAAACCGAGTTCAACCTCCGCCAAGGCCTGCTGGAATTCGTGGACACCCACAAGGTGCTGAGCATGGATCAAGCGGGCAAGTTGCGCGATCTGACGCTGAAGGCTAACCCGACGGACGCCGAAAAGTCGGAGCTTCAGAAGGTGAAGGACGCGATCATCGCAGACGGGAAGCAATACAACGCTCTGATGGTGAAGCAGAACATCACGGAAGCTGAGCGCACGCAGCTGAGCGAGTTCAACAATCGCCGGAACAACATTCAGCAGCTCTTGCAGCAGTGGAATCAAGAGTTTTCGCAGGAGCTGAGCGAGCTTCAAGATCAGAAGATTGATGAGGTGCTCCGCAAAGCTCGCGATCAGGTGCAAGCCATTGGTAAGAAAGATGGCTACTCGGTCGTCTTCCCCTCGAATGTCGCGGTTTATGGCGCAAACGACCTTACGGAAGCCGCAACCAAAGCGGTTGACGCAGCTCGCTAAGAGTCTGCGAGAAATCGGCGCACGCCGAGGCATGGGAATTCTCTGCCTCGGCGTTTTGCTCGGTGCAATCGGCGGATGCACTGCCCCCACCCGGGTGTGGATCGACACCGCTGACGTGACGTCGGGCGTCTCCGACGTGGAGGCGATTCAGACGCCTCGCTCTCGCCCATCAGTAAGTTCTGGTGCTAAAAGCTATACACTTCCGGGGTCGAAACCAGAATTCATCCGCGAGTCTCGTGCAGAATCGCTCGCGCGGGATGCCCGGGAGCGTCTGCGTCAGAATCGCGCGACCGCACTGGCTCGGTTGCGTGATGATCTGTTGCGGGTGGCTCGGGCTCAGGCCAATCGAGAGGCTCGCGCGTTGCGCGAAGCCGCTGAGGAAAAGTGGATCGTCGAACGCGAGGCCGCGATTTCCGATGTGATGAAGCTCTTTGAGAGCTACGCCGAGCGTCGGGGAAACCTTCTCATTGACCTCTCGGGGCGAGTTGGATTCCCTGATTCTGGTCGTCCCCCGCGCACCAGGGGAATGCTTGAAGAGCAGATCCCGATCGAAGAGGGACGAGTCGCGAGGCTGCGGAAGGAGCTTGCCGAGATGGATGCAGACTTTGAGGCTCGGAGCCAGGGCGCGCTGGAGGCGTTGGCCAGGCAACACGCAGCCGCGAGCGATACCCTGGATGCGGAAGCCAAACAAGCCCTCGCGCGCGCCGAAGCTCAGGCGGAATCTGATGCACGAGCGGCGGTGAATGATGCTCTTGGAAACCTCGATGATGGCATCAGCAGCGTCATCCGAGATCTGCCCGGGTTGCCGGAGCTCAGCGCATCGCACGGCGCGCCGCGTGCGCCGGGGCAGACGTTGGATTCACCTGGAGGGACACGCGCGACGTGGTCACGCGAGGAGATCCAGCGATCAGCCAAACTGTTCGCAGAATCGCGCGGATGGGTGCTCAGCGACTCTCCCCGGGGTGCCCAAAACAAGACAAAGGAATTCATTGCATGGATCAAGCAGTACGAAGTTGGCAATTAGGGGCCCTGGCGGAAATGATCAAAGGGACACTCGATGGCCCGGCTGATCGGGAGATCCATCGTCCCGTTCCAGCCGGAATGAGCGACCCGCACGGCATCACCTTCGCTGGCGATACGAGTTACCTGAGTAAAGCTTTGGAGGCAGAAGTTGGCGCAATCATCGTGCCGATGGAAACCTCAACCCTGAACTGCCCGGTAATCCGCCACCCCAATCCCCGGCAGGCATTCGGCATGGTGCTCGGTATCATGGATCGTCCGCTCCCCTTGGCCGGGGGAATTCACCCGACCGCGGTTATTTCCCCATCCGCCGTGGTTGATCCGACCGCCCGGATTGGCGCTTATGTCGTCATCGAAGAGGGTTCGGTTGTTGGGCCCGGAGCGGTGATTCACCCTCACTGCTATGTGGGCGATCAGTGTAAGATTGGGTCGCAGACCATTCTTTATCCCCACGTCACGCTTGTGCAGGATGTTGTCATGGGGGATCGCTGTATTCTCCACGCCGGCTGTGTGCTCGGTGCGGATGGCTTCGGCTTCGCGTGGACGGGGACGCATCGAGCCAAAATTCCCCAAGTCGGCCAGGTGATTTTGGAAGATGATGTAGAGATCGGTGCAAATACTTGCATTGATCGCGCGACATGCGGGGCAACGCTGATTCGTAAGGGCACCAAGCTCGATAATCTTGTACAAATTGGACATAACATCACCATCGGCGAGCATACGGTGATGGCCGCGCAGGTAGGAGTCAGCGGAAGTTGCGAGATCGGATCTCGGGTGGTGATGGGAGGCCAGGCGGCACTCAGCGATCATGTCAAGGTCGGAGACGATGTTGTCCTGGGGGGCCGCACGGGCGTCGTGAGCGATGTCACGGAGCCCGGGCAGTACGCCGGTCTGCCTGCGATGCCGATTGCCCACGCGATGCGCTCGATGGCCCTCCAGGCGCGATTGCCTGAGATGTATCAAAGACTCCGCGCTTTGGAGCGCGAGCTTGCCGGCCTGAAGGCCACCCAATCGGAGTCCGAATGACGAAGAGCTATCCCCGGTTCACCCTTGCTGATTCGATCAAGATTGAGGGGCCAGGGTTGCACTCTGGCGAACCCGTTGCCGTGACCTTGCATCCCGGTGAGAGTGGCTTCGCCTTCCGTTTGGGCGGCCAGCGGATCGAGGCCCATCCGAGCGAAGTGACGGACACAAGGCGCTGCACCCAACTCGGCCCCGTTGCGACGGTGGAGCATGTTCTCTCCGCACTTGCCGGGATGGGAGTGACGGACGCCGAGATCGAGGTGGACGGCGGAGAACTCCCGGCCTGCGATGGTTGTTCCTTGCCCTATGTCAATGCGATTCAGTCAGCTGGCCTGGCTTCTTGCGGTTCCGTGGAGGTGGAAGGCCCGTTCGCGCGGGTGTTCCTCCAGGATCTGCCCATCAAGATCGCGATTGGCCGTGGTGAAGGGTGGTGGCGCTGCATTTTTGAGCTCGATGGCTATGCGCATGGTCGTCAAGAGGTCGAGCTCGCTTGGAGCCCCGAGGCGTATGCCCGCGAAATCGCTCCCGCTCGAACCGTGGTGCTGGAGGAGGAGCTGCCCATGATCAAGGCTGCCGGGCTCGGCAAGGGGTTGAGCGAGGAGTCGTGTCTTGCGATTGGCCGCGGCGGCTTTTTGAACGAGCCTCGTTTTGCGGATGAGCCGACTCGCCATAAGCTGCTCGATCTGATCGGAGATTTGGCCCTGAGCGGGGTGCCGATTGCTCACCTGGATGTGGTCGGCGAGCGGTGCGGTCACGCAAGCAATGTCAGGGCGGCTCAGAAGTTGGTTGAGTCGGTTGCGGTTACTCGTCGCGGGTGAGCTTCGGCCAACTTGCGCGAGAGTGAGTGGTAGTCCGGCCCCTCTCGGCCTTTGGCCACCCTCCCCGAGGCAAGCTCGGAGAGGGCGAGTCCAAGAATCCGTTCCGGAAGCGACTCAGAGATCGGGGACGTCGCCGAGATCGGTGCCGGCGGCGGCTTGGTTTTCGTCACGGATTTGGACGAAGATCTCTTGACGGTGCACGGCGACGTCCTTCGGGGCCTTGATGCCAATCCGAACTTGTTCGCCACGCACCTCCAGGACAACGACTTCGATATCGTTGCCGATGATGATGCTTTGGTTGACTTTACGTGTCAGAACCAGCATGATTGTTGCCTTCCTTGGCTAGCTGGCAGGTTAGCACGAAGACCGTGCTAAGCTGCCTCGTCGCCTGACGCCCCCGATTGGAACACGCTGAATCGAATCGGGAAGCGGTCATCTTCCAGGACGATCTGCGCGGCGCGTTGTGTCGCGAGATTGATCACAATAGGCCCGGCCAGGTTCAAAGTCATCTCTTCTGGCCGTCCCCGAGGAATCGTCACGATAGTATAGACGAGTCGCGGGGTGTCTTCTTGCATTTGAAGAGAATCCGCGAAACTTCGGGGCATATCGGGAGCATATTCGCTCACATACACGGCGGGATCCACGACCAAAAAGGCGAGATCGCCGAGGTCGAGAGACTGGAGCCAACGATAAGGACTTCCTTCCTTATGCTGGATCAGGACGAAACGCTTGACATCCGGAAAGCCCACCAATCCATCGGAGAATTCCACCACGTCCTCAGTGGTGAACTCCAGGGCTCCGAACCGCGTTGTCTCGATCATGTGCGTTGCTGTCATCGCATAAAGTCCATAAGGCTTAACTGCATTCCGCGAGAAGCCATCTGCAGGGCCGCGCTGTAGGCGGTTTCTGCTTGCTGATACCGAGTGAAGGCATCCGCGAGATCAACTTCTTCGTGGTCGGAAATCTCTTTCGTCAGATCATCGGTGCGGCGGGTGTTTTCGCTGCTCAGGGCTTCGATGGTCTGGAGTTTGTTGCCAAGCTCGGCGCGCACACCGCTCACTTGGTCGTGGAGGCCTTGAATCTCTTCCAGGCTGACTCCGGAGATATTGATGGTGTCCCCGGCTTGAACGCGGGTTTTCAGATCCTCAAGCGCGGTGTAGATGTCGGCCACCAAGGTGTCTGCGCCCTGCAGATTGATCTGCATCTGCTCACCGGCACGAACCTCGGCACGAATGACGTTGGTGTCGCCATTGAACGTCAGAGCCCCCGCGGCGACGGTGAACGGCTTGGTGTCGGTTTTGTGACCGGAGAAGATGTATTGTCCACCCGCGCCCTGGGCGTTGGCGTGACGCACGAGCGTCTCTTGCAAGCTCGTGATCTGAGTCGCCAGGCTCTGGAGGGAGTTGGAATCGAGGCTGGAGCTTGAAGCCTGAATCGCGAGGACGTTGGCTTGCTTGAGCACCGTGGCGATCTCGCCCATTGACTGCTCCCCGCGCTGCGTGTAGTCCTTCGCGCCGCGTAGATTCTTGTCGTACTGCTCGAATCGGCCTTTGAGGCTCCGCGCGCTCATGCTGAGGCTGGCGGAGAGGGGATCCTCGCTGGAGTACTGAAACTTCTTGCCGGTCGTGACCTGTTGCTGCACGCGGAAGTACTCGGCTTGAGACTTCCGGATCGCGCTGCTGTAGCTCTCGAACTGGTAAGGAGTGCTGACTCTCATGGCGGGTTCACTTAGGTCGGATTCACTGGGGACAGGTCATTCAAAAACGGTGATTCAGGGCATTACCTTCGGAGCATGCCAATCAAATCTTCGGTTACTTGGTCAAAAACCGTGAGGGCTCGGGCGGCAGCTTGGTACGACCGCTGGAGTTTCATCAGGTTGGCCATCTCGTCATCAATGCTCACGCCGCTCACGGCCTGCTGCTGCTGACTGATCTGAGCCATGATCGACTCCTCGGTTTCGAGGGCGGAATCGGCGTATCCTGCGTCGTTGGCAACCTTGGTCACGGCATCCTGGAAGAACTTGCCGAAGCTGACATTGCCCAGAGCGGCTTGGCTGGAATCGCGCATCCCGGCGAACATGGCCGCAAGGCTTCCGTCGCCTGGTTCTCCGGTGAGACCGGCGGCAATCGCGTTGGGAGATGCTTGGATATCCGCGCTGAGGTTGAAGTCAATCGCTCCGTTCTGCGGTCCCGCGATGACATCGTTGAAAAACTGGATTCCCGTGTTGCCCTGGGCGTTGATCCCGGTCATGTGGGGGGTGTTGATCTGGGTGCGCAGGGTGTTCGCGAGGGTGTCGAGATTGCCCTTTTGCGTCTCGACTTCCTTGAGCGAGGCGAGCTGTCCGGCAAGGGCTCCACCCTTGAGGGTGTAGGTGAGCGCGCCATCGGTGACGGTTCCGTTGGTCGCGTTGTAGCTGTTCGGGAACTCGCGGGCTTGGCTTCCCTGCACCAGGGTGAACCCCGAAGCATAAACGGCGTAGGAGCCGTCGGGGAAATTCTCTTTGGTGACGTTGACGAGCTTGCTGAGATCGCTCAGAGCCAGATCGCGCTGATCCATCAGATCGTTGGGGGAGCCCCCGCTCGCAGCGGCGGTCGTGATCTGAGTGTTCAACGCGGCGATTTGCTGGGCCAGACCGTTGATCTGATCCATCGTGCCCTGGATTTCGCTCTGAGTGCGAGTTTCCAAGACCGAGAGATCTTGAAATCGGTTGCGAACGCGATCCGTGAGCACCTGGCCCGACATTCTCACCTGTGCGCGTGCGGCAGCGTCGCTCGGGTTGGAGCCGAGGCCACTCCAGGCGTTGAAGAATTTATCAAGGGCGGCGGAGACTCCGCTGTCGCTGGGTTCGCCGTAGATGGCATCGATTCGCTTGAGACCCGTCGCGAGAGACGAGTATTTGCCGTGTTGGCTTTGCGAATTATTGAGGCTGAGATCGAGATATTGATCGCGGATGCGATTGACCGAGGTGATCACCGAGCCTTGACCGACCGACTTCCAACCTCGGTTGAAGAAGTTCAGGGGGGGCAGGGTTCCGTACTCCACGGTTTGGCGCGAATAACCACGGGTGTTCACATTGGCGATGTTGTGACCCGCCGTGTCGATGGCTCTCTGGAAATTCCGGAGAGCCCCCGACGCCATATTGATCCCGAGAAACGGACCGCTCATATCTTTTGCCTCAGTTCTTCATTGTCGGCATTACGCGGCTTGGTTCATCAGAACATTTGCCTGAGTCCTTTTTCCGGCGTAGGGCCCCTCGGCCTTGGTGACCTCGTTGGCGATCACTGTCATCGTGCCGTTCACGTAGGCCAGCTCGTTCTCGATGAGGGCCTTGTTCTTGTCGATGACGCGCTGGACGTTGCGTCCCGCGACGATCACCCGGTTGGCAATCGACTGCAGCTGCATGCCATCGGCCTTTTCCAGCGCCGTCACCAGACCCTTCAGAGACGGCTCACATTCCAGTTCGCTCGCCAGAGTTCGGGCGGCGGTGGCCGCTTGTTCATCAATGGTTTGCATGAGGTCCATAAGGCCATCGAGTTCCGGCTGGAGCCGCTCGAGCCGCTCAACTTGCCGCATCGTCAAAGCCGCCGTTTGCTCGTGGAGGGTGCTGAGGAGGCGTTCGGCGGTACCAAGCCAGTCCCACCAAAGTCGTTCCAGTTCTTTTGTCTTTTTCGCCATAGGTCGTTTCTCGTTGTGTTCCGTCAGATGTAAATCGTTGAGTCGTTAGCGCGAGGGTTCCCCGGTCGTCACGCTGGGTTGTCCGGCAGGTGCGCCGGGTTGAGGTTGCCGGGCCATGTCTCCGATGGCTTGCTTCACGATGGTCTCGCCCATGCTGAGGAAGACCGTTTTGCCGATGCCGATGCTGCTGGAGCCGCGCGCGGTTTGGCTCGCCATCGCGTCGTCCATGATGTCCTTGGCGAACTGAGTGACTTGGGAGTCTTGTTCGCCGAACTTCACGCGTCGCATCTGGCTCATCAGGCCCTTCACGAAGAAGGCTTCGAAATCTTCGCTCGCCTTTTGGAGCTTGCGAAGTTCTCGCTGAGCCGGTTCCGGCAGCTTCTCGAGGTCGATCTTGCCGTCGCTCATGAGAGGTTGGTAGATCGCTTCAAGCCGGGTGTGCTGCTCCGATCCCGGCTTGCCCATGCTTCCCTGCACCTTGTCGGAGAGGGTTCGGGCGAAGTCGGCGCGGAGCTTCGGATTGCTCGTCGCGGGATTCAGGCTCAGCTGGCTCATTGGATGCGAATCCTTGCCTTGAGGGCGCCTTGGTCGGCGAGAGCCTGCAGAATCGCGATGATGTCGCGGGCCGAGACATCCATCGCTTGGAAGATCTTGGCGAGGTCGTCAAGGGTCGCGTTGGGGGCGACGACCACGACTTCGGGCGAGTCTTCGCTGGCTCCGGTGCGGGTGCTCGGAACGATGGTGGTTTCGCCATTGCTGAAAGGCGCAGGCTGGCTCGTGATGAATTCGGTCTCGATCTGCACCCGGAGCGATCCGTGGGCGATGAGAGCGGGGCCGAGTCGGACATTGCCACCGATGACAATCGTGCCCGTGCGTTCGTTGATGACCACGGTCGGTTCGCTGTTCGCCATCACTTCCATCTTCTGGATCTGGCTAATGACCGAGACGGCGTCGTCGGCGCTCGGGATGGTGATCGCGATCGTGACCGCGTCGATGGCCTGCACGCCAAGTCCGGGGAAGGTTTCCTGGATCTTGTCGGCGGTGCGCTTGACCGTCGTGAAATCGGGGTTGTCGAGATCGTAGTAGAGCGTGTTGCCGTTGAAAACAAACTGGGTTGGCACCGACTTCTGGACATCCGCGCCTTCAGGGACGCGACCAACGGTCGGGTGGTTTTTGCGGACGCTGTTTCCTCCACCACCTGCGTTGAATCCACCGATACTGACCGCTCCGGCCGCCATCGCGTAGATGTTCGAGTAGTCCGTCATCGTGGCGAGGGGAGTCGGGAGCAGGACACCGCCTTCCAGGCTCTTGCAGTCGCCGAGGCTCTGCACGGTGATGTCGATCTTTCGACCTGGCGCAGCGAACGGCGGAAGCTCGGCGGTGACGCTGACAATGGCGATGTTTTTGCTTCGGAAGTTCTTCGGATCGACCACGGTGCCCCAGCGTGAGATCGCGTTGGACATCGCAATCGACGTGACTTCAACCTGCTTGCTGTCGCCTGTTCCATTCAGGCCGACGACGATGCCGTAGCCCATGATGACGTTGGATCGGGCACCTCGGAAGCCGCCGATCGCGCCCGCTTCGACCGAGATTCCATTGGCCTCGGCGGCGCGGATCGATTCCTGTCGCTTGCGCGCTTGCTCGTCCGCACGGCGGATCTGTTCCTGTCGCTCTTTCTCGGAGAGCGGCTGCACCGCTGGGCCGGGATCGGTGGCCTGCGCGGTGGCGATCACCGCGAGAACCGCGAGGCTCACCACGAGCATCGCCTTGAGATCAGACCACGTGAGATTCAAAAACTTCATCAGAACAACCAGTCCAGCACTTGAGTCAGGATTCCTTTGCGCTGACGATCGCTCACCAGGCCCTTGCCTTCCATGCGGATTTCCGCTTCGGCGATCTTGGAGGAATCGATGGTGTTTTCGGGGGTGATGTCGGCGGTTCGGATGATGCCGCTGAGCACGAAGGTTTGGGTTTCCTTGTTCGTCACCAGGGTCCGGGTGCCTTCGATGATCATCGTGCCGTTCGGGAGAACCTCCTTCACGACCACCGACATTTGGGTGGCCATGCGGCTGGATTGAGTGGTGGAACCATCGCCGGCCGTTGTGCTGCTTCCCGCACTCGCTAGCGGCCCGAGCAGTCGGGCGAGGAAGCCTTTGACGAGATCTAAACTGACCTGGCTGGAATCGTCCTTGGTTGCTTCGGTGGACGCAGTGAAGTTCGAGGTGGAGCGCTCGTTGATGACGATCAGCAAGATGTCGCCCTTGACGCGGGCCACTCGGTCGATGTAGGGGTTCGCCGACGTGGTGTAGATTGAACCTGCGTTCTCCTTGCCCCCATCGGCGGTCTTTCCGCTGGGGTCTTGAGCTTCGGCGACTCCGCTGGTCGCGAGGATGGCGGCGACCGCCATTCCCATGAAAATGTTGGATCTGGTCATAGTTTCACCTCAATCTTTTGATCTTTCGTCATGCGTCCCACGAGTTCCTTGCCGGTGGGGAGAGTCACCGTGATTTGGCCGGTCAGTCGGTCGATTTTCTTGACCTTGCCGGTGGATTCCACGCGCACATCGCCGCTGCGGACGATGATGCTCACCGCGCTGCCCACCTCGATGTTGAGGGGGATCGCGCGGTTTTCCAGCGAGATCGTGCGGCTATTGATGCGCTTGCCGTTCACGTGAACCGCAATGGTCACGCTGAGAGTCGCGCCGCTGGGGCGGATCTTCTCGGTGATGAGTTCGAGGGTGCCTTTGGGCACAGCCATCGGGGAGATCGGACGTTGGGGTTCGGCAACGAAATCGCCGTATTCTTTCTGCGCCGCGACCTCGGCAGCTTGGATGAATTGATCGTGGGTCACGGTTTGCGAGGCCTGTACAACCCTGGTTTGAATCGGGCCGACGATCCGAACCTTTTGGGGATCCAGGCCAATTTGTCGGAGCCGCGCCATGATGGCGGTGCGATCGAAAATCCGGGCCGCGCCGAGAGCAGGGACATTGCCCATTGTCAGGCTTTGAAGCAGAGCGACTTGGGTGGCTTCGCCATGAATCTGCGCGATGCTCTCAAGGCGGATCATCGACCCTTCGACCTCGGCATCGGTGCCAATCACGATCTCGATGCCTCCATTGCGATGAAACGCACGGTCAGGAGTGAAGGCAGGAAGCCCATTGATCACCGGCCCAGAAGCGCGGTTCAATGCGTTCTCAATTTGAATGACCTCCGTCGAATCAGGATCGGCCGGGATCGGACTCGGTTGATGCACCACGATCGCGTTGGTAGAGCCGGTGCGGATGACGCCAAAGAGCCCCTCACCCGGCTCGCCCAGCTTCACCGGGGCGAACATTTTGTAGAAGCCTTCGCTCTCCACTGGGCGGGTTTCGTCATCAAAACTGGCGAGGACGAGGCGACCAAGTTCGCGCGTTTCGGAGCCGAATGTGCCCAGGATTCTGCCCTGCAGATCGACACTCAACTTGCCGGGCACGCCTTCGACAGGAACCGCCGGGAGCACCCACGGGCCGTTGGTCGAGGCGATCCGTCCGTTCTTCACCGTGAGTTCGGCGGATCGAGCGTAGACCACTTCCCCGTTGCGAGCAAAACGGAGATAGCCTTCGCCATCGATACGCACGGTAACAGTCGGTGGAGCTTCGGCACAAGCCGCTCCGGCGAGAAGGATCAAGCCGGCGAAGAGGAGGGAGCGATGCAGGGAAAGAGTCATGATTAGCGCTTCAGGTTGTTGAGAATCGAGAGCATGTCGTCGGAGGTTTGGATCGCCTTCGAGTTGATTTCGTAGGCGCGTTGGGCGGTGATCATCTTCACCATCTCCTCGACCACCTGCACGTTGGAGCCTTCCAGGAAGTTCTGCTGGAGGGTGCCGGAGCCTTCGAGCCCAGGGGTGACTTCTTGAGGTTCGCCGCTCGAGCCTCCCGCGAGGTAGAGGTTCTGCCCCGCTCGGGTGAGACCAGCCGGGTTCGAGAACATCACAATCGAGATGTTGCCAAGATCCGTCGGCTCATTGTTTCCGGGCGTAATGGCACTTACCGCGCCTTCCGGCGAAATTGAGAGGGCTCGGGATCCCGGGGGAATCGTGATGTTGGGCACCAGGGCGTAGCCGTCGCTGCTCACCAGGAGTCCGTTCGCATCCGGCTTGAACGAGCCGTCTCGGGTGTAGGCGGTTTCGCCGCTTGGCATCTGGACTTGGAAGAACCCCGCGCCATTGATCGCGACATCCGAGGCGTTACCGGTGGTGAGCAGACTGCCAGGAGTGAAGGTTGTGGCCGATGCGGAGAATCGCGAACCAAGACCGATTTGGACGGACTGAGGCACCCGGTTTTCGCCGCCCGTTGCCGCGCCAGAGGCCCGGAAGGTTTGGTACATCAGGTCTTGAAACTCGGCACGTTGGCTTTTGAAAGCCGTCGTGTTGACGTTCGCCAAGTTGTTGGCGATGATGTCCAAGTTCATCTGTTGGGAGACCATTCCGGTTCCCGCGGTATTCAATGCTCGCATCATAAGGGCGGTTCGTTTCCTTTTTTCGCTTGTCAGCGATCCGCGCCCTTCCGTAGACATGCTTGCTTGAGATCACTGCTTCTGAGTGGTCTCGCGCTCCCGACTTCTTATCCATGAAGTCGGTCCAGCGTGCGTTTAGCGTCCTTGGAGGATCTGGATCAGTCGTCCGGTGGATTCGTCTTGGCTTTGCGCGCTGCGCTGGGCCATTTCGAAGGCTCGGTTCAGCTTGATCATCGAGATCATTTCCTCGATCGCATTCACGTTCGAGCTCTCGATGAAGCGTTGCTGAATCTGCACCGTATCAGGGGTCATGGCAACGGCGTTGTTGCTAGCGTATTCGTCGTTTCCGATCTTGGAAAAGGCGCCGGTGAAGACCGCGATCTGGGCGATTCGTTGTCCGTTGACATCCACGACGCCGTCCTTGCCGATGGTCATTTGACCGGGCGGGATCGTGATCGGTTGGCCTTCGGTGTCAAGGATTTCGGCTCCGTTCTTGGAGACGAGGGTGCGTTCGGTGCTGAGTGCCCAGGCTCCGTCACGGGTGTAGGTGGTGCTTCCGTTCGCAGATCGCACTTGGAACATGCCTGTTTCGGTGGCAAGAGCCACATCGAAATCGTTTCCTGTGGGGGCGATGCCTCCCATCTCCCAAACCGTGAAGACACCTTTGACTTCCGGTCCTGCGCCGAGTCGTCCGATCGATTCTCCCTCTCCGCCGGAGTTTGCCAGGAGGCGCTCGAATCCCTCGTTGAACACCATCACATCGCGCTTGAAGGCGGTGGTGGAGGCGTTCGCGAGGTTGTGGCTAATGACATCCATCCATCGCTCAGCGACGGACATGCCGGTCGCCGCAGAATAAAGACCTCTTTGCATCCTGCTCTGGGTATCGGCAGAAATACCAGGAGCACAAGGGGCAAAACCTCACAATTCACTTGAGGTTTTGGGGAGGGCGTCGATTGGGAGTCAGTGGTATCCCGACCCTGAAGGGATCGGGGCACCCAATATGGGGCGATTTATGGGTCACTAACTTTGGAACCGGAGGACGACTCTTGGACTCGCCCGCCACCGACTCCCGTCGGGGGAGGATGGCCAAAGGCCGGGAGGGGGAAATCCGAATCCTCGAAGAGGATTCGGCGGGCCGCAGGCCCAACTCAAAACAAGCAGAAAGCGGGCTCAATTGGGCTCACGCCCAACCGAGTACGGAACCCCCACCTGCCCGATGGGCACCCTCCCCCAAATCGGCAGACTTGGGGGAGGACGTCGATTGATAGTTGGTGGTTCCCCGACCCTGAAGGGTCGGGGAACCGAGGATCCCGCATGATGGGCGACTAGCCCTCAGATTCGGAGTCGTCTGCGGGTTTGCGTCGGGGGCGGGCCTTGACGGTTTTGGCGGTGGACTTCTTGGCGGTTACGCCGGTCTTTGCGGCGCGGGGCTTGGTTTGGCGGGCTTTGGGAGCCGCTTTCGGTTGAGGTTCCGCGGCGGCGGGCTCAGAATCGGTGGTTGCCGCCTTCGGCTCCGATTTCGACTCGGCATCGGCCTTGTCGGCGAGTTTTTCCGCGACCGCATCGGCCTTCTCTTGAGCCGTCTCGACGAGATCGTCCAGCTTTTCTTCGACCTTCTCCACGGTTTCGGAGATCTTCTCTTCCATCTCTTCCGCCGATTCCGCGAGCTTCTTGCCCAGCTTCTCCAGACCTCGACCGATCTTCTTGGCCAGAGGCTTGGAGGAGGCGATCACGATCGGCACCGCAGCGGCGGCCAGCACGATCCAACCCGAACCAGATACAGGAATGCGTCTCATTTCTTGTTCTGATCGGGGTTACTCAGCGGAAGGCTTGGGGGTTTCAGACTCTTCGGGACTCATGGCGGGCTCGGTGACCGCCGCTCTCGGTTTGAAGGCATCTTGCAGGGCAAGCCAGAGGATAAGAATCGCCGCGAAAGTGATGCAGACATCCGCAATGTTGAAGACATGGAAGTTGATGAGCCGGAACCAGAACATGTCTGTGACCTTGCCCATCCAGAGTCGGTCGATGAGGTTGCCCAGCGCCCCGGCGCACAGGAGCGCAAGGAGCACGCGGATCAGCTTCGTCTCCTCCGGCTTCTTCCACGAATGCCAAGCGGTGTAGCCGATCATGCCGAACGCGATCGGGGTCAGGAAGATCCCCGCGCCCTGGGCAAGGCCAAAAGCGACGCCTTCGTTGTAGACCAGTTTGAGCTCAAAAACTCCAGGCCAGAGGGGCATGAAAACACGCCCCTCTGTCCACTCGGCCGCATTCCGGCTGAACGCTTTGAGCCACTGATCCGCCCCCACCAGGAGGAAGACCGTGAACAGGAACACCCGGAACGACCGATGCATCAGACGCCGAGAACCTCGCGGTCGCGCTTGCTGAGCGGGATTTGTTCGCCGTCGATCTCCACGATTTCGACATCCGCGCGGCGGAGTCGGCTACGCGAACATTCGAGGTAGCTGCTCGCCTTGAATCCGACGGAGAAACCATCGCCACTCTTCACCCGGACATCCGCCATCTTGAAGAGATTCGCGAGATCATCGCCGAAGCCTTGAAGCACCTTGGCTTCATGCGCCAGAAGCACGAGATCCGCCTCAATTTCCTGCGTATTCTTGACGCCAAGATTCGCCTTTTGGAGCTCGAACTCCGCGAAGACCTTGGTGCGGATCGCCAGGAGTTCGGTGATCTCTTGGTTCAGCGCGGCATCGTACGTCGAAATGGGAGCCCGGAAGGTCTCCATGTGGACGCTCGGCAGAGTGTGGATGTGGGGGATACGCTGATACGTTTCTTCGGCGGTGTGGACGAGGATCGGCGCGCAGAGGCCGACGAGTCGATCGAGCACAACGTGGCAGGCATGTTGCGCGGCGCGTCGGCGCGGCGAGGCCTTGGCATCGGCGTACATCACGTCCTTGATCGCATCTAGATAGAACCGGCTGAGTTCGTTGACGCAGAAGTTGTGCGTCAGGCTCATCGCTTCCTTGAAGTCGAACTCCTCGTAAGCTTTGCGCACCTTTTCGACCAACTGATCGGCGGCTTGCACGATCCAGCGGTCGATTTTGCTCGGCGAGCCCTGATCCGCAGGATCGTAGTCGCTGAGATTGCTCAGGAGGAATCGGAGCGTGTTGCGCACGGTCCGGTAGCTCTCGCCGGCAGCCTGGAAGAGGTCTTCCCCGACCGGGGCATCGTGAACGTAGTTCACGCTCGCCGCCCAGTAGCGGATGATCTCCGCGCCGATACGGTCGCTGGCTTCCACCGGGTCAATGGTGTTGCCCTTGCGCTTGGACATCTTTTCGCCGCTGCTGAGAACGAGGAATCCGTGGGTGAGGACGCTCTTGTAGGGAGCGTGCCCTCGGCAAGCTGTCCCGAGAATCAGGGATACATTGAACCATCCCCGGTGCTGATCGCTGCCTTCCAGATAGAGATCAGCGGGAAGATCTTCCTTCCAACTTGGCTCCACATTGCCTTCCAGCACGGCGAGGTGAGTCGAGCCACTGTCGAACCAGACATCGAAGACATCGACCTCCTTGCGGAAGCTCGTTTCGCCCGTGGTTGGATGCGCATAGCCTGCGGGGAGCATGGTGGTTGCATCGGCGTCATACCATGCGTCCGAGCCATGCTCGGAAACATAGTTCGCAATCGATTCGATCGCCACCGGGTCGAGCACTGGTTCGCCGCTCTCCGCACCGTAAACAATGGGGATTCCCACGCCCCAGGGTCGCTGACGCGAAACGCACCAGTCGGGGCGGTTTTCGATCATCGCGCGGATGCGGCTGATCGATCCCTCGGGATGCCAAGTGACCTTTTCGATCTCCTGGAGCATCTTTTGGCGCAGAGTGATGCTGGGGTCAAGGTGGAATGGGGCGTCCATGTGGACGAACCACTGCTCGGTGGCGCGGAAGATGACGGGCTGCTCATCGCGCTCGGCGTGAGGATAGCTGTGAGTGAACGGCTCGCTATGGAGGAGCGCGCCGAGTTCTCTGAGCCGATTGACCACGACTTCGTCGCACTTTTTGAAGTAGGTTCCGGCGAACTCGCCCGCTTCTTCGGTGAGGACGCCTTTTTCATCGACGGGGCAGAGGACATCGAGGTGATACTTCTGACCAGTGATGAAGTCTTCCCGTCCGTGACCAGGCGCCGTGTGGACGATTCCGGTTCCGTCTTCGGTCGTGACGTAGTCCGCCAGAACGGCGAGGGAATCTCGGCCGAACACGGGATGAGCGAAGACGTCGTACTCGACCTCGCGGCCTTGGAAGGTTTTGACGACTTCGTAGCTGCTCCAGCCTGCCTTCTCAGCGGTGTGGGCGAGGAGATCTTCGAGCACGATGAAGTGCTGGTCTCCGACCTGAGCCACCACATAGGTGAGATGCGGGTGGAAGGCAACGGCGAGGTTCGCGGGGATCGTCCAGGGCGTCGTCGTCCAGATGACACAGCTGACGTTGCTCAGCCCTGCGAACGTGCCGCTTTTGTCTTCCTTCAGCGGGAAGGCCACATAGATCGAGGTACTGGTGTAGCCTTCTTTGTAAATGATTTCCGTATCGGCGAGGGCAGTGCGGCTGGTCGGTGACCAGAGCACGGGGCGCAGGCCTCGGTAGACATAGCCGCCTTCGATGAGTCGCTTGAACACCCGGATGATTTCCGCTTCGAAGCGGTAGTTCATGCTGGTGTAGGGCTTATCCCACATGCCGAAGACGCCGAGTCGGCGGAACTGGTTGTTCTGCACGCCGATGAAGTGCTGGGCATGTTCGCGGCAGGCTTTGCGCAGAGTGAGGATGTCCGGATCGATCTTTTGCTCGTGGAGCTTTTTCAGCACGGCCTGTTCGATGGGGAGTCCGTGGTTGTCGTAGCCCGGCACGTAGGGGCATCGGAAACCCATCATGGTGCGGCTCTTGACGACAAAATCCTTGAGGATCTTGTTCAGCGCAGTTCCGATGTGGATCGGCCCGTTGGTGTACGGCGGCCCATCGTGGAGGAGGTAAACGGGGGCGTCCTTGCGGGCTTCTTGGATTCTCTCATAAATCCCAATCTCATTCCAAAGAGCCTGAATCGTCGGCTCTTGCTGGGTCAGGTTCGCCTTCATGGGGATGGAGAACTCTGCGTCAGGCAGGTTGAGCGTATCTTTGAGGTTCATGAGAGGCCTCCGAGTGTACCGGAGGGTCGCCGGGGTCCCTTTGTTAGCGTCGCCAGTCTCGAGGGTGCCGCGACTGGTTGATTCCTCATCACACCCCGTCCGACTTCATGTATTCCTTGATCGTCTCGGCTTGACGCATAGTCAGGGTCGGCACGGCGGCGATTTCCTCGACCGATGCCCGGCGGATGGCCTCCAAAGATCCGAATGTCCGCAGGAGCATCCGGCGACGTTTCGGCCCAATCCCCGGAACCTCGTCGAGCACCGAGCCCGACATCCGTTTATCCCGCAGCTTGCGGTGATAGGTGAGGGCGAATCGGTGGGCTTCGTCGCGGAGCTTGCGCACGAGCATCAGCCCCGGCGAGGTGAGGGGCAACACCACCTCGCGGTACGAATACTCCCGCTCAATCGCCGAGAGATCCTCCAGATTCCGACCCCCCAGAGCATCAACCACCGGGACAAAGAGGATTTCCTGCTTCTTTGCCAGACCCACCATCGGCACCGTGAGCCCGAGCAGATCGCGGGCCTTCAGCGCAGCATGAAGTTGGCCTTTGCCACCGTCGATCACAATCAGATCCGGCAAGGGGGAGAACTTCTCATCGCCATCCAGAAACTTGCGAAGGCGGCGCATCAGCACCTCGTTCATCATCGCGAAGTCGTTCGGAGACTCCGGGTTCCACTTGATCTTGAATCGGCGGTAGAGATCCTTCGCCGGGGCTCCGTTGTCGGTGACGACCATCGAGCCGACGGGCATCTTGCCCTGGATGTTCGAAATGTCGTACCCCTCAATCCGGATGGCGGGGGTGGGCAGGTCGAGAGCCTCCGTGAGTTGTTGAATCGCTTGTTCGCCCCATTGCTCCTGCTGCTCGAGTTCCAGAGCCATCGTGCGGAGAGCGAGTTCGGCGTTGGTCGCTGCCATGTCGATCAGGCGCAGCCCTTCCCCGCCCTGGGGCACCTCCACCGTCACCGCTGAACCGCGTCGCTGACGGAGCCACTGCTGCACAATCGCGCGTTCTTCAATTTCGACGGGGAGCAACACCTCGCGTGGGATTTCCGGAGCGTCGGCATAGTACTGCTTCACAAACTCCTGCACGGCTTCGGTGGGAGAGGCTTCCTTACTGCCATCGAGCGTGTAATACTGCTGCCCAATCAGGCGGCCTTGGCGGATGTAGAGCATCTGAACGGCCGCGCCCCGCTCGTCTTGCACCACGGCGATGACGTCCCGGTCTTGACCATCGTCGCTCATCACCTTCTGACGTTCCTGAACGCTTTGAAGGGCGGCGACGCGGTCGCGCAGAGTCGCGGCCTTTTCGAACTCCAGATCCTCGGCGGCTTGGTGCATCTGAGCCTCCAGATCCTGGATCACCCCATCCTCTTTGCCCTCCAGGAACCGAGTGACTTGCACCAGAACCTCGCCGTATTCCGCCCGATCACTCATCCCCGCGCACGGAGCCATGCACTGGCCCATGTGATAGTAAAGACAGGGGCGTTGCTCGGCCTTCCCGCTCCAGCTTTTGCCACATGGGATCAAGGGAAACACCTTGTGGAGGACCTGGAGAGTCTGCCGAACCTGCCACGCGCTGGTGTATGGCCCGAAGCTCCGGCCGAATCCGCGCCGGGGATTCCGGGTGAAGATCACGCGGGGGAACGCCTCCTTGGTCACGGCAATGTAGGGATAGCTCTTGTCATCGCGAAGCCGGACGTTGTAGGGCGGGCGATGCTCTTTGATGAGATTGCATTCGAGCACCAGAGCCTCCAGTTCTGACTCCACCACCATCCATTCAATCTCGCGGATGCGGTGCACCATCCGGGCGATGCGGGTGGAGTGGTTGGTGCTGGCCCGGAAATAGCTCCTCACCCGGCTTCTCAGGTCAACAGCTTTGCCGATGTAGAGGATCGACCCGTTTTCATCGCGGTAGATGTAGCATCCCGGGTTCTTGGGAAGCTGCTTCAGTCGCTCTTGAACGTGGGGATTCGTCGGGGCACTTCTCATGCAGGATCAACTCTTGTCTACGTTTCCTGAGTATGCTCGATGGCATGAAGTTTGGGTCGGCTTTCGCGGTGCTTCTGGCGGTGGGTCTGGCAGGATGTGCGCCGCAGGCGAAAGAAGTCTCGACCGAAACCGAGGTGCGATCGAAACTGGGCGAGATCGGAGCGAAACCGGCCAGCGAAGTCCCCTGGGATGCCTGGCGATTCGTGGCGGCTGACTTGCCGATGGATGGCCTGTGGTCCGATGCCTTGGCCGATCCGTTTTCGCAGCGACAGCAATGGTCTCTGCCCGCAGGGAGCAAAGATCGCGCGGTGATGCTTCAGCAGCTCGAAGAGTATCGCAAAGCGGTGTTGGCCGCAGAACCAAAGGCAGGCGACGATCCGGCATCGGCGAGCATGTTCTATCAGCAGGGCGTCAGCGCGCTTGTCCTGCGCTCGCGCCTCTTGGCTCTCGAAGGGAAGATTCCCGAGGCGGTCGCAGCCGCGAAGGAATGCTTGGAAGTTGCCGGGAAATCGGTGACCACGGGGATCGGGTTGCAAAGGATGGATTCTGCGCCTGGTGTGCTTCTGGCGGCGGAGCAGGCGGTTCAACTCTCTCGAGAACCGGGAGTCACCCCGGCTCAGCGCGAAGAATTGGCCAAAGTGGTTGCGTCCATCTCCTACCGGAGGGAAATCACGCCCGCCGTCCAATCGGAGTTCGGCTCGATCGGGGTGGAACGCCTGGTGGCCACGGCTCGGGTGGGGGAGGATGCAGAGGATCACATTCTGACCATCGTGTCGCGCGGCGGGGAAATCGACGTGATGAAGGACAAGCTGCTGGAGCACCGTGCCGAGGTGAAAGAGTTTTACAGCTCCGAAGCGACTCTCGAACTCACCCGCGACTGGGCCGAACAACTCGCTCAGGTCGGATCGGGCGGCTGGATGGATTTGGAAACTCAGGTGATGGCGATGCGGAGTTCGTTGCAGTCCGCGTGGAGCATGGATCCTTTTGAAGTTGCTCCGGAACATTGGAAAGCCGACCGAATCCGCGATGCGATGCGCCAGCACGCCAATGCTGGAGGGGTCGCCATCGCCTGGGATGTGGTGGCGGCGATGGTTCCGTCCGTCGAATCGGCCTTTTTAACGGATGCTTCTCTTCAAGCGGCGATTGTCTCACTCCTCACTCCTCCCGGGGCGAAGGTGACCGAAGCCGAAGTCCGCGAGAGCTACGCTCGCGTCACCGGCCGCGAGCTCCGAGATCCCCTGACCGGGGAACCGAGCGTCGTGGACATCACCAACCGAATCCTCAAGTCCCCTCGGACAGAACCGGTGCCGGATAACTTCCTGCTGATGCGGGCGTATCAGCAGGGTGGTTTGCCTTACTAACGCATCCTCGCTCAGGCAAAACCTTAGGCAGATAAAAACAGACCGAGCGCCCCTTAAGCACTCGGTAGCGCAAAAGAGACACTCAGTCTGTTTCCTACCCTTCAGATCTTGCCCATTTGCCGCAGGAGCGGATAGTGGCATGACTTGAACTTCTGACCGCTCCCACACGGGCAGGGCAAGTTGCGACCGACCCGGCTCCAATCGATGGAATCAACATCAATTTCCTTGGGTTGAACCTCTGTGTCCATCGCCATCATCGCCATCGGAGCTTCCGGCGTGATCGTCAGCGGATTCTCCGGCGTCGGTGCCGCTTCTATCGCGGGCTCTTCAACCCGAAGCTGCGCAGCAAAGACCATGCGCACGGCTTGGTCGCGGATCTGCTTCTTGGTGTGTTGGAAGAGATCGAAGGTCTCCTTCTTGTAAGCCACCAGCGGGTCTGTTTGACCGTAGCCGCGCAGTCCGATACCCTCGCGGATGTAGTCGATCATCTGGAGGTGCTCCATCCACGCATCGTTGACAGCGCGGAGCATGACTTGGCGCTCAAGCTCCTTGAAGACCTCCTCCCCATAGCGGGAAAGCTTGGCGTCGTATTCCTCGGCCGCGATCTCGCTCAGGGTGTCCACCATCTCCTGACCAGGAGTCAGGGTGGCGAACTCGGACGGGGTGAGGTGGTCCACCAGAGGCATCATCTCGTTGACCCGCTCATAGACCTTGGTGTGGTCGTAGCCGCGCTCGCCGGTGTCGGGGTCGAAGAAGAATCCGTTCTCCACCGTTTCCGCGATGAAGCTGCCGATGCCTTGCTTGATCTCGGCGCGGCAATCTTCGCCGAGCAAGATTCCCCGTCGCTGGGCGTAGATCGTCTCGCGCTGGGCGTTGAGGACGTCGTCGTACTCCAGGATGTGCTTTCGAGCCTCGAAGTAGTGGTTCTCGATGCGCTCCTGGGTTTTCAGGATCATGCCGCTGATGAACTTGGCGCGCACTTCTTCCATGTCGGGCCAGGCTTTGAGAACCGGGTTGTCCATCATGTTTTTGTTGAAGATGCGCCAGAGCTCGTCTTCCAGCGAAACAAAGAATCGGCTTTCGCCTGGGTCGCCTTGGCGACCGGCACGGCCTCGGAGCTGGTTGTCGATGCGTCGGCTTTCGTGGCGTTCGGTGCCGAGAATGAATAAGCCGCCGAGCTTGCGCACTTCTTCGGAGGCTTCGCGACGCTCAGTATCGTTGAGCGGGAGCGGAGGTGCCGCACGCTCGACACCACCCCGACGATAGCTGAGGAAGGTGTCATCGTATTCCGTGATGAGGCCGCCTTCGACCTCCTCGCGCTCGCGGGCGCGGCTTACTTCATCGTCGTGAACCCGTCCGCCGAGGAGGATATCAACGCCCCGACCGGCCATGTTCGTGGCAATCGTGACTGCACCCTTGCGACCGGCTTCACTGATGATGAGAGCTTCTTGCTCGTGGAACTTGGCGTTGAGGATGTTGTGCTCCACGCCATGGGCGAGAGCTTCTTTGAGCCGAGTGCGCGCCTCTTCTCCGGCGAGCGAATGCTTGCTGAGGAACCACGTCATGAGTTCATCGCCCATCGGATCAGTTGCCAACGAACCTTGCTGCATGACCGTCTTGATCAGCTTCATTTCGAGCTGATTCAAAGGCGTTTTGAACAGAGGCTCCGATTCCTTTTCCAGCGACTTGAGGCTCTTCTCGTTGGTCACCTTGTCCAGGATGTAGTCCGTCAGAATCAGCTTCTGGAGGTTCTCGCCCGTGAGACGACTGGAGACGACTTCGGTCATCTCGATGGATCGTGTCCCCACCAGAGTGGGTTGTTGCTTCACGTAAAGGCGCAGGATTTCTCGGGCGACGCCTCGGAACTTGGCGTCCATCGTTTTGAAAACGATGTCCTCAAGATCCTTTCGGATCATGTCTCGGTGCGTGGGAATCGCCACAACATCAAGACCATAAATCTTGCGGAACTCGTCTTCTTCCGTCTTCGCCGTACCGGTCATTCCAGCGAGCTTGTCGTACATGCGGAAGAGGTTTTGGAAGGTGATGACGGCGACGGTTTGGCTCTCGCGCTGAACCTGAACGCCTTCTTTTGCTTCCAACGCTTGGTGCAGACCGTCGCTATAGCGGCGACCGAACATCATGCGTCCGGTGTTTTCGTCGACGATCACGACCTCGTTGCCGCGCACCACGTAGTGGACGTTCTTCTCGAAGAGACCATACGCCTTGATCGCAGCGCCCGCATGGTGGAACAGTCGCGGCTCGGTGGCGATGTTGTCGATTCCGAGGGCTTCTTCCAGGTAGTCCATGCCTTCTTCGGTGAAGCTGGCACTGTGGCTCTTTTTGTCGACCGTGAAGTGCTCCTCGATCTTCATGTGCTTCACGATCTCGTTGACCATGCGGTAGACGCTCACGTCTTCCTGGCTCGGGCCGCTGATGATGTGGGGCGTTCGAGCTTCGTCGATGAGGATCGAGTCAACTTCGTCGATCAGGGCGTAGTTGAGTTCGCGCATGCTCAGACCATTGAGGTCGAAAGCCATGTTGTCGCGGAGGTAGTCGAATCCGAATTCGTGGTTGGTGCCGTAGGTGAGGTCAGCCAGATAGGCTTCCCGGCGGCTGCACGGGCGAAGATTGTTGTATCGAGGGTCGTCGTGCTTGTAGCCCGGCTCGTAGATGTAGCTGCCGCCGAGCTCATCGGTATCCGCAGCTTGGCCCTGAACGATGCCCACGGTGAGACCGAGGAAGTGATAGATCGGACCCATCCAGGTGGCGTCCCGTCGAGCAAGGTAGTCGTTGACCGTAACAAGGTGCGCGCCCTTGCCGCCCAGTGCGTTCAGCACCATCGGGGCGACGGCGACGAGGGTCTTACCTTCACCGGTGCGCATCTCCGAAATGCGGCCTTGGTGAAGAACGATGCCCCCAATGAACTGGACGTCGAACTGGCGCATCCCCAGGGTTCGTCGGCTGGCTTCGCGCACGACGGCGAAGGTGTCGGGAAGGATTTCTTCAAGGGTTGAACCGGCAACGAGTCGTCCGCGCAGGATGTCGGTTTGAGCTTTCAGCTCATCGTCATCCATCGGTTCGTACTTCGATTCCAGCAGGTTGATTTTCTCAACGGTCGGCAGGAGGTTGGCAACATCTTTATGGCTCGTGTCGAGCCACTTTCGCAAAAGCTTGAGCATGGTTGTGTCGGTTGGTGTAGTTGGAGAGCAGAAGCTCTGCCCGACGAGGAGGCGCAATCGGCCCCGGAGCGATCAGGAGGAGAGGCGCCGGTTAGGCGCGGTGATCGCGAGGTCCATCACGGGGATTGAGGCACGTGCCGAGCCCCGAGGGGATCGCCAGCACGGTGTCGCACGGGTAGAGGCAGACCACCGAAGACAGCACGGTTTGCGCGCGAGAAGATTCCGCGCTCGTGCTGGATTCGTCAGACCGCGCCTCTTGCACCGACTTCAGCGAGATGCTGAAGACTTGCGGATGGCTGGCCAGGTAGCGCAGGAGATCGGCACGATGCTGCAGAGCCTCAGGATTCGCCGAACCCTGAACCACCAAAAGGAGCAACGCGGGAAGCCAATTCCACATGCGCTTGATGAGATACATTATAGTTCAAAGGCCCAAACACCTAAGGGACGGGAAACATTTCCTTCACCATAACTGTAGTGACCGTGGGAACTATGTTGGGACAGTTTTGGATTCGTAGGGGGTTCGTGTGCGCCGCGATGGCGACAAGCGTGGTGACCATGGCGGTCGCCCAGCCCGATCTGAAGGCGGTCAAGGTCGCTCAGGCACCGGTCATCGACGGCAAAATTGAGCCGAACGAGTACCCTGCGGAAGCCCGAGGCGAAGGTTTTTCGGATAAGGACACCAACCTGGCCTCGGATGAATTCGGGGAGTTCTGGCTGGTTTACACGGACAAAGCAGTCTATTTGGCCGCCCGATTCAAAACCGACCCCCGCAAAGTGGTTCGGCAGGAGTATCGACAGAACGTCGGCCTGAGCGGAAACGACAATGTCCGGTTGGATATCGACCCGTTTGGCAACGCGAGCAACTTCAACAGCTTTGGCACCAACTCCAATGGAGCGACAAGCATCAGTTTGAGCGGAGGTCGAGCCGCCAAAACCGAGTGGCTGGGCGAGATCCTCGCCAACGGGCGCGTGACGGAAACGGGCTGGGAAGCCGAAATGCGCATCCCGTGGGCGATCATGAACATGCCTCCGATGGGCCAGCGGGACATGCGGTTCAACGTCAACTGGTTCCGAAGCAACAAGAGCAATACGTACAGTTACAAGTTTACGAACAATCGAGCAGAGAACATCCCAGTTTGGCAGGGTGTGCAAGTCCCCGCCGTCGACCGAAGCCGCGTCCTGAACCTACTGCCGTACGGAGTCTCCGGAATCCAAGAAGGCGAGAAGCCGATCAACGACGCCGGACTCGACTTCAAAACGAGTATCGGCGAGACTCTGTCTCTGGTCGGAACGGTGAATCCAGACTTCCGAAACATCGAGTCGTCCATTTTGTCGCTCGATTTCAGCTATTTCGAGCGACTGGCGAGCGAGAACCGCCCCTTCTTCCAGGAAGGTAACGACTATATCAGAACAGGTTTTGAGCAACGGCTGTTTGCGTCCCAGCGGATCCGCTCGTTCGACGCTGGTCTTAAACTCTACGGCACAATCGGCGAGGACATCACGGTGGGGGCTCTGAGCACCTTTAACTTCGGCAACCAGATCGCGAACGTGGTCTCGGTTGGGGTTCGACCCAAGCCCGAGCAGCAGTTCCAGTTTGCCTATGTCGGCAACCTCCAGGAAGGCCGAAACAGCAACGGCGTGATGCTGAACTACTTCGACCGCGTCGGTGACCTCGAGGTCTACAGCACCAACCAACTCTCAGACGACCAAAACCGGGGCAGCGGGATTCGCAACAGCATGGGGGTCTCCTATAACAAGGGCTCTCAATACATCAGCCTGGATCTTTCCCAGGTGAGCGCCGACTTCAATCCGTGGCTCGGTTTTTCCTCGGAGCGAAACTACTACGGAGCGAGCCTTTTTTACAACGCAGATGCCACTCCGTCGAGTGGACCAGTCAACTCCTTTGAATACGGTTTTGGCGGACGCAGCTATGTTCGTCACGGTGGGGATTTCTATCGCGATGGCCTGGACATCTACGGCAGTGTGAACCTCAAGAACGGCTTTGCCATCGGGGGAAGCATCGAGTGGGATAAGTTCGAGCAGTTCGCCGATCATTCGTTCGAAATCGGGATGGGATACCCCTACAACAACCCCTACAACGGGCTCGGATTTGAGTACGCAAAGGGCACGTTCCGCAACGAGAACTTCGAGAGCTATGAAGTCGATTTCCGCTGGCGCCCCCTGAATCGGCTACAACTGAATGCCGGTGCCGAGTTCATCGACCACACCACGTGGCAGACGCAATACATCATCTCCGCGAACTACGATTTCAATCGTCTGGAGGCGGTCGGCGGTCGAGCGGTGTACGAGGATGATCGCTGGAATTGGTATCTCAGCTACCGCCTGAGCGGAGGCAAGGGAGCGGAGTATTTCGTGCTCGTCGGCGATCCTCGAGCAGATTCGTTCCAGAACCGATTGGTCATCAAGGCCGTGGTTCCCATCACCGTCAAGTACTGATTCTTCGTCAAAATGGGCTCATGGATGGCCTCGAATTGACGTGGGATCGGGATCGGATGGACGAGTCGCTGGTGCTGGAATGGCTCCGAGTTTCCTACTGGGCGAGCCATCGTCCGGAGGAAACCGCGCGGAGAAGCTGGGATCGCTCTTTGTGCCTGAGCGCCTTCCTGGGTCAGGATCAGGTCGGGTTTGCTCGGGTCATCACGGATGGAGCCACCCATGCCTGGATTTGCGATGTGATGGTTCATCCGGATCATCGCGGGCAGGGGATCGGAAAGGCGCTTATGCGCGCCTGCTTGGATCACGAGGAAGTGAGCGGGCTCCGATTGGTCACCCTGGGGACGAAGGATGCCCACACGCTTTACGAGCAGTTTGGCTTCACGAGCGAAAATCGTCTGATGGCCTTGCGTCGCCCCGAAAATCCGGATGGATCATACGGGTGCTGAACGACTCAGATTCCCGGAAAATCGGCTAAGTTTTGCTTCCGAAGGTGACGATTTCTTCGTACACTGAAGGAGATGGTTACCAAGGTTTACGAAACTCGAATCTTGGCGCCGGTGCAGAAGGTCTGGGACTTCCACAGTTCAGCCGACGCCCTGAAAATTTTGACGCCTCCCGGGCAGGAGGTGACGCTGCTCAGCAAGGACAATGCAGTTCGCGAAGGCGCGATCCACATCATTCAGACCAAGAAGTTTGGGCTGAAAATTGTGTGGAAAGCCAAGATTCACGGGGTTCAGCCGCCCCATGGCTTCACCGATACTGCGATCAAGTCTCCCTTCAAAAGCTGGACACATCGCCATGAGTTCATCGACTCAGAGGGCGAGACGATCCTGCGCGACACCGTGACCTACACGCCGCCCGGCGGCCCCTTCCGCAAGCTCATCAACACCTTGATGATCGAGGAAGAGATCGACAAGCTGTTCAAGTACCGGCATCGCGTGACGAAGGAGATGACGGAAACAACAGCTTTAGTCATCAATCCTGAACTGATCGGGAAAGAAGGCGCGCACTACGAACCTTTCATCCCCGGTGCCGACGAGCCTGATCCAGTGCCTGGATCGAAATAAGTCGGGCCGTTTCGAGGAGGCAGTGCCAGGCTCTTTGATCAGGATTCCGCCGACCAAGGTCGGGGTGCTCAAGGCTGGGTGGGGGAAGACCGTTCTCCTCTTAGAGGAGAACGGTAAGCAGCGGACGGATCGGAATCACTCCGAGAAAACGGCAGCAATCTGGACGAAACTTACAGTTTGATCCACTTGGAGGCTTCGGCGGCTTCGTAGATCGCGGACATCACGCGGTCGCGCTCGGCGGCTTCGGCGGCGGTGACCAGCTCGGCCGGCTTGCCTTCCAAGTGATCGAGGAAAGAGTTGAGGCCTGCGGGAACTCCAGGAGCGAGTTCGACTTCGGCGAACTTCCCGTCCTCACCGGCGACCTTTACCTCGGAGCCCCAGATAAAGTGAGCTTCGGTGCCACAAACTTGGACACGAACCGGGTCGGCGACGTCGTTCCACCCGGCGGCGAGGGTGCCGATGACCCCGCTTTTGAACTTGATGAGAGCCTCGCCGTACTCGTCGCAACCCTCGTATCGTGCCGTCCCCATGCTGAGAGTTCCGGTCACGGCTTCAACTTCGCCGAAGCACCAGAGCATCAGGTCGAGAACGTGGGTGCCCAGATCGCCAAAAGCTCCGACGCCCGACTTCTCACGATCCGCCATCCAGCGCCAGTCAGTATCGAACCATCCGCCAAGCGCGCCGCTGTGGCAATTGCTCATGCGAACGCGCGTCACGGTGCCGAATGCTTTCTCAGCGAGGAGCTTGCGGAGCGTTTGCGTCTGTGCCATTCCTCGGGAGAAGTAACCGGTCTGAAACACGCAGCCCGACTCTTCAAAAAGCCGCGCGATCTTCTGCGAATCCTTGCCGCTGGCTCCCATAGGCTTTTCGACAAAAACCGGCTTGCCGAGCTTCACCGCTGCTTCCACAAGCTCCGGGTGACGGTTCGTCTCGCTGCAGATGATGATGCCGTCCAGGTTCGGCTGGGTGAGCAGATCATCGAGCGCCATCATCGGGGCACCGGTTTTCTCGGAGTTTGCAGCTGCTCTCGGGGCATCGTGATCCCAAATGCCGACGAGCGTGGCGTCTCGCTCCTTCAGGGCGTTCAGAAATCCTGGGGTGTGGATGTGGGCCGTGCCGACAAAAGCGATGCGAAGAGACATGCTGCGGGTTTACCCTCTCCGGAAAACCAGCGCAAGCCGATTCGCCCACACTCTCAAAACCCGGTATCTTGAATCCATCGAACCGGTTTCACAAGATCGATCCTTGCGCGGGCAGGAGAGCCGTTGGCAAAGCTTGCGGGCGGCCTACATGGCGGCCCTGGTGTTGCCGTGGGTGATCACGGCATTCCGATTCGGAATTCGTGAGTACGCGGGCGACAAGTCACACCTCGTGTTCTACACTCTCCCCGTCGTGATTGCCGCGACGATCGGTGGATTCTGGCCTGGTGTGGTGGCGAGCCTTTTGGGGCTGACTCTGGGCGTCTACTACATCTTGCCTCCGGAGCGAAGTTTTTGGATTCCAGACATTTCCTCCTGGATCTCCGTGGTCGGAATTGGGAGCATCTGGCTCTTTGTTTCCTGGGTCAGCAATGTGCTGTTGGTAAAACGCCAGCAGGCTTCCGATGCCCTTGCCGCGTCGGAGGACGCCCAGCGTCAGTTGGAACAAGCCCAGCTCGCCCTTCTCGCGGAGGAACGAGCCCGACGAAACAGCGCCGAACAGGAGAGCAAGCGCAAGGACGAATTTGTGGCGACGCTCTCGCATGAGCTCCGCACACCGCTCACCTCGATCATCGGTTGGACAGAGATTCTGAAAACTCAGGCAACTGACGAGAAAGTCCTCGACGGGATGGAGGCGATCGAAAAAGCGGCGCGTCAGCAAGCGCATCTCGTCGAAGATTTGCTCGATATGAGCCGCATTGTCACGGGTCAGCTCAAGATGCACATGGAGATCATTGATCTTCAAGAGTCGATTGCCGACGTGATCGGGGCCCACGAAGCCATGGCGATCCAGCAAGGCAAGCACATCTTGGGGCCAAGAGACGGAGAGCCCTGCTTTGTTCGAGGCGATGCCCTGCGGCTGATTCAGATCTTTTCGAATCTGGTGTCGAACAGCCTCAAATACTCCGAAGAAGGTTCAGAAATCCGGATCTCGATTCGCGAGGTCGGGGAGCGGGTTGAAGTCGCGGTTCAGGACAACGGAATTGGCATTCCGGCGGATCAGCTTGCCCACATTTTCGACCGATTCCGCCAAATATCTGGCCCAGGGACACCTCGCCAGGCGGGGCTCGGTCTGGGACTCTCGATTGTGGATCAACTTGTGGCGGAGCACGGAGGATCGGTACGGGCGGAGAGCCCTGGCCCGGGGCGCGGCACGACCGTGACGGTGACCCTGCCCATCGCGCACCCTCAGCTCCAGCCGTCTTAGGAACGCGAGGGATCCGCTTGCAAGCGGTAGCCAATGCGGGGCTCGGTGAGGATCAAGCTTGGGCGCGAAGGATCGTCCTCGAGTTTCTTGCGGAGATATCCCACGTAGACCCGCAGATACTGGGCTTCATCGGCGTACTCGCTCCCCCAGACTTCGTTGAGGATTTGCCGGTGCGTCACCACTCTCCCGGCATGGCTTGCCAGCATCGTGAGCAGTCGGAATTCGATGGGCGACAGGTGAATGTTCAGACCAGCTTTGGTGACCGTGCGCCCCACTTGATCCACTTCAACATCGCCGAATCGCAGGATGGGCTGATCTTGAGCCACTCCGCTCTCTTTGGTGCGACGCCAGGCCACTCTCATCCGAGCAAGGAGCTCGTTGACACCAAACGGTTTGGTGACGTAGTCGTCGGCACCTGCTTCGAGGGCCTCCACTTTCCGAAACTCGTCACCTTCCGCCGAGATGATGATGATGGGCACACGCGACCAAGTCCGCAGGCTCTTGACGATTCCGAGTCCATCTTGGTCAGGCAGACCGAGATCGAGGAGGATGACTTCCGGTTGGCGCTTGGTGACATTTTCGAGCCCGGCTCGCCCGGTGGCGGCCTCGAAGAGCTTAAACTCGGTGTCCTGCAAGGCCACGCTGAGCATGTGGCGAATAGCCGCGTCGTCCTCAATCACGAGGGCGGAAATCTGTTGAACAGCGGTATCGGTCAATGAAAGCTCCTGAGTTGATGCTAACTCAAAATGGGAGTGATCCGTTCCCTTGTTTCGGCAACATCCCGTTCGATCTGAACCTTCAATTCTTCTAGGCTTGGAAAAGACCATTCATCGCGGAGGTGATGATGGAAGCCAACCTCGACGGTTTGCCCATAGAGCTCATCGCCGGGGTAGTCCAGCAGGTATGCCTCGATGGTGCGGGCTTTGCCTTGAACGACGGGTCTCATGCCGACGCTGATCGCGGCGGCGAACTTGCCCGTGCGCGTGTGGGCAACGCCAGCGTAGACACCATCTTGCGGCACGATCTGCGCGCTCGATCGCGCAATGTTGAGGGTGGGGAATCCGATGGTGCGGCCGAGCTGCTGGCCTTTGACCACCACTCCTCTCACGGAATAGGGCCGTCCATGGATTTCAGCCGCGTCGGCGACGCGGCCCTCGGCAATGGCGCGTCGAATCGCCGAGCTGCTCACTCGCTCTCCCTGGTGGGTGACTGGCTCAAGGACTTCGGTGGGCAGATGTTGGGCGAGCCAGTCCGTCGTGCCTTCCCTCCCTTTGCCGAGAGCAAAATCGTGGCCGACCACGAGCTGTTTCGCTCGAAGTTTATTGATGAGAATGTGGTTCAGAAAGTCGGTCGCGGTCATCTCGGCGAGATGATGATCGAAGGCAAGGATGACGCAGACGCTCGCACCCGCCTCGCGCATCCGCCAGACGTTTTGTTCCAGGGTGGCGATGGCGGGCGGACACTTTTCTGGAGCCAGGGTTGCTGCGGGGTGGCGATCGAAGGTCACCACGACGCTTGGAACCCGCTCTTCTGCGGCAATCGCGACAGATCGCTCAATGAGGGCGCGATGGCCTCGATGGACGCTATCAAAAGTGCCAATGCACACCACAGCTTCCTGCCATTCCGGGTGCAAGAGGTCTACGCCAAAGTGAACCAGCATCGCGTCGTCCTGCAGAATACCGGAGCCCAGGCAGATGCGGTCCCATCCGCGAGCAAAACGAGAATCGGGGCGACCTTGTGTTTGACTAATTTTATTCGTCAAGAGCGCAATGTTCAACGATATCACGTTCCATGGTGAACCGCGAGGCCCAGCGTGGGCCGCAGATTATGAGTCATTACTGGTACCTTGCACTTCATGGCAACCACCGTTGGCGGTATTCAAAAGAGCTTCGAGACTCTGGCCCTTCACGCCGGGCAAAACGTGGATCCGACCACGAAATCTCGCGCCGTGCCGATTTATCAGACCACGAGCTACGTGTTCGACGACACCAGCCACGCGGCTCGGCTCTTTGGCCTGCAAGAGTTCGGCAACATCTACACCCGCATCATGAACCCGACAACCGACGTGTTGGAGCAGCGCGTGGCGGCTCTAGAGGGCGGAGTGATGGCGGTCGCCACGGCCAGCGGACAAGCAGCGGAATTCCTCGCGATCACCACGATCTGCGAAGCGGGCGATGAGATTGTCTCCGGCTCCTCGCTCTACGGCGGAACCTACAATCTCTTCCACTACACTTTGCCCAAGCTCGGGATCAAGGTGAAGTTTGTCGATTCGCAGAATCCGGAGAGCTTCCGCGCGGCGATTACCGACAAGACCAAGCTGTTTTATGGCGAAACCGTGGGCAACCCGCGCGTCGACCAGTTCCCGATCGCTGAAGTCGCCAAGATCGCGGCAGAGAACGGCATCCCGTTGATGATCGACAACACGGTTCCCACGCCTTACCTAGTGCGACCGTTTGATCACGGGGCGAACATTGTGGTGCATTCGCTGACCAAGTTCCTCGGCGGGCACGGCACCTCCATCGGCGGGATTCTCGTGGATGGTGGCAACTTCGATTGGGGCAGCGGTCGGTTCGCGAATTTCACCGAACCCGACCCGAGCTACCACGGTCTCAAGTTTTGGGAAGTTTTTGGCAACTTCCCTGGTCTCGGAAATGTGGCATTTGCCCTCAAGGCCCGAGTTCAGGGTCTGCGCGACCAGGGTCAGGCGATTAGCCCATTCAATGCGTGGCAGATTCTGCAAGGGATTGAGACCCTTCACGTCCGGATGGATCGACACTGCGAAAACGCTCTCAAGGTCGCTGAGTTCCTGGCGGGTCACGAGCTGGTCGGCTGGGTGAACTATCCGGGGCTCAAGTCGAACCCGGGTTATGAGCGCGCGGCGCAGTATCACACCCGAGGCAAGTTCGGCGCGATCTTGGGCTTCGGCATCAAGGGCGGCTACGAAGCCGCTCTCAAGTTCATCGACAAGCTGGAGATCTTCAGCTTGCTCGCGAACATCGGCGATGCCAAGAGCCTGGTCATCCACCCGGCTTCAACCACTCACCAACAGCTGACTCCGGACGAGCAACTCTCGACCGGTGTCACGGCCGACTTTATTCGCCTGAGTGTCGGGCTTGAGAACGTGGATGACCTCATCCAAGATCTCGACCGCGCTCTGCGCGCTTCCCAATAGCATTCGCTGACTTCTTGCTTGCAATGGTTGAGCCCACCGCCTTCCCGGAGCGGTGGGCTCTTTTCTTCGTTTCAGGTTACGGCTCCGGAAGTCGACCAAACACGGACCAGATTGGTCCGGATCGGAAGGCATGGCGGAGATAGTCGAGGAAGGCTTTGGTCTTGCGAGGCATCCGGCTCCCTGGTGGCAAAACGGTAAACATCGCATTGCCAAAGAAGCTCGCGGTCCACTCGTGCTGCGGAAACACATCGACCAGATCCCCGGAGGCGAGTTCCTTGCCGACCATCCAGTCGGCCTGGAGACTGAGGCCACCATGAGCAAGGGTCATCTGCTTGAGGGCGATCGCATTGGAGGTGCGCAAAGGACCGCTCACCGGTACCGACTGAATGGAGCTGGCTTCACTGGATCGGTAGAACCACTGGCCTCCAAACCCTGGCATGTCCAGGAGCAGGCAAGGATGGCGTGCGAGATCTTCGGGCGTGCGAAGAGGAGGGCTTGCCGCCAAGTAGGTCGGCGTGGCGACCACGCGACTCACCATTTGGGCGAGAAGCGAAACTCGGTGTGATCCGCTCAGGTGAACCGGGCCAAGCCTGAGGGCTAAGTCAATCCGCTGGGCCATGAGATCGAGGGGTTCATCGCTGAGGATCAGATCAACTTCGATGCCAGGGTGCGCTTGGAAGAAGCCCGGGAGCAGCGGCACGACATTCAGCTCAGAGAAACTCACCGGCCCTTGGATGCGGATCCGGCCCCGAGGCTCCCGGTGCAGGGCTTGAGCTTCTTCTCCCGCATCAATGAGGTCCTCAATCAGGCCGCCGACCCGTTCCAGATACCTTTCGCCGGAATCCGTCAGGGTCACACGACGCGTTGTCCGGGTGAAGAGAGGAATGCCGAGTTCTTGCTCCAGGCTCTGAATGGACCGTGCAATGGTCGTGGCATCGACATCGCGATCCCGGGCCACGGTGGCAAAGTTCCCCTTCCGCGCCACCTCCACGAATATTTCAAGGTCGCGCAACACCATTCCTGCATTCTACGCCGGAATCATTGACAAAAAGGCCTCTTTATCTACCAGTTGCGCATGCCTGAAAATGATCGTGTTGCAGAAAAGCACACACGGACAAAACAATGAAATTCACTCAACACACGCCGACCACTGCCCCGACCGCTTCCCTTCCGCTGATCGAGAAATCGAAGGCCGCCTATGGCTTCCTCCCGAATCTCCACGCGGTGATGGCGGAATCGCCGGCTCTCTATGAGGCCTACCTCAACGTGTTTGACCTCGTTTCCCAAACCAGCCTCACCCCGATTGAGCAGCAAGTCGTGATGATGACGGCGAACTACGAGAACAACTGCCACTACTGCGTGCCCGGCCACACCTATCTGATGGGCGCAATCGGCGCACCGAAGGACGTGATCGAAGCTCTGCGCGAAGGCACACCGATTGCCGATGCCCGGCTGGAGACCCTTCGCCGCTTCACCCGAGAGATGATTGAGAATCGCGGTCATGTTTCTGAGGCAGCCATTGAATCGATGGATCGGGCAGGCTACACTCGCCAACAAATGCTCGAGGTGATCGTCGGTCTTGCCGCCAAAACTCTGAGCAACTACACCAACGCTCTCGCAAAGACCGAGGTGGATGCTCCGGTTCGACCCTTTGCATGGGTTCATCCCTCGCAGCGCGTGGCGGTTTGAGGAGCGAAAGCATGAAGCGCATCACTTTTCTTGGACTCGGCGCGATGGGATCGCGCATGGCTCAATCGCTGATTGATGCCGGATTCGAGGTCACGGTTTGGACGCGCTCTCCGGGGAGAATTTCTCCGGAGAGCCCCTTGCACCCTCACCTTCAGCCCGATCTCGCACGCGCGGTCAAAGGGGCCGAGGCGATCATCAGCATGGTGCGGGACGACGAGGCTTCGCGGGAGATTTGGGTGGAGCAGGTTTTGCCCTTGCTCGCCCCCGGAACCTTGGCCATCGAATCCTCGACGATCTCCGTCGATCATGCACGCGAGATGGCGGCGTTGGCGGCGGAACGAGGGTTGGCTTGGGTGGAGGCTCCACTCAGCGGATCACTCCCCCAGGCAGAGGCAAAGGCACTGATCTTCTTCGCCGCCGGGGAGGCCTCGGCCGTAGACGCGGCGACTCCACTTCTTCTCGCCATGGGGGGAGCGGTGCATCCGGTGGGAGAAGCCGGTGCGGGCGCCGTGGTGAAGCTCGCGGTGAATGCTCTGCTGGGGGTTCAGGTCGCTGCGGTGGCAGAAATCTTGCGCTGGATCGGGGATCAGGGTCTCGACCAAGCTCAGGCTTGGGAGGTCATCGGCGCAACACCGGTTCTCAGCCCGGTGGCCAAAATCAACGGATCCATGATGCTGAACGGGCAGTTCGCGCCGCTCTTTCCCGTGGAGTTGCTTGACAAAGACTTACGCTACACCGAAAGCGGCCCGGTTCTGGAGGCGATCCGAGCACGGACTTCGGAAGCGATCTCTGCTGGCCTCGGCGGTGAGAATATGACCGCCCTCTTCAAGTTGCCGTAGAGTGTCTTGAATTGGAGAAGCCTCAGTAGGCCAAGCTCTTCTCCTTCCATTGCATGGGCCGCCCGCACCCCACCGCTTCCCGGTGTCAAGTGTCAATACATTCGTGACACTTCAGGACACGACATCCGTGACACTTTGAGGTCGTCAAGGGGTGCGAGTTTGACATCGCAGAAGTAGACTTCAAGCACTCCTGTGGTGCTGCATTCCCGG
>Ga0209572_1000229_pt1 | contig 112826 bp, 106 predicted proteins | sample EBPBio232012_DNA_FD_185867 | JGI IMG/M metagenome (GOLD analysis project Ga0209572, IMG submission 185867) | Wastewater treatment Type I Accumulibacter community from EBPR Bioreactor in Madison, WI, USA - Reactor 1_1/23/2012_ DNA (SPAdes)... | ecosystem: Engineered > Bioreactor > EBPR >...
GGCGGCTGCGCAATCCCAACCAGCTTCGCCGCCCGCGCTGGCGTCGAGGCCATCAATGCACTAACATTCCATCCGGACCACTCAGTGGGGGCCGATCGCGAGTTCGCGGATAAGCAGCTCGTTCTCGAACACGCCTTCTTAAAGGCGAACCAGACCCTCCCCACCTTGAGGCCGAAGTTCAGAGGGCAAGGCAGCGCGACATATCATACCCTGAATGATCCCGCCCATCGGCCCCAACAGCAAGTCGATTTTGACGATGGCATGTTCTTGCCGGTTTCGTTCCTGACGAAGCCAGCAAACAGCTACGCCCCTACGCCCGCCTTGGCGAGCTCAGGATACTTCCGGGTCGTCGAGGCGATTCTGGCCCCGCTATGCAAAACTAAGGGCTGGACCCTTGTGACGGATAAGCCGTCGTGCGTTCGTGTGGTCCTGGACTCCTATAGCCACCTCGACATCGCGCTGTACGCCATTCCTGATGCTCAGTTCGCAGCCTTGGCCGAAACAGCCGCCGCGCGCAGAGGAACGACGATGGTCAGTGAAAGCGTGGATTTTGCCGACAGCGAGGAGCTGTATAAGCGCCTATCAGGCGATCAGATTATGCTGGCGCACCGAGTTGAGGGCTGGATCGTCTCTGACCCCCGGAAATTGGAGGATTGGTTCAACACTGCCGTCAACGAACATGGCTATCAGCTACGCCGCGTGTGCCGGTATTTGAAGGCTTGGCGGGATTTCACCTGGAAAGAACCCTGCCGCCTTACATCCATCACCCTGATGAAGTGCGTGGTCGATGCCTATGACGACGTCAAAGGCTCGGTGAATCAGTCGCGCGATGACGCCGCCCTGCTAGAGGTTGCCCGGCGTCTGCCTGGATATTTCAGAGACACCGCCGGGATCAGAAATCCCGTCATCGATGCTGTTCTGAATGACAATTGGACCGACGAGGATCGGAGAAAATACGTAGCGGCGGCCGAGGCTTTGGAACGTGGCGTCGCAGCGGCGTTGCGGGAGAGCCCAACTGAACAGAAGTCCTTGGATCGGCTTGAGTTTTTGTTCGGCCCGCGCGTGCCGGATGATGCCTCGCTCATTGTTCAATCAGCTGAAGCCGCCGTGAAGCAGTTTGCGCCCGTTCGCGTCCCTGCTCCGCAGGTCCCGCGAACCACATCGGGCTAATGCGCCAATATTCCCGTGCAATCCATGAAGTGATGGTCGCATCGGGATTCACGCGCGATCGTTCGGTAGGTTCCGCCCTGGCATTCAACGGCTCCCTTCAAGCTGGCGGCAAGGCCGTTCGGGCGCGTGTGATTTTCGCGGACGGCTACCTAACTCGGCTACCTAAGCTGCAATTGCTAGACCGCCGAAACCAACTCCCCGGCGTCGTTGCCCACATTGAATCAGATGACTACGTCTGCTTCGCGCAAGAGGCAGACCTTCTTCTTACGCCAGACAAGCCGAAGCCGACCGTGGCCATGCTCTTGCAGGTCATGTCCCGGGCGCTCGACAAGATCAATCGACTTGATCTTTCCGACGAGATCGCTCGGGAGTTTCCGCAGCATTGGCTTGGAAAGTTGGACGTTTGCATCGACGCCCGTTTGGAACGCTCTTCGCCAGTGCACCTCTTCACGCTGCCGGGCCGGAATCCGCCGGTGCTTGTTCTGGCGCAACATGCAGATCGATTGACACGTTTCGGCCTGTCAGCACAGGAAGCAAAGGTGGCCAACAGAGGCGGAACAGCATCCCATGTTGTGGTCACTGGCCAAACTTTGACTTTTCGTCGTCCGACGCTTCAGCCGGAGAACGCAAAAGAACTTTTTGATTGGATGGAGGGCATTGAAGCCGGCCTCTCAAGGCGAGCCATTGGCGCCCTCGCTTCTCAGGACCGCGACAATCTCCTTCTGTTCATTCAGGGAGCGAATTGCACGGTCGGAGCCAAGATCATCCTGCCTCCTATTTTACGGAAGACAATTCAGCGACCGCTGTTCTTGCGGAAATTGCTGGAAACGCGGGCAGCAGACATGGCCATCGAGAGACTTAGCGGTGTCGCAGCCGACGAGAAGCGGGTATTTCAACGCAACATGGGAGACAAACCTAACCTTTCCGGAAAACAGATCGCCCTCATTGGGGCAGGCACCATCGGCGGCTATTTGGCCAAATTCCTCGCGCAATCAGGCGCGGGAGCCCTTGGCGGGCGCTTGGTGATTTTCGATGAGCAGGCTTTGGCGATTGGCAATGTCGGCCGGCACCTCCTCGGAATGTCGGCCGTGGGTCAATGGAAGGCCACCGCGTGCCGAGACTTCTTGCGGCAAATGTATCCAGATAATACGATTGATGGTCACAATATCAATGTTATCAATGCTCTAGACACATTCCTAGAGTACAATATTCTTGTCGACGCCACGGGCGACATGGGGCTGGCTGGCCAGCTCGATGGATGGCGGACTGAGTTGATGCGCGCGAAGCGCAAGGCTCCCCCCATTGTTCACTCCTGGTTGGTTGGAAATGGCGTCGCCGCACAGGCTCTTCTGGTTGATGACTCGGGCCACGCATGCACGCGGTGTTTGTCGACGCTCGACAATCTTCCGCGATTTCGGATTCTCAGACGTGAGCATCCTGCATCCATAACCCCCGCGAGCTGCGCCGATGGCGCTTATTTTGCTTACGGCGTGGGGGCATCCGCAATTGCGGCGGGGCTTGCAACGCAGATGTGCCTCGAATGGGCCAATGTCACCCCTACCCCCCGTTTTCGAACTATCCGCGTGGACAAGGAGGCGACCTTCGAGGTTCAGGATCAGAACGCCCAAAAGCTGAAAGGCTGCCCCGTCTGTGCAGACTAGTGCCCCATCACCAAAGGTGCTCATTCACTACCCGATCGTTGCGTGGTTTGAGCAAATGTCCGTTAGTTGCAACGCCCAACCAGAAGTTGGCGGAATCCTGATCGGTCACATTCGCGGACCCCATCTGGAAATTATTTTGTTCACGACACCGGGACCTGCGGATCAGTCCAGCCCTTATTCGTTCACGCGCCAGGACCCGAAACACGCGGCTGAAGCCAACCGCTATTGGTCAGGGTCAGGCCAGACCGCTACCTTCTTGGGGGAATGGCATACCCATCCACACGGCGCGCCTGTTCCTTCCTCGCTTGATACAAGCAGCTGGCGTCAGCTCGTGAAGCGCTCGAAGCACCCGATGGCTTTTGTCGTGATCGCCCCAAACGCCTGGTCCGTGCATCATGTTACCACGCGCTTCTTACGCGCATCCGTTTGCCGTCTCGAACGAATAGAGGCTGGCGACGACGGACTTGTCTTCGGATAGTGTCAGTTTTGAACTCATCGGGGCATTCTCGCGGCTCTTGCAGGCGATTTATCGAATGCAATGGTCAGCCGGGTGCCAGTCGCTTCGGCAAAGCGTTTCAGGGTCCTTGTCGAGGGCATGCTGCGGCCGCTCTCGAGTCGCGCAATAACCGCCTGGGTAGTGCCCATACGCTCGGCGACCTGTTCCTGGGTCAGATCTGCCTCGGCACGAGCCTTGATCAGCGCCTCTGCCAGGGCAAATTCTTCTTCAAGCGCATCATAGGCGGCAACGAACTCCGGATTCTTCTGCCATCCGGCAATCGCTTCACGCGCGGGAATGAACTTGCGGCTCATGTCACCTCCTTCGCCCGTCGCAGGGCAATTTCGATCTCTCGGCGCGGTGTCTTCTGCGTCTTCTTCGCAAAGACATGGACAACCACCACACGTTTGCCGGTCGCCGTGACGTAGGCGGCGCGGGCGATGCCATCCCGGCCTTTCATGCGCATTTCCCAGACCGGTCCCTCCAGGTGTTTCACATAAGGCTCACGCACACGCTCGAGCCCATACCCCTCGATGAGGCCAACAATCCGGGCGAAGCTGGCCTGAATATCGGAAGGCAGGTCTCCAAGGACGTCGAGAACCGCCTGATCCAGAAATTCGACTGACCACTTCATACCCAAATTATACCTTTTTTGCAATGAAAAGCAATGGACTCCGAAATGGAGTGTTGGCAACGTCCCCTTATCGGCAGTCGGATGAGATATCAGAACGCCCGAACCGCTTCGCACTCGATTTCAACGCGGAGTTTGGGATGCAAGCCCGACCGGGTTGTCAGATCGATTGTAACACCCAATTCCGTCGTCAACAGATTTTGGACCCCGGCCAGATCGATCAGGGAAAATTTGCGGTTTGGCTCGATCTCGATGAATACGTCGAGATCGCTATCGGGCTACGCCTCTCCTCGTACCGTCGAGCCGAAGAGATACGCGGCCGCAACGCCCCGTGCGCGTAAAGCACTCTCGCAGCGGCCAATCTCGGCAAGGGCAAGGTCTCGATCCATTTCTTCGAAATACCCGGAATCAGCCGATTTTTGAAGCGCCATGCGGTAGTTCAACCCGGTATCACGCCATCCCGCCGACAAACCCCTCCATACGGCTGCTGTGGATGAGCGCGACGCGGACGGCCCCGCGGCAGGTGCGCTTTGAGCAGCGCAGGTGGCCCTCGATCTGGTCAAGATAGAGCTGGGCGAGCTTCGGATTGGTGCTGAGGCTATCGCGGGTCTCGTAGCGCGAATGCCCGCAGGAGCGGCAGGTGATCTCGAGCCGGGTGTAAAGATCGAGGTCGGAGAGTTTGAGATCGGTCTTCCAGTTCACCAGAAATCCTCCGCCGAGGGGATGCGCGTGTAGCTGATCTTGCCCCCGGCATAGCCACCGGGCGGCGGCGTCCAGGGACCGACGCTGACGAGCGTCGCGCCGTATTTCAGGTTGAGGGCGTCGATCGCATCCGTCGCCTGCTCCCAGCGCCGGCGCGTGCGGTCATCATCGAGGAGGATGTCGAGCTGACGCTCGTCGGCCTTGGTGAGGTCGAGGAGCGTGACATGGACGCGTATTACCTCGGTGCGACGCGGAAGATCGGTATGAGCACCCTTCCAGAGCGCCATCAGCGCTTCAAGAATGGCCTGGTCGTCGCGCACGGCGGGCAGCGTGATCGCATTCTGCCAGGACTTTTCGCGGAGACCGAGCCAGAGCCAGAGGCGGCCGGCATACCATCCTTCCCTCCTCAGGCGTCGCGCTGCCTTAACGATGAGCAAACGAGAGGCGTCCTGAGCAAGCTGGAGCGAGCGATGGCCGGGCGGCAGAACCCTTCCGTGACCATACATCCCCCTGCCCTGCGGCAGGGTCTGCACATCATAACCATGGAGGGCATACCAGAGACGCTCCCCGGTGACGTTGCCCCAGAGGCTGCGCATCTGCTTCGGGGCTGTGGCGAGCAGTTCTGCGACCGTAAATATTTTCGCCGCATGCAGCCGCTTCTCAAGGCGATAACCGATTCCGGGAATATCGCCAAGTGTCAGGGAATGGAGTGGTCCTGGCATATCGGCCGGCGTCCAGATCGCGAGACCATCGCCATAGGCGCTGCCGTGCCATTTGCCGGATTTGCACGCCATCTTCGCGAGTTGCCGGTTCGCAGCAAACCCGATGGAACAGGTGATGTAAGGGCCAATATGCTGCCGAAGACGCGCCTTGATGCGCTGGCCGAGGCTCTCGGGGGCCAACCGATCCACGGTTTCGACATCGCAGGTCAGCTCGTCGATCGATTTGATCGCAGCAATCGGGATCACCGCCATGATCTCGGCAATGAGGGCGTTATGCGCCCGGCGGTAGAGATCGGGAGATTGCGGCACCAGCGCGATATCCGGGCAGACCTCGCGCGCTTCCCTGACCGACATGATGGATTTGACGCCGGCGATCTTGGCCTCACGGGAACAGGCGATGATGCAGGTGTGTTCCGTTCCCTCGAACGGGACCACACCGACGGGACGATTGCGGAGCGATGGCCTGACCTGCTGCTCAACCGAAGCAAAAAAGCCGTCGAAGTCGAGGTAGAGCTTTTCGATCATCTCGGGACGGCGCATGGCATCACGCCTTGTCCTTACGGAACGTCCGGATCTCCACGACCTTGCTGCGTGTGTATCCGCGGGAGGTCGAGGCGTTCATGTCATTGGCGAGAACCGTCAGATCATGCAGCAGGGCACGGATTGCCGCACGCGCCGAGCCGAATTCGGCGATCAGCGCATCAATCTCCTCGTCAATGGCGTCTGCCTGCTGCTGGTGCGCGCACTGGTCCAATGTTCTCTCCCCGGAATGAGAACATAAACGGAACATTTGCAAAGCTCCGTCAAGAGGCCCCCTGCCCTGCCACGCCACACCAGGCCCTGAATCGCGCCGAAGAACGGTTTGGAGTCAGAGGCTTGGATGGATCGGAAAATATTTTCGAGGCTCATCCCTGCCCCCGCTGCTTGCGCGCTTTCAGCTGGGTGTTGATCAGCGCCATCAGGATCGGCCCGACGGAGAACTGACCCTCACGTTTTTTCTCCGTCAAACTGCGCAAATACCCTCCAGGGAAGCGGATTTCATCGCCCTTTTGCAGGATGGCGGCGATAACGATTGAGGCATCCACGACGCCCATGGTCTCGGTCGCATCCCGCCACGCATCAGGTGAAATCCCGAGCATGGCACGGACGAGGGATGCGGTTTTCAGGAACGTCGCCCAATTGGCGATACCCCTCGGCTCCCCTGCCCCGCTTCCCGCATATTCGACGATATCGGGACAGGCCTGCAGCACCATGCCGAGCGGAGTGCCGGGGTCTTTGCCAAGATCGCGGCCCTGTTCATCATCGATGACAGGGGCCGGATCGACATTCCCCTGCCCCTCCGGCGATGTCTCGACGGTTTCGCCCCTGTTTTTCTGGAAAGCAGGTTCAGATTCATGAGGATCAGTATTTGAATTCTGTTTGTGATGTCCACTTTGGGACTCATTGCCGTCTGTTTTTAGGGAATTGACGAAAAGTTCCAGATGCTTGGCGATTTCCGCGGCCATGTCCTCAAGCTCGAGGCTGATCGAGGCAAGCGTTTCCGGCTGTGCCGAGCGTTTCAGGCGGCCGATGACCTCGAGATAGGCCATGTGAAGGCTGGCCCAGTCGCCCGGAACCCCCTCTTCCAGCCCCATGGCAATCAGCTTGGTGATATCCCTGCGCGCCAGCGTTACGCGCTCTCTGGCGAGCCGCAGCGCCTTGCGCTCGGCAACGACCTCGGCCGCGAGTTGCTCGAATTCCTCGGCGCGGGCAACCAGCGGCTTCAGATCGAAGCCGTAGGCTTCAGCGATCTCGCCCCCCTCCCCCCGGCGCGCATAGCGCTTGCCGTTGGGGCTGTCGCGACGGATGACGATGCCGGCGTCCACGAGGATCGCCAAGTGCCGCCGGAGCGTCGTCGGCGCCACGCCATGCGCCCTTGCGATCAGCTTGGCATTGGACGGGAACACAACCAGCGCATCGCCGGCCGTCATCGTCGTTTCCTGATGGAACGACAGCAGCGCGTTAAGCACCGCGATCGCCCGATCCGGGATGCCAAGCTTGTCCTTGGCCTCGGTCAGTGCCTGGACCACCTTCCACTTGTGGACGGTCTTCTCGGGCGCTGTATTCCGGGCATTCACCTGCGCTGCCACAAGGGCAAGGGACATCGTCCGGCGCCCAAAGGGCGTCGTTGCCAATCCATGGCTCATCTCTTTCACCTTCAATCAGGCAAAAGAATTCCGGCCGCCAAAATGACGTTTGCCCCAAAGGGACTCTTGACAGCGATTCGCGGAAGTGGGATTCTCAAACTGCGACATTGGAGAAGGGCTTCCGGCGGAAACGTTGGGGGCCTTTTTCTTTTGCGGGTTGCTCCTCGGGGTTGAAACTCAAATTCTACGAGTGATCGTGATCACCTAAGCCTGTTGCCATCAGTGCCGCTCACTCTCGTTCTTAAAAGCCGCATACAGGGCAGGCAGCTGATCAATCAAAAACTGACCAAATCTGGGGGCGGATTTTTCATTGATTGAGAGGATGCAAGCAGTTTTATCCCGCTCAATGCGCGCAACTTGAACGCCATCTTCCGCCACCCATTTTTGACTTTCCGGCTTTTGCTTTGTGTTCGGAGCAAGTGCATCAAACACCAACTTGAACCGCTCATCGGTTGAGCGGCTTCGAAAGCCATCGGATGAAGTCAAGGTAGTGGTGATTTTCGCAGCCCGAGCACTACTGCTACGTTCGGCGAGCGCCAACCATCGCGGACGCCCAGCCTTCGGAGCCGGACCAATGGCCTCTACGAGATCGGAGGGGACAGCCTTTGCGACGGAAATAAGCTTAGAAACCTCAGTCTTGTCGACATCGAGAGCAGACATAATTGCTTCCCGATCGATACCACGCTCTTCAAGTCGGTGAGCAAAAAGTGCTCGCTCGATAAAAGACAAATCCCTGCGTGCGCTATTTTCTTGTCCTTGAGCAACGAACAATTCTCGGTCGGTCAGTTTGCGCACAACGGCGCGAACCCTGAAGCCGATCTCACGACAAGCTGCAAGCCGTCGATGCCCATAGGCTACTTGATAACGCCCAGGCATCTGGGGGTGAGGGCGAACCAGAATGGGGACTTGTTGGCCATTTTCACGAATGGCATTTGCCAAAGCCCTGTGATCTGCGGAGTCGATCTCAAGCCGATCCTTCAGATCTGACGCATCAACATCAGCTGGATCAAGGTCAATGACAGCAGCGCCGGATGCAACTAGGTCCTGCGCTGTCTGCAACTCATTCTGGAACTGGTCGAGCGAACGCGAAACAGCGCCAATCGCACCGGCCACTACACGTTCAGATTTCGACGGTGGTGGCGTTTCAGCGGGCACTGTAGGCATGGAGTTGGCACGTGCCAACCCAGCGCCCAGCATCGCTCTCCGAAGATCTTTTTGCGAGCTCATGAACGTCCCCAAGCTTGAGAGATAAGCGCCTCAATCTCGCTATTCACGGCATCGAGAGATTCGACAGCGCGGTCGTATGTAGAGCGCGTGAAAAATTCACGCCCAACTTCATAGAGTGTCTGCTTGCTGAGCCCCGCATCGGAAACTGCCGTAGACTTCAGCATTGGATGGGTGAGAACGCGGTCTTGAAACATCGAACGCATGAACGCGACCATCTTCGTCTGCGGCGCGTCAGATGGCTCGTAGCGAGTCACCAGATACCGGATAAAATCATATTCCAATTTTCCCCCGGCCTTGCGAACAACCGCAAGAAGATCGGCCGTCATCAAGAGAAACTGGCACATGGACATCACATCCAGCATCTGCGGATGAGCTGTAATGATCAAACCGGTAGCGGCGCATAACGCGCCCAATGTCAAAAATCCAAGCTGTGGAGGGCAATCGATAACGACGACATCATAGTCATCTTGCACCGTTGCCAGAGCTTGGGCGACGCGAGCAAAAAACAGTGGACCCGTTCGCTTTTCGCCCAGCGCGCGCGGAGTATCGTGCTCGAACTCCATCAACTCTAGATTGCCGGGGATCAGGTCAAGTCCGTCGAAGTATGTCTTGCGAATGATCTCTCGAAGAGGGCGTTGGTGACCATCGTAACGAATGGCCCCATACAGTGTCTCATTGGCTCCGACGTCGAATTCGGGCTGGAATCCATGCAGAGCAGTAAAGGACGCCTGAGGATCTAGATCAATTCCGAGGACGCGATATCCCTGCAATGCGAGAAACTGCGCTAGGTGTGCCGCTGTGGTGGTCTTTCCCGAACCACCCTTGAAATTGGTTACGGCGAGGACCTGCAGCTTTTCACCAGTTCGGCGATGACGGACATACCCTTTGCCGGGCTTTGATGCGTCGAGAACATGGCGCAACTCGTTGATCTGCGACAGCGAATAAGAGCGTCGACCAGCGACCCCGATATCGGGCTGAGGCCCCTCGCCAGCGATGGAAAGCTGCCGTAGATATCCATCTGTCACGCCGATCAATCGCGCCGCTTCACCTGAAGAAAACCGCCTCAATTCCTTCTGTGACGTCGGCGGGAAGAGAGAATCGCGCAATGATCGCAATTGTCCAGAGAGGCTCTGGCCATCGCTAGCAATGATGTCATCCGGGTGGAGATTCATGCGTGACGCGCTTCCATCATGTTAATACGGGCAGACGACTTAGTTACGGCTGCAAATCACTTGGACAGCCCATCGCCGTTAGAAATGCCAGAAACGTCGATTCGTGCAACAAATAAAGGGTTAACGCGCGTTAACCTCTACCTTTCCAGCAGTGTTGGCAGGTGCCAACTCAACGCAAGAACCGCCCGCCTTTCGGCGAGCGGTCCTGCCCTTCCCCGGCTCAGTGCCGGGTGCGGTTGTTGGTCTTGCGGGGACGGTTCCAGAGGAGGTCGAAGCCGCCGTCGCGGTTGACGACCAGGTTGGCGAAGATCGGCTTGGGCAGGCTCGGATCGTCAATACGGACCTGATGGTAGTCGTTGCCGGACTTCTGCGAGGTCTTGGACCAGGCGGCACCCAGTTCGATGTCGCCGGCGTAGAGGCGGAAGGAAGGAGCGTTCTTGGCCTCGCTTTCAACCGGTTCGAAGGTCGCCTGAGTGTCGAGGGTGAGGGTCTTGATTGCGCCCTGGAGGAAGCCGTCCTTAGCCAGAGAGAAGGTGCCGATCGTCGCCATTTGAAATCTCCATCTGTTTGATCTTCAGGTCGCGCCTCTCGCGTTCCTGATGGCGATCTAAAGACCGGGGGCGAAGCGACCGGCACCCGCAGGGCCGGAACAAAGTGAAGGACGGGGCAGGCGACGAAATTTGTCTCGCGATGCAAAGGCGGGTTTCCCGCCGGCGGAAATTTCTTCGCCTGTCCCGTTGCCGCGTCGAAGCGAGGATGCCCCGCATCCGGCCTCCGGTCAGATCAGCCCATCTGGACCGCGCGAGGAGCACTGCACATCACAACAGATCAGGGATGGAAGGCGATGATGGAACCAGGAAATTGCCATGGGCGGTTCTTTCAGATGCTAATGTCCCCTGCCCGCCTTCACTCGGCTTCCAACGTCGGAAGGGTGGAGGCAAACGCCCTGCTCTACCGATCACGCCGAACAGTCGAATGCAGATGGATCCTGTTCAAATCTCCAGAAACCGCCATGATCCCAAGGCCGCTGACGAACCATCCATGCCAGCGCATCGTTGCTTCGCAGGTTCAAACCACAAGCGGCATCTCCGTCTCGAAACCTCTCTCCCTCGCCTTACTCGCCAGCTGGCAACAAGAGAGAAGGACTGACCGTGCCAATAGGTGGGCGGTTCAATCGGTTGGCTCGGGAACGGTGAATATCCCCGCCACGGCTGGCGCCTCAGCTCGTATCCTTCATGGATCAGAACACATCGGGGGCGCACACTGGAGGGGCGCAGCCGTTTCATGGTTAGAGGAAACGGCTGGTGGATGTCCGAGTGTGCCTCAGCGCAGAAACAGCCTCGCGAAGGCAAGGCCGTGAACGCTTTCAAGTCGTACGGTGTGATGAGAATGGGGGCTCAAGCCCCCTGCCCGCATTTCCAGACCGGGATGCCAAGCTTGCGTGCCTTGTCGCCGAGGTTCTCGACGATGCCGGAGCCTGGGAAGAGGATCATCCCGATCGGGAGAGCTTCCAGAAGCTGGTCGTTGCGCTTGAACGGCGCGGCGTTGCGGTACTTGGCCCAATCCGGCTTGAACACGACCTGCGGCACCTTACGGCTCTCCGCCCAGCAGGCAGCAATGCGTTCGGCCCCACGGGCGCCACCTCCGTGCAAGAGCACCATGTCGTTGTGCTTGACGCGGGTCTTGTCGAGGATGTCCCAGATCCTAGCGTGATCATTGTAATCAGTGCCGCCGGCAAAGCCGATGCGGTGACCGGCCGGGACCAGAACGGTGGTCTCCGAGACCTTCCGGGCGTTGATGAAGTCACGGCTGTCGATCATGGCCGAGGTCAAGGCGCGGTGATTGACAAGGGAGCCGGAGCGGGGACGCCATGATGATCCCGTCTCGACGGCGAAGAGGTTGGCGGCGCTGTCCCGGAAATACTCGAAAGCGTTGCGACGCTCGATCAGCGACATGCCCTGTGAGGTCAGGCGCTCGAGTTCGACCGATTTTACCTCGGAGCCATCCTGCTGCGCCTGAGAATTGCGCTGCGCGGTCTCGTTGTCATCGAGCAACCGGCCCATGCGCTCGGTCTGGCGGTGAAAGAGGTTGGTGAAGCCCCAGAGGAGATCGGAGAGATCAGCTTCCAGACGTGTCTCGGCGAAGAGGTCTGTGGCAGCTTCGAAGATTGCCGTCAGCGCCTGTTCGGCGGCCTCGGGCGAGGGCAGGGGGCGTGCATCGCCCTCCTCTTCCAGTGGGCGGTAGCCGTGGAGCTGCAGCTCCTCAAGCAGGTGGGCAGAGGGGGACACTTGGGCTTGCGCACTTCTGCCATGGCTGAGTTCAGGATCATGAAACATTTGCTTTTCGCCTTTCCGGTCGACCCCGCATCCGCGCGGGGCCTTGACGGGCGATAAACGGGCGCAGGGGCGGAACGCCTGCATCCCCCCGGGGTCCCCGTTGCGCCCCGCGCAATGGGGTGGGACAAAGGGACCGGAACGAAGAGGAGGACAGCGCCAGCTGTTGCAGGGGTTACGAACCTGTGGCCCGATCGACCGTCACTCCAAGGCCTAGGGATGCGTGGTTCTGAGACCGACAAGGCGAAGGGCAGGGACGGGTCAGAACGCGGCCGATGGCAGGGGTTAAGAAAGTGTTAACGCCCTCACGCCGCAAGGTGTGCAGGACATTGCCGCTGGATGGTGGCGGTGAGCACTTCCCTTCCGAGCTGGCGCAGATCGGCATTGAAGTCTTTGAGCACGGGCCTAAGGATCATCACGGATATGCCGAGTTCAACCGCTCTGGCGGCGAGCCTCCGTGCCGCCCGAATGCCAGCGGGGTCATTGTCGCGAGCAATGAATAGATGCCGCACATGCGGTGGCAGGATGAACCCGGCGAGGTGCGACGCCGAGAGGGTCGCGACGAGGGCCGCTGCAGGAATGGCATCCCGGAGCGACAGCACTGTCTCGACACCCTCGCCGATGAGGAGCGTGCCGGAGGGCTGTTGCGGATCGCAGGGGCGAAGCCATACGCCGTTGCCATGGAGATGCCCGAGGGAGCGTCTAGGATCATCGAGGAACGCTTTGCCGCCCTCCAGAGCCAGCCAGGTCCGCTGGATACCCCTGAGGGCGCCTGAGGCATCCCTGACGGCCGCCAGCAGGGCAGGGTGGTGGGTGATCTCGCCGGAGTCATAGCAGCGGTATTCCAGCCTGGGGTGGAAGCGAAGGTCGGCGGGGTACGGCGGCTCGAGGCTGCGAGTGGTGAGATACCGCTCTGCAACCGTCCCGGCCAACGGCAGCCCCTCCGCCCAGATGCGGCGCGCGATAAAGCTGGTGTCGACTCTGGTCTTGCTCTCCTGCTCATGGGCGTAGCCATCATCGCGGGAACGCTCGGGCTGCCCCAGGAAACGCCGCGCCTCGGCCAAGGTGTCCGACAACTTCCTATGACCCTCCCGTGCCGCAATGAGATCGAGGAGGTCACCGTGCTCATCCGTGGCGCTGTCCTGCCAACGGCCACGTGCGCCTTTGCCTTGGGGTGGACCCGTCAAGCGCACGAACAAAGAGCGCCCCTTGGCATTGCCGGTATCGCCGACAATCCAGTAGCCTCCGGATCGTCGACCATTGGAGAGGTAGTGCCGGCAGACAGCTTCCACGCGGTCCGCCAATTGCACCGAGAGGTCACGCGCCGGGGAACCGGCGCGGTTGGGTTGAATGGGCATCGGATCCCCCTCACGCAGCACTGACGCGTGCCGAAGGCACGATGCGCAGCAGAGGGTGGCGGTCGAAGAGTTTTGCGAGGATCGCCGGCGCGTCGTCCCCGACCGGCACGAATAATCTTAGCTTCCACGCGATGATCTCGGACATCAGCCCGAGGGCTTTGAGGCGCTGCACGTCGAGGTCGGAGAACCCCGTGAGTTCGATGCGCTGGCGACCCATCACAAGGGATCGTTTCAGGACGAGGCCATCGCGGAGGACGAGGCCGGTATTGTCACGGATGATGGATGCGGCCGCATCATCGGCCCTGAGGGCTGGGGCTTCAGAGAGGAGTGTTTCCTTGAGGGCAGCAGCCGTCGCCGGTGACACCAGCCGCCCGATCAGGCGTTGCCCGCAATCGGTCTGCAGGCGATAGACCCGCGTGTTCTCCTCGGGGAACTGCTTCCACACCGGCAGCAGCAGGCCCACCACCATATGAAACCTGCTCTCCGTGAACTGCGGTGTCTCGGCAACCTCATGCTCCCATGCGGATCGGAAGGAGTGTTCACCGACGTCACGCCATTGGGATTTCTGGAGGGCGTCTAGTGTCATGACGTCTTGCTGGGTCGGGCGGATCAGGCGGACACGGGGCGCCACAGTTCCGTCATCCAGCATCAGGCTCGTCGTTGGCATCACGAGCGTGGCGCGGCCGGATTGCCGGTTCAGCATCAACTTTGCCCTGCCGTTGCTGCCGCGCTGGGCCATGATGTCGTCGCAACAGGTGATCTCGGTGCGATCTTTCCTGAGCAGGGTCATCAGCGAGGTCGAGGCGCCGCTGCCCCGATGGGTGGCGATCACCCTTTGTTCCTTAACAATGAGGCTCTCGGCCCGGACGGTCTCAACGCCGATATCGAAGGTTCCGGCCTGCATGGCGCCCTCGACCGCCGCTTCCATCAGGCTCTCGAAGACTTCGAACAGCCGGTTCTGCAATGCGATGGGCAGCGCAAGGATGCGGTTGAGGAAGGTCGTGATCGGCGGGAGGTTCTCGAGGAGGCTCCCATCCCGATCCGTCAGGTTGAGACCCGTCGCGCCCTCGAAGCGCTCGAGAGAACAGCCCTCGACCTTGCCCGCATAGATCAGTTGATAGAGTTGGCGCAGGGCAAGGCGGCCATAGACGGATTCGAGGTTGTCCTCAGCCCGGAACATGCCTTGACCGCCCGTTTGGCGCTGTCCCCGTGTGATCGCCCCAAGGGTATCGAGACGACGAGCGATGGTGGAGAGGAAGCGCTTCTCGCCCTTGACGTCGCTCGCCACGGGCCGGAACAGCGGGGGCTGCGCCTGATTGGTCCGGTTCGTCCGCCCCAGCCCCTGAATGGCGTTATCCGCCTTCCAACCCGGTTCGAGGAGGTAGTGGACTCGCAGGCGCTGGTTCTTCGCCGAGCGCTCGGCGTGGTAGCTCCGGCCCGTGCCACCAGCGTCGGAGAAGACGAGAATACGCTTCTGATCCCCCTGGAACGCCCGTGTCTCGCCGAGATTGGCAGACGCAGCCCGGTTCTCAACACAAAGACGCTGCGAGCCGTCAGGGTTCGGTTTTGCGACGATGCGCCTTGAGCGTCCCGTAACCTCTGCGACCATATCCGTGCCGAAGCGCTGGATGATCTGGTCGAGCGCGCCCTGTACGGCGGGAAGAGACGCCAGATGCTCGATCAGTCTGTTACGGCGCTCCACCGCCTCGCGCGACTGGATCGGGTTGCCGTCCTCATCAACGGCGGGACGCGATTGCAGATTGCCATCCGCATCCGAATAGACCTCGAAGAGCTGGGTCGGGAAGGAATGGGCGAGGTAGTCCAGGACATACTCCCTCGGTGTGATGTCCACCGTGAGATCGTTCCATTCCGCTGTCGGGATTTCGGCAAGCCTGCGTTCGAGCAGAGCCTCGTTCGTCGAAACGATCTGGATCACCGAGGCATATCCGGCGTCCATGTCGTTCTCGATCGCTTTGATCAGACTCGGCACCTTCATCGCCGTGATCAGGTGATTGAAGAAGCGCTGCTTGTTGGATTCGAAGGCTGATTTCGCGGCCGACTTGGCATTGCGGTTATAGGATTTACCGCCCTCACCGGTGATGCCGGCGGCCTCAAGCGCTGCATTCAGGTTATTATGGATGATCTCGAAGGCCGAGGCATAGGCGTCGTAGATCCTGATCTGCTCCAGTGACAACGGATGCTCCAGCATCTCGACCTCGAAACCGGCGTAGGAGAGCGCCCTCGCCGTGTAGAGCCCGAGGGCTTTCAGATCCCGCGCCAGCACCTCCATCGCGGCAATGCCGCCCGATTCCATGGCTTCGACGAAAGCTTCGCGGGTCGCGAAGGGCATATCAGTCGAGCCCCAGAGGCCGAGGCGCGTGGCGTAAGCGAGGTTCGAAACCGTCGTCGCCCCGGTTGCCGAGACATAGAGCACGCGCGCGCCCGGCAAAGCGTTCTGCAGCCGTACACCCGCACGACCCTGCTGCGATGCGGCCTTGTCGCCCCGTTCGCCCTTCTCACCCGCGGCATTGGCCATGGCATGAGCCTCATCAAAGACGATCACGCCGTCGAAGGTCGAGACGGGCGAAGCCACTGTTGTGGAGCAGAACGAGTCCGTGTCAGCGGAAATGGCTGGTTGGACAGGTCTCACGAAGCCTGTCGAACCGGCAGCGTCGAGAGAACCGGTGGAGCCGCCAGCGGAAGACGGCATGACCACAGAGTTATCGGCGCCCGGCTTTGGACCATTCGATGCCACCACGGGCGCGGTTCCGTTCAGCCAGTCGATGACCTGCTTGAGGCGTGAGGCCTTCACAGTTCCGTTCGGCCCCTGCCGCTCGTCCGAGCGCAGAGTGGCATAGGTCGTAAACAAGATGCCCTCGGTCAGGGTCACAGGTGTTCCCTGCTTGAACCGGGACAGCGGCACGATCTGGAGCTTCTCCTGCCCGAGCGCGGCCCAATCGCGCTGGGCATCCTCAAGAAGTTTGTCCGACTTCGAGATCCAGAGCGCCTTACGCCGTCCCTTCAGCCAGTTGTCGAGAACGATGCCGGCGACCTGACGACCCTTGCCGGCGCCGGTGCCATCGCCGAGGTAGAATCCCCGACGGAACTGCACGGCATTCTCGGCATCGTCAGCGGCGTGTTCCACGCTGTCAAAGGTCTCGTTGACCGTGAATGTGCCGCCAAGAAGCTGGGCATGGGCTTCGCCGGCGTAGACAACGCTCTCGAGCTGGGCGTCCGACAGAATACCGTCCTCGATGACCGAAAGGGGCAGGTGGGGCCGGTAGGTCGGCTTGGGAGGAGCCACCGAGGCCATGGCGGCGGACTGCACGAGAACGGTGGGATGGGGCATTGCGCCGTCGACAACGATGGATTGCACGGCATAAGGTTCGTAAAGCCCTGCCTCAAGCACATCAGCCGAAGGCGTCGACCAGTCGCGCAAGTCATATGCGAGTTCGACATTCTCCGATGGGGCAGGGGAGGGGGAGGCGATATCAGCCTTCGCCACGGCGTCCGCCATGGGAATGGTTGTTTGGTCCGATGCACTGGTGGTGATCAGACGATCGCCGAACGCAACGCCCTGCCCTAAAGGTTCAACATGGGTCGTTCGCTGGATGGACTGCGGCAACAGGCGTACCGAATGCTCAACTGATGGGGCAACGGCCGAAGACACGGCTTGCGGCAATGGCGCACGTCGGAACGCAGAAAGACGCGTGACCGGCGTCGGAGGGCAAGGGACTGGCGACGGAGGAACGACAGGCGCTGAGGGTGTTGCAGCAGGAGCTGGCGCAACCGAAGTCTCTGTGGCCAATGCATGATCCCGAAGCCGGGGCTGCACCAGTTCCTCAACGCGCTCCAGCAGCTCCTGCAGGCTCTGCACCGCCGCAACAGGCACCGGAAACCCGTCCACCTTTGCGGCCGGAACCTTGTCAAACACCGTGAGGCGGCTTTCAACATCCGTGCCGTGCCGCCGGAAAAACCCGCGCCGCATCGGGATGGTCGCTACCAGTGTTCCGGTGGCCTGCAGCTTCTCGAACGCCGAGCGCCAGCTTCTGCCATAGGGCGAAAAGCTCTCAGCCGTGATCGCAACGAGACGCCCGTTGGGTTCGAGCCGCGCAAGCGCAGAACGGATGTGCTCGAAGGTGGCTTCGGGATGTCGGCCCTCAATCAGCGGTGACGCCGAAAACGGCGGGTTCATCAGGATGACGGAGGGGCGGATACGGGGGTCGAGCCGGTCGTGGATCTGCGCGCCGTCATGGCGCGTCACGGAAGCCTTCGGAAACAGCGCCCTCAGCAGGCCATGACGTTCCCCAGCCCATTCATTAAGGGCAAGAGAAGCACCCGCGATCTCGGCGTGGATCGCCAGCATCCCGGTCCCGGCTGAGGGTTCAAGGACGATGTCGCCAGGACGGATGCCGGCGGCCAGGGCAGCGATGTAGGCCAGCTCGAACGGCGTCGAAAACTGCTGCAGCGCCTGCGAGGCCTCCGAGCGGCGGGTCTCAGTCGGAAGCAGGCTGCCGATCTTCTCGAGAAGAGCCAGCATGGACGCTGGGCTCTTGGCGGCGCGTGAGATGGAAGGGCCGAACTGCCGCAGGAACAGCACCTGTGCAGCTTCAGTCGCTTCATACGCATCCTTCCAGGCCCAGGCGCCCGAGGCATCGGACGCGCCGAACGCCCGTTCCATGGCGGAACGCAAGGCGGCAGCGTCGATCTGCCGGCCCTTGGCGACGGATTGAGCAAGGGCACCGCCAACCGCATGGATCGCAGCAGCTCGGTCGACTGTCAAACGAACAGGGTAAAAAACAGGCGCAGCAGCGCAAACCGCAACAGCGGGAGGGGTCATCGCAAAGTCTCCAGGGGTTCAGAACCAGCCCGGAAACTCTCTCTTCACATCCCGGGCTTCATGCCCCGGAAAACGCAACTCTCACACTGGCCAAGAATGACGGGGTAGGAGAGAAATTCTCATAACCCAGCAATCTTATGGGCAGAGCTACGGTCGGCATTGCCCCTTTTACTGAATCGGCTAATGTCAAATCTTCAAGGACATATTCAAGTTTGTCCTTGGATTTTTAGAGATCAAAAAACTTGTCAGCGGAAATGAAATTATGATTTATGTTAATATTCCTCTTAAAATGATTTTTATTGCCTGCGCAGATCGAATTTATCAGAATAAAATGAGGGTTTATCATGAAAGCGTTTGAGTTTGATCATAGTATTATAAATTCTTATGAACTATTCTCGCGATCTTTCTGCACAATACGAGCTGAAGACATAAAAACAGAAATCGAACGCCAATATGATAAGGGGCGCTTTTGGCCAGACGCACTGCTTTCGCTGAACCCAAGGTTTCTAACTGGCCCCACTGTTGATGAACTAGTGGCATCGGGCGACCTCGACGAGGCCTCCGGCAAGATCTTCAGAATTGGGGCTTTACCAATTCGATTTCATCGGCACCAAGCACAATCTATAGCTAAGGCACGAGCAGGTCAGAGCTTTGTTGTGACGACGGGCACAGGCTCAGGCAAATCCTTGTGTTTCTTTGTTCCCGTGGTCGATGCCATCGTGCGCTCACGAAAGGCCGGGCGGCCGCGCAAGACAAGCGCAATTATCGTCTACCCTATGAACGCCTTGGCAAACAGCCAGATCAAGGAAATCGAGAAGTTCATTTCTCAATCCGGGCTGCCAGAAGATTTGAAACCGGTGGTACGACGCTACACGGGTCAGGAAAGCAAGGAGGAGCGTCAACAGATCGCCGACAATCCGCCTGATATCCTGCTCACGAACTTCATGATGGCCGAGCTGCTGCTAACCAGGCAAGACCCCCTCGACACCAAGGTCATCGATAATGCCAGCGGGCTCGAGTTCATCGTGCTCGACGAACTTCATACTTATCGCGGCCGCCAAGGCGCCGATGTAGCCATCCTTGTTAGACGTCTCCGGAACCGCTGCGCTCCAGTCAATGCACCTATCTGTATCGGCACCTCGGCAACCATGGCCAGTGAAGGCTCAGAGGCCGGTCGCGCAAGAGCAGTCGCCAACGTTGCTGCCCGCCTGTTCGGGGCATCAATAGGCACTGACGCTGTTATCGATGAGTCCCTTCAGCGGGCGACCGATGATCGGTTAAAGCTCGAAGATGTGCAACAGCAGCTGGCGACGGTACTTGGCAACGACTTGCCTGAGGTGATGACAGATGAGATGTTGCGGCGGCACCCCCTCGCTGTCTGGGCTGAACTCGCGATCGGCCTCGATGATGGTCAGGAACTCAAGCGCAAGAAGCCAATCCCTTTTGACCACGCTGTGGAACAGCTTGCGCAGGATAGCGGTCTCGAAAAGGAAACCTGCCGAACTGGTTTTGAACGGTTCCTAACCAGAGTCAGTCTGCCAGAGTCGGCGCGCGGTGGCATGGGCACAGGCGCGTTCCTCGCATTCAAGCTGCATCGCTTCATCTCTGGCGCCGGTGAGATCTTTACGACGTTGATGGGCCGCCCAAGGCGCGTCTTGTTCGAAGGCCAGCTGGAAGATCCGGACGCACCTGGTCACCGCCTTTACCCGACACGGTTTTGTCGGGAGTGTGGCCATGAAGTCCATGTGGTTACCAAGACGGAAGATGCGGAGGGACTTCGCTTCCTGCCCAGAAGCATCGACGACACGCCAATCGAGGACCCCGATGGCGATGTTGCGGGCTATCTGACGCCCATCGGAGACGGTGACTCGAACTATGCCTTCACCGGCGACACCGAAACTTATCCAGAGGATTGGCGTGAAGAGCGCAATGGTGTGGAGCGTCTGCGTTCCAACCGTAAAGGTCGCCTGCCGGAGTTAACGACAGTGAATCCGGATGGTCGGTTCGGTCCGAACGGTGTCAGCTATTGGTTCATACCCGGCAAATTTGGGTTTTGCCCGTGCTGCCTTGACCAACCTCATCCGAGCATGCGGGAACGCAGCAAACTCGGTGGCCTTTCAGGCGAAGGCAGAAGCTCGGCAACAACACACCTTGTTTCAACTGCCCTAGAGTGGATGAACGGAGACGATAGCGGTGTTCCGGCAGAGAAGCGGAAGCTTCTTGGATTCACGGACAATCGGCAGGACGCAGCTCTTCAGGCAGGGCACTTCAACGACTATTTGTTCGTCAGTCTTCTACGCGGTGCAATTCTGCGTGCGGTTCTCGACGCGGGCTCGGACGGTATGGCGGAGGATGAATTCGGTCTTCGAGTTGTGAAAGCTCTCGGCTTCACTGCATCGAACAAGGAGGCGCGAATTCATTGGATGTTGGACCCTGAAGCTGGCGCAGTGGTGCGCGAGGATGCCCAACGTTCACTCGCCAAGGTCCTTGCGCACCGGGTTTGGACAGACCTAAGACGCGGCTGGCGCTACACTAACCCCAGCCTGTCCGTGCTCAAGCTTGTCGATGTCGAGTTCATCGGTCTCGACGATATCGCGGAAGATCGGGAAGCGTTGATGGCAGTGCACCCAGCGCTCGGTAGCTTGGATGCCACAGCTAGCAAGAAGCTGCTTAAGGAGATCCTCAGCGCGATGCTGGAGGGTCTGGCCGTCAGCACAGAGGCCCTTGATCTGACCGTGCTCGACACCGTCGGACAAAAGTCGCGGAACCTTTTGAGAACGCCTTGGGCTATCGACCAGAAGGAAACACCCCGGAGTAGGTCGACCCTTTTCTTGCAAGCTCCGGGAAAAGACCGTGTTGGACTGCGTGAGGAGCAGACCATTATCCGTGCGGGGCACAACTCACGGATCGGCCGATCAATCAACCGCAGGAGCATGATCGGAACAAAGCTCAACAAAGCGGACTACATCGCCGTCATGACCGGCCTTTTGGAGTTGATGGCCCGTGAGGGTCTGGTCTCACTTGTCGAGATCGAGGCCAATTTGCTCGGATGGCGATTGTCTCCTTCGGCTGTTCGTCTGGTGCCAGGCGAGGCTGTCCGTGCCGGGCAGGCGCAGGGAAACCGGTACTTTCACGACCTTTACAATTCAATCGCGGCCGATCTCAAACGGGGTAGTAGCACCTATTGGGGGCTTGAAGGTCGTGAGCACACGGCTCAGGTTTCACAAAAGCAGCGAGAATGGCGGGAATGGCGGTTTCGCTTCGAGGATGACGACCGCGCCAAACTCAAGGAGAATATCGCAGAAATCAAGGCATCCGGAGAATCGGATCAGTTTTTGCCTGCGTTATTCTGTTCGCCGACAATGGAGCTCGGCGTCGATATTTCGGCGTTGAATGCCGTCTATCTTCGTAACGTGCCTCCGACCCCAGCCAATTACGCTCAGCGCGCAGGGCGCGCAGGTCGATCTGGCCAGGCAGCAGTGATCGTCACCTATTGTGCAGCACAGTCGCCGCACGATCAGTATTTCTTCGAGCGCCGAAATGACATGGTGGCTGGTGTAGTGCGACCGCCAGCGCTCGACATAACGAATGAGGAATTAGTTCGGTCACATCTGCACGCCGTTTGGCTGGCTGAAGCCAAGCTGGCGCTCTCGCCCGACATCCCCGAGATTCTCGATCTGAAACAGGCGAAGTATCCGCTGAAGCAGAATGTTCTCGACGTGATCTCCCGGCGAAGCCTCCTGACAGTCGCGTGCGCTCCTATGAAGAGAGTCCTGGACCAGATCCTCGCATCAATGGACGACAAGATACCTGCCTGGATGGGTGATATCGATGACTTCATCCTTGATGTCGCGACGCGCGCGCCGCAGGAGTTTGATCGAGCATTTGATCGCTGGCGCGAACTCTACAATTCGGCTCGGACCCAGCTAATGGAAGCGAATGCCCGCTCCGAGATCACAGGTCTGTCGGGTGCAGATCGGCGGAAGATCAAGGCAGCTCAGATGCAGGCAAGCGACCAGATCGCCATCCTGGAACAGGGTAAGGCCACTAACGGATCAGATTTCTATTCTTATCGCTACCTTGCGACCGAAGGCTTTCTGCCGGGGTATAATTTTCCTCGGCTTCCGCTTTATGCTTTTGTCCCCGGCGAAGGCAAGGCCGGCTCCTTTCTTCAACGCGCTCGATTTCTCGCAATCTCGGAATTTGGGCCGCGCAGCCTGATCTATCATGAGGGCCGGGCATACAGGGTCATGAAGGCGAAGTTACCGCCTGAAGTCCGCACTGGAGACGGGTCAGAACTTGCCACAAAGGACATCTTCATTTGTTCCAATTGCGGTGCTTGTCACGAAGGTGAAGTCGAGCGGTGTCATGCGTGTAACTCTCCTATGGCAGGCGAGGTTCCAGTTCAGCGCACACTCCGGATCGACAACGTCGAAGCTGCCCCCGCCGACCGGATCACAGCAAATGACGAGGAGCGCGTTCGCCAAGGCTTTGACATCCAGACAGTGTTCTCCTGGCCGAAGCGGGACGGTCGGCTTCAGGTCACGGAGGCCGATTGCCGTTGTGGCGAAACGTCGATCCTCGCCCTGCAATATGCCAACAGTGCTGAGATCAGCCGTATCAACAAAGGGCTAAAGCGGCGGAAAAACCAGACTGTCTTTGGCTTCAACATCGACCCCCGCAGCGGCTATTGGGCGAAGTCAGAAGACGAGGATCCAGACGTCGATGTGCCGCCGGATGTCGTGAGGCCGGTTCGCATTGTGCCAATCGTAAGGGACCGGAAGAACGCTCTCCTACTTCGATTCCGTGACCCAGAAACCTATGCCTCTAAAACAATCGCGACTGTCCAGCATGCCCTCCTACGGGGAATCGCTGTTACCTTCCAACTAGAAGAAAGCGAAATCCTTGGCGAGCCACTACCCGCCCGCGACAATCGCCGCTCAATCCTCGCGTATGAAGCGACTGAAGGCGGTGCCGGCGTGCTGAGCCGCCTTGTTGATGACGCTCATGCTCTCAGTAGGGTCGCCAAGGAAGCTCTGTTGCTCATGCATTTCGACAAGGTCGACGAAGCCATTGCTGCAGGCAATGCCAAATTTTTGCTCAACCGGGAAGACGATGCATGTGTGCGAGGCTGTTATCGCTGTCTGCTTTCCTATTTCAACCAGCCGGACCACGAGCTGATTGATCGCGGGAGCGATGAGGCGAAGCAGATGCTTGTCGATATTGCGCGCGGCGAGGTTGTGCTTGCGGTCGCGCGTACGCCGTCCGTGACGGTTGATGGATGGGAGCCAGCTTTCAAGGAAGCCGGAATTCCTGCTCCAGACGGCACTAGCGTTAGCTTCGCCGATCAGGAGATGCGCTTTTCGTGGCGCAGTCATTTTGTTGCGGCCTGCACCGAGGCCTTGACTGAAGCAGCGCAGGCCGTCGCGGAAGCAAAAGGCTGGGCGCTGTTCGAGCTACCGGAGACCAGCGCTGCAGGTGTGCCTCACGCACTGACTGCGATGTTCAAGGATTGATTTGATGACAGTCAGTTTTGCCCCTGGAGATCTTGTGAGTGCACGCGGGCGCGAATGGGTGGCATTGCCTCCACCTCGCGATGGCATTCTGGCCCTCCGCCCTCTATCGGGCAGCGAATATGATATGGTCATCCTCGACCCGGATCTCGAAACGCTTCCTTTGACGGTCGCTCGCTTTGACTTGCCAGTTGACGCCGCACCAACCGTGCAATCGAAAGCCGCGCTCTTGGCAGACGCGCTGCGGCTTACCCTTCGACGTGGAGCGGGCCCTTTCCGCTCGGCTGCGCAACTGGCGTTTGAACCCAGGACTTACCAGCTTGTTCCCTTATTGATGGCGCTTCGCCTGCAGGTACCACGCCTTCTGATAGCGGATGATGTGGGGATCGGGAAGACGATCGAGGCTGGCCTGATATTGAGAGAGCTGATGGACAGGGGAGAGGTTGATGCTTTCTCTGTTCTATGCCCTCCGCATCTTGTCGAGCAATGGGTTGGAGAGCTGAAGTTTCGCTTCGGGATCGAGGCTGTCGCGGTAACAGCGGGCAGCGCTGCTCATCTCGAACGCGGCCTGCCGCTCGCACAGACGCTGTTCGATGCTTACCCTCATACCGTGGTTAGCCTCGACTACATTAAGGCGGAAAAGCGCAGAGAAGGCTTCGCCCGTGCATGTCCAGATTTCGTGATCGTCGATGAGGCCCATGCGTGCGTCGGCACCCACAAGGGCAAGCAGCAGCGTTTTGAGCTGCTCGCCGGACTGGCCCGAAATCCAGAGCGCCGCATGATCCTACTTACCGCGACGCCACATTCGGGTGACGAGGACGCATTTGGACGCCTTCTTTCGCTGATCGAACCGTCATTTGGCGCTATGAATTTCGACGACGTCCGCTACCGGGAACGGCTGGCCCGGCACTTCGTGCAGCGCCAGCGGATTGACCTCGTGTCGGGTGAATGGGGCGAAATCCGCGCTTTCCCGAAACACGAAACGACCGAATCTCCCTACCGATTGTCGCAAATCCATCTCGATTTCCAAGAAGCGGTGCTCGACTACTGCTTTAGCGTTTTGTCGCGCGCGGGCTCTGGCCTGCGGGAACGGCGTCTCGCCTTCTGGGGCACGCTCGCCCTAATGCGCTGTGTAGGTTCATCGCCAGCGGCCGCCCTCAGCGCTCTCCGTAACCGGATGTCCAATGAGAGCGACCGCCTCGAAACCCAGCTCTACGATGAAGATTCTGACGACGAAGACGCCGTGGATATAGAGCCGAGCGCCGGCTTCGATACAGATCCCGCTCTGTTGGCTTTGGTTGTCCGCGCGGAAGAGCTGATCCGCAAAACCGATCCGAAGCTCACGGCACTTATCGACGCCCTAGCACCACTGATCAAGAAGGGGGCAAACCCCGTTGTGTTCTGCCGCTATCTGGCCACCGCCGAACATGTCCGGGACGGTCTACGCAAGGCATTTCCCAAGCTAGTCGTCGAAGCAGTGACAGGCGTTCTCACGCCCGACGAACGCCGTGATCGCGTGGCTGACATGGCCACCGCCGACGATCAGAAGGAAGTCCAGCGCATTCTAGTCGCCACCGATTGCTTGTCGGAAGGTATCAACCTCCAGCAGCTGTTTGACACGGTCGTTCATTACGACCTGTCCTGGAATCCAACCCGGCATCAGCAGCGCGAAGGCCGGGTTGATCGGTTCGGTCAGCCTGCAGAGCTTGTCCGCTCGATCATGATGTTCTCTCAGGATAGCGCAATCGACGGGGCAGTGCTCGACGTGATTCTCCGAAAGGCAGAGGAAATTCGCAAAGCAACCGGAGTGACTGTGCCACTGCCCGACAATCGGGGACCCGTCACCGATGCATTGATGGCGTCGATGATGCTTCGCCGTGGCGGAACACGGCAGTTGTCCCTCGATCTGCGCCTTGATGACGGCACCAAGGCCATGGAGGCGCGGTGGCGAGACGCTTCTGAAAATGAAAAGAAATCCCGCGCGCGATTTGCCCAAAATGCAATGAAGCCGCAGGAGGTAGCTCCGGAATGGATAAAAGCACGGACGCTGCTTGGATCGCCGGAAGATGCGACAACGTTCATTGAGAAAGCGATGTCCCGCTTCGGGGTGCCACTTGAACCCCGGAAATCGCTGTTGATAGCCCATGTTCATGCGCTGGAATTGGGTCTGAAAGAACGCTTGGCCCAGCGGGGCCTGACCGGCTCGGTCCGTCTTGCAACGCTGGAACCGGCACCATCAGGGACGGCGCTGCTCACCAGGACGCATCCCCTCACGGCGACTTTGGCAGAAGCTCTTGTGGAAGCCTCGCTTGACCCAGAGGCGTTATCTGGTCTTGGAATTGGCCGGGTTGGCGCCTGGCCTACGTCAGCTGTCAACCAGATGACCCGCGTTGCACTCCTGCGGATCCGGTTCAAACTGACCGTCCACGCTCGCAAGGAACGCCTGCTTCTCGCTGAAGAAGCCGCCCTTGTTGCATTGCAGGGCAGCAAGATTGTCGCGAGCGGCGAACCAGCACGAGCGCTCTTGAATATGTCCGCCGCTGCCGACTTGGCGTCTTCGGCCAGAGACAGGTTCATCAGCAAGGCCAAAGAGGATCTCCCCGGTCTTCTCGACGGCGCATTGGCGGAGTTCGTCCGATCCCGCGCCGATGAACTCATGCAGGATCATGCCCGCCTTCGCGCCGCAGCCGGATCAGCCGCGCGTGTCACCGTCGAAGCAGTCCTCCCGCCCGACGTCATCGGTCTGTTCGTTCTGATGCCGAGCGAGGTCTGATCATGGCGCGCAAACCCGTTATCGACATGTCCGCCTGGCCGTCCCTAAACCTCGAAGGAAACCTGATCGCGCCTGCCATGGTCGCAGCTGCGGACCGCCGCGAGGGGTCGGAGCAAACGGAAGCCGATTACCGCATCCGCAAGGGCCTGACGATCCGCGAGGAAATCTCGACCGCTTTTCGCGTCGGCCAGTCCCATTTCGATTCCTTTACGAAGGTCGCCAATCCATCGGCCGAGGCAACACGCCGTTTCATCCGCGCCTTCCTGAAGGAAACCTTCGGCTTCGACGATCTTGTCCCAGCGGACGCGCCGCTTTCTTTCATCGCAGGTGGGCGCATGCCAGTCGTCGTCGTGCCGCCTTCCGACGAAAAACTCGACCGGCGCAGTGCAACACTCTCGACCGACCGTACGCGCTCCCCGGCCTTCGCACTTCAGGATTACCTCAACGAACATGACGAAACGCTCTGGGGTCTGGTGACCAATGGCACCCTGATCCGCCTGATGCGCGACAACGCATCGCTGACCCGACCCGCGTACATTGAGGCTGACCTTTCTCAGATATTCACCAACGAGGATGCTGCGTCTTTCGCCGTTCTCTGGCTTTTGATTCACCGCACACGCTTCGGCGCGGCAGGCGCACCAGCCACCGACTGCGCGCTGGAACGCTGGCGTGATGCCGGGTCGAAGGAAGGCGAAGTCGCCCGCGACCGCTTAGCCCTTCAGGTTCAGATCGCCCTCAAGGTTCTGGGCTCCGGCTTCCTCGAAGCCAACCCTGAGCTTGCCGCAAAGTTGAAGTCGGGCGAGGTCAACCTGACTGAATGGTTCAACGAACTTCTCCGGCTCGTTTATCGCCTGATCTTCCTGATGGTGGCCGAGGATCGGAATCTCCTTCACCCCGATAGCGCCAAGCCAGACGCTCGAAAGCTCTACGCCGAAGGCTACAGCCTGGCAGCGCTGCGTGCACAATGCTACCGCGCCGCCTCGTGGGACAAACACCACGACCGCTACGAAGGCATCAAGATCGTCTTCCGGGCGCTCGCCCAAGGGCAAGAAGCGCTGGCGCTTCCGGCGCTAGGCGGTCTCTTCTACGACGACAAATTGCCCCACTTGGAGACCGCCCGCCTGCGCAACAAGGCCTTCATGGAGGCGCTCTACCGCCTTGCCTGGCTTTCCGACAAGACCGGAATGGTCCCTGTGAACTGGCGGGCGATGGAAACCGAGGAACTGGGTTCGGTCTATGAATCCCTGCTCGAACTTCAGCCGCAGCTGGGTGACGACGGCAAGACGCTGCTTTTCGCCTCCGAAGCGGCCGAGCAGAAGGGCAACCAACGCAAGACCACCGGCTCATACTATACGCCCGACAGCTTGGTTCAGGCGCTGCTCGACACCGCCCTCGACCCGGTGCTCGACAAGACCGAGGCCGAAGCGGACGACCCCGCCGCGGCACTCCTGAAACTGTCCGTCATCGACCCCGCTTGCGGCTCGGGCCACTTCCTGCTGGCCGCTGCCCGCCGCATCGCGACGCGCGTCGCCCGCATCCGCACTGATGGAACGCCGTCGCTCGCTGACTTCCGCCATGCCCTGCGCGATGTCGCCCGGTCCTGCCTGCACGGCGTGGACCGCAACCCAATGGCGGTGGAGCTCACTAAGGTCGCACTCTGGATCGAGACGGTAGATCCCGGCCTTCCCCTCGGCTTCTTTGACGCGCAGATCCGCTGCGGCGATGCGCTGCTGGGTGTCTTCGATCTCAAGGTGCTGGAGGATGGCATCCCTGATGCCGCCTACAAGCCGCTGACGGGCGACGACAAGGACACCGCGAAATACTACGCTCGCGCCAATCGGGACGAAAAGGCTGGTCAGGGAAGTCTGGATTTCACGGGTGGGCGATCCCGTCTGCCGGCCATTCGGCCGATTGCCACTGAATACACCGGCTTCCGGGCGCTGGGCGAAGACACGCTCGACGAAATCGTTGCAAAAGACCGCCGCTATCGGTCAATCCGTGAAGGGGAAGCTTTCCACAAGGCGGAAATCGCTTGCAATCTCTATATCGCAGCCTTCTTGTTGCCGAAGACCGGTGGCGCCCCGACTTCACGGGGTACGCGATTGGTTCCGACCACCTCGGATGTCTGGCAGGCACTGGATGATGGGCAGGTCTGGGGGCCGATCATCGGGCAGGCGACTGTTGCCCGTCGGGCACGCGCGTTTCATTGGCCGCTGGAATTCCCCGATGTGATGCAGCGCGGCGGCTTCGACGTGGTGCTGGGCAACCCCCCATGGGAGCGGATCAAGTTGCAGGAGAAAGAGTTCTTTGCTGCACGTGACGCCGCGATAGCTACCGCCGCCAATAAGGCAGCCCGAGACCGTCTGATCCAAGCATTATCCAAAGCGGAACCGGGCACATCAAGGCGGGCGCTTTTCGATGATTTCGAGGCTGAGAAGCGGATTAGTGAGGCGACTTCCGCTTTCGTTCGAGTAGTAGGCAACGAAGGAGGGCGTTTCCCTCTAACCGGCACGGGGGATGTGAACACCTACGCGCTATTTGCCGAGTTATTTTCAAGGCTTTCAAACCCAAAAGGTCGTGCCGGAGCAATCGTACCGACCGGCGTTGCGACCGATGCAACGACCGCCCCATTTTTTGCGCACTTGGTCAAGGAACAACGACTTGCTAAGCTTGTAGACTTCGAAAATCGAGAACGTATTTTCTCAAGTGTCTATTTTCGAGTAAAATTCTGTTTGCTTACACTTGGAAGCCGCGAAACGGCAGCTCACTTCGCATTCTTTCTGACACAGCCAACTCAATTAAATGAGCCCGAGCGCAATTTTACCCTCTCGCCAGAACAGATCGCGGCAATAAATCCAAATACTCTTACTGCGCCCGTTTTTCGCTCGCGTTGGGACGCGGAACTGACGGCCAAAGTTTATTCCCATGTTTCGGTGCTGGTCAACGAGAGTGCAGGGCAGAAAGGCAACACTTGGGGTGCCAACTTTATGACTATGTTCCACATGTCGAACGACAGTGGAATATTCCGAACTGCCGCCGATTTGGAAGCGGCAGGATATATCCGCGACGGCATCGACTGGGTTGCAGAAGGCGGCGGCAAAGGTGGTTCTAGACGGCATGTGCCTCTCTATGAGGGCAAGATGGTTCATCAATTTGATCATCGGCGGGGCGACTTTGCATTAGCGAAAATCAAAGGGGATGCAGACTATCGTGAAATTCCTTCACCTGAGAACGTGACCTTGGCGAATCCTAGCTTCGAGATCACTCCGCGTTACTGGGTTCCCGCTGATGAAGTTAAGGTTCGACTAGCGACAAAAAACTGGAAGCATTCTTGGTTGATGGGCTGGCGTGATATTACCAACGCTACCAATGAGAGAACTGTGATTGCTACGGCGTTCCCTGCGACAGCAGTCAATCACAAGATGCCTTTGATCTTCACTGACGCTGGCGTTCACAAACAGGCCTGTCTCTTGGCCAATTTTAACACATTGGTACTCGATTTTATTGCAAGACAGAAAGTGGGTGGCACAAATTTAGCCTACTTTTTTCTACGACAATTCCCGTTCTTGTCCCCAGACTTCTACTCTGAACCCCGACTTGATTTCATTGTCCCAAAGGTGCTGGAGCTCACATACACTTCGCTCAGCCTCACTCCCTTCGCCCGCGATCTAGGCCATGACGGCCCGCCCTTCGTCTGGGACGAAGACCGTCGTGCCCACCTGCGCGCCGACCTAGACGCCTTCTACGCCCGCGCCTATGGCCTGACCCGCGACGAGTTGCGCTACATCCTCGATCCCGCCGACGTGAAAGGCCCCGACTACCCTAGCGAAACCTTCCGCGTGCTGAAGGAAAAGGAAATCCGCCAGCACGGCGAATATCGCACGCATCGTCTCGTCCTCGCCGCCTGGGACCGTATGGAGGCGGACGGAACCTTCAGGGATTTGGGGCTTTCTGTTGCGGTTGCGGTGGAAGCTACGCCAATCGTGGTCAATCTGCCTCCGCTGGAGAGCCTGCCCAACGGCGCATGGTCTTGGCCGGCAAATATCCAACCGCGCGACCGTCTCCGCTATGCAGCCCAATATGCATTGTGGCTGATGGACACTGGGGACGACGCTGGCCGCGCGCGCTTCCTGATCGCCAGTCTCGCGGACCCAGCATTGCTGACGCCCATGCTGACAGGCTCGGAGCGAGACCAATGGGTCAGGCTCGTTGGTCCTGAGGCCCAGCCCGCACAAGGCGTCGTCCGGCTGCGCCCCGCTATAAATGAAGCCTGGCGATCTATGTTCGAGACGCTGCTCACGTCCGGCCAATTGGCGGAGACCGCCGATGGAGCGTGGATGCGGGGGCAGCATTTCAATCCAGCTGGATTGCAGGCGCAGTCAGCCGATGCAAAGCGCACCGCCTTCGCAATGCGCGCCATTCGGAGCATCGATATCGGGAGGCTGACAGCAGCTGTTGCGCAGGAGGACAACGTCGTTTGGGCGAGGTTTGGACATGCCGGATGATCTGTTCGCTCCCGAAATGCGCCCGCCCGTCGCTCCGACGGGAAGGAACGAACCCCGGTTATGGGTCCGTCGCGTTGTGATCTTCAGCGATTCGAAGACCGTCATCCGCGACGTACTGTTGAAGCCCGGTCTCAACATCGTCTGGACACCGGACATGTTGAGCAGTGGCAACAGGGCCTTGGCCCACGGCAGCGGTAAGACAACCTTCTGCCGTCTGCTGCGGGCCTGCCTCGGGGAGCCGGGCTTTGCTACGGATGCTCAGCGCTCTCGTATCTTTGCGCGGCTTCCGAACGGCTTGATTGCTGCGGAAATTCTGGTCGATGGCGTGTGCTGGGTCGCTGTTCGCCCTTTGGGATTGCCGGGCGGAGAGTTCGTCGCTCAGGTGGCGTCCGTCGACGAGGCGATTGCGCGCGGGCGCCGCGAGGGTGATCCCGCCTTTATCGACCCTTTGATGGTCCAAACCTTTTTCCCAATGATCGCTGGAGCGACGCCGTCAGACATCAATCGCGAGCAGGTCTGGGACGTCCTTCGTGCATGGTTGACGCGCGATCAGGAGTGCCGCCTTGCCGACATCCTGGCGTGGCGGTCGGCGCAGACTCACTCTCGTTCCCGTGCTCAAGTGCTCGGCGAAACAGCAAAGCTGACGATGGTGCGCCTTGCCCTGCGTGCGTTCGATGCAGAGGAACAAGCGGCTGCGCTTCGCGAGCGGCAACTCGTGACTGCCGCCGAAGATGAACGGCGGCGTCAAGCCTATCAGCAACAGCGATATCTTGATGGGTTGAAAGCGGTACGGGTTGCGTTGGGCGCTGACGAAGACGTTGGCTTCGATGACACCATCGATCAGAAGGGATTGGTATCGCGCGCGGAGGCCGCATTGGCGGAATCGATGCGGGCCGATCTGCCAAAGCCACCTGACGTCGGCTCGATTTTCGCTCGATTGAGCGCGCTCAATGATGAACGCAGGACACTGGAAGCCAAACAGCAGGAAGCGGTCAATGAAGCGGCCCTTAAGCGGGGCGAAGCAGAGCGCTTCCGAGCAGAAGCGAGCCTAGGCGAGATCGACATCACTCAGGGTGGAGTGAGGGTCTGCCCTGTTTGCAGGATCAACGTGGACGAGACGCTCGCAAAAGGATGCGGCATTTCCCTTGAAAGGTGCGATCTGGAGGCCCTTAAGGCGTCAATCGCCGACAAGCGCGCGACGGCAGCGCGGTTAGATGGCGAAGCAAATGGTGCGAACGAGGCAGCAAAAGGGTTTGAGGTGCTGATCAATCAGCTTTCGCCCCGCCAGCAAAGACTCGAAGCGGAGGCAAAAAGCGCTGACGAAGTCAGTCGCGCCGCCCAGTCGGCTGCGAAGGACGTTCAGGATCAGATTTATCGGGCAAGGCGTGTCCTCGACGATGTGCGATCCCTTCGCGATACAGAAGCAGCGGCAAAACCCACGCCGCCAGCTACCGCAGCACTGGATGCTGTCCGCGCTCAACTCGAAGCGGGGCGATCAAGAGCTCGTGCCGCGATCCGGACACTTGAGGAGAGATACCAAGGCATCATGGCCGCCTGGCTGCCTGATGGGGTTGAAGGAACCGTTAAGCTCGATGGCAACGGCCTGAAGGTCGACGCTCAGTTTGCAGGACGAGGCGAGGTTTCGACGGCGGCTTTGGACTCGCTTAAGATTGTCGCTTTCGACCTCGCTGCCTTGCATATGGCCGTCGAGGAGAAGGCAGACCTGCCGGCATTCCTCGTGCACGATAGCCCACGCGAGGCTGACCTGGATGGGCAGCTTTATGAGCGGCTTTTCAGCTTGCTGCATCAGTGGGAGGAGAGTTCGGGAGCGCCGTGTTTTCAATACATCGTCACAACAACCACGGCGCCGCCCAAAGAACTTCGGTCAGAGACGCATGTCCGGCTTCAAATGAGTTCGACACCTCCTGAGATGCGGCTGTTTCGGATGGACCTTTGATCATGCATCAGCTGGAGAGATGCGATGGTTGAGGCGCCTCAGTCTTTTGTAGTTCGGGAGGAGTGCGCAAAGGCTGCCTCGCAGAACGGCTTTCGTCGTGTGTTGGGGCAGGAAGCTGGCTGGGCGGTCTTCGGCTCGACGACGGCGGAAGGCACTATCCATCTTGCCGCCGCCGGGTCGCAGGGGCCCTGGTTTATCGCGCTGGACCATGCTGACGTGGTCGCTGAACTTGGCTTGCAGACAACGGACATGACGGGACCAGCGCGGTTCCGCTTTGCCTTCGATAACCTGGGTGCGTTCTACGAAGCTCTGCGCCGCGTGTATGAGCTCACTGTCAGCCTTCCGGACGCACCACTGCGAGAATTCGAGGCACAAATTGCTGGCCTGCCACGTGCGACCGACGCAGAGCGGCAAGTTGTGCAGCGGATCGGCCAGGACATCTTTCGCGCCCGGCTAATGCACTATTGGCAAGGCCGTTGTCCCCTGACCGGGATATCAGACCCTGCGCTTCTGCGTGCGAGCCACATCATAGCTTGGAAAGACTGCAGGAGTGATGCTGAACGGCTGGACGTGCACAATGGACTATTGCTCTCAGCGCTCTGGGACGCCGCTTTTGACCGGGGTTTAGTGACATTCGACTGTGAGGGTCGCCCCGAATTCTCCGTCACTCTCAGCGAGGACGCGCGCGGCGAGCTACGCTGGCGGACTCCGCTTAAGTTAAACGATTTTCACAGATGTCGTCTCGACTTTCACAGGACGCAATATTTTATAAAGTCGTGAAACTAATATTCACATCATTATTCAAAATACAGTTGATTAACACCTTCGTTTGACCTTTGCTCTACCTAAATCCTTAATGATCAAGGTCTGCCCTTCGGGGAAGGTCACCATCAGCTGAAGGTCGCCACCGATGGCGCTCACATAGTCGCGCAGGGTCGACAGCTTGACGTCTGACCGTTTTTCCAGCCGCGAGATATAGACCTGCTTTCCACCAAGCCGCTCTGCGACCTGCTCCTGGGTAATATGTCGCGCCTTGCGAATGTCGCGAAGGGCATATTCCTCCGAAATAAGCTCCGAGGCGCGTGCGGCAATCTTGGCCTTCCGCTCGACCGACAATGAGGCGGCAACCTCATCAACCGGGATGGACCGATACGCTTTTGTCATTTCGGCTTCTCCATTCGTTTCAAAGCGGCCAAATGCTCATCAAACCTGATATCGGCCTTCATGATCAGGGTTTTGTAAAAGCGTTTTTGTGAAACGCCCGATTTGTCGCCGGCGACCAGCAAAATAGCCTTGCGCTGAGGATCAAAGGCGTAGGCGACACGCCAGACGCCATCATCGGCGTCAAAGCGCAGCTCCTTCATGTTCGCATGGGCCGAACCACTCAGGGTATCCGACCCGGGCCTTTTCAACTGCGGGCCGATGACTTTCAGCACCTCGGCAAGCGCAAGGATCTCATCCTGAACAAGCTCGGATAATTCCCCGAACTCGTCGGCGAAGTCCGGATGAAAATCGACACGCCATCTCATGACCAATTAATACCCTGAAATGTATATGTTTTGCAAGACATATCGGTCGTTGCTCGCACTAACCATGCTCTTCCGAGAATTTGTCGAGCGTATGCAGCGCCGCGATCAGCGCCATTCTGGCCTCTCGCACATTGGATGCCGCGATGCGGTCTGATCGCCCTGCAGCAATCAGGAAAGCGTCGAGAACGTCGGGGCAATGCCGGACCAGGTCCATGAGGTGATCGCCGTTCGGCCCACTCTTGCCCGCAAACCAATTCTTGACGGTCCGTTCGCCGGCGCCGGTCCAGCGCGCCACAACCTTGATGGCAGAGGGGCGATCACCAAGGGACTGCCGCAAGGTCACTGCGATGAGGGCGGCGAATGGGCCAGTGCCGTCAGCGGCGACTGGAAGAACTCTGCCCTTTTTTGGAAAAGACATTCCAGCCTCCTGCCGTTTGAATGGAGATCGGCCCAGAGGACGCCTCGGCCGAATTCGTAGAGTGAAGGCAAGCGGCGTGGGTGCAGAGCCATCATCACATGCAGAGGGCAATAATGGCGGCATTGGATTGATGCGTGCAGCCGCCTACGTCCGCATGTCTACGGACTTGCAGCAGTATTCAACGGAGAACCAGCTCAGCGCGATCATGCGCTTTGCGTCAGCGCGCGGGTTCGAAGTGGTTCGTGTCTATGAAGACATGGGTAAGAGCGGTCTGCGGATCGAGAGCCGCGACGCCCTGCAGTCATTGATGAATGACGTGGCCACTCGCCAGACAGACTACAGCGCCATCCTCGTCTATGACATTAGTCGCTGGGGCCGTTTCCAGGATGCAGATGAGAGCGCGTATTACGAGCATCTCTGCTCGCGCGCCGGCATACGCGTGCATTACTGCGCCGAGCAGTTCGAAAACGACGGCTCCATGACCTCCAACGTCATGAAGGCGATGAAGCGCCTGATGGCCGGAGAATACAGCCGCGAACTCTCGGCAAAGGTGTTTGCGGGGCAATGCCGTCTGATCGAGAAGGGCTTCCGGCAAGGTGGAATGGCCGGCTACGGTTTGCGTCGTTTACTGGTCGATGAGCGTGGTGACAGGAAGGCCGAACTCCGCCACGGGCAGCGCAAGAGCCTGCAGACCGACCGGGTGGTCCTTGTGCCAGGTCCCGATCATGAAACAGAGACCGTGCGGCGGATCTATCGACTGTTTGTTCATGAGGGCAGAGCGGAAAGCACCATCGCGGCCACCCTCAACCTGGAGGGAATTGTCACAGATCTCGGTCGCCCATGGACACGCGGTACGGTCCATGAAGTTCTGACCAACCCGAAATACATCGGCGACAATGTCTTCAACCGTGTCTCCTTCAAGCTGAAACAACGACGGGTGATTAATTCCAGCGCGGCCTGGGTGCGTGCGGAAGGCGTATTTCCGGCAATTGTGGATCCGGTTCTCCATCATGCGGCGCTCGATATCATCAGCGCCCGCAGCCAACGCCTTTCCGACGACGAGCTGCTGGAGCGTCTCCGTTCATTGCTGCAGGAGGTGGGCACGCTTTCGAGCCTGGTCATCAACGAACAAGACCAGATGCCCTCAAGCAGCGTCTACCGAAGCCGCTTCGGCAGTCTACTCCGGGCCTATTCCCTCGTCGGATATATGCCCGAGCACGACTACGCCTATCTCGCGATCAATCGTGAGTTGCGTCGGCAGCATCCCGAGATCATCAGGAATATTATTGCCGGCATAGAGGCGGCAGGCGGAGCCGTCGCAAGCGATCCCCAATCCGGGTTGCTCACCGTCAATGGCGAATTCTCGCTCTCGCTCGTCATTGCACGATGCCAGATGACGCCAGCGGGTTTCCCGCGCTGGCATATCCGTTTTGATGCAGACCTTGTCCCCGACATCACCGTGGCGGTGCGGATGGATCACACCAACCGGCATGCGCTCGACTACTACCTCCTTCCGCGCATCGACATGAGCGTGCCGAAACTCCGGCTGGCTCAGGAGAATGGTCTGTCCCTCGATGGCTACCGCTTCGATACGCTCGAATTCCTGTTTTCGCTCGGCTCAAGAGCCCGTTTCTCGGAGGCAGCATGACATCGACACCGCTCAAGGCAATTCAGACCATTGCGATCGAGGACATCACAGTTCTCAACCCCAGGGTCCGCAACAAGCGCAACTTCGAGGACATGGTCGAGAGCATCAAGAGGGTAGGGCTGAAACGACCCATCACCGTGAAGCGCCTGCAAGGCGAAGGGGGACGGCCCTCCTATGGCCTTGTTTGCGGCCAGGGTCGGCTCGAGGCCTGCAAGCAACTGGGACAGCAGCAGGTTCCGGCCATCGTGATCGATGCGGAAGAAGCAGATTGCCTCGTCATGAGCCTCGTCGAGAACTGCGCACGCCGGCATCATCGCGCGATCGATCTTCTTCAAGACATTCAGACCCTGGCCAAGCGCGGCTACAACGATCACCAGATCGCGGACAAGATCGGGGTCGGGCATGAATGGGTCAACATGATCCGTGGCCTCTTGGCCAAAGGCGAACAGCGCCTGCTTGTCGCCGTCGAGAGCGGCACGATCCCGATCTCGGTCGCAGTCGAGATTTCCCGCACGGACGACAATGACCTGCAGGCGCTGATGACGCAGGCCTATACCGAGGGGAAAGTGACAGGCGCCAAACTCATCAAGCTGCGATGGATACTTGAACGCCGGAAACGGATCGGCAGAAAGGTTTCCGAGCCCAACTTTGGCAGAACCAACGGCCCACGCCGGCCAACCTCCACGGATGCCTTGATCCGGGTCTATCGTCAGGAAGCGGACAAGCAGCGCCTCCTCGTCAAGAAAGCGGAGATCACCCAGACGCGTCTCCTGTTCGTCGTCGAGGCTGTGCGCGCCCTGCGGGAGGACGACAACTTCGTGACCCTTCTACGTGCCGAAGGCCTATCGGAGATGCCGAGCGAGCTTGCAGATCGTCTCATCTTCAGCGCGGTGCAGCTATGAGCACATCCACGATGAGCAGCATCACCTTCGGGTTCGAAACCGAATGCGTCCGCCTGTCGATCAAATCGCTGCTGCCGGTAAAGTCCCTCCGGCCAGCCGTGAAGCTGAGCGCGAAGTACCAACAAATCGTCGCTTCAATCCGGGAGATCGGCCTCGTTGAACCACCGGTGGTCTCGCGCGCGGCATCCGATACGTTCCTAATCCTTGATGGCCATGTCCGCATCGAGATCCTCAAGGATCTTGGCGAGACCCATGTGGAATGCCTCATCTCCACAGATGATGAGGCATTCACCTACAACAAGCGCATCTCGCGCCTGTCAGCCGTGCAGGAACACAGCATGATCGTGCGTGCGATTGCTCGCGGTGTCCCAGAGGACAAGATCGCGCGAACTCTCGCCGTCAATGTCTCGAGCATTCAGCGCAAGGCCCGGCTGCTCGATGGCATCTGTCCGGAAGCAGCGTCCTTGCTCAAGGACAAGCAGTGCCCGATGGCGCTGTTCGAGGTCCTGAAGAAAATGAAACCGATGCGGCAGATCGAAGCCGCCGAACTGTTGAACAACGCCAACAATTACACCGTGAACTATGCCGCAGCTCTCCTCGCGGGGACACCGCAGTCGCAACTCGTCAATGGCGACAAGCCGAAGAAGGTGAAGGGCATCACGCCCGAAGCCATGGCGCGCATGGAACGCGAACTGGCACGCCTTCAGGAGCAAGTCAGCTCCGTGCAGGACAGTTACGGTCGCGAACACCTGCATCTCACCGTCATCCGGGGATACCTCACCAAGTTGCTCGGCAACTCCCGGATTGTGCGATATCTGCTGCAAAATCGACCGGCATTCCTGTCGGAGTTTCAGGCGATCGCGGAAACGACCTCTCTGGTGCCGGAGAGCGAGCGGCGAAGTGCGGTTTGAACAGCACCTTTCAGATCGGCATTCAAGCTCGCAGAGAAGGCAATGCCATCGTCGCGGCCAGCGTTCATTCCGAGAGGCCGGCCTTGTCCGAGGCCAGTTCAAGCATGAGCCATTCGTGCGTGCTGACCCAGGAGGTTGTTTCTCCTGTTTTCAGGTCAATGGCATGCGCGCCTCCTCCAAATGCGTCGAGACGAGGTCGTGAGCAAGTATTATACCAAAGGCCTCTTTGTCTGACTCGACTGGGATTCCCAAATCAGGTTTTGCGTGATTCAACATGGCGGGGAGGCCCCTGCCATGCCGAAGGTTGTCGAGATCAAGCTGAGCCATACGCCCGCCGAGTTGCGTCGCTTGGCTGCGTCGACGAAGCACGCGAATCAGAGCCGTCGGTTGCTTTCGATCGCGGCGGTTCTGGACGGGATGAGCCGGGCGGATGCCGCGAGGATCGGCGGGATGGACCGGCAGACGTTGAGGGATTGGGCTCACCGGTTCAACGAACTTGGCCCGGACGGGCTGAAGGACAACTACCGGCGGGGCAACCCGCGCCGTCTGTCGGCGGCCCAGCAACAGGAACTGGCGAGCATCGTCGAGGCCGGCCCGGATCGCGCGATCCATGGCGTGGTTCGTTGGCGTAGGGTCGATCTTCAGAAGCTCATCGAAGAGCGCTTTGGCGTCGAGTACCACGAACGAACGGTCGGCAAGGTCCTGAAGGACATCGGCTTCTCGCACGTCAGCGCCCGTCCCCAGCACCCCATGCAGGATTGCGAGGTCATCGCGGCGTATAAAAAAACGTCGCGGCGACGTTGAAGGCGCATCTTCCCGCGCGCGCCAGGGGCAAACCCATAGAGATTTGGTTCCAGGACGAGGCCCGCATAGGCCAGAAGAACGGCGTCGTGCGGCAGTGGGCGCGGCGTGGAACGCGGCCTCGCCAGCCTGCGGATTAGCGCTATGCAAACGTCTATCTCTTCGGCGCGATCTGCCCGGCGCGCGGCAAGGGCGCCGGTCTGGCCATGCCCTACGCCGACACCGAGGCGATGCAGGAGCACCTCAAGGAAATATCCCGCGTCGTCGCAAGGGGATCACACGCAGCCCTGTTCCTTGATCGCGCCGGGTGGCACACCACGGCCAAGCTCAAAGTCCCGAAGAACATCACGCTGATCCTGCTGCCGTCGCGTTCCCCGGAGTTGAACCCCGTCGAAAACATCTGGCAATACCTGCGCGGCAATTGGCTCTCAAACCGTGTCTTCGAAAGCGACAACGATATCGTCGACGCCGCATGCGACGCGTGGAACAGGCTTATCGACAGGCCAGACGTCATCACATCCATCGGAAACCGTGAATGGGCTCAAATAGGTCAAACATGAAGGCCGTTGGTATTAGCCCACTCGAAGCCCCAGCGACCCGAAAGGCCGAAAGTCTCGGCGCATCTCCGGACGAATTGAATGACATGCTCCGGTTCGCCCGAGCCTCCGTCGTGGATCCAGAGTTGCGACCCACCGCCATCGGTAATGATATCAATCAGGAACCCGATCTGGCTTTCATCATCGTGATCAAGATCGTCGGCCAGGGTTTGGTAGAGATCGACTGCCCTACGAGCATTCTCGGGCGATCCGACATCGAGGATGCAAGAAAACTGGGTAAAGTAGTCTGCCATTTGTGCCTCCGCAGGGAAAAGCACCGCTTCCATGCCAGGAAGCGGCGTTGATTGGAAAAACGGGATTGAACGCGCAGGCTTGTGACGCTCACGCCGCACGGGACGCCTGATGCAGCCGCAAGATTGCACTGACCCGATCCGCCAGAGCCGGCAGATCGTCCAGCATCCGCAGAGGCGCGAAATTGTTCGCGCCGCCGGTGTAATCCCGTCGTCCCTTACAGGTCCGGATCATGATGCCACTGTCCCAGCCCGTCGCTGGCTGGCAGACCTGAATGTAGACCGCATCTTGGTGCAGCGTGATCTCGCCGGAAACAGCGATACCGCCGGCATTGGAGCGGAGGTCATAGGATCCGGATGGAAGATTCAGTTCCCGAGCAAGCGCTTTCAGTCTTGCGCGGGCATTGCGATGGAACAGATGCTTCTGGTGGGCATCGTAGGACGCAGAGCGATACCAATCGAACGGGGTGGCCATTGGGGTTCTCCAAAACGAAAAAAGCCCGGCGCGAGAGAGGCTCGGCCGGGCAGGGAAGGGGACGTTGGGGGAGGGTTATTCGGCGGCGACGGTGTGTGCTGCCGATTGCGCCAGCGCCTCGGTCAGGAAGGCCGGAAGCTCGATCGTCTCCGTGAGATCGCCCGCTTCCTCAGCGTCCTGGTCGCCCATCTGCGTCGGGATGATTTCGATTGCCGGCGCCGCGTTGACGGGCGCAGCATCCTGCGTCGCCCTCAACGGATCCGGCAGCCAGTTTGACCCCGCAACCAGCCGCTCCGCTTCGATCGCCATGTCGGCTTTCTTGAGATGATCGATCATCTGGGCCACAGCGTCACCCTTGACCTCGCGCACCGTGGCGAGGATCTGCGCCTTGGTGACCTTGCTGAAGAAGCTCTTGGCGGTCGCCGTCCAATGGCGCTTCATGTCGAGACCGACATGGCTCGCCAACGCCGTGGCGTGGGCGAGTTCGCGTGTGCGCCGGATATGAGGCATCTCCACCGCATTGACGCTGCTGGCGACGCAGAAGGCGAAGAGCCCGGCGAGGTTGTCGGGATCGAAACCGACCAGCGCATTCCAAAGATCGCCGGGGTTGGTCGGAAGCATGACCACCCAACGCGCATGCCGCGCATCCATCCGTTCCGCCAACTCACTCTCACCGATCTCGGGCGCGTGGGATGCCAGACCAGCACTGCGAATCTCGACCTCGAGGCAGGTGTCGCTATTTGCCATGCGATAGAAGGTCTTCAGCGCCAGCGCATGGGTCATCGCCAGCAAGGCGGTGTCCGGGTTCTCGGCCACGGCCTCACGCAGGGCGAGGGTGCGATGCGCCGTCAGTTCCGCAACCAGACGATCCGACAAGCGGGGTGCAGTCTCCACGCCATCTGCATCCTCACCATCATCGCTGGCCGTTGCATGGGATGAATCAGCAACGTGATCGGTGCTGCTCCAGGTCGCCTCCCCGGAAGTTGCAGTAGCCACACGTAGAGACGCCCGATCCTCGGGGCGCACGAATCCACGCTCGATCCTGAGGCGACCGTCGTGCTCGATGCTGACGAAGACGCCGGCGTGTCCGATCTCTGACGCCTTGAAGAGGGCAGGGCGCTCATTGATCAGCGCCATCTCGGCCTCAAGTTCACCGAGACGGACATCCACCTCCTCGGGCAGTTCCTCCTCGCCGTCATAGTCTTCAGAGAGGGCGTTGTATTCGGCGACGGCGGCGTCATAGCGCGCCTGGTCCTCCTCGGTGACCGGAGCTGCAACTGACGTCAGACGCGTCAGGCCATTGTGATGTCCATAGGGGAACTGCACTGCCGTCTCGACCCAGTTCCAGCCCTCGGCCTTGATGGTCTTGACGTCCTCCGCCAGCTTTTCTGCTGCAAGGCGATCAAGGAGGGCGACGTCCTGATACCAGCCGCCGTCATCGTCGGTGAAGAGATCACGCAGGACAATGCCGCCTGCAGCTTCGTAATGCTCCGAGCCGACATAGAGCACGCGCCGGTCATTGCCCTTGACCGCGCCCTCAGTGATCAGACGACGGATGTAGAAGGGTGCATTGTTGTGGCCCTGCTGGATCTGCTCGAAGATCTGTTCCTGACGCGCATGATCGCCGGTAACGCAGAACGCCATGAGCTGATCGAGCGTGAGCGTCCCTGCCTCATAGGCCTCGAGCAGCTTTGGGCTGGCAGCCGCGAGCTTCAGGCGCTGGCGCACAATATGGGGCGAGACGAAGAACCGAGCCGCGATCTCCTCGATAGACAGGTTCTCATTCTCGCTCAGCGCCTTGAAGGCACGGAACTGATCGAGGGGATGCAACGCTTCCCGCATCACGTTCTCGGCGAGGGAATCCTCAGCTTCCTGCGCGGCGTTCCTGATGATGCAGGGAATAGTGGCATCCTCGGCAAGCCGCCCCTCTGCCGCCAGCCGTTTCAGAGCGGCAAAGCGCCGGCCGCCGGCGGTGACGGCATAGGCGCCCGTTGGGTTGCCGCTCTCATCACGAACGGCATGCACAGTCAGGGACTGCAGCAATCCACGCCGGGCGATATCCTCGGCAAGATCGTCAACGCTGACATCTGACTTGATGCGGCGCACGTTCTTCTTCGAGGGCACAAGGGCACTGAGCACAATCTCGGTGGCGGGGGTAAGGCTTGTCAGGTTCATATCCGGCATCTCCACGACGGGCGGGAAGAGCCTCTCTCTTTCCCCTCAACCCATCAAAACTCCGGAACGGACCTCTTCCTCTTCACCCACCGCCAAAGGGTAGGGGTTGCAATCTCACATGTTTAATATATTGTTTATTGCAATGTCTGCTTCCCTCACCACCCCTATCCTTCTGTCACTGGCAACCGCTTGTCTCTGGTCCTCCGCAGCCCTTGCAGCGGATGACGCCTCAAACCCAAGGGCATGGCGTCCCATGGTCGTCACTGACCTCCGTCTTCCGGGACCATCAGGGCAGGTCTACGCGCATCTCTGGGCCGATCATATCAACAGAAACAATGATCTGGCATCCAAGGCAGGGGTGTCCCGTCGCCTCGTTGGCAACGCCCCGATCCGTGAGGCGCATGTCGTGGTGCGTAACGCCACCACCGTCGCAACGCTCTCGATCCTCAATGCGCCGACGGCCTGCCAGCCGCACCAGGGATCAATGCACGTCATGATCTGCCCCTTGCGCCTCGTTGTTCATCGCAATGGAATCTCGACCATCCGCGAAGCGACCGGTTGCTTTGCGCAAAGCAACCCAACCGAAGGCACCGGCAACTTCACCTCCTATGATGTCGAGACCCGCACCATCCGCATCGGCACGCTCCTCAGGCACGACGCCGTCGAGGGCTGCTCCAAGAATATCCCCGTCACCGAGACCCGCTGAATGTCCCGTCTTCTGATGACTGCTTTCGTTCTCATGCTCAGCGGAGTGGCTGGCGCCGTCCATGCGCAATCCGATGGCGCATGGCAGACCATGACCCTCTCGGACTTTCGGGAGCCGTCGCAGACCGATCCCCTGCAAACCATGGTCTGGCCGGATGCGATCCGGGACGCCAATGCCTATGCCACCCGCGAACTGAAGAAAAACCTCAATGGCAGGAACGCCTGGGTCACCGCGCTCTCTACCCGTTTCGAGGACAAGGGCCGATCCATCATCCTCAGCACGGTTCTCACCCGCACCTGTGAAAGCGGCGCCAACCATGCCGGGGCAGGGGTGGAGCGATCGATCTGCCCTCTGCGGATCGTCACGCTTGATCGTGGCAAGGCAACCACGCTGCGCGAGGACCGCGGCTGCTACATCGACCCGCCCGACGCCGGCCTCCCGGCGCAGAACCAGGGCGACAGCATTCAGGCCCGGTTCGATCCTGCAACCGGCCAGATCCAGATGCGCGCGATCATCGGCGGCCAGCTCATCGCCGAATGCGCACGATCCTTTCCGACACGCTGAAGATGAGTTTTCGGATGAACCGGTTTATCCGTGCCTGCCTGCTCGTCTGTACGCTGTTCTTCGCCCTGCCGGCTTCAGCCCAACGCACCCAGTTCTGCGAGCGCACCAACTATTCCGCTCAGGAGATAACCGATGCAGTGAATGCCTCCGTTCTGCGCGACGATCTCAAATCCACGTCCTGCACCCTCGGCGGACTCGGGCGTTTCGAATCCGGGGGTAACAAGGGCATTTTCAACGGCAGTTGCTGCACCGGCATCTTCCAGCTCAACACTGCCAATGTTCGCCGCTACGCTGATACAAACCGCGAGGGCTATGCCTGCATGTCCCTGCAGGAGCAGGTCGATGCCTGGGCGCGTCTCACCAACGACGGCTACAACACACCCGCCGTTCGTCGCCTCATGGAGATGGGCACCTTCGACGGGCAGCGGGTCGATGCCGGCTTTATCGCCTCCTGTATCCAGCTTGGTCCCGGCAACTGCCAGCAAATGGTGAGTTCCGGCCGCTGCTCGGGCTTTGCCGATCCCAACGGCACGACGATCTGCGATATGGCCAATGCCGCCCGTTCGAACTCTGACCCCAATTGCCGGGAAGGCAACAACAGCCAAGTCTGCGATATGGGACCGGGGGATTTTCCGACAACACCCGTCGCGGCCAATCCGCCGGCGCCGAGCGCAAACGATATCGTCGTGGGACCGGGGCAGATTTGACAGCCTCGCGCCCGCATATCGGTAGTGCCCATGCACGGAGTCCTTGCCAAGAAGCGGACATTGGTTGGGAATTAGGTCTCTGGCAAGGCCAGCTCGGATCAGTTCTGTGACTCTCGGAGTTTCTTGGTAGGTCCTCATTGTGATCGCTTGGCCGAAAGATCACGGTTAGAGAGCCACCCCACCGCCAGAAACAGAGCCGTCGAGAAGACGAGCAGCATACTCGCTGCCGCCATGATGGTTGGATTGATCTGGTCGCGGATGCCGGAAAACATCTGAACCGGAAGCGTGCGCTGCTCCGCACCGGTCAGGAACAGTGCGACGACTACCTCATCGAACGAGGTTGCAAACGCGAAGACCGCCCCTGAAGCAACGCCCGGTACGATGGAGGGCAATGTCACGCGAAAAAAGGTGACGAGTGGCGTTGCGCCAAGGCTCTGGGCCGCACGGGTGAGATTGGCATCGTAGGTCGAGAGCGTCGCCGTGACGGTGATGACGACGAAAGGAACGGCTAGCGCCGTATGCGCGAGCACAAGGCCGGTCCGGGTATTGGTCAGGCCCAGACGGCCAAAAAAGAGGTACCCACCCACCGCGACGATCACGATGGGAACAATCATCGGTGAAATCAGCAGCGCCATGACCGGTTTGCGCCACGGAAAGTCAGGTCGGGTAATTCCGAGCGAAGCCATCGTGCCGAGCACCGTCGCCAGTACCGTCGTCAGAGACGCCGTCAGGAAGCTGTTGAGCACGCCAGCTGTCCAGCGATCGCCAGCAAAGAAATCCTCATACCAGCGCAGTGAATATTTCGGTACCGGGAAGGTGAAGAACGGATCATTCGAGAATGAGAGCGGGACGACCACGAACAACGGTGCAACCAGAAAGGCCAGAACGGCCACGACAAAGACCAGAACGGCGATCCGCCCCGCCCGCTCTCCCGGTGTTGCATAGCTCGGCAGCCACATGTTTCAGCCCATCCGAAGTTTTTCGGCGCCGACAAGGCGCAGAAACACGAGGTAGATCGCGATTGTTACCGTCAGCAGCATCATGCCAAGCGCGCTTGCCAGTCCCCAGTTGAGATCGCGGTTGATATAGATCGAGATGAAGTTCGAGACCATCTGATCCCCCGGACCGCCAACAAGCGCGGGAGTGATGTAATAGCCAAGTGAGAGAATGAAGGTGATGAGCCCCCCGGCCATCACGCCCGGCACAGTTTGTGGCGCGTAGATCTTCCAGAACGAAGTGAGCGGGCCAGCGCCGAGCGAACGCGCCGCGCGCAATTGCGTCGGCGGGATCGATTTCATCACCGAGTAGATCGGCAGGATCGTGAAGGGTAACTGGATATGCGTCATTGCCACCACGGTCCCGAAGCGGCTGAAAATCAATTGCAACCGGTGATCACTCAAGCCGAGCGCAAGCAGGGCGTCGTTGATCACGCCATCTGTCTGGAGCAGCACGACCCATGCCGTTGTTCTGACCAAGAGCGAGGTCCAGAGCGGCAGAAGCACACAGAGCATCATGATCCGGGCGATGCCCGAGGGCGCGACCGTCAGGAGATAGGCGACCGGATATCCAAGCATCAGCGTCAGGAACGTGACCGTAAAGGCTACGAACAGTGTGCGCCCGAGAATTGTGAGAAACACCCGCTGATCGGCTTCGACCCGCTGGAGCGAACCATCCGGTTCCTGCTGGAGATCGATGGCGTTGAGGAGGTAATATGGCGTCAGCGTACTGGAATTGCGCTTCACCACCGCCCATAGGGCGGGCGACCCCCATTCTGCATCGAGCGCAAGGAAACGCTCGCGATATGGCCCGGCGGTGGCGGCGAGCGCCATTCGCGCAGCACTGACAACCCGACTGCGCATGCCGGGAACTTCGTAGTTGAAGCGCTTGCCCAAGAGCGCCGCTGTCCGGTCCTGCTGCGCCTGCGCCAGTTCCTTTGCGAGGGTGGCATAGACCGCCTCTTCCGGCATCGCCTTGCCATCCCAGCGCTCGAGCGCAGCCAGCGTTTGCGGAATCACGGCCTGAGGCTCCGGATTGTTAACGGCTGTGAAGAGCAGCAGTACAATCGGGGCCACAAAGGTCACGATCAGGAAGACCAGCAGCGGAAGCGCGAGCGAAAATGCCGCACGCCGCGCGGGCCGGGCCGCCTTGCGCACGGCCATCAGGATCCTGACCTTTTCGAGAGTGGTATCCATCGCGTCAGGCCATCAGAATACGGGCATCGCGGATCGCGAAGGCCAGTTCGACTTCGGAATTGGCAATGAGCCCCTCACCTTGCGCGGCAGGAATACGCACCAGCATTTCATCAAGCCCGAGTGCCGAGACAGACAGCCGGAGGTGGTCTCCGAGAAAGAAAATCTCACGAATCCGGCCACGTGCAATATTCTGCCGCGCTTCGATGCCCGCGTTGCGCACAGCAACATGCTCGGGACGGATCAGCACCATCACGTTCATGCCCGCCTTGGCGCCGTCGACCGCCGGTGCACGCAGCACGGTGCCATCGGGCGCACGCACGAGCGCATCGCCGCCATCAAACCCTTCAATGAGGCCTTCAACGAGATTGTTCTCGCCAATAAACCCTGCGACGAACCGATTTGCCGGGCAGTTGTAAAGGCCACGCGGCCCGTCGAGCTGCTGGATACGCCCGTCATGAAACACGGCAATGCGATCCGACATCGTCAGCGCTTCACTCTGGTCGTGCGTGACATAGACCATGGTGATGCCGAGCGACATCTGGAGGTGCTTGATCTCGACCTGCATATGCTCGCGCAGTTGCTTGTCCAGCGCACCCAGCGGCTCATCCATCAGAACCAGAGAGGGCTCGAAGACCAGCGCCCGCGCCAGCGCGACCCGCTGCTGCTGACCGCCGGAGAGCTGTACCGGCTTGCGGTTCCCGAAGGCGCCGAGTTGCACCCGTTCGAGGGCCGTCTTGACCTTGGCTTCTGCCGCCGCGCCTGTGATCCTGCGGCACTGGAGAGGAAATGCGATGTTTTCCGCCACCGTCATATGCGGAAATAGCGCGTAATTCTGGAAGACAAAGCCGATATTGCGCTTTTCGGGAGGCAGACGCTCCACAGGCCGGCCATCCAGCAGGATATGGCCGAGCGTTGGGCGCTCGAAACCGCCGAGCATCATCAGCGTCGTGGTCTTGCCGGACCCCGACGGCCCGAGTGATCCACCCCCATTGAACTGGTCCACCTTGAAGTATGTGTTATGGCAACGAGGAGGATCAGATCCATGCCGAGAAAGCGTCACAAGGCCGAAGAGATCGTCGCGAAGCTGCGGCAAGTCGATGTCCTGGTTTCGCAGGGCAAATCCGTCGCGGATGCTGTCCGCGATATTGGTGTGACCGAGGTCACGTATTACCGCTGGCGGCAGGAGTTCGGCGGGCTGAAGAGCGATCAGGTCAAGCGAATGAAGGACCTTGAGGCGGAAAATGCCCGGCTCCGGCGCGCCATCTCCGATCTCACGCTCGACAAGATGATCCTTGCGGAGGCGGCAAGGGGAAACTTCTGAGCCCCGCGCGGCGTCGGGCCTGCATTGATCATGTTCGATCCGAACTGAAGCTGTCCGAGCGGCGGGTTTGCCGCGTGCTCGGGCAGCATCGCTCGACGCAGCGCCGACGCCCCAAGGGGCCGGATGACGAACAGGCCTTGATCGACGACATGACCGTGCTGGTCCGGCGATATGGTCGGTATGGCTACCGGAAAATCGCGGAGCTTCTGCGCTCGACCGCCGGCTGGATCATCAACGACAAGCGGGTCGAGCGCATCTGGCGCCGCGAGGGCTTCAGGGTTCCTCAGAAGCAGCCGAAGAAAGGACGGCTCTGGCTGGCCGATGGCTCGTGCATCCGGCTGCGGGCGGAATACCCCAACCACGTCTGGAGCTATGACTTTGTCGAGGATCGCACCCATGAGGGCAAGAAATACCGGATGCTCAATGTGATCGACGAGTTCACCCACGAATGTCTGGCGATCCGGCTCGACCGGCGGCTGAAATCGATCGACGTGATCGACGTCCTGTCCGATCTGTTCATCCTGCGGGGCGTCCCCGGCCATATCCGTTCCGACAATGGCCCGGAGTTCGTCGCCAAAGCCGTGCAGAAGTGGATCACGGCGGTCGGGGCCAAAACGGCCTACATCACGCCAGGCTCGCCCTGGGAGAACGGCTTCATCGAGAGTTTCAACGCCCGGCTCCGCGACGAATTGCTCGATGGGGAGATCTTCTACTCGCTCGCCGAGGCGAAGATTGTCATCGAGAGCTGGCGGCGCCATTACAACACCGTGCGTCCGCATGGATCGCTCGGTTACAAGCCTCCAGCGCCGGAGGTCTTCGTGCCCGCAATGGCAGCGCGGGCGGCTGCGCAATCCCAACCAGCTTCGCCGCCCGCGCTGGCGTCGAGGCCATCAATGCACTAACATTCCATCCGGACCACTCAGTGGGGGCCGATCGCTTTGGCAGCCCCTTTCGAGATGAACTACCAATTCCACGATGAATCGCGGAAGATGAAGGTCATCATCATGGTTTCGCGCTTCGGTCATTGCCTGAACGATTTGCTGTATCGCTGGCGGATCGGCGCGCTACCTATCGATATCGTTGCCGTGATTTCAAACCACCTTGATCATCGAAAAGTGGTCGTCAATCATGATATTTCTTTTCATTACATCAAAGTGACTAAGGAAAATAAAGCGGAAGCAGAAGCCCAACAGATGCGGCTAATTTCAGAAACCGGCGCCGAGCTTATTGTTCTTGCGCGATACATGCAGGTTCTCTCCGAAGAAATGTGCCTGTTTATGTCTGGCAAGATCATCAATATCCACCATTCCTTCCTGCCCAGCTTCAAGGGCGCCAATCCCTATCGGCAGGCATTCGAGCGCGGGGTGAAGTTGATCGGTGCGACCTCGCACTACGTGACAACTGATCTCGATGAAGGTCCGATCATCGAGCAAGATATTGTCCGCGTGACGCATGCCCAGAGTTCAGAGGACTATGTGTCGCTCGGGCGCGATGTGGAGAGCCAGGTGCTGGCGCGCGCGATCCACGCCCATATTCATCGCCGCGTCCTTCTCAATGGCGCCAAAACGATCGTGTTTCCCGCAAGCCCGGACAGTTATGCATCGTCAAGAGTAGGGTAAACTAAAACGCCGTTCTGAGTGCATTCTGAATTGCTTCTGCAAGGGATTGCCAGTGTGCTCGGTGCCAGCATGCGACTTGATCGGTTGCCTCCACGGCAGCGTGATAGGAGCGAGCGGCCGGATCCTCGCAGTCATCGCACACAGGATATCAGCATCAGAATGCGAGATGTGCTGCATATCGTAGCCTCATGACCCTATTTCGGAATTTAATTGGAGCTTCCAAGGGGCATCGCCATACTGTTCTGAATGGATCGGAAATGCCGGCGTGTAGCCATGCACCAAAGGTTCGCTATTGGTTGAGGCCATCACTTGAACGCATATCTGACCGTGTCTGATGCCCGAAAGTCGTTTGGTGCCTTCGCGGCGTTGGATGGCATCGCTCTAGACATCGTTGAAGGCGAATTCATCTGCTTCCTGGGTCCTTCTGGATGCGGAAAAACGACACTGCTGCGCTGCATCGCCGGCCTTGAATCCATTGATGCAGGGCGCATCGTTCAGGCTGGCGTCGACATAACGCAGCTTCCACCTTCGGTCCGCGATTTCGGCATCGTGTTTCAATCCTACGCCCTGTTTCCGAACTTGAGCATTTACGACAACATTGCCTATGGCTTGGTAGCGCAGGGGCAGTCACGCAGCGTGATTGCGGAGCGTGTCGCTGAACTTGTGGCGCTTGTCGGTCTCCGCGGGCAGGAAGCAAAATATCCTGCGCAGCTCTCCGGTGGGCAGCAACAGCGGGTTGCGCTGGCCAGAGCGCTAGCGCCCATGCCAGGGCTGTTGCTGCTTGATGAACCTCTGTCGGCCCTCGACGCGAAGGTCCGCACGCACCTGCGCAGGGAACTCAGGGACGTCCACCGGAAAGTCGGGCTTACCACGATCATGGTGACGCATGACCGGGAGGAAGCCCTGACACTCGCCGACCGCATCGCGGTGATGAATGCCGGTCGGATCGAGCAGATCGGAGCGCCGTCAGAAATCTACAATGAACCGGCGACCCCGTTCGTCGCCGACTTTATTGCCGCGATGAATCTCTACGAAGGCGAGCGGGCTGGCGAAGGACGGATCAGGTGCGGTTCGGTTGAGCTGGGCGCGTCGCGAGCGCTGCCAGCATCGCCAGGAAAATTGCTATGCGGGTTCAAACCCGAGGATGCAAGCCTCGCCATGGATGCCCCTGACGGCGAAAACGTTGTTTCCGGCCAGGTTGCGGACATCGAGAACATCGGATCCTTGATGCGCGTTTATCTTGCTACGCCGCTCGGCGCGACGGATGTCCGTGTTGATTTGCCGTTTGCCGGAGCCAAGACGATACCGAAACTTGGCGAGCAGATTTCCATCCGTATTCCACCGGATAAGATCCTGCTCTACGGGGCCGCCTGATGACAAACGTCACGGCTAATCCTGCACGCGTCAGGTTGCGCTCGGATCGCGACGGCATGTTGCTGGTTGCGCTACTCTGCGCATACGGACTTTTTTTTCTGCTGACCGTCATTGTCCCGCTGGGCCTGATCCTGATGCGCAGTTTTCAGGACCGGAACGGCAATTTTGTCGGACTTCTCAACTGGCAGGCATATTTCAGTTCAGCCTCGCTCGTCAGCTCGTTCGGGCACAGCCTCCTGGTAGCCACGGTAACGACAGTGATCGTGCTGTTTCTCGGATTTGCTTACGCTTACGCACTTTGTCGCACGCGGATGCCCTGGCGACCCTTTTTCAAGATCATGGCAATGGCACCGCTCCTGATGCCCGGGCTGCTGAAGGCGATCGCGCTGATCTATTGGTTCGGCAATCAGGGCGTCCTTAAGGACGCGCTGATGGGTGCCTCCATCTACGGTCCGATCGGGATTGTCATGGCGTCAACGATATGGACGCTACCTCACGCCATTCTCGTCCTTTCGGCGGCTATGATGCTCTCCGATGCGCGTCTGTTCGAAGCCGCCGCCTGCCTTCGAGCGGGGCCGCTGCGCACATTCCTGACCGTGACGCTGCCGGGCGTGCGCTATGGCCTGATTTCAACGGGAATATTCATATTCATCCGAGTGCTCACCGATTTCTCCATCCCGAAAGTGATCGGCGGGAATTACAACGTCCTCGCGACCGACATCTACAAGGAGGTCGTGGGGCAACAGAATTTCGAGATGGGTGCCGTCGTCTCGATTATGCTGCTGGCACCAGCGCTCATTGCCTTTCTGATTGATCGTGTGGTTGCGGACGGCAAGGGCGAGGGCATGACAGCACGCTCCGTCCCTCATGAGCCAAAACCATCGCGGATCCGGGACATGACCTACTTTGCCTACTGCGCCGTGATCACGATCATCATGCTGGCAGTCATCCTTATGGGACAGCTGGCCGCGTTGTTCCGGTTCTGGCCATATAATCTTTCCCTCACGCTAGATCACTACGCATTCGACATGCAAGGCGTGGGGTGGGAGAACTTCTGGAACTCGCTTGTACTATCCGTTTTTGTGGCCACATTCGGATCCATACTCACATTCGTCAGCGCTTATCTTGTTGAAAAACCTCTGGACCACAAGGGCCTACGCGGTGCCATCCATGCCGTAGCACTCATGCCCATGGCTATTCCGGGGCTGGTGCTCGGCCTTGGCTACCTGCTGTTCATCAATGCCCCCGGAAACCCGCTAGGCTTCTTGTATGGCACGATCAGCATTCTGGTGATCAACACCATCAGCCATTACTATACAGTGCCGCACCTGACGGCCCGAACGGCGCTCAGACAAATTGACAGAGAGTTCGAAGCGGTCGCAGCCTCTCTGAAAATGCCCCTTTGGCGCAATTTTTTCCGGGTCACCGTGCCGATCTGCGTGCCGGCCATACTGGACGTCTGGGTCTATCTTTTTCTCAGCGCGATGACGACTGTATCGGGCCTCATCTTCCTCTACGGCATCCACAGCTCGCTCGCCTCCTTGGCTGTTGTCCACCTGGACGAGTCGGGAAGGCTGGCATCGGCCGCCGCAATGGGAACACTGATCCTCTACGCCTGCGTCGCCGTCCGGCTGCTGCATGTGTTGGTCGCTCGACACATCATCGGCAAGACTCAAAAGTGGCGGAGCCAAGGCAATGGCTGAAGGTCACCGGGTAGCCCCGGGGCAAGCATCGAGCAGGAACTGCATCTGCTCATCGCTTTCGATTGTCCCTGGCCGCGAGGTGCGAACGGTGGCTATGGCTTGCTCGGGTGGCATGCCGAAGCCGTCAATCAGTGTCAGCGCCGCCATCGTTCCGGTGCGCCCGAGGCCGGCCGCGCAATGGAACAGAACGAATTCGCCCTTCCCGAGCGCAGTCTCGACTTCGTCGAGCAGGACGCGAAGCCGGCCGGCGGGCAGCGAGGCGGGCGTTCCCATGTTCGCGATCGGAAAGTGTCGCCACCTGAACCGGCGCGATGCCACCTTCTGCTGCAACTCCGGCACGCCAAGCGATGCGAACTCGCCGTGCTCGATCAGGCTGACCATCAATCCGACGCCTCGCTCCTCGATCGCGGAAAGATCGTCGTCGAGCGAACGCCGCCAGACCCTTCCCATCGCATCCGGCCCAGATCGTCCAGGCGTATGCGTCATGCCGATCCGGCCGCCGGAAGGCGCAGGAATGGCATGGATCACCAAGGGGCCGGACAGAAATCGCTCTACGTGCACAGAAGATTGCCTGAATTCATCGAGTTCATGATCAAGTCACCACAGACAGGAGAGTCGCCAATGTCAATACGTTACCGCGCCATTGTGGCCAGTTTGGGCGCCATGTTCTTGGCATCCTTTGCAACAACGCCCCGCGCCGGGGAACTGACGATCTATGCCGGGGCGGAAGCCGACAATATCAAGTACTTCACCGAAGTTTTTACAAAGTCCCATCCGAATATCAAGCTGAACTGGATCAGGGATTCGACCGGCATCATCGCCGCCCGTGTTCTCGCCGAGAAAGACAATCCCAAGGCCGACCTGTTGTTTGCCATGGCGGTAACGAGCATGACTGGCTTCGCGAAGATGGGGATGTTCGAGCCATACAATCCAAAGGGAATTGAGAAGCTCAGCCCGCTTTTCCTTGACGGAAAGACTCCTGCCGAGTGGGTCGGCCACTATGGCTGGGCCAGTTCCATGTGTTTCAACACCATTGAAGCGGGCAAGACGAAAATGCCTAGCCCCACGAGCTGGGCAGACCTGACGAACCCCGTCTACAAGGGCAAGATCACCATGCCCAATCCAGCGTCATCTGGCACTGGCTATCTAATGGTGGCGGCATGGATCCAGATGTGGGGCGAGGCAAAGGCCTGGGATTATATGGACAAGCTTCATGAGAATGTCGGCGTCTACAGCCACAGCGGCTCGAAGCCTTGCGAACAGGCAGCTTCCGGCGAGTATGTGATCGGCCTTTCCTTTCCGTTCCGTGCCATCAAGCTTAAGGAACAAGGGGCCCCAATCGACATCATCCTCGCCCAGGAAGGTACCGGCTGGGAAATGCAAACCGGCGCAATTATGAAGGGAACGAAAAACATGGCCGACGCCAAGACCTTCATGGACTGGGCGCTGACCGACGATGCAATGAAAGCCTACGGCAGCCGTTATGAAGTGACAGCAGCTCCTGTCGATATCCAGCGCTCAAAATTTTTCCCGGCAGATCTGGAGAAAAAACTGATCAAGAACGATTTTGCCTGGGCAGCCGCCGAGCAGAGCCGCATTCTCACAGAATGGCGCAAGCGCTACGATACCAAAAGCGAACCCAGAAAATAGTATCAATAGTTTGGCGAAGCTCCGGATCCGTTCTGGTTCCGGAGCCTCATAACCAAAGGGGCTGTTGATCACGACTCCTGCGGACAGGAAGCTGTCACACTGGAGTTTCTCGTATTGGGGTGTCCTCTAGCTCAGGTCTGTCGTCAGATACCAGTTTTTCCGTTTTCGACTGGAAGCACCGAGCATCCATTGTGGATGTGCGGGTTGGGCCGAGGTTGGCTATGCGGACGCCCGAGGTGGGAGACCAGCGCCATTCCCAGCCGGTCAATCAGGCAGGCGTGCCGTGGCGAAGCGCATAGATCTTCCGGTATTCGTCAGCTGATGCAGGCAGGTGCGCACGAACAGCAGCAACATAGCGATCACGGTCGCACTGCTCCATTGCAGCTACAATCTCGCGGTGTTGGGCAATAATGCGCGTCATATGGGCCTGATCACCGTATTTGATGGCGCGGATCGACTGTACCCGCCGCGCAAAATCCTCGATTGTCTGGACCAGAGTGGCGTTGCCGCAGAGCCCGAACTGATGATTGTGAAACAGCAGATTCAGTTTGAAGACAGCATGAAAATCGCCGTCGAGGTATGCAGCGGCGTGTTGCTCGCAGAGGGAATTTAGCCGAACCAGATCCTCGTCGCGAACCGGAAGGGGTGTGGTCGCGGCAGCGCTGGTCTCAAGGATCATGCGCACGGCATAAAGCTCGTCGACAACTTCCGGGGTCATTTCGACAACTTCGACGCCACGGTTCGGCTCGCGAGCAACAAGATGCTTGCCCTCGAGGGCGGTGAAGGCAGCTCGTATCGTGTGACGACTGGCGCCATATCGCCGCATTAGGCGATCCTCAATCAATCGCGAGCCTGGAGCGAACACCCCAAAAACGATATCTTTTTCAATCAGTTGATCGAGGGCAGTGTCGGTCATCGTGATCTCCGTAGCACAATTTAAAGGCAGGCTGCAGGATACGCAACGACATTACGGATAAAATTATTCACGAAATTATTCACGAAATTATTCACGAAATTATTGACAATCTTAGAGGCAGTGCTACTTTTCGGGCCAATAAATGAGGGGGGACGCATGAAAGTATCATTTGGAGTGGCCGTAGCCTTCGGCCTGGCGGCAAATGCCGCCTTTGCGGGCACGCTCAGCGATGGCAAGCCGCACAATGGCGCGAGCCTGAAGGTGCTGGCGGTCAAATCGTCACAATTCGAGGCTCATGAGGCGCGGCTTGCTGATTTCACCAACCGCACCGGCATCAAGGTGAGTTACACCTACATTCCGTTTCCGAACATGCGTGAGGCGCTGACTGCGGAAATGATCGGCGGCACTGGTGACTATGATGTTGTCACCATCATGGATCAGTGGGTAGCCGGCATGGAGATGCTGGTTAGCCCGATCAACGACGGAATCTCGAAGCACAAGATCGATCTGGCGAATTATCCCAAGGCGCATCTCGAACAGGGGCGCATCAAAGGCAATCTCGTCGGGCTTCCGGTGCGTGGCCACGTTCAGTTGCTGTTCTACCGCGCAGATCTGCTGAAGAAGAATTCACTGCAGCCGCCGACGACATGGCCGCAGGTGGTCTCGGTGTCGAAGACGCTGGCGGAGAAAGAGAACATTGCGGGCATTGCATTGCCTTATGGGAAGCTTTCCGGCCAGAACCTGATGGTCTGGTACAACCTGCTGTGGGGACGCGGCGGCGCCCTGTTCGACGCCAAAGGCAAGCCGGCGTTCAATACAGAAGCCGGTATCGCAGCTACGCAGGAATATATCGGCTTCCTGAACAAGGAAAAAATCACACCTGCCGGTGCGGCGGGCTTTGTCGAGCAGGATGCGGTGAATTCCTTCAAGCAGGGAAATTCGGCCATGCTTCCGGTGTGGTGGTGGGTGCGCTCGCAGCTGACCGATGCCAAGCAATCGAAGCTGACCGAGGACCAGGTTGGGTTTGCGCCGCTGCCGAGCTATGACGGCAAGGGCTCGACAACCTACACAAATACCTGGATTTTCGGCGTCAACGACAAGTCCAAGAAAAAGGCAGCAGCCATGGAGTTCCTGTCCTGGCTGACCGATCCGTCCCTGGAAAAAGACGTGTTGCTCGATCCGAAGCAGAACGAGGTTGTGGCCGTTCAATTCTCCAACTTGCGTGACGCTGAGGTCAACAAGCGCTGGGGCGGCATGCATGCCGCTGCCGCCAAGGCGCTCGAGACGGCGCCGCCCATGGTTTATGGCGAGGACTGGCCGCAGGTTGCAGAAGTGCTTGAAAACATGATGTCGAGCCTGGCTTCAGGAGCCAAGACGGATGTGAAGTCGACACTCGACGCAGCCGCCGCAGAAATCTCCAAGTTCCGCAAATAAGTCACGAAAGGGGCAGGCAAGGTCAGGTGTTCGTCCTGTCCTGCCTGCCCCTGTTTCGATCGGAAATGTCATGCGCGACCGCCATTTGAAATATGCTCTGTTGCTGCCGGCGTTCCTGATCGTCATGGTCACGACGTTCTATCCGCTGGCCTATTCCTTCGCGACGTCATTCCGCGAATGGAAGCTGGCACGCCAGCGGGAGCCGCAGGGCTTTGTCGGTTTCGACAATTATACCCGGGCATTCACTGACGAGCATTTCCTCGGTTCTTTGCAGACAACTGCGATTTTTGTTGTCAGTTCGGTCGTGGCGACGGTTTTTCTGTCCGTGCTGCTTGCCTTGCTGCTCAGGCGCACAGGTTCGCTTCACACCTTTACGCGCATTATTATCATTCTGCCGTTCGCCATGAGCCCGGCGCTGATCGGCGTCTCGTATCGCTTCATGTTCAATCCGGAGTTCGGCGTTCTCGCCAAGGGCATTGGTGCAGTGGCCCCGGCGCTCAAGGATATCGCCTGGCTGGCTGATCCGAGTTACGCCATGGTCGTCCTTGTTCTCACCGACGTCTGGCACTGGACGCCCTACATGACCTTCATGTGCATGGGTGGGCTTGCTGCGGTGCCTCGCGCCACCGAAGAGGCTGCGCTGATCGATGGGGCTTCGAACATGCGCGCCTTCATCGACATCGTGTTGCCGCAGATGCGCAACGTCATCCTTGTCGTGGCCGTTCTCAAGACCATCTTCGCACTCAAGATGTTCGATCAGGTTGTCACGCTGACCGGCGGCGGCCCAGGACGCTCGACCGAGACACTTGCCTATTTTGTCTTCAATGCCGGCTTCAAATGGTTCGACATGGGCTACGCGTCGGCGCTCGCCTATTTTCTGACGGCCATCATGATGGTGGTTTCAATCTGGTATGTGCGGCTCCTGCTTCAGGATCGCAAGATGGCCACGGCGTGAGGCGGCGATGAAACAGACCAAACTCATGTGGCTCCTCGAACAGCTGACGCTGGTGCTGGTATGCATCATCGCGCTGTTCCCGATCGTCTGGATGTTCCTTACGGCGTTCAAGAACGGGCGCGATGCCTACGACCTCAGCCTCATATTCACGCCCACGCTCGATAATTTTTTCACGGTCTTCCGCGCGCCGTGGAACCTCGGCTCGATGCTCATGAACAGCGTGATCGTCGCGGTCTCTACCGTGATGATCTCTGTCCCTGCAGCAGCGCTGGCCGCGTATTCGTTTTCCCGGTTCCAGTTGCGGGCGAAAAAAACGATGTTCTTCGCGGTCATCGCCACGCAGTTCATCCCTGCCGTCGTCATCGTGCTGCCGTTCTTCATCATGTTCCGGAACATCGGCCTTCTTGATACCACCTACGCCCTGATCGTTGTGAACGTCGCGATTGTGACGCCTTTCGTGATCTGGATGATCAAGGGCTTCATTGACGCCATTCCTCTCGACAGCGAGGAAGCCGCGATGATGGACGGCGCTTCCCGCCTGCGCGTCATCCGCGACATCGTGTTGCCCATGGCAGCGCCGGGCATTCTCACTTCGGCGATCTTCTGCTTCATCCTGACCTGGAACGAGTTTCTTTTCGCTCTGATCCTGACCCGCCGCGAAGCCGTAACCCTGCCAGTTGGGCTCGTCTCTTTCCGCACGGAACGCGGCGACCTCTGGGAACTGATGTCCGCAGCCGGCGTCATGATTACCGTGCCCATCTTCATCATGGCCATGCTGATCCAGAAACACTTCACCCGCGGCATGACTGCCGGCGCAGTTAAATAGGTCCCGCAATGGCACATATCGAACTCATCAACATCACCAAACGCTACGGCGATTTTCTCGCCATCCCGCAACAGAACCTTTCCATCGCGGATGGAGAGTTTCTGGTTCTGCTTGGCCCCTCGGGTTGCGGCAAGACCACGACGATGCGGATGATCGCCGGACTGGAGGAAATCACCTCGGGCGAGTTGCGTATCGGCGGAGAATGCGTGAACGACAAGCCGCCGAAGGATCGGGACATCGCCATGGTGTTCCAGAATTATGGCCTCTACCCGCACATGACCGTCGCTGAAAATATCGGCTATCCGCTGAAGCTTCGTGGTGTGGAAAAGAACGAGCGGGCCCGCCAGGTTGAGGAGGTCTGTCGCAAGGTTGAGCTGGACAAGCACATGCATCGCCGCCCGGCGGAACTGTCCGGTGGCCAGCGCCAGCGCGTGGCTCTGGCGCGCGCAATCATCCGGCGTCCAAAGCTGTTTCTCATGGACGAGCCGTTGTCGAACCTCGACGCCAAGTTGCGCGTGACGATGCGTGCCGAGCTCAAACATCTGCATCATGAACTCGGCGTTACGACCGTTTACGTCACACACGACCAAATGGAGGCGATGACCCTGGCCGACCGGATAGCGGTGCTGAACCACGGGGAGATCGTGCAACTCGACACGCCGGAAAAGATCTATTCGGAACCGGCGGACATGTTCGTGGCCGACTTCATCGGCTCACCGTCGATGAACCTTATTCCGGGTCGCATCATCAACGGGCTGTTCGAGTGCGATGGCGTTCGCGTGCCCATACCGTTCCAGACAAGCGTCTCAGAGGTGGTTCTCGGCATCCGCCCGGAGGATCTGACCATCGTTTCCGAAGCGGACGCCCACATCAGGGCGCCGCTTTATGCGCTTGAACTGACCGGCGAGAGCACGCTTGCCACGGTCCGCATCGGCCCGACCATGGTCTGCGCCCGGGGCCCATCTGATTTTCGCACCGAGATTGATGCTCCCATTGGCCTGAAAGCCCGCGGCGACCGCATCCACCTGTTTGATGCGCAGACGCGCAAAAGACTGAATCCATGACATTAAATAGCTTAGGAGACGCGAGATGACCCCCGCAGAGATCAAGAAGAGGCATATCCGCCGTTCGGACTATGTGTCCTGTTCGGTTGCCTTCATCGATTGCAAGAAGCCTGGTTCGCATCTGAAGGAAAACTATTCGATCATCGGGCCAGGCGTCACCTCTTCAACAGATCAGGTTATCAACCTGCCCGAACCGCACGGTTTCAACATCGGCGCGGCGGCTATGCCGAATGGCATTACCAACAATCTGCACATTCACTTCACGGCCGAAGTGTTCATGTGCTTCAAGGGCGATTGGACATTCCGCTGGGGATCGAACGGCGAGAATGAGGTCGTCGGCCGCGAAGGCGACATTGTATCCGTCCCGACCTGGATCTTTCGTGGGTTCACGAACACTGGTCCCGACAACGGTTGGCTGTTCACATGCCTCGGTGGCGACAATACGGGCGGTGTGATTTTCCATCCAGACATTATTGAGGAGGCAGCGCAATACGGCCTTTATATCTCTGACAAGAACGTCCTGATCGACACATCGAAGGGTGACAGCCTTCCGCCCCCGTCTGGCCGCATCGCCCCCATGGCAAAAGCCGATGTTGCGGCGCTGCGAACTGTTTCGCGCGAAGAAATGATGGGTCGTGTCGTCACCGCTGGCGAACGCGATTTCCGTCCTGCATTCATCGACCGCACCCTGCCGGGCTGCGGCGCGGAAATCGCGCCGGTCATCGGCTTCGGCATTACGCAGGCGCGTGACCATCATGCGAAGGTCCGCAACCCGCACGGTTTCTCGATCGAATGGCTTCGTCTCAAGCCGGGCCAGCGCGTCTCGCCATTCATGCTCAGTCAGAAAATGGTGCTGATCAACAAGTCCGGCACCTTGTCAGTCAATCTTGGCAAGGAAAACGAAACCAGCATCGCTCTGGGGGCGTGGGACACATATTCCATTCCCGGAGATCTCAGTCGCGAGCTTGTCAATACAGGTACGGAAACGGTCGAAGCCCTCGTGATCGTGACTGGTGATGAACGCAAGATGCCAAAGTTCAGTGCAGATGTTCTCAAGGCAGCTGCCGGAAAAGGCGAGTCGCTGGATGCAGGCGGCTTTGTTGCACCGCTTCGCCTGCTTCCGCCGTACGGACTGGCGGCCGAGTGATGCGCGCCAACGCAATCAGGACAAACCTCATTGATGGAAAAGTCATTGTCAATGCATGGCTTTCCATCCCGGCAGGGTATAGCGCGGAAGGAATAGGATGGTGCGGGTTCGATAGCGTTACAGTCGACATGCAGCATGGCATGATCAGTTACGAAGCCGCCCTCTGCATGCTGCAGGCGATTTCAGCAACGCCGGCTGTCCCGATTGTCCGTGTTCCCTCACTCGATCCGCCAATGATCATGCGCATGCTCGATAGCGGCGCCTACGGCATCATTTGCCCGATGATCTCGACGCGAGCAGAGGCTGAAGCTCTCGTATCGGCCTGCCGATACCCCCCGGTTGGCACCCGCTCCTTCGGACCTTCGCGTGGCCTACTCTACGGCGGCACCGATTATGTCGCTCACGCCAATGAAACTGTCATGGTGATTCCCATGATCGAGACGCCGCAGGCTGTCGAGGAGATCGATCGTATCCTGAGCGTTGTCGGCGTCGACATGATCTATGTCGGCCCCAATGACCTCGCCATGGCCATGGATGGCAGCAATGTCGGCCAGACGCCGAAGTCGGCAGCGGCGATCATCCATATTCTGGAGCGAGCAAAGAAAGCAGGTATTCCTGCCGGCATCTTCTGTGCGGATGCGGAAGATGCAAGCCGGCGCCTCGAGCAAGGCTTCGTGCTCGTAACGCCGGGAAATGACTTCGGCACCCTCACGCGCGCAGCCCGCGCAGCCGTTGGCATGGTGCGTGGCAGGGCGAGTGAGCTTCTTCCCGGGGGGTATTAGAGCTTGTCGCGACGTTGGCTTCTCTTGCCGGGAACGCTGTGCACTTCCGACGTCTTTTCTCCGGTTCTCGACAGGCTCGCCATTCCCGTGGAATGTCGCGTTCCGGTCAGCACCGATTGTGCCTCGATAGACGATCTCTGGAAATTGCTGCCGGGTGATCTGGGCAGTGATGACCTGATCTGCGGATTTTCTCTTGGTGCAATCGCTGCCTTGCACCTATTGCCGAAACTTCCGCGGCTGGCAGGGGCAATCGTGATCGGCGCAACAGCACGCCCGGATATTCCTCAGAACCTGGCGTCTCGTCGTACCCTGGAAGCGCGCATTCAGGCCGGCGACGTTGCAGGAGCGATTGAGTCTCTCTGGCCGAACCTGGTTGCTGACCAGAACATCGGTACGACTGTTCTGAAGCAGGAGATCGTGGCGATGGCTCTGGAGACCGCAGGCAGCGTTACTGCCCAAACGACACTGGCACTGTCGAGACCTGGCGTGTTCGACACGCTTGGATCGGTCGAAACACCGGTTCTCGCTATCACGGGTGAGCAGGACAGGGCGACACCACCCGATCGCGCTTGGGAAATTTCGAGAATTGCACGCCATGGGGAATGCGCAATTATCGCGGATGCTGGTCATTTTGCCTTGCTGGAACAGCCTTCGTCGGTCGCGATGACAATTCAAATCTGGCTTTCGTTGATCGACGGTCGCGAAAATGGCAGCTCCAGCAAGCCCATTTCAAAATGATTGGGACAACTCCATGCTACTCGGCGTGATTGCGGATGATTATACCGGTGCAAGCGACATCGCGAACACCATCGCCAAGGGCGGCGGCGGATCGCCGGGGCTGGCCACGGTGCAGTTCCTCGGCGTGCCCAAGGGCAAGGCCCCGGAATCGTGCGAGGCGGGCGTCGTGGCGTTGAAAAGCCGCTCGATCCCGGCGGCGGAAGCAATCGCGCAATCCCTCGCGGCCTTCGAGTGGCTGAAGGCGCAGGGCTGCCGGCAGTTTGTGTTCAAGTATTGCTCGACCTTCGATTCCACGCCCGATGGCAACATCGGCCCGGTGGGCGAGGCGCTGGCGGCCAAGCTCGGCGTCAAGGGCGTGATCGCCTGTCCGGCGTTTCCCGGCGTGGGCCGCACGATCTATCAGGGGCACCTGTTCGTCGGCGACCACCTGCTCAACCAGTCCGGCCTTGAAAACCATCCGCTCAACCCGATGACGGATGCGGACATCCGCCGCTGGCTGGCGTTGCAGACGAAAAACCCGGTGGGGCTGGCGAGCTGGAACGGCGCTGTGTCGAAAGGCGCGGAGGTACTGAAAAAAGCGCTGGCGGATGCCGCCGGCAAGGGCGAGACGCTGGTGATTGTCGATGTGGTTTCGGACGATGATCTGCTGACCATCGGCGACGCTGTGGCCGATGCGCCGCTGCTCACCGGCGGTTCCGGCATTGCGCTCGGCCTGCCGCGCAACTTCATTCGCAAGGGGCTGGTGAAGGGCGCAGGCTCGTCGTTCGCCCGCGTCAATGGAGCGGAGGCGATCCTCGCCGGTTCCTGCTCGCGCGCCACCCTCGGGCAGATCGCGCAGCATCAGAAATCCCATCCCACCTACAACATCAATGTCGCCGACGTCATGGCCGGTGCGGTGACGGTGGAGACGCTCTGCGCCTTTATCCGGGCCAATGAGGGTAGGGCTCCGCTAATCTATTCGTCGCAGGTCCCGGAAGAAGTGGCTGCGCTGCAGGCGCGGCATGGCCAAGAAGCTGTGGCCCATGCGCTGGACGCGCTGTTCGCCAGCACGGCCAAAGCGTTGGTTGTCGGCGGCATCCGCCGCCTTGTAGTCGCTGGCGGCGAAACCTCCGGCGCTGTTGTCACTGCCCTTGGTCTGGACGCCCTCGCCATTGGCCCGGAGATCGACCCCGGCGTTCCGGCCCTGTCGTCAACCTCCGGCGCGCCGTTGGCGCTGGCGTTGAAATCCGGCAATTTCGGCGCGGTAGATTTCTTTGAAAAGGCGCTGTGCATGCTCGGGAATCGGGTCCACTAGCGGCTTTGATGGCAGTGTCCGCTCTGTCGCGACTTGCTCCCGTAAGATGCCATTCTGGAATCGGCCCCGTAGCGGCCAATCCGCTAGCACCGAGTGCCAGTGACATTGTTGTTGGGTCGGGGCAGATCAGAAGGACGAGGGAAAACAGAGTGCGAAGTCGGATCATGCCCATTTCAACACCCATTTACACCCGAATAGGAACAGGCGCGTCGGAAAGACGCCGACTTGGGTCGGACAAGAGCTGAGGCCGATCGGCGCTACAGCTTCAAGGCCTTGGCGAGGTCGTCATGCTCGAAGGCACTGGCCATGCGGTTGATCTCTGACGATCGGGCGCCGACATCTTTCGCAACAGCGCGCCATGACGAGCTTGCCTGTGCCACGTCCTTTATGGTGGACCGGGCGGCGGCGAGCCCAAGGCCGAAATGCCCGGCAGCAGCTTCCAGAAGATCGATTGAGCAGGTTCCCTCGTCGAGATCGATGTTGGTGGTCAGCACACGGGCCTTCAGATCGGTCGGCACCGGATTGAGATCATAGGCGGGCGACAGGGACCAACCGGCTGATCCAAGCCAGAGAAACCCGTGATTGCGCAGGTGATCATCGACATTCGAGATCAGGACGTTGAAGGCGACGCGCCGGTAGAGTTCCTGCGCATCGGCCTTGGCTCTGGCTCCGTGGCGCGCCAAGGCGTCGACGATTTCGGGATAGCTGCCGCGCGTCCCGTCCTTGGCGCCCATCATCGCCATGGCGGAGAGGAAGGGCAGGCGGGTGGAGCCTTGCCGGTCAAAGCGCCGCGACAACAGTACAGCCTTGCCGGCGACATCAACCAGCCGGTGCTCCGGCGTTGTAATCCCGGCCAGCCTTGCGAGCCGCAGGGCGATCTCCTCCCACGTCTCGATGCTGTAATCGTCGGTTTCCTTCGGGAACTTCGCAATGGCGAGATGCCCGTGCTGGTCGATGACCGAAGCCTTGGGGCGCGCGCCACCGAGCGATGACCCGGGCGCAAAGATCACTCTCAGGTCTTCGTCGGTTTCTTCATCCCGCAGGATGCGTTCGGTGATGGACAGGAGCCGGCCAAGCTCCAGGAGTGCGGGAACGCCTGTCGTGAGCGGCGCTTCAAACGCGGCGCCGCCAACCTTCCGGAAGCGAAGCGCGCCAAGCCGTGTTTCGTCGGCAACGCCTAGGATGTAGTCGCTTTCAGTAAGTGTGCGGACAGCACGCTTTTCCGCAGTGGCGCGTCGGCGCTCGGCACGCTGCATCAAGCGTCGCCCCCAGGTGTCAGGCGCGGAATCCCCGATCGCGCCGAACATAGCCTGTCCGGCCGGAGGCGCAAAAGCGCCCCGACCAAGCGACAGGGCCGGTTCCAGCGAAAAGCCGTTCGCGTCGGTCAGCCATTCCGGCGCATACTCAAACAGAACCGTCTCGTTGCCGCGCACGCGATTGCTGCGCGCAAGACCGACACGGCGGGTTTGCCCGCCAAGATCGATGTGGACCTCGAAATCAGTCATGGCCGCTGACCGGCGCCACCCGCTTCAGATGCACCCGCTTTGGCAGATCAGCGCTGGCGAGAGCCTGCCCAACGGTATCGCCGCTGATATCGGCGACGTCGCCCAGCCCGTCCAGAAGTCCCAGGGCGAGAAGAACCGCAGCATAAATCCCCATTCCGACGGTAGGGTCGCCCGCTTCAACCCGTTGCAGGGTCGCGCGCGAGGTGAAAGCACGTTCGGCAACGACAGCCATTGGCAGCCTCCGCCGGCGACGAGCGTCCTGAATATCAGCGCCGAGCTTGCGCAAGGCGCGCTGAACAGCGACAGGGGGATGGTGTGGCGTTGGCATGTGCGTTCTTCATAAGACTTTTACGTTATATATGTCTCATGAAGATGACATTATCAGAGACTCGAGCCTTTGCCAATCAGGCTGCCCTAGCGAGAGGATGACAGCGTTTTCCCGGAGACGATCATGTCCAGAAGCGACAAACGCGAGCGCAACCCCATGGGCCTGACCAAGATGTTGGACAGGCTAATCACACCACATCTATGGCTCAGTAGCCTCAGGACTTTTTGATACAACCCTCTGTGCATCGATCTGGCCCATGGCTTCGGCCCGCGCCTTGTTCGAAGCCTTGATGGCCTCAAGATCGATAGACTTGGTCGCCAGCGCATATTTGACCAGCGTGTCGTCAAGACCAATCAGCTCCCACACCGATATCCCGAGCCCCTTCGCGATCATCTCGATCGTATCGAGCGTCGGATTGCCATCGCCGCGGATCAAAATGTAGTAGGTGCCAGCAGCAATACCCGCCTTCTTGAGAAAGGAGGCGAGGTCGCCATGCTCCTGGGCCAACTGCTCGATTCGGATCGCGAGCAAGGCAGCGAGGGTCTTGTCGACCGTTCTGGTTCGCCCGGGTTTGGGGGCCATCAGGTGTCATCCAATCATACGTGCAATTTGCACTGAGAATGACACCGGGAGGCAAATCCTACAAGGCGATATCGATTTGATATATTGTTCTCTGAAGGGTCCTAATCAGAGGAAATGCACCTTGCCTCCTCCTCAATGCCCCCCGTCGCTGGCCGCTTTCATGGCGTTCAGCAGCTCCAGATGCACCTGGCCGTCGACTTTACCGCCAAAAACACCGTGGTGGATGATGGCCCAATAGAAGACCTCTTCGCTGTCCCCGGTGTGAACGGCTGTTGCGAGACGGCGCACGATAAGCACCCGGACATTCTCGGTGTCAGGCGCACCTTTCAGAAGATCGATCATCGCCGGCATAGGGCTGCGGGGCGTATTTTCGGCAATGAATTTTGTGTCTAACATGGATCGCAATATCTCCTGATTGTATCGGAGCGCGCTCTGTCGCTGAGTCGGTATTGCAGTGCAATATCTGATATATTGTATTATTTGATATGATTAACGTGGCAAGAATGCTCTATAAGCGCTGAGAAAAGACGCTGATTATCAGTTCAGGTGATATGCCCATAGACCAGCCCTGTTGCGCTTGGCAACCTCCTCGGCGACGAAATATTCCCGATGCACAGGTCGCCCTGACATGTCTCTGGCTGCGAATCCGAACCCGCTGGAAATCAGCGCCGTTCCAAGGTCGATCCGCGAGCCCTTGGCCGCACCCCGATCAGGCAGCGCAAGGCAGATGACGTGGATAGTGTCGGCCTTTTCATCCCTGGCAACCTCAGTGCAGACAGGGTTGAGATCGCGGATCATTGAGACGAGCATGGCAATGCTGGCTTCGCCGCAATCGTGTCTGATGCCCGAGGCGTTGGTGAAGCTGCGCCCGCGTTCGCAAGCCCTGACGCCATAAAGACGAAAGCGCTTGCCATTGGTCACCCAACCCTCGCCACTCTCAAACACTGTACCCTGCGCGATGGGCGCCCATTGGCGCTGCTGAGCTGAAGCCGACGTTGCCATCATTACCCCCACAAGCCCGAGGGCAGTACGCTTCAGCTGTTTCAATGCTCAAAACCCCTGCAGAGAGAAATAAAACCGGCTCGTTGACCCACCCGTGGTGATGTCCACAAAATGTGGATCTGCCCGCTGAACGCGGAGCGTCGGCTGATAGCTTGGATCGCATCCGGCCTGATTTTCCTGACCAGAACACATCCGCGCATACCTCTCGGGATCCACGCAGTAGCCGCCGTTCGGATCGGGCTGGAGCGATGTCCCACCATTGTCGCCGGTCTGGATCTGACCATAGGCGACCTGCCCTGTGGGGCAGGGCATGTAAGGCTCGTAGCCGAGGCCACCGGCATTGCCCTCGGGGCAGGTCGGCCAACCACCGCCACGCCGGAGCATCCGGAAGAGCTGCGTCATCACTGGCACGCAATAGGGAATGCCCGACCAGGACGGATTGGTCGCGGCGGCGCAGAGCAGGACCTTGCAGCCGAAGGAGGCGTCCTGCGCTCGAACCGGCGAGAACCCCAGGCTGATGAGAGCGACAAGCCCCAGCAGGGCGACCTTACATTTAACCATGGCCAGGAGTTCCGGAGAGGTGACGACAAATGCTGCGATGAACGATTGACTTTAATATATTGTTTATTGCACATGCCTTTCAACAGCGACGCCGCAAGAAATTCGGAGGGCGTCGTGATTCGTGGGGTTTTACTGGGCATGGCATTCGCCATGCTGATCGCAGGTGTGGATATGGCCATGGCGCAGACGAGAGCGGGAGGTGAGCAGCGGGTCGTCAAGAACGACGCACGCCTGCCGCGTTCCCAAATGCGCGCCGATGTCCCCGTCGCCACGGCCTATGTCGCTGCGGATGGCCGGGTACAGGCGCTCCCTGTCGAACGGATGGATGACATCACAGGGTCGATTGCGTCAGCGCCGCCACGCCTCTGCAATGCATTGCAGGATCTCAAACCCGTTGAACTTAGGAAGCTTGGCGAACAGATTGCCGAGGATGAGGGCGTTCCCGCCGATCTCGTCGCGGCCATTCTCAGGATCAAGCAACTCAGCGGGGCAGGGGTTTCAGCCTCGGGCCTGGCGCGCCTGACCACTGGCCTTCCCACGGGGAATGAGGATTGCCTGCCTGCCGTGACGCTCCGCGCCGGCATCCGCCGTCTCAAGGATCTGAGCAACCGCTACCCCGATCGACTGCATCTCCTCGGGGCCTATCATGCGGGTGAGGAAGCAATCCTTGGCACCGGCGGCGTTCCGACGTCACCGGATACCCTCCGTTTCGTCGCAGAGGTCATGAACGAACTCGCGGGCGGCCTGGCGCCCCAACCAAACCGCCGACCCATGGCGCCGGCCCGCCGTGTCGCCAGCGCAGAACCGAAGCCGCGTCCCGCAATTTCATCTTCCCCAACCAGAGCTGCCGGCGATCCCCGCTGGGCCTCCGGTTTCGTTCTCAACATCGAGTAGCTTCCTATGACCCAGATGTATCAGGCGCGAGATTCCCGCGCGCTCAACCGGCTTGTTCTCATCGGCCTGACGTTATCCCTCACCGTGGCTGACGCCATGGCGCAGGGAACACTGGCCCCGGTTCAGTCCACACTGCAGACGCTTGTCACCGCGCTCACCGGGCCGATCGCGACCTCTCTCGCCATCCTCGCCGTCATCGCCTGTGGGTTCCTTGCATGGAGCGGCCGTCTGACCTGGGGCATTGCGGGTTCGGTGATCTTCGGCATCGTCCTCGTCTTCGGCTCGGCCCAGATCGTCCAGTTCTTCCAGTCCGCGGTCGGCAAATGAGCGCCGACCTCGAACAGCCCCTGATCGTACCGCTAGTACGGGCGCTGACGCGCGCGCCGACCCTCATGGGCGTTCCCTACATGTATTTCATGTTCAACGGGGTCGTGACCTCGGTGATCTTCCTGGCAAGCCACAATCTCGCGATGCTTCTCACCGCCATTCCGCTCCATCTCTTCGGCTTCGTGATGACCCTTAGGGATGAGCGAATCTTCGAGATCCTGTTCATCTCGGCCTCGCAGTGTCCGCCGCGATCGCGCTCCTTCTGGGGCGCGGACAGCTACGGGGTGGTGTGAGGATACAATGGTTTCGCGGGCGCTTCTCGACGAGATGACCTTTGGCGCTGTGGCGCGGCGCGAGCGGCCCGTGTCCTCGCACATCCCCTATACCCGGCACGTCGACGACATCACGATCAAGACAGCCAACGGCCTCCTCGTCTCAACGCTCAAGCTCGAGGGCTACTGTTTCGAAACAGCCGATATGTCCGAGATCAACGCCCGGATGATGGCGCGTAACGATCTCGTGCGAATGCTCGGCAGCTCCCGCTTCGCGCTCTATCAGCACATCATCCGGCGCGAGGTCGAACCCGGCATTCCCTCGACATTCGACAATCCGTTCTGCGCCGAACTGGACGAGCGCTACCGGCAAGCCCTGGGCAAGCGACGGATGTTCGTCAACGACATCTACCTCTCGGTGATCCGCCGCCCCCTGCAGGGCGGTGCCGGGACGTTCGAGACCCTGATGCAAAAGCTGATGGGCAAGCGGAACGAGGCGGGCGAACGCGCGGAAGAAGCCGAGGCCCTGACCGAACTCTCCGATGTCATCACCGCGATCCGGGAAAACCTAGGGGCTTATGGCGCGCGCTCATTGAGCGTGAAGGAACAGGACGGCATCTGGCACTCCGAGCCCCTGGCGTTCCTCAACCAGCTCGTGAATGGCGCGGTTCCCCGGCCAATGCATCTCCCGCGCATGCCGCTCAACGAAGCCATGGCGATGAAGCGCCTGTTCTTCGGCAAGAACTCGATCGAGATCCGCGGCGCCTCCGACGCCGAGACCCGCTACGGCGCGATGATTTCGATCCGGGAATACCCCGCCCTCACAGGACCGGGCTCCCTCGATCTCCTCCTCAAGGTCCCGCATGAGTTCATCCTGACCCAGAGCTTTGCCATCATTGATCGGCCGGAAGCGGCGTCACGCATCGACCGCGTCGCGCGCCAGGTCGATATGTCGGATGAGGCCGATTCCATTGTCGCCGAGCATCTCAACGTCGCGCGGGACGAGTTGCTGGCGTCAGAAGCGATTTACGGCGAACATCACTTCACCCTCATGTGCCTTGGCAAGACGCTTCAAGAGGTCAATGCGGCGGTGACAGCGACAGGATCGGCCCTCACGGATCGCTCGGTGATCTGGGTCCGGGAAGACCTCAATGCAGAACCCGCATTCTGGGCGCAGCTTCCTGGGAACTTCCCCTATATCGCCCGGAAATCCACGATCTCCTCGAAGAACTTTGCCGGGTTCGCGTCTCTCCATAACTACCCCTCGGGCAGTGCTGCCGGGAACCACTGGGGTCCGGCGATCTCGATATTCGAGACGACGTCTCAAACCGCCTATTACTTCAACACCCATATCCGCGATCTCGGCAATTTCACCGTCGTCGGCCCCTCGGGGTCGGGCAAGACGGTGTACCTCTCCTTCATCTCGGCGCAGGCGCAAAGAATTACGCCCCGTCCAAAACTCCTCTTCGTCGACAAGGACCGGGGTGCGGAGATCTTCATCCGCGCCATTGGCGGGCAATATGAAGTCCTGTCTCCCGGCGAACCCACGGGGTTCAACCCGCTGTTCCTCCCGAACACCGGCGAATCCCGCGAGTTCCTGTTCCAGCTCTTCGCCTTCATGCTGCGCCGGACCGACGGCACGGAGATGCCGGCGTCAGAAGAGCAGGTCATACGCAACGCGGTGCAGGCGGTGCTGACCGGGCCGCCAGAGGGGCGGAACCTGCCAGCTTTCGCCACTCTCTTGCGCGGTCGATTGAGAGCCGGGGAAGGCGATCTTCTCGCAAGGCTCGAGACCTGGATCCGGCCGGAGCAGCGGGGCTGGCTCTTCAACAACCCCGTCGACACGTTCTCGCTCTCCTCCATCTACGGCTTCGACATGACACGGGTGCTCGAAGACCCGGTCATTCGCACTGCCGCGCTGATGTATATCTTCCACCGGACGGATGAGCTTCTCACAGGCGATCCCGTCATGATCTTCCTTGATGAGGGTTGGCGCCTTCTCGACGATGAGGTCTTCGCAGGGTTCATCAAGGACAAGCTCAAGACCATCCGTAAACAGAACGGCATCATCGGCTTCGGCACGCAGTCCGCCGCCGATATCGTCCGCTCGAAGTCCGCCAACACCCTGATCGAACAGACCGCGACCAACATCTTCTTTCCGAACCCCAAGGCGGATGACGAGAGCTACCGGAAAGCGTTCCGGCTCTCGGCACGCGAGGTCGAGTGGATCCGCACGTCAGTGCCGGAGCAGCGCTCCTTCCTGATCAAACACGGGCAGGACAGCGTCATTGCGAAACTCAATCTCGCGGGGATGCCCGATCTGATCAAGGTGCTCTCTGGGCGGACCGAGACCGTGGCGGAACTCGAACTGATCATGGAAGCGGTCGGACCCGATCCCAAGGACTGGCTGCCGATCTTCCGGGGGGCAACGGCATGATCAGGCTTTCCCGACCAACAGCACTTCTCGTTCTGATCACTGGGCTGTTCCAGAGCGTTCCCGCCATATCAGCCGTGCCGGTCAATGATGCGGCGCAGCTCGAGCGGAAATCGGTGACGAGCGGAACGACGCTCGAGATGAAATCCGTGCTGACCCAGCAGAACCAGAAGCGCGAGGGGGTCAAATGCGCGGTGACCACGGGCAAGAAAGGATCGATCCAGAACCCTTCTACCGAACCCAATGTCGCAACAGGATCAAACGCCGTCCGCCCCTATGGTCCTGATCTCCCCGTGCAGCCGCAACAGGGTGCAACGGGAGGAACGCTCAATGAACAGACCTTGGGAGCCACGGCGGGCAAGACGGTGGCCGGTGTCGACGCTTCGCAAAGCGGGGTCGCTGCGACCGGGGACGCCTATCGCGCAAGGCCTGGTGAAACCGGTCGTGCCGGAACCGTCATGCAGGCCCTCGACGAAAATTCCTCGATCCGCATCCAGAACGGCATGACCTGGAACCAGACGATGAACGCTGTGAACCTCTGGGTCCAGGCGCTCAATGCTCTCAACCTCGCGAGCCAATCCGACATGAGCCAGGGGGCAGGGGCGGTCAATCCGTTGACGCCACCAACAGCTCCCGGTCCCACATGCCCCACGGGCTATACCGGAACGGGGACAGCCGCCGATCCCTGCCGGCCGCCGGGATGCGCTGCCACCGTCACCGATGGCTCCTGCGTCATCCGTCGATACGTCGACAGCAATGGCAATGTCGTGACCTATCTCGCGCGGGTGCAGGAGACCTTCGCCCTCCAATCCGGGACCGCCGATACCGCGACGGGAACGACGACTGGATCGATTAACTCCCAAATCGACGCCCTCACCGCTGCGGCCCGCGCCGCGCAAACCCCACCCCGTTGATCCAACAGCAAAAGGAGTGATCCCCCATGAAACAAGCAATCCTCGGATCGCTCCTGATCGCACTCACCTCAGGCGCCGCCCTCGCGCAGGTCCCGGTCAATGACGCGGCGAACCTGGCAAAAGCGCAGGAGATCGCGGTCAATACCCAGCAGATCCTGACGACGGACCGCGACATCCTGACCAACACCGCGCGCACCCTCGCCGCCATCACCGGTGACCGCTCTTCGCAGGCGCAGGGCTCCCTGGCGCAGATGGCGCTGGGAAGCGGCTTCTCGATGGGCTCCGCCCCGAACCTTGGCTCCGTCATCTCCGGCGGACAGCTCACGTTCACCGGCCTTGGCGGTAATGCCCAGGGGATCGTTTCCAACCTGATCAACGGTCTCCAGCTCGTGCGCTCGATCACCGGGCTCATCAACGGCACGTCGCGTCCGACCGATCAGGCCTACCAGAACTCGGTCAATGTCGCGGCAACCCTCACGGGCCTTGTGTCCGCAACGCAGGGAGCGGTGCAGACGAGGTCCTCCGCCTTCATGTCGGGTGGACAGCAGATCGGCGCCTCTCCCGATCTCAAGGGCAGCGTCGACCAGAACAGCCAGATACAGATCCAGACCGGGCAGACCATCAACGAACTCACCGGCGTCGTGAACAATGCGGTGACCGCCGCCAATCAGGCCAATCTCGACCGGATCGCTGCGGCCTCGGCTGCGGCCAGCGCCATGACCTACCGCCCGTTTGGACAATGATGATGCGGCCCATGATCCAGCTACCTCAGTCTTCTACAGCTCATCGAACGATGATCGTGCGACGCGCTTCATTTGTGCTGGTTTCGGCGCTGTTTCTCTCGGCGTGCTCGCACAAGCCGCTGAAGGCGCCGTGTGATCTCAATGAGGGCAAACCCACTGCTGTCATCGGCTTTGTGCTCTCGTCCCTGCTGCCGGACAGCGTTGTGGCGTTGCTCGTGGATACCGGCCCTTGCGGCCCTCTGCGCCGTCTGCGTCAGGACTGATCCATGGCGCTCGTCACCGATCTCCTCGCCAATGTCGATAGGGCAGGGACCACCTATGTCGCGCAGGCCTATCAGGCCCTGGCGCAGTCCCTCAATGATGGTGGCGCGACCTCTGTCGGCGCCCTGATGCTCAGCCTCTATGTCATCATCTGGGGGATCGGGATCTGGCAGGGAACCGCGACGGGCGGCCCCTCCGACCATGCTTTCCGGCTCTTTCGCGCCTTCCTGATCTATACCCTCGCAACCCAATGGGGCGAGTTCCAGTCTCTCGTTTATACCGCGATGAACGAGGGCCCCGTCGCGATCGGCAATTCCCTCCTCAACGCTGTCAGAACCGCCAATGCCACAGGCACATCGGTGAACCTGACGTCGGTCAGTGCGGTTCAAACCGCATTGCAGAACCTCTGGGATACCACGGGCAATGCGGTGTCAGCCTTTGTCCGGAACGCCGGCATCACCAATCCCGGCCCCTACTTCATTGCCGGCATTCTCCTGATCGCCATGGCGATCCTGATCGGCTTCGGGCTCTTCCTGATCATCCTCTCCAAGGTGTTCATGTGGCTGCTCCTTGGTCTCGCGCCGATCTTCATCCTGCTCCTCCTCTTCGGGGTGTCGTCGCGGTATTTCTCGGGGTGGCTCTCCACCCTGATCCAGTATTTTCTCGTCCAGGTCCTGGTCTACGCCTTCATCGCGTTCTATGTCGGCCTGACGCAGCAGTTCTTTGATCGGCTGAACCTTGCGAATAACGGCTTCACCACGACCTTTGCCGATATCGCGCCGGTCATCCTGATCGCGATCATCGGCACCCTGCTCCTGCATCAGCTCAATGCGGTCGCGGCCTCCATCGCCGGCGGCATTCCGATGTCTGCCCCTCGGCTGGGACAGATGCTCTCCTCCGCCCGCATTCCCGGGACGTCGATGCTGTCCTTCAGTGAGAGACGCGCCGTCAGCCGGATGAACCGGATGTCAGCGCATAGGGCATCCCTGATCCCAGCCGGTCCCGACACTTCGAACCAACGTCCGAGTTCCGAGTATTCCCGTCTCGCCAATCAGCTGCGCCAGCAGAACTGATTCCAACATTTGAGCCCTAGGACATGTCGATTGCCACACCGGCGGCAGCCCCGCCGATAAAAGCCGATTCCCGATACTTTACTGAAGCGCAGAGCTGGGAAGCCGATATCGCGCGGCGCAACCGGAATTCCCGCGCTATCGCCTGGATCATCGCGAGCGTGATGACGGTAATCGCGCTCCTTGCCCTTGCCACCCTCGCGATGCTGGTGCCGCTGAAATCCTACGAGCCCTATATGGTCGTCGTCGACAAAACGACGGGCTTTGTCGAGGTGAAGCGCCCGATGGCCGAGGGCGTGCTGACGCAGGATGAAGCCGTCACGACCTTCAATGTCGTGCGCTACGTCAAGGCGCGCGAGACCTATGACCCCAAGGCGCTGAAGGACAATTTCGATATCGCCCAGCTCCTTGGCACAGGCGACGCCTCCCGCGAACTCACCGAGATCTTCTCGCCGGCGAATCCCAAAAATCCGATCAAGGTTTTGGGGATGAACACGGTGGTCGCGACGACGATCAAATCCGTGACCTTCCCGAACAACCGTACCGCCCTTGTCCGCTTCTCGACGGAAGAGAAGAGCCAGACCAACACCGTGGTCCGTCACTGGGTCTCGCTGATCCGCTTCCGCTACACCTCGACGCCGATGCGAAACGAATACCGCTTCGAGAACCCCCTCGGGTTCCAGGTCACGGAATACCGCCGGGATCAGGAGACAGCCACAGCAGGACAGGGCAAGCCGTGATGCGTATTGTTCTCTTCATCCTGTCGCTGCTCGCCGTTTCGCCTGCATCAGCTGAATCCGCACCCCGCGCCGGCGCGCTCGACCCTCGTGTCAGGGATGTTCTCTACCAGAAGGACAATGTCGTCGCCGTCGATGGCAGCTACGGCGTCTCGACCATGATCATCCTCGGCGAGGACGAAAAGATCGAAACCCTCGCACTCGGGGATTCCGTGGCGTGGAAGGTCGAGCCCAACCGCAAGGGAAACATCATCTTCCTGAAACCTGTTGAGAAGGACGCCTTTTCCAACCTCAATGTTGTGACCAACAAGCGGCTCTACGCCTTCGTCCTACGCTCAAGCTTCCGCAGCGCACGAGCGCAGATTTTCAAGATCCGCTTCCGCTATCCCGAGGATGATCTCGACGCGCGGTTGATGAGCCAGGCGAAGGAGCGCGCGAAGTTCCCGAATGCGCGGAACTTCAACCTCGCCAATGCCAACAGGGATTACGCGATCAAGGGGTCCGATCAGGTCAAACCCCTCGAGGTCTTCGACGACGGCGTGAAGACCTGGTTCCGGTTCCCGCAGACCGGCGAAACCCCCGCCCTCTTAATCGTCGACCAGGACAGGAACGAAAGTCTCGTGAACTCAAGGCGGGAGGGCCCCTATCTCGTGGTCGACAAGGTGGCGCCACAATGGACGCTCCGGAACGGGGACGACGCCACATGCCTCTTCAACCTGAGGGTTGTCGCGGATGATGGCTCGACCGTGCCTGTCGCAGCGCCCCAGCGCATCGGCTTTGATCAGGGCAAATCCTGAACCGGCATTTTCTGACCCGCGCACTTTTAGAGAGCACATCAATGCCGGATCCATCGACCTACCGTAACCTCGAACTCGACCATGCCGCAGCAACCGCTGTCGCGAGGCCCGAAACCACCTTCGGCCGAGTCCTGAAAGTGGGCGCGCCCCTTGGCGCTCTGGGCGTCGCGGGCTGGATGATCTGGGCGGGCCTCGCCAAACCCTCGGGGCCGATGACCAATCCTGACAGGGAAGAGTTCCGGACAACCCAGTTCCCGGCGCCCGATCTCGAGTTTCCGAGGGCGCAGACCGATCAGGGCCGGATGTATATCCCGCCGGCAGATCCAGCACCCCCGCCAGCGCCAGCACCTGTGATGCCGGTGACGCCGCCGATTGCCGAGCGGCAGCCCTTCAATCCGAACGATGATGCCGAGGAACGCAGGCTCGCCGAACTCGAGCGCCAGCGGCTTGCCGAGGAGGAACGCCGGAAATGGGAACGTCTCCGGGCGCCGCAGGTCGTGGCGGATAATGCCGATGCCAATATGGGCGCAGCGCGTTCCTCAGGACCAGGGGAGGCCGCGCGTACCGGAGCGACAGAGCGCGAGGAAGACCCGAACCGGCGGTTTCTGGCGAGCGCGGGATCGGCCGGCGTCGAGACCTCGGTCGCCACCAAGAACACCCGCATTGACGCCCTGATCGCGCAGGGCACATTGATCCGGGGCGTTCTCGAGACGGCGCTGCAATCCGATCTCCCCGGAATGGTCCGTGCGATCACCACAGAAGATGTCTGGTCCTTCGACGGCCGAAGGGTTCTGATCCCTGCGGGTTCCCGCCTTGTCGGGGAATACAAATCCGGCATCGCCCAGGGCCAGACCCGTGTCTTCATCGTCTGGACGAGATTGCTGCGGGCGGACGGCGTTTCGGTGCAGCTCGCATCGATCGGCACGGACTCTCTGGGTCGCGCCGGCAATGCCGGTCAGGTCGACAACCATTATGTCGAGCGCTTCGGTTCTGCGATCCTCCTGTCCATCGTCGGCGGTGTCGCCCAGTTCATCGGCGGTTTGGGACAATCGAACCAGCAGAGCCAAGGCCAGGGCTACACCGACCCTGTCACGGGCCAGACCATCACCATTCAAGGAAACTCGGCTCTGGGGCAGGCGAGACAGATCGGCGCGACGCAGACCGCGCAGACCCTGACGAACCTTGCCAATGAAGCGCTGAAGAACTCGATCAACATCCCGCCGACGATTCATCTCGATCAGGGTGCGAAGATTATCGTCTTCGTTCGCCGCGATCTCGACTTCTCGCTGTTCTACCCCGACCCGGTGCGGGAAGCCCTTCGCGACATCAAGGAGGAGATGAGGAGGCCGAAGCCGGCCTATGTCCCGCCGCCAGCAGCTGCACCGCCCCCCAGCGGAAAGATCACGAAATGACCGCGAAGGCGCGGAAATCTGCGCCCGAGACCGTTTTCCTTGAGACAGCCCTGCATCCCCTTCGGCCCTGGCTCGATGATCCTGAGGTCGTCGAGATCTGCGCAAATCGCCCCGGCGAAATCTGGGTTGAAGTCTTTGGCGAGGCCGCGATGCAGCGCCACGTCCTGACCGCTCTGACGCAATCCGCTCTGCGCCACATCGCCGAGCGTGTCGCAGGACATTCCGGGCAATCCATCAATGAGGAGCATCCGCTGCTCTCGGCCGCCCTTGCCACAGGCGAGCGCTTCCAGGGCGTGCTGCCACCGGCAACGACGGAGGGCGGGGCCTTCGCCATCCGCAAGCAGGTGATCAAGGAGATGCGCCTCGACGATTATCGCGCCATGGGCTCCTTCGACGCGGTCGCTGGCAGCGGCGAGGGTGCGCTCTCAGAGGTCGAGGCGGAACTGTGTTCACTGCTCGACGCCGGGGAGATCGAAGCCTTCATTCGCCTCGCGGTCAAAAACCGGATCTCCATGCTCGTCTCCGGCGGCACATCCTCGGGCAAGACGACGTTCCTCAATGCCATCCTGAAGGAGGTTCCGGAAGGCGAGCGCATCCTCTCGATCGAGGACACGCGGGAACTGAGGCCTATCCAGGCCAACTATCTCCCACTCGTGGCATCCAAAGGTGATCAGGGGCAGGCCCGCGTCACCGTTGACAGCCTGTTGCAGGCCTCCCTCCGTCTGCGGCCCGATCGCATCTTCCTCGGCGAGATCCGTGGGGCAGAGGCGTATTCGTTTCTGAGGGCGATCAACACCGGACATCCCGGCTCCATCACCACGGTCCATGCCGACAACCCCGCCGGCGCTTTCGAGCAGCTCGCCCTGATGGTCATGCAATCCGGCCTGGGCCTGAGGAAAGACGAAATCATCGCTTACATCCGCGCCGTCCTTCCCATCGTCATCCAGCAGAAAAAGATCGGGGGATGGCGCGGGACGTCAGAAATCTACTTCTCGAAAATGGCGGAGTGGCGGAATGAGCGGGCAACAACGCCACGCAAAATCGAGGCACGCGGAGCAAGGGGGTTTGAAGCCGCTGCGGGGTTGGCCAAGGGCACTGCTGAGCAATCCGGGGCAGGGCAGGACCGGGCGGCCAACGGCTCTGGCACGCCGCCAACTCGGCGCTGATCCATGCGCGGCTTCCTCGGGAATATCTTCATCGCGGTCTTCAGCCTCGTCTGCTTCGCGCTGGTCTGGACGATCCCTTACGCCACGATCACCGGCTATCGCTCGGGGATCACGGATCGCACCAAGAAATGGGACCTTCTGGTTCGCGTCACCACCGAGAACCCGGCATGGGACATGGCCAATGTCCCTCCGGTCTCGCTGCAAAAAGGGTTCCCGCTGGCGTATCGCCACGCTTACGTTTTCGGGGCTGATCCAAGGTATCGTGGTCGCGTCCTCGAGAATGCTGCGCTCGCCGCCGGGGTTGTCCTAGCCCTCGTCGCCGGCCTCGCACTGTTCCTGTTCTTGACCCGGCGCTCGACCCTCCATGGCGATGCCCGTTTCGGCACAATCCGCGATGCCGAGAAGGCTGGTCTGCTCGCGAAAGACGGCCTCATCCTCGGCAAGCTCGGCGGGCGGACCCTAAGATCGAACGATCCAGCGCATATCCTGGTGGTCGGACCGACGCGCTCGGGAAAAGGCGTTTCCTTCGTCATCCCCAATGGCCTGGCTTGGAAAGGCTCCATCGTCGTTCTCGACATCAAGATGGAGAACCACAACGCCTTTGGCCCGGCGCGCAAGAAGATGGGCCATGACGTCTTCGTCTTCGCGCCGGGGTCCCTGAAAACCCATCGCTACAACCCGCTCGACTTCGTGCGCCCCGGCCCTGAGATGGCGACGGATTGCCAGAACATCGCCGGGTTCCTCGCGACGTCACACACCGAGAACGAATGGACCCTCGCCGCGCGCAAGATCATCGCTGCCCTCCTCGGTTACGTCCTGACCAGCGAGATGTGTGCTGATCAGCGCAACATCCGCTCCGCCGTGAACCTGATCTCCACCGGGCGGGATATGGCGGATGTCCTGAAATCCATTGTCGAGACGGAGCGCGCCGATCTCCCGCAGTGGGTCCTGGATGATTTCAGCCAGTTCATCGCGATCCCCGACCGCACCCGCGGTTCCGTCATGTTCAATGTCGCCAATGCGTTGGCGCCCTGGTCCTCGGAGCTGATCACGCAGGCGACTTCGGGAAGCGATTTCGACATCCGGCTCCTGCGAAAAAAGCCCATGGCGATCTTCATCGGCACGCCCCTCGCCGATCTCGAGAGCTACCGGCCCCTCGTCCGCATCCTCTTCCAGCAGATCCATGATCTCCTGATGCGAAATATTCCGGGGCGGGATGAACCGCATAAGGTTCTGCTCATGCTCGATGAGTTCTTCGCACTCGGGAAGATGACCTCGCTCGCGTCCAAGATCGCGGTATCAGCCGGTTACGGCTTCCGCATGTCGATCATCCTGCAGAACCTGTCCCAGCTCGATGAACTCTATGGGAAAGCGACACGGGAGACGCTTGTGGCAGGCGCGGCACTCAAGCTGTTCGTCGCGATTAACGACAATGCGACGGCAGAATATGTCTCCGAAGCTCTCGGGAATTACACCACTGACAACCGCACCAAGGTCATCGGCACCGGCCTCACGCAATCGGCGCGGGTGTCCGTCACCAAGATCGGCGTGCCTCTCAAAAGGCCGGAGGAGCTGATGCGGATGGCGAGGAGGAAGTCGATCCTGCTCGTGGCGAATGGGAGGCCGTTGGAGGTGGAGAAATTGTTCAGGCCATAATGCGGACTATCGCCTTTTCAGCAAGTTTCCCAGTTTCTGAAGCGCGATGTCCTGCTTTTCATGATAGTCGATGGTCCCGACAAAGCGCCCCTTGCCATCCAGCATGAACATGAGTGCTGTATGGTCGACGGTGTAGTTCCCAGCACTTGTCGGCACAAATCGATATGTCGCCTTATATGCCTGCACCATGGAATCGATCTGTGCTTTCGTGCCTGTCGCAGCCCTGATCCTGGGGTCGAACGCCTGCAGGTATGTATCCAGCAATTCAGGTGTATCCCGACCCGGATCGACAGAGACAAACAGAACCTGCAAACGGTCAGCATCGGGCCCGAGAGCCTTGAGCCATGTCGTGGCTTCAAAGAGAGTGGTCGGGCAAACATCCGGGCAATGTGTAAAACCGAAGAACACCAGGAGCGAGCGCCCGAGAAAGTCCTTCTCGGTGATTTTCCGGCCCTTGCTGTCAGTCAATTCGAAAGGGCCGCCCACAAGCTGGCTGACATCCGCTGGACTGTTGCCCGATTGCAGCTGATTGGCCCTCCAATAGCCGAGACCAAACGCGACCAGAGCAACCACAACACCGACCCAGGCGATGTTTCTGACGATCTTGAGCAGGCTAGATGCATCCAGCATGATGAGCCGCCTACCGGTCTTCTTCATAGAGATCGGCCAGAGCGGCATCAGGCCGGCTGATCTCGACGTCGCCTGAGGTCGCCACCTGCAGGCCCTGCGGCCCAACCGATTTCAGAACTCTGCGGAAAGACGGGTGCATTCCGCCATCGGCAAGCCGGTAGCTCGAGCTGGCGATGCTGGAACCGGACGCAACGAACTTCGCCGTCTGTGATGCCTGATATTGCGCGACGAGTGGCGCAATATCAGGATCGGGTTCGATCTTTCCGCAGGCTTTACCGGGTATGAGGGATGCCCCGTCCTTTGCGTTGAACACATAGCGGTTCTCACATGCCGCAACCCGTGGCGGCTGTCGGGTCGCTTCGAAATGATCGACACCGTCCTTCAAGTTTTTCCAGAAGGCAGTGTGCGGACTTTCCCTATGGCGCGCCATGTTCTCGGCGGTCATCCGGAAGGGCAGCGCCTGCACCTGGAACGAGGCTTGCCCGCCAGCCAGCGCATCCCGCGCGACCGAATAAATCTCGCGGATGCCCTGATCGGTCATGGCAAAACAGCCCGCCGATGTGCAGGCGCCGTGAACCATCAATGCGCTGCCGGTATAGCCCAGGCTTGCCTCCAGCGCATTCGGGAAGCCGAGATTGAAGGACAGGTAGAACTGGGATCTGGGGTTCAACTGGCTGGCATTGACCACATAGAACCCCTCAGGCGCTTGTCGGTCGCCCTCCCGCTTCTTGGGGCCCAGCTGTCCTGACCATCGGCACATCGGATAGGTCTTGAGCAACGCGAACTGTCCGGTTTTGTCCCGCTTCCACAGTTCGAGTTCGCTCTCCTTCTTGTGTATGCGGATCATGATCGGATCTGACGGGGACATCCCCTTGGCGGACATCTCTGACAGCAAGGCAGCGGGAATCGGCTGCAAGTGCCGATTGTCGCCGCGTTCGAGCATCACGCAGCCCGAAATCGCAGAGAAAAGCGCACAGAGTGCAATGATCCTGAAGTGAGTGCGCAGCGACACGTGATCTTGCCAAACCAGTTGAGTTTCCAGAGCGGGCACCCTTAGAACCTCAAGCCGCTAGAGGATCAATCAATTTCTGAGAGCCTCTTGAACCTCCAGCGACTTGAGGTTCTAGAGACAGAAGAAGTCAGGAGAATCTTCATGATCAATCGTCGCATCGCCCTCGCAACGGTCGCTTCGCTGGCTGTGCCATTGCCAGTTTCTGCGCAGCAAGCATCTGTCATGAAGCTGATGGAGCCGGGGCCGCTTCCGGAAAAGTCCTTCGGCCCCGCCGACGCCAAGGTGACGGTAATCGAATATGCATCAGTTACATGTCATCACTGCATGAATTTTCACACCGAGACCTGGCCGAAGCTGAAGGAAAAATACGTCGATACGGGCAAGATTCGCTTCATCATGCGCGAATTCCCGCTCGACACCCTTGCGACGGCAGGCTTCATGCTGGCCCGCTGTGCCGGGGATGATCGCTGGTATCCGATGCTGGATCTGCTCTATCGCTCTCAGGAAGCCTGGGCCCATGCCAAGAACCCTGCCGATGAATTGGTGAACGTCGTCAAACAGGCCGGCATGACCAAAGACGGCTTTGAAGCCTGCCTCAGTGACCAGAAACTGCTCGATGGCATCAACAAGACCCGCACCCGTGGGTCGGAGCTTGGCGTGAACTCGACGCCGACATTCTTTATCAACGGCCAGAAGCACGCCGGCGCATTGACGGTCGAACAGTTCGACAAAATTCTTGAGCCTCTGCTTAAGTAGCCCCCGGCTTGCCGGTCCCCCGCAGACTGGCAAGCATCAGCATTCCTGCGCCGATTGTGATGAACACATCCGCTATGTTGAAGGTCGGATAGTGCCAGCCATTCCAGTAGAAGTCGAGAAAATCGGTCACGGCGCCTTGCCGGTAGCGATCCAGCATGTTGCCGAGCGCGCCTCCGGCAATCATCGACAGCCCCAGGCGTTCAAGCCGCATGGATGTCCGGAACGCCCAGATCAGCAGCCCCCCGGCGATCACGAGTTTGATCACGGCTAGAACCAGCGGATTGCTCTCGAAAAAGTCGCTGAACAGCCCAAAACTGATGCCTGAATTGAAGCCAAGGCGCAGGTTGAAGAAGGACGTGATCCCGATGATCCTTGGCGGGACCATGACGAGGTTCAGGATCAGCCACTTCGTTGCCTGATCCATAATGAAGACAAGGGCGCACACCGCCACGATTTGAAACGCGTTTCGCCTCATGCCGCTACCAAAACCGCCCCATGCTGCATTACCTGCCTCCGCATCACGGTTTGGCATCGGGCTTGAAATTAAGCAGGCGCAGGGCGTTCAACGTGACAAGCACGGTCGCGCCGGTATCGGCCAGAATGGCGACCCAGAGCCCCGTGTAGCCGAGGATCGACGTCACGAGGAACACAGCCTTGAGACCAAGCGAAATCGTGATGTTCGCCTTGATGTTCTCCATCGCGGCGCGGGCCAGCCGGATCATGCGCGGCACATCGCGCACATTGCTCCGCAACAGGGCGGCATCGGCCGTTTCCAGCGCCACCTGCGTGCCGCTGCCCATGGCGGCGCCCACGGTTGCTGCGGCGAGCGCTGGAGCATCGTTGATGCCGTCGCCCACCATCATCACGCTCTCGCTCTCCGCCAGACGGCGGACTTCTCGCACCTTGTCATCCGGCATCAATTCGGCGCGAACATCCATGCCCAGCACCCCGGCAATGGCGGCTCCGGTGCGCTGATTGTCGCCCGTCAGCATGATGGATTGCACACCGAGAGCCTTCAACTCAGCGACAGCAACCTTTGCATCTTCCCGTGGTTCATCCCGCATGGCGATGATGCCGATGACATGCGATCCCAGAACGATCACCACCGCCGTCTTGCCCTGAGTTTCGAGGTTTTGTGCCACCTCGATCTGCGCAGTCGACAAAATCTGCTGCTCGATAGCATGGCGGGGGGAGATGACCTGCGCCGAAATGCCCTCGACCTCGGCAACAACCCCCTTGCCAACAACCGCGCGACTGTCCTTCGATGGCAGCGCCGCAATAGCCTTATCTTTTGCAAACTGAAGAATGGCCTCGGCCAGCGGGTGGCTCGATCCTGTTTCCACGGCGGCAGCGATCGAAACGAGCCTTTCCTCGGTCACATCGAAGGGAACGACATCCGTCACGCGCGGCTTGCCTGCCGTCAGTGTCCCCGTCTTGTCGAAGGTCACCCATTGAATGCGGGCCGCGTTCTCCATCACGACGCCGCCTTTCATCAGCAGGCCATGACGGGCGCCGACAGAGAGCGCCGAGGCAATGGACGCCGGAACGGAGATCACCAGCGCGCAGGGGCATCCGATCAACAGCAGCGCCAGCGCCCTGTAGATCCAGACCGACCATTCCCCGCCGAACGCCAGCGGCGGCACGACCGCTACCAGCGCTGCAATGCCCACGATGGCTGGCATGTAGATGCGGCTGAACCGGTCAATGAAGCGTTCGGTCGGCGCCTTGGCCTCTTGCGCCTCCTCGACGAGGCGGATGATCCGCGAAATCGTGTTGTCTGCCGAAGCACGCGAGACGCGCACCGTGAGGGCGGCGTCGATATTGATCGAACCGGCGAATACATCCTCTCCGGCACCCTTTGTGCGCGGCATCGACTCACCGGTGACCGGCGCCTCATTGATGCTGGAAGCGCCCTCGACAATCGCTCCATCGGCGGGAATACGATCACCGGGGCGGACCAGAACCATCTGCCCGATGGCCAGCGACGCTGCTTCCGCCTCGCGCGTGGAACCATCCTCGGATATGACAAGCGCACGCGTCGGGACAAGTTCCGCCAGCGACCGGATGCTGGCGCGCGCCCGATTGGCCGCCACGCCTTCCAGCACCTCGCCAACTGCAAAGAGAAACACGACCAGCGCCGCTTCCTCGGCCGCGCCGATGAACAGCGCGCCGATGACAGCAATCGTCATCAGCATCTCGATGGTGAAGGGAATGCCGGCAAGGGCCGCAGAAATTGCGCGCTTGGCGACCGGCAAGACCCCGATGAGACATGCTGCCAGAAAAGCCCAGTAGCCGACGCTTGCACTCGCGAACCAGTTCAGGCCCCAGGCTGCTGCCAGCAGAAATCCCGAGGCAAGAACCAGCCGGCCCTTGGCGGACTGATACCAGCTCCCACCGCCCTCATCCTCATCATGCACATGGCCCGGCAGGCCATGGGACGCGGTTTCGGATTTTGCAGGAAATTTTTGCGTCTCGCCGTGGTCATGCTTCTTGGCATGGTCATGAGACTGGCCGTGATCATGGCCGCAACAGGCGTGTCCATCATGGGAACCTGTCGCGGCAAACGGATTGTCGCCAGACTTGCGTTCAATGGTGTAGCCCAGCGCGCGCACCTGCTTTTCGAGTGCTTCAGCCGTCGCCGGATCGTCCGCAACCTTCGCGCTCAGCGTCTCGGCCATGACCGAGACCTTGATCTGAGAAATTCCAGGGATGCGCTCAGCAGCCTTTGTGATCTTTGCTGCACAGCTCGCGCAGTCCATGCCGCCGATTGTCCAGGTGCTTAACCGCTGTGTCTGGCCTGCTGTTTTATCTGGCATCTGTCGCATCCCATCTTTTCCGATGCGACAGATAGTTTCTCTAGTCACTAGAGGGTCAAGCCCCCCTTCGCACAATTGCATCTTCGGTATGGGCGTGGTCATGCGCGCACTGGCTGTGGTCCGAAAGTGCATGAACGATACGACAGTCGGAGATCGAGGTGCCGCCACGGCAACTGTCCGCGATTCTTGAAAGTTCGGATTGCAAGGTCTGCAATTGCGATATCCGGCGCTGGATAACCAGCACCTGCCTAGCCGCAATAGAATGGGCCGCGTCGCAAGGGGTATCGGGGCGATCCGACAGATTCAATAGCTCCCGGATATCATCGATGGTGAACCCAAGATCGCGCGCATGTTTGATGAAGCTCAACCGGTCCCGGTCCGCAGCGGTATAGCGCCGCTGGTTCCCTTCGGTTCGGTCGGCATGCGACATCAGCCCGATCTGCTCATAGTAGCGGATGGTCGGCACCTTGACGCCAACGGCACGGCTCAATGTCCCGATTGTTGCTCCGCTGCTCGTCACGACAATCTCCCCGATTTGGCGCGGCCAATTTGCTACGAAACACGCCCCAAATGGGGCGCATCTCTCCGTGTTAATAGCACAAACTCGAACATTGGCGACCGCATGCGGCAACATTCGGATGTCAAGCTGTATCAGGCGACAGCCGGAATCGGGCTTGATGAGCCGCCTTGCTGCTTTAACTCTCGGCGGCTTGCGATCGCGGCAAAGCGCCTGCGCCAGGGATCCTCAATCAGATCATAGGTCCATTTCGAGACGACCAGCGTCAGCGCGATCTGCGTCGCGAAGAAGGCGGCATCAAGGGCCACGTTGTTGAATGTCCAGAGCTTGCCGGTGGCAGTCTGGACCGCTGTAAGGCCGAGCACGCCTTTTTTAGCGAGCAGGCCCATACCCATCTTTTCGACCGTGAAGATCAGCACATGGACCATGTAAATCGAGTAGGACCACAGGCCGAGCGCCTGCGCCGGGCTGGTGTGCAGTGCGGTCGACACGATGCCGCGCTCGAAGGCGAAGACGTAGACGACGCCGGCAAACACAATGGGGGCCAGCAGGCTTGTCGGCCCGGTCGAGAACACGATGAACAGGATAAGGATGGCAACTACGGCCAGTTCCATACCTGTGCTGCTGACGCGCTTGGTGAGCCCTCTGGCCATGGTCCACATGACCGCCTGATAGACGAGGCAGCCGACGAAGAAGCCGTAGATGCAGCGCAGGAAGCCGTAGTTGTGCGTCGTGAAGATGTAGTTGGGCGAGAGCAGCGCCACACCGGCAACGCCAATGGTTGCCAGCGCCGTAAACAGAGCCGTGCGCATTCCCGCCAGCATCACCACCACAGCAAAGACAATGTAGGCGTAGAACTCGACCGAGATCGACCAGGCCGGCCCGTTCCAGCTTGTCATGCCGAGGAGATTGAAGGACTGGATGAGCAGCAGGTTGGCACCGAGGCTTTCGAGCGATCGCGGGCCGGTGAACGGCGCGCCATCGATGTCCATTTTCAGGGTCAGAGTGATCGCCATCTTGGCAAGCTCGAGCACGAGGAAGCCAAGGATCAGCGCCAGATGCAGGGGATAGACGCGCCCGAAGCGGCGGATCATGAAGCCGTCAAAGCGGGCTTTTCCGCTGGTCAGTTGCTGTCCATAAGCATGGCACATGACAAAGCCGGAGAGGACAAAGAAGAAGTCCACGAACATCTGCATGTTCAGGAAGCCTTGTGTCCCCTGAAGCCGATGGGCGAGCGGAATGTGATAAAGGGTCACCAGCAAGGCACATACGCCGCGCCATGCGTCGAGTACGGCAAAGCGATGTAGAGACGATGGTGTGCTGCTTTGGTGCGGAACTGTCCCAGAATGCATGTCGCTTACTCCCGAGGATGATCTGTTGAGAGCTGGCTTGCACAAAGCGGGCCTTTCAAAGCCGCATAGATCGCCGGGATGACGACCAGCGTCAGCAGGGTCGAAGAGACCATGCCGCCGATCATCGGCACAGCGATACGCTGCATGATTTCCGAGCCGGTGCCGGTGCTCCAGAGGATCGGGATCAGCCCGGCCATGATGGCGATGACGGTCATCATCTTAGGCCGGACGCGCTCAACCGCGCCGATCATGATGGCACGATGGAGATCATCGCGGGTGAAGGCGCGACCTTCCGTGGCACAGGCGGCTTGCCCTTCCTTCATCGCATGATCGAGATAGATCAACATGATGACGCCGGTTTCTGCTGCGACGCCGGCGAGCGCGATGAAGCCGACAGCCACCGCGACCGACATGTTGAACCCCATCCACCACATCAGCCACAGCCCGCCGATGAGCGCGAAAGGCAGCGAGAGCATGACGATGAGCGTTTCCGTCAGCGCCCGGAAGTTGAGATAGAGCAGCAGGAAAATGATCATCAGCGTCAGCGGCACGACGATCTTGAGCCGTGCCTCGGCGCGTTCGAGATACTCGAACTGTCCGCTCCATTGCACATAGGTTCCGGGGGGGAACTTTACCTCCTTCGCCACGGCAGCCCGCGCCTCGGCGACATAGCCGCCGAGATCGCGCCCGGCCATGTCTACGAAGATATAGACCGCGAGTTGCCCGTTCTCCGTGCGGATGGCGGTTGCGCCGCGCGTGAGTTTGACCTCAGCGACGGCGCCGATAGGTACGAAGCCGCCTTTGGGCAGGGGAACCTGAACCTCGGTGGCAATGGCCTCAGGGCTTGAGCGCAGATCACGGGGATAGCGAATATTGACGCTGTAACGCTCGCGTCCTTCAACGGTGCTGGTGACGCTCTCGCCGCCGATGGCAGAGGCGATCACATCCTGCACATCGCCGATGGTGAGGCCGTAGCGCCCCAGTTCGACGCGATCCGGCACGATGTCAAGATAGTAGCCGCCGATGACCCGTTCGGCATAGGCGCTTGACGTGCCGGGAACTGCCTTCACCACGGCCTCGACCTGTCGTGACAGCGCTTCGATCTCGGTCAAATCAGGACCGAACACCTTGATGCCGACAGGCGTGCGGATGCCCGTCGCCAGCATGTCGATGCGGGCGCGGATCGGCATGGTCCAGGCGTTGGAAACTCCTGGGAATTGCAGCGCCTTGTCCATCTCGGCCCGGAGGCTTTCCGTGGTGAGGCCGGGACGCCATGCCGATTTCGGTTTGAGGTTGATGATTGTCTCGAACATCTCCAGCGGCGCGGGGTCGGTCGCGGTGAGCGCGCGGCCTGCCTTCCCGAAGACCGAGATGACCTCGGGGAACGACTTGATGATCCGGTCCTGTGTGGCAAGAAGTTCGCCCGCCTTGGTGACGGAGAGGCCCGGCAGGGTGGTCGGCATATACATCAGGGTGCCTTCATCGAGGCTGGGCATGAATTCGCTGCCGATCCGCTGCGCCGGCCATATGCTGGCACCGAGAATGAGGAGTGCGATGAGAATCGTCGCTGTCTTGGCCCTGAGCACGCCGGCGATCACCGGCCGATAGATCCAGATAAGAAAGCGATTGATCGGATTCCTGTGCTCGGGAACGATTTTCCCGCGCACGAAGATCACCATCAGCGTCGGAACCAGCGTTACCGAGAGGAACGCCGCCGCCGCCATCGCGAAGGTTTTGGTGAAGGCGAGCGGGCTGAACAACCGCCCCTCCTGCGCTTCCAGCGTGAAGATTGGCAGGAACGATACGGTGATGATGAGCAGACTGAAGAACAGGGCGGGCCCAACCTCACTTGCAGCCTCAATCAGGATTTCGACGCGCGATTTGCCCTCAGGCGCGCGTTCAAGATGCTTGTGGGCGTTTTCAATCATGACGATGGCCGCATCGATCATCGCTCCGATGGCAATGGCGATGCCGCCAAGGCTCATGATGTTTGAGCCGAGGCCCATCATCTTCATCGCCACGAAACTCATGAGTATGCCGACGGGAAGCATCAGGATCGCGACCAACGCGCTCCTGAGGTGGAGGAGGAACACGACGCAGACGATCGCGACGATGGCCATTTCCTCGATCAGCGTCATTTTCAGAGTTTCGATGGCGCGGGTAATCAGTTCCGAGCGGTCATAAACCGGCACAATTTCCACGCCCTTCGGCAGGCTCGGCAGAATCTCGGCGATGCGGGCCTTTGCACTGGCGATCACCGAGAGCGCATTAGCGCCAAATCGCTGGATGACGATGCCACTGGCAACCTCGCCCTCGCCATTCAGTTCGGCGATTCCGCGCCGCTCGTCCGGACCGAGTTCAACGCGCGCGACATCGCCGAGGCGAACCGGCACGCCCGCCTCGCTCCGAAGCGTGATGCTCTCGATATCTGTGACGTTCCGTAGATAGCCGCGCCCGCGCACCATGAACTCGAACTCCGAGAGTTCGACGCTGCGCCCGCCGATATCGGCATTACTGGCCCTGAGCGCCTTGGCGACGCTGGAGAGAGGGATGCCTAGGGCGCGCAGCCGGTTCGGATCGGCGACGACATTGTATTGTTTGACAAACCCACCGACAGCGGCGACCTCCGCCACGCCCTCGGCCTTCGCCGCCGCGAAACGCAGCTTCCAATCCTGCAGGGAACGGGTTTCGGCGAGGGTCAGGTCCTTGGCCAGCACCGCATACTGGTAGACCCAGCCGACGCCGGTCGCGTCCGGCCCCAGCGTCGGCGTCACACCCGCAGGCAGGCGCTTTGCCGCCGTGTTGAGATATTCAAGCACGCGCGACCGCGCCCAGTACGGATCCGTGCCATCCTCGAAGATCACGTAGACGAAGGAAACGCCGAAGAACGAGAACCCGCGCACGACCTTAGACTTCGGGACGGTGAGCATCGCAGTGCTCAGGGGATAGGTCACCTGATCCTCGACAACCTGCGGACCCTGCCCGGCATATTCGGTGTAGACGATCACCTGCACATCCGAGAGATCAGGGATGGCGTCGAGCGGCAGGTTGCGCAGGGAATAAAGTCCGGCGGCAACGGCGAACACAGTGCTGATTAGCACCAGCATCAAGTTGCGGGATGACCAGGAGATAAGCCTTGCGATCATGGCTGCTTCTCCTGCATGTTGCCTTCCTTGCCGCTCGACAGGCTCTGAAGCGCAGCTTTCAGGTTGCTCTCGGCATCAATCAGGAAGTTGGCGGAAGTGACGACGCGATCCCCTTCCATCACGCCATCGAGAATAGCGACAAAGCCATTGCCGCGCGCCCCGGTCTTGACCTCGCGTGGCTCAAAGCGGCCCTCGCCCCGGTCGAGGAGAACGACCTTGTGCGCGCCACTGTCAATCACAGCGCTGTCCGGCACAGCGATGCGATCAGTGCCGTCTCCAGCCATAATCTCGATATCGACATACATGTTGGGCAACAGAAGGAGGTCAGGATTGGCGATCTCGATCCTGATGCGCGCTGTGCGCGTCTCGATGTTCACCTGCGGATAGATCAGGGAGATTTTGCCCGAGAACCTCAGATCGGGGCGGTGTCGCACACGCACGGTAGCTTCAGCGCCCAGACGCAAGGAAACGAGCCCAAGCTCTGGCACATCCGCTAGCACCCAGAGCCTTGTTGCATCTGCGATGCGAAACAGCGTCGTCCCCGAGGCCATTTTCATGCCGGTGACGACATTGCGCTCCAGCACGATTCCGTCACGCGGTGCGCGCCAGACCATGTTCGGAGGTATTTTGCGGGTTCGCTCGATTTCAGCGATTTCTTCCGGCGGCACGCCAAGGTTTTCGAGGCGCTTGCGGGCGCCACCTGTCGTCACACCGCGTGAATCAATCGCCAGTTCACCGACGAACAGCGCGGCAGCATTTGCAAACTCCGTCGAGAACAACGTGACAAGTGGCTGGTTGCGCTTCACTGCCTCTCCGGTTGTCACTGTCGCGACATTCTCAACGAAGGCGTCGGCGCGGGCGGCAAGCACCGTTACCAGCCGTTCATCCAGCGCAACGATCCCAGGTGCGCGAAGGATTTGGGTGATCTTGCTGCTCGTGGCCGGAACAGAACGAACGCCCGTGCGCTGCACCTTACCGGGTGAGAGCTTGACGATTCCGCTCTCGTCGTCATCACCCTCGTAGACGGGGATGTAGTCCATCCCCATGGAATCCTTCTTCGGCACCGGCGAGGTATCCGGCAATCCCATCGGGTTGCGATAGAAGCGGATTTTGCCGGGCTGCTTTGTCGTGTTCGCATCCGCTTGTTTTGCAGGCGCGGGATCGAAGCTAATGTCCCCGCTCGCGAGAACCGGTAGGTAAGCCCTGCCTTTCGGGTTGTTTTTCGGCTCCGCAGAATAGAATGGTCCATCTGGATCGCGGTAATAGAGAATCGATCCAGTAGGGTCGGCCGCTCCCTTCTTTGGCGTCGACATGGATGCGAATGGCGAATGAAACGGCAGCGCGAAACCGCGCTGGCCGGCCCAATAGCCTCCAGTCCCCGCCGCGACAAACGCGGCGAGGAGGAGACCCGTTTTTACGGGTCTGGTCATTTCACGGCCTTCAGGACGAGCTTGCTCTCGACCGTACCGGTCTCACCCTGCACCTTGGCACCGAGGGAAAGGCGCCAGCCGCCTTCCATCGAAAGGTTGGCCTTGAAGCGGTAGGTGCCGGGTTCGATAGAGGGCAGCGGTTCGATCTTCGACGCCATCATCTCCATGCCGTCCGGGGCCATGTCGATGCGGGTCGCGAAGATCACTGCATCAGGCACTGGCTTGCCGGAACGTTTATCGATCAGTTTGACGGCAATGACGGCACCATCGCCCTGTTTGATCGCACTCTCGACGAGCCGGAACTCATAGTCCTTGGGGTCGGCCTTTGCCGCGTGGAAGGGGATTGAGGACAGCAAGATGGTCAGCGTCGCCGCCATGGCGCGCATGTTAAGACGGGTTTTCATGGGTGTTCTCGTGAATTTCAGGACAAGCTGCTGATGCAGCAAAGACCGTGGCGACAAACCACGGGTGCTCACCTGCTCCGGGATCCCGGAGCAGAGTGCGCCGACACCATCAGGCGTCGGCCATGTCCCAAATTCGGGGTGGTGGCGCGGGCGGGCGGATCAACTGACCCGCATGGTCGGAACCGTGAACAAATCTGATCTGAACAAAGCTGACCTGGAAAAAGAGCACCTGGAAGTCGGAAACCATCGCGCCGGGAGCGCATTTCGCGGCACACAACGCAAGATACGGACAATCCTTCTGGCAATCCGGCATCGGGGTATTGCCCGCTGGACAGCAATCCATATCGGCCATCGCGACAATGGCGTTCGCCGATGCTCCGCTGATCGGGGTCGTCGAAACCGACGCCACGCCAAAAACGAGGATCATCAAGATCGCAATCAGTCGCGAAATCGTTCTCACCCGGTCCTTCTCTCAGCTTTCAACCATTGCAGGGTAACACACTTTGCCTCTCGATCCATGAACAGATTCAAGTCATTCTTGCGGTTCCACCTGATCAGAGTTTGATTCCTCGAAGCCGCAAGGCGTTGCCGATCACGCTGACAGAAGACAACGCCATTGCTGCCGCCGCGATGATCGGCGAGATCAGTATGCCGAATGCGGGATAGAGGATGCCGGCCGCCACCGGAACGCCTGCCGCGTTGTAGAAGAAAGCGAAGAACAGGTTCTGCCGGATGTTTCGCATCGTCGCGGCGGAAAGATGCCTTGCCCGCACGATACCGCCTAGATCGCCCTTGAGCAGAGCAACCGAAGCGCTTTCCAGCGCAACGTCCGTACCATTACCCATGGCAATACCAACGTCGGCTGCCGCAAGAGCCGGGGCATCGTTCACGCCGTCGCCGGCCATGGCGACGACTCGGCCTTCGGCGCGAAGACCCGCTACCACTTGTTGCTTCCGTTCAGGCGTGACCTCCGCTTCGAAACGGGCGATGCCAAGGCGACGGGCAATTGCCTCAGCGGTTCCCTGTGCGTCGCCTGTCAGCATCATAATCTCGATGCCGGCTTCCTGGAGCGCCTGAAGCGCTGGCACCGTCGAAGTCTTGATCGGATCTTCAATGCGAATGATGCCTTCGAACTGACCGTCTACAGCGACAAAAACCGCTGTCGCACCTTCCGCCCGCATCGCCGAAGCGCTATCAGGTGGCACCGCGATCCCGAGTTCACGGAGAAACCGCTCCTGACCGATGGCGACCAAACGGCCTCCGACGAGGCCGCGCGCGCCCTTGCCCACGGGTGAGTCGAAATCCGTCACCTGTTCGAGCGCCAGTCCACGCATTTTCGCCTCGGAGACGACGGCATGCGCCAGTGGGTGTTCACTAAGCGCCTCGACCGAGGCCACCATGCGCAGAAGATCAGACTGTGACAGGGCACCACGCGTTTCGAGCCCGGTCACGCTCGGGCGCCCTTCCGTGAGTGTCCCTGTTTTGTCAACCACGAGAATATCAACCTTCTCCATGCGCTCGAGCGCCTCAGCGCTTTTGACGAGCACTCCGGCTCGCGCGCCCGCGCCAACGCCAACCATGATCGACATAGGTGTCGCGAGACCAAGGGCGCAGGGACAAGCGATGATCAGAACCGCGACCGCCGCTACAAGTGCGTACGAGAACTGCGGCGAAGGCCCCCAAATATACCAGGCGGCAAAGGCGATGGCAGATACCAGCATCACCGCCGGGACAAACCAGCCCGATACGGTATCAGCCAAACGCTGGATCGGCGCGCGTGAGCGTTGCGCTTGCGCGACGAGCTGGACGATGCGCGCGAGTACCGTGTCACTGCCGATGGCGGTCGCCTCAATGACCAGCGCGCCGGTGGTGTTGATCGTGCCGCCGATCACACGGTCGCCTGCCTGCTTGGGCACGGGGGTAGGCTCGCCCGTCACCATAGCCTCGTCGATGTTGGAGCGCCCCTCGGCGACAACGGCATCCACGGGAATTTTCTCACCGGGTCGAACGCGTAGGCGATCACCAAGGTGGACATGTTCAAGCGGAACATCGCTCTCGACACCATCATTGCTGATACGACGCGCGGTCTTCGGTGCTAGACCAAGAAGCGCCTTGATTGCCCCGGAAGTTTGTTCGCGTGCCCGCAGCTCAAGCACCTGCCCGAGCAGGACCAGAACCGTAATTACCGCCGCCGCCTCGAAATAGACTGCAACTGAACCGTCGGCGTTGCGGAACGCTGGCGGAAACAGTTGCGGCGCGAATGTCGCGACGACGCTGAACAGCCAGGCTGCACCGGTGCCGAGCGCGATCAGCGTGAACATGTTGAAATTGCGCGTGCGGAGCGAAGCCCAGCCGCGCTCGAAAAAGGGCCAGCCCGCCCAGAGCACGACCGGAGTTGCGAGCACGAGTTGAACCCAGTTGGAAACCTTAGGCACCATCAACGCGTGCAATTCGAAGAGATGCGCTCCCATTTCAAGGAAGAATACCGGAAGTGTGAGCGCAAGACCGATCCAGAACCGGCGCGTCATATCCGCGAGTTCGGGGTTTGGGTCGTCGTTGAGGCTAACGGTTTCTGGCTCAAGCGCCATGCCGCAGATCGGACAGGTGCCGGGTCCCTTCTGCCGGATTTCCGGGTGCATAGGGCAAGTGAAGGTCGCGCCCTCGGGCACGGCGACAACCGGAAGTGCGGCCCTCGGCGCAAGGTAGCGCTCGGGATTGCCAATGAATTTGGTCCGGCATTTGGCCGAGCAAAAGTAATAGTCCTCACCTGCAATTTCTGCATGATGTTTCGCGGTCGTCGGATCGACATCCATACCGCAGACCGGGTCCTTCAAATTGCCATGGGCATGCCCCCCATGGTCATGCGTGTGGCTATGACCACCGCAACAGGCACCGGACTTCGGCTTTGGCGATTGCGCGTCTTGATGTCCTCCGCCGCAGCATCCGGCAGATGCGTGTTTATGCTCGGGTTCCATGTTGCTCATGCAAGCCTCCAGATGATTGTTTGAATGGAGCCTGCACCTTCCTATAATTGGAAGGTCAAGCGGTTTGAGGAGCATCCCCATGCAGATTGGAACAGCAGCGAATGCGAGTGGCGTTTCCGCCAAGATGATCCGCCATTATGAGGCGATTGGCCTGATCGCGAACGGCACGCGCCGGGGAAATGGATATCGCGATTATGACGAACACGATGTCCACGAACTTCGTTTCATCCGCTCGGCCCGTGACCTCGGATTCTCGCTGGCAGAAATTCGCGCCCTGCTCGATCTCTGGCGCGACAGGAGTCGCAACAGCCGCGACGTTCATAAACTGGCTGCCAGACATCTCTTCGAGATTGACCGCAGAATCATCGAGCTACAATCCATTGCGGCCACTCTCCGCGACCTGATTGAGGCATGTCACGCTGACGCTCGTCCCGAATGCCCTATTCTCATCGGCCTCAGTGGCCCTTGCCCGGGCCATGATTATGACCGCGGTGCATGAAGTGCATCAACGGACAAGCCAGAAGGATCAGGTAGGGCAATAGCAGCGTGACATGTGTCAGGTGGTAGATGAGCAGATACGCGCCGAGCAAGGCCGCCAAGCTACATACGGCCAAACCGATTTTTGACCCTAGCAATTGCCTGATGTGGACCATTATATTCTCCACTGTTGATTAACCAACGGAACGGAAACCCCGTTTATCGGCCCGCGATGAAGCCGTTTGGATAGTCCATGAAGGTTTCGCTGCTCCCCATCTGGCTGAATGCAATGACCTTAAAGGGTTCCGGCTTCATCATCGGGATCTCCATGCCTGGTGAACCAGTCGGCATCTCAGGCACCGCAATTCCTGTGATGGCCGGGCGTTCGGACAGCATTTTCTCGATGGCTTCTACAGGCACATGGCCCTCGACCACGTATCCATCGATAAACGCGGTGTGACAGGACTGAAGGGCATCCGGCACACCAGCCCTGCTCTTGATCGGCGCAAGATCGGATTCATTGACGATTGTGATCGAAAAACCGGCCCGCCGAATGTACGCGGCCCAGGCACCGCAGCACCCGCACGTGGGGCTGCGGTGCATTGTCATGTTGGGTCGGTTCGCGGCGCCGACCGGCGTGGTGCACAGAACTGCAAGTGCACCACTGAAATACCGCCGATTGATCATGGGCGTGTCTCCTGGCCTTCTGAGGGGGCCTCCGAAAAAGCGACGACCCAGAGAGCGACAACGTTGACGACGGGGACGAAGGCCAGGATCGCCCAGAATGGCGAGTGCCCAAGCTTCCGGAGGATCATTCCAATGGGATATAAGACGGCAGCAGCCATGGCCGCGAAGATGATCCAGTGACCGACGCCCCAACCCAGCATCCAGCCGTCAAAACCATATTGATGCATACTCATGTGGGTTCTCCTGTTCAGGACACGCGCAATTCGGTCATCATGCCGGTCGCCATGTGATAGAGATGGTGGCAGTGCAGGAACCAGTTACCTGCCTTGTCCGCATCGAATGCCACCATCACAGGCGTGTGCGGAGGAACGATCACGGTATCACGAATGGGGCCAGCGAATTGGCCAGCGCGCGATCCCACAACTTGAAAATGATGCCCGTGCAGATGCATGGGGTGCATCATGGAGGTCGGGTTCATGAACATGATAGCCACCCGCTCACCTCGCCTTGCTTCGATCGGCTGATGCTCACCATGCACCTTCCCATTGATCGTCCAGCGATATCCAGCCTCTTCTCCGAGCATGAGGTGGAAGGTTTTGTCAGGCATGCGATTGGACAAGGGATTGAGCGCCCGCAAATTTTCGTCCAGAGCCAGGGTTGCGTTGGGAGCGGCCTCGCGGGCGCGATCCCCGATTTTTGTGATAGCGGCTCCGGCTGTCGCAAGGATGACCCCGGTCTGCCGCGTATCCGCTTCGACTTGCGCAAATATCGGGAAAGCCCCCCCCTCCGCCGGGACTGCGAGCAGAAGATCGATCCTTTGCCCCTGCGCGAGCGGAAATCGTCGTCCCTTGAGCGGCTGGCAGGGTGAGCCGTCGACTGCGACACACGATGCCTCGATCATCCCGGTATCGAGAAAAAAGGCCGTGGCTGTCGCCCCATTGATCACGCGAAGCCGCACGCGTCCGCCCTTGTCGACCCGGATCACATCCGGGTCATCCAATGTCCGGTCATTGGCAAGGTAAGCATCGTAAGCCACGTCATTGGCATGAATACGCATGCCCGCCATCCCTCCCATACTCATACCCGGCATCATGCCTCCCATTGGCATCGAACCATGGTTCATTCCGGGCATTGTCGAAGCGGGCGAGCGGTTGGACTGAGCACCGGTAGCGCCATGCGCTCCATGCCCGTTGGTGCCACCAAGTTCCGCGAGAATTTCAGCCGGAGAGCGAAACGCGAAATCGTGCAGCATCACCACAACGTCTTGCACGTCGCCGGCGTCTTTCTCGCGGGTGATCATCGGTGCGGCAAGCAATTGCTGTTCCGTCAATTGGTGCGAATGCATCCAGTGCGAGCCGGCAGTCAGCTTGAAATCATGTGTATCATGCGCTCCTGCAGCGAGTGTGCCGCCATCGGGCCTGGATCGATCCTGATCGGCAGCCGCATGGACCTGTCCATGCCAATGCATGATCAGGGGCTCACCGGTTGCATTGTGAACGGCACCGGCAAAACGGTCGCCTTCCTGCGCGAAAAGACCCTGTTTTCCATTGGACCCGGCAATGCCGAAAACCGTTGCGGCCTTACCTCTCACATCCAATGTCCGGGTTGAAACATTGAGAAGCGGGGTTGCTGCCTTTGCGTGATGCCCGAGCCGGGGCAGCAGCAGTGCTGCACCAGCGCCAGTCAAAAGAGTGCGACGTGTCGTGGTCATCTGTATCTCCTCAATCCACAGTGATTGAAGATCATGATAGTGACAGGACCGAGGCCACCGCTTTGATCCAGAACACGCGCAATGTTACAAATTGTTTCAGGAATTGCCTCACGCTACCTCTGAAACGGCAATTTCACGCCCATTCTCGCCAATAGGTTGTCCCGCCAGACGATGGCATGCAGGAGCGCGCCTGAGATATGCAGCACGAGCAGAAGATAAAGGATTTGTGTCAAACGGACATGTATCGGCCCGGCTGATGACAGCACATACATCTTCAGAACACCGGTGATCGGTAAAAGGATCAGCGTGGCGTAAAGCGCGAAATGCACAAGCTTCGAGAGAGTGGCCAAAACCGGCCAAGGAAAGGTGGGCGATACCAATGGCGATCGATGCCTAAGCCATAAGCGAACCAAGGCGAACAGGAGAATGAGGCCTCCTGAGATGGCATGGATGTTGTGCAGCACCAAATCGTCCGGATTCACGACCTCACCAAGATGTGACGCATGATGAGTTCGCCCGATCGCCGGATAGGTCCAGATCTGGACAAGAACAAGCCCAACTGTTCCCCAGTGGAGCATTTGATGGGCACGAGAATAGGCATATCGGCTCATGGCTAGACCTTGTTGTCAGTTAGCCGGGTCCAGCCTGGCCGAACGAACAAAAATCGTAACGGACCGGTTTGAACAAGGCGCTCAAAAATAAGCGGAAGCACAATCGCGCCGACGAGCACTAAAACCATCACGATGTCGGGTTGCGTCACGCCGAGCTTGTTGACCAGCAGAGAACGGCTGACCCCCATAGGAATGACAAAAGCCAGATAAATCGCGAGGGAGTGGCGACCGCAAAAGGCAAGCCAAGCAAGGGGCGAGACCCGTTCCAGCATCACAGCCAGCACGACAATAGCGAGCGCACCAAGCAAACCGAATACGATTGTCAGGCCGGGAAGAGCGACCAAACCGGCGCTCAAGGCATAGGCATGGAAGGTAGCCCAAAGAAGAATGATGGCGATGCCTGCTTCGGGAAACGCTCTGATTAGTCCGGGTATGCGGACAATAACGCCTCGCCCAAGATAGCCGCCAAGAAAGAAGATCAGGAACAGCGCGGCGCTGTCCGGGGCTATCCATCCTGTGACCTGGGATGACATCGCGTAAGCGCCACCATCGGGATAGGCCGCTGCCCAGACATGAAGGGCCGCTGCTATCAAGCCTATCACCCATGCAAGCCAGCCTCGTGCAAATCGTGCGACCAACATGAAAAACGGCAAAATATAGATGAACCACAGCGTGCTGAAGGGTTCAACAAATCCAAATGCAAAAGCACGCGCAAAGCCGTCGATCGAGAGCATACCATCGGTGGCAAGTTTGAGGCCTGTCAGAATAGCAAGCCACAGCACATAGAAATAGGCGTAGTGCAGAATTCGACGGTCGATGAACGAGCGCCAGGAAAGGGCGCTGACGCTTCCTGCGAGATATCCCGACAGTAAAAAGAAGTCCGGCATGCGGAAAGGCTTGGTCCACGCGACCAAGGAGTGAAGGACGCCCGTCTGCCCCAACACCTTTTCAACGCCAAGTGCCGTATGCATCATCACAACGAGAACGATGCAGATACCCTTCGCAAGGTTGATCCAAGCCTTTTTATCGTGATCCATATCTGTCGCGGAATATACGGTCATCGTCCTTCCTCAAGCTCACCTGCACTCTCATCGAGCCGACAAGACCGAGAAATGCAGATGACCTCCAGCTTACGATGGCTGGAACCGGAGCAGTTGACCTTGAAGAGCGTTGTGTCTCCAAGGACCTTGTTTTCAGTAAGGGAGAAAGATGTGCAACCCTGAAGGTTTAACAGCTTCCGGAGTTCGACATCCGATGCACGTGCTGGAAATGCAATAGTCGCCAGAAGAAAGGCCAGAACAGCCAATTTAGAGCTGCTGACCTTTCTCCACATTAACACATTCAAGCCAGCGGGCATCCGATCACTTTTTCAGGTTTGTGACCGTAATGGCGCCATCGACGCGGTCGGCATCAAACTTGATTTTGTCGCCAGTTTTCAGCCCCTTCAACATGTCGGGACTGGCGACACGGAAAACCATCGTCATGGCATCCATATCAAGCTTCTTGATCGGGCCGTGATCGATCGTCACCTTGCCTTGCTCGGCATCGATCTTCTTGACCGTCCCGTTAACACTCTGGGCACTGGCGAAAGATGTGCTGAGCACGAATGTGACTGCGAAAGTCGCAATTGCTACCGTTTTCATGTGTAATCCCCTCTCAGGATCTGGTGTTACTTCACGACGATTTTGCCGGTCATTCCAGCTTCACGATGGCCAGGAATGAGGCAGGAAAAGTCGAACTCGCCTGTTTTTGTGAAGTGCCAGACAAACTCCCCGTTCTTGTTGGGCGCGAGACGCTTGGCGTTCGGATCGTCATGCTCCATGTCCGGGTTCTTCTCCATCTCCTTGGCGTGCTTGAGATTCTCCTCAAGCGTTGCAAGAACGATTTCGTGGTCGAGCATCCCACTGTTGCGCAGCATAAAGCGGACTTGCTCTCCGCGCTTCACTTCGATCAGCGCGGGAATGAAGAGCATCTTGCCGTCCATCTCGCGCATGGTGATCGAGACCGGGCGGGCAGGTTTCTTTGGATCACCCGGCTTGCCAAAAGCCGTCTCCTCATGATGGCCATGCCCCGCTCCGCCAGGTCCAGCCTGAGCAGCGCCTGACATCAATACCGACACGCCGATTGCAGCGGCCGTGAATGCGAACTTCGCGATCATGGATGTTTTCCCTCTTTCAATGATTTGAATGACCGCTATCAACGCGGCGGATAGGCTTTCCGTCCGGGCCTAGGCGCGGTTTGCGTGGGTCGCGTGCGCGCCACTCGGGCTTGTCGGTTTTCTTACCGGCCTCGGCCCGTTGTTCGGGACGCGGCGCCTCGGTGAGCTTCTGGCCCTTGTACTCGAACGCAACAGTACCTTCCGGGTGCTTGAACCAGCCCGGATCCTTGTAGTCGTTCTTGGCGAGTCCCTCTCGCACCTTGACCACCGAAAACATGCCGCCCATCTCCACCGGCCCAAATTGAGCGTGGCCGGTCATCATCGGCAGGGTGTTGTCGGGCAGCGGCATCTCCATCGAGCCCATCTCGCCCATGCCGTTAGAACCCATCGGCATGTAGCCTGGCGCGAGCTTCTTGATACGGGCCGCGATGTCCTTCTTGTTGACGCCAATGTAGGTCTTCACCGAATGCCCCATTGCATTCATGGTATGGTGCGACTTGTGGCAGTGGATGGCCCAATCCCCCGGCTCGTCTGCAACAAAATCGAAAGCGCGCATCTGGCCGACGGCGCAGTCGATGGACACTTCATCCCACGCCGCCGCCGGGTCGACCCACCCGCCATCTGTGCACGAGACTTTGAATTCGTATCCATGCATATGGATCGGGTGGTTGGTCATGGTCAGGTTGCCGAAGCGGATGCGAACCTTATCGTTCAATCCGACAACGAACGGGTCGATGCCCGGAAAGGCACGCGAGTTCCAACACCACATGTTGAAGTCGGTCATGGTGTTGACCTTCGGAACGTAGGATCCAGCCTCGATATCGAAGGCGTTGAGCAGGAAGACAAAATCGCGATCAACGCGGCGGAATGCAGGGTCCTTCGGGTGAACGACGAAGAAGCCCATCATACCCATCGCCATCTGCACCATCTCGTCGGAATGGGGATGGTACATGTAAGTGCCAGAGCGCCGGAGTTGGAACTCGTAGACAAAGGTCTTGCCCGACGGAATATGAGGCTGGTTGAGGCCACCAACGCCGTCCATGCCATTGGGCAGCCGCTGACCATGCCAGTGCACAGCCGTATTTTCGGGAAGCTTGTTGGTAACGAAGATGCGAACCTTGTCGCCCTCGACCGCCTCGATGGTCGGACCAGGTGACTGTCCGTTGTATCCCCAGAGATACGCCTTCATACCCGGGGCGATCTCGCGCACCACCGGTTCAGCAACGAGATGGAACTCTTTCCAGTCCCCGTTCATTCGCCAGGGCAATGACCAGCCGTTTAACGTCACAACAGGCTGATAATCAGGCCCAGACTTGGGAACGAGCGGTGCTTGCGTAGCAGGTGACTTGGTTGTGGGCGCTTCAGGAACATTGGCAAAAGCGGCCCGCCCAGAGACAAAGCCTGCGCCTGCGGCAACAAGACCTGATGCACGGACAAAGTTACGTCGTGAAAATTCCATCGTCTTTCTCCTCAGTGACCGGGCGCTTCGCCGCCGCCGGCCGGAGCAGAGGCAGCGCCACCACCTCCACCTGACATGCCGCCACCAATAAGTGCATGTTTGAAGTCTGTATCTGCGAGCCAGAAGTCACGAAGCGCGTTGACTGCCGCAATCCTGGACATTGTTCGTGCCCTCGCATCAGAGATCAACTGCGTCACATCGATCAACATGCCGTTGTACATCAACAGACTTTCCTGCTGAATGACTTGGCGAAGGGGGAGAACTCGACCCTGATACAGTCGCGTTACATCGTATGTTCCTCGCCAAGCCTGATAGGCTTCCCTCGCTTCTGACCGAACGTTAACAGCCTTCTCAGCCAACTTGTTTGCCGCCTGCATGTAGGTTTCCTGCGCCAATGCGACACGGGTCTGACCGAAATCGTAGATTGGAATCTCGATTTCCAATTCGAGCATTCGAGACTTCGCTCGCTCAACTTCAAGCGTGGGTCGACCTTCATCATCAACACCGGGAATTTTGGTTTTGGCAGTGGTACGCTTGGCGAGGAGATCGACGTCGCTCACGAAGCGCGTGGCTTCCGCCAGACCAAGTGATTTAGCGAGCAGGTCAAGGTCCGCACGCGCGATCTTCAAGTCAATCCGGCGCTTAAGTGCCTCAACTTCCGCATCTCTTACCGTATTCAGTCGTGGAAGCCCCGGCAGCCTGCCGGGCAGCGAGAAACGCGTGTCGTCGCCCCAAAGGCCCATGAGCCGCGTCAGCCGCTCCCTTTCAACTCGTTGCTGAACGCGCGCCTGCGCTAGCTGAGCACCAAGTTCGGCATAGAAAACAAAATCACGGGCCTGATCCAACTTGTTGATCGCACCACTTTCCCCAAGCCGTTTGATCAACTCTGCCGTTGTGGCAGCTGCCTCGCGGGCGCTCTCCAACTCTGACACTATATGGCTTGCCGCAACGCTACGATAATACTGCCGCCGCGTGTCAGCCGCCAGTTTCATAACCGTCTCGGCTGTTCTGCTCTGAGCAATCCGGAACCGATCCTGTGCGATTTCCGACCTCGCCGGCAGAGTGGCCAAAGCAAAAATGCTCCCAACGATTTGCCTCTCAATTTCAAGATCAAACCTTGCAACAGTTCGCGCTATTGAAAATCTCGGATTGGGCGGCAGGCTAGCCGCGACCATTTGCGCTTCAGCAATGCCGAGTTCGTTGAACGATGCTTGCAGTCCGCGATTTTTGAACAGCGCGACCTGAACGGCTGCGTCAGCAGAAAGGCTCTTTTTCCGGAGTTGATTGACGCGGGATTGCAGCGCAGCTCCCTTCTCAATCGTATCGACTTTTTCGACCGCCGCACCCAAATCCGCTGAGGCCGCTCCTTGAATCGCCGACATGCCGGAATCCGGGCTAAATGAGGCGCATCCTCCTAATAAAGCCGTGATACTGCTGACGGCCAGAGCTTTGCGCAGATGCCGCATCGAGATTGTCATGACTTGGGTCCCACGCGGCGATTGAGTTCCTCCCACCCCTTCGGAGTCACCGGCATATAGCTGGTGTTTCCGCTCGATACGGACTGGTAGCCCGCAATCGGCACCTTCACGTTCGGATCTGCTGCACGCGTCATCTGAGAGATGCCGCTGGCATCCCGAGTGCATCCGCCAACGGCGAACGTGCCACTCATAGCGATAACAAACACCCACAATTTCATGAATCAACCTCGTGCCTTCTGCATCTGGAGCTAGCAGACGTGGAGAGCTTCCGTCTGTTACGGTTTGTAACGGTCGGTGACGCGCGAAGTCCGGCGTGCGAAATAAGTCCATGTCATTCACAAAGGCCCACCCATTAGCATGGATGAAGTGTTTTCTGACCCAACTGCCGAACGCAGGCGCGACGATTTTGGCCACATCTTGCTGGTCGATGATGATGCTCAGCTCAGGCTGCTCGTCGCGCGCTTTCTTGAGCGGTATGGTTTCCTCGTAACCAGTGTCGAGGATGGTCCAGGTGCAAGAGAGAGCCTCGAAAGAGGAGTGTTCGATCTCGTCGTTCTCGACGTCATGCTCCCGGGAATGACCGGCATCGAGATATGCCGCGAACTACGCGCGACGTCGAACTTGCCTATCATCATGTTGACAGCACGGTCCGACGAAATTTCGCGCATCGCCGGCCTCGAAGGCGGAGCGGATGACTACGTGACCAAACCGTTCAACCCACGGGAATTTCTTGCACGGGTCCGCTCGCTGTTGAGACGTGCGAGGTTGAATAATCCGGCGTCAGGCAAAACGCAGCCCAGTCGGGCGACATTCGGACAATGGTCGCTGGACTTTCTGCGCCGTGAATTGGTCTCACCCCAGGGAGCGCTGATTGACCTGTCGACCGGGGAGTACGATCTGCTCGTCGTCTTCATCGAGCATCCCAACAAGGTGCTGTCGCGGGATGCCCTGATGGAGCTGGCAAAAGCACGCATGCCGGATCCATTGGATCGCGCCATCGATGTGCAGATCAGTCGCTTGCGCAAGAAGCTGGATCTCAATGGAGAGCCAGGGCAGTTCATCAAAACCGTTCGCGGGACTGGCTATATGTTTGCCGGTCCTGTCACTTTTGAAAGCGCCTGATGTTCAAAATGCCGCAAACAGTGCTGGGCCGTGCAGGGATCGTTCTGCTCGGCGCTCTATTGGCGTTGGTCATTATTGGCTACTGGGCCTTTCGTCAGGGAATCGAAGACGTCGCTATCAGCCTGCGGGAACGCACTTTGGCTGAACGCCTCGTCTCCATTCAGCGCACAATCCAGAGTATCGAGTCCGAGGATGATCGTGACCGAACCGCTCATGGTCTCAGCAGCACCTCTCTCGAAGTTCACTGGAGCAAGGTCAGCCTTGTTCTCGGAAATGCCAGTCCGACCGTTGAATCCACAGCTGTCGAGAAGCGGCTGAAGGAGATTCAGCCCGATCTGCAAAAACAGCACATGCGACTTGGTTTTGCAGATGATGGCGCATTGGGGACCGGAGCAACACAAGCCTACGCCCATATGCTTCTTGTATCATTGCCGCTGGATGATGGAAGCTGGGTCAACTTCGCGACACCGACGGTCGGGACGACCTATCATCTGCCATACCATATTCTCCTGACGACACTCGTCGTCGGCTGCGGCATCGCGCTTGTTGCGATGGTCCTGCTTCACCGCGTAACCCAGCCGCTCCGCGTGCTGGCCACTGCCGCTGAACGATTTGACCTCGACTCCCTGCAAAATCCCGTCGCCGAAAACGGACCGCTGGAGGTGCGCCGCGCTGCGCATTCATTCAATGCCATGAGCAGTCGCATTCGCACCCTGGTTGCCGAACGCACACAGGCCCTCGCCGCCGTCTCCCATGATCTGAGAACGCCAATCACGCGTCTCAGGCTCCGTACTGAAATGATGGATGATCCTGAACTACGCGCCGTGATTGATCAGGATCTTGGGGACATGACGGCCATGATCGATGCCACGCTCGACTATCTGAGCGCTGGCGCTAACCCGAAAGGTGACTTCCGGAAGGTCGACATCGTTTCGATCGTGGCGACCATCGTGAATGCTGAGGCCGATCTCGGGAGGGATATCGAGTTGACCGGCAAAGCCCATGCTTTGGTCTCAGGAGACACCGTGTCCTTGAAGCGCGCGATTTCCAACCTGGTTGACAATGCGCTGAAATTTGGAAGCATCGCGAGAATTACCGTAGCCGAAGCTGACAAGCATGTGAGCGTTATCATCGCTGATGATGGTCCTGGAATCCCTGAAACCGATCTGGATCGCGTGATGGAGCCTTTCGTCAGACTGGAATCGTCACGCAATCGGACGACAGGTGGCGTGGGGCTCGGGCTGGCGATCTCAAACTCCATCATTCGTCGCCATAACGGGACTTTGACCCTCGCCAATCGGTTGGAGCGTGGGCTGCAGGCGGAGGTCCGCTTCCCGTGTTTGGAGTAGACGAATATATACAATTTACATTGACGTCGAAGAATTGAATTTGCTTAACTCTGGGTCGCTTATTTTTGGTAATTCACGCCCTATGCATCAAAGATAACGCTGTGGTGAATGCACTTTATGATTGCGTGAAGGATATCGAATTGCCGCACAAATAATACCTGTCGCAACTGATAATGCTTTCATATCAAACCTTAATCCCCCTGTTCATACCCTTTCTCTTTAGCCTGCGTACGCTCTCTACTGAGTTTATCCAGCAACTCGGCCTGCTTGCGGCGGATCTCGGCGACGCGGTCGTTGGTGGCAACGGCAGCTGACTGAATGGGCTTGGCAGGATCGGCCGCGACTGAAAGTGCGGCTTCTCTTGCATCCTGCGCTTCCTTGTTCTCAGCTGACGCTTGCTTTTCGGCTTCCCGTACCAGAGCGCGCTTCTGATCGATGGCCGCAGCTGATCCGTTCTCACTGAGTGGCGCACCCTCGACTTTCCGCTCGGCCTCAACGGCGCGCCCTGCAGCCTTTGCCGCCTGCTGCGCTTCCCTGGCTTCAGTTCTCGCGATCTGCTCTGCCTTCTCGACGACCGGCGCCATCGCCTTCTGTTCATTCGCTGTGCGCTCAGCCTGCGCCTTCGCTTCATCCGCCCTCTGCTGATCGACACGTTCCGCGATCTTCTCGAGATATGTCCCGGCGCGTTCGAGGAACTTGGCGCGTGATCCCTCAGGGAGGAGGGCGGCGACATCCGCCGCCTTCTGATTGAGGAGACGCAGATCCTGCAGCATGTCGGAGGCGGATTTCGGCTGATGGGTCATGGCTGGGGCAGGGGTCTCATTGGGAACTTGCAGGTGTGGCTTGCGGCCTTCTGGAATAGCGGCCTGTTTAATTGTGCTGAGGGCATTGCCCGCCTCATTTGCTGCGGTGAGGCGCTGGACCATGGTTCGTGCCAGATCGTTCGCCGGCCTGGCCTTCGCCTCTGAACGCCAGTGCTCCAGGCTCTCCTTGACGCCAGCGCGCTCACGCTCCGTCTCCGGGATGCGGATCGGGTTGGCTCTTGCCGTCTCCATACGCTCATGTGCGTTGCGGATTAGGTTGGCGTTCCGGGGATCGCCGGCATAGGCGCGATCCAGTTCCTTCCGCTCCGGCCTTGGCGTCGTCGCCACATCGACAATGGACTTGTCCTTGGGGCCATAGGAGCGGAATGAGGCCTGCTCCGCTGCGCGGGTCGCCACGACCTGCAATCCATGCTCGCGCGCATGGGCGGCATAGCTCACCCGCCATTGCGCCAGATCGCTCGGGCCGGGATGGAGCTTGGTTCCCGTCTCGCTGCGGACAGCGACAATTACATGGGCATGGATATGACCGTGACAGGCCTTGTCCGTATGCACCCCGAACATGAACTTGTGGTCTGAGAACCGGTCATGCAGGAATGAGCGCACCGCATTGGTGAAATCCTTCACATCTGTCCCTGCCTTGGCAGAGACCACCATATGCATGGTGTCGCGTGGGCTCTGCGACCTGAGATGCCGGCCCCAGTCGCGCGTCACATCCCGAATGTCTTCGGCATTACGCACCGGCTTGCCCTCATGGGAGCGGGCAGGACCCTTGGAGACGAGTGTGGCCAACCTCTGTCCCAGGGCATCCCGGCCATGCCCCGGCGTCGCGGGCTCGATACTGACACTATGCGCATGGCGGCCGGTTCTCTCCTCGATCCGCGCCTTCATGGCAGCTTCGGAGCGCGGATCGAACACCTTGCGCATCGGCGCATCATCGGTCGTGCCCATGCGCTGCTCGGTGACGCGAATGCGCGGAGGCAGGGAAGGGCGCTTGGTACCATCCTCACCGATGATCCCGCCGTCCGCCTTTTCCTCAGGCGATACCGACCGCGCCATCACGGCCACGACACGCGCCTCCAGCACACCGTCCTTCTGGACATCGATCCGCAGGACGTGGCGATGCCCATCAAAGGCGGCGGCTACGGCAGTGCCGAGAATCTCACGATCCCCCGTTGTATCCCGCAAGCCACTGAGCTGGAGACGGACCGCAACGACGTCCTGGCTGGGATTGCGCTTCTCGAAGCTCGAGGACCAGGCCTTGATCTCTTCGGCCACGGCATCCTTGTCCGGGAGGCGCACACCGTCATGGGTCTCAAGCTCGACCTCGTCGCGTTCAATATATTGTGCTGACGCCGTGGCACGCGTCACGCCATGCGCATAGGACACCACCTTCACAACAGCAGGCTGGTAGCCGCGGGCAAGAAGGGAAGCTGTGGTTGGGGAGGAAGAGCTGACAGCACCACCCAGGCCCGGCGCACTACCGAAGCCCATACCGGTGGAGCCCAGTCCACCAAGACCGCCATCACCCTTGGCGCCACGCGCACCAATCCCGCGCAACCGTCGCGTACGTTCCTCATCCCGGTCACCCGTGATTGTTCGGCTGGTGAGACCGTCATTCGCGAAGGAACCAAGGCCGCCGCCAAGACCTGTTACCCCACGGCGCCCAACGCCGACGCGCGCGGCCAGTGCGGCATTCGCCGCGATCCACGGCGAAGGATCAAACCCGACTGATGCAGACAGGCCAGACATCACGCGGCCTCATTGTCCGGCAGGGCCGCAACGACCATGAGACCTGAACGCTCACGTAGCGAAGCGCCATTGCCCTCGACCAACCCCGTCAGCTCGGCATCAAGCACGGCGATCATCTCCTGCAGGCCGCGCCACACCGGCTCGCTCTCATCGATCCCCACGGCCTCACCACGATGGATGGCTTTGAGCACCTGCATCAGGTTGCGGCCGACGATCCGGACTTGACCGGTCAGCGCCTCGATACGCTCGACACCATCCACCGACAGGGCAGGGCCAACATCCACCGATGCGCGAACAAGACGACGCACCAGCTCGGACTTGCCAACGCCGAAAGCGCCTGAAGCGCTCTCCAATGTATCAAAGTCCTTATCCGTCAGAACCACACGGAACGAGCGCTTGCCATCCTGATCCCCGCTGCCTCGCGTCATTCCAAACTCCGTCCATTAATCTGCATCTACAGCGCGTATGCGGCGCTTTTGCCCACACAACACCGCGTCAGCGTCCTCTGGTTTGATCAACAAACCGGTATCTTGTCAATCTACAACAAACAATATATCGCATTATCAGAGATCAAACTGAACGATCGAGCGAGAGACAAGGTTGCACAATCCGCATCCAGGAGTTCAGACGTAAAAGGTTTGAATTTCACGCCTGACGATAAAGGGCTTGAGTATTCCGCCACTTTCTCAAACCGCGCTTAGCAAGCCAATTGGGTGCCATCACAGGAGCGCCTACGCGCATTTGCGATGTTCGGATAAATGTGATATTTCCTCTGCATATTGTTGTTGGATAGAAGCTATTGTCACTCACCTCGAACCCGCAGCGCGCGACCGCAATGACCCTTCTGGAAGGGGGGGCACTCGTCCGTCTGCGCGAGTTCCAGCGTGCAGGAGTAGATCCCGAGACCGTATCGCGTCTGGTTCGTGAGGGTGTGGCTATCCGGCCGGCAAGGGGTCTGTATCAGCTGACCAATGCAGCCATCGATGCGCGCCATACCCTTGCCGAAGCCTCCGCGCTGACACCCAAAGCTGTCGTGTGCCTGACCTCCGCACTCCAGTTCCACGAGCTGACGCTGCAGATGCCATCCAGTGTCTGGATGGCCATCGAGCGCACGGCCTGGAAGCCGCGCATGGAATACCCCCGCGTCCACTTCGTCAGGTTCAGTCCTAAGGCTCTGTCAGAAGGGGTCGAACGCCATACCGTCGAGGGTGTCAACGTCGCTGTGTTCAGCCCGGCCAAGACGATTGTCGACTGCTTCCGATACCGAAACAAGATCGGTCTTGATGTCGCCCTTGAAGGCCTGCGCCAAGGTCTCCGGAGCCGGAAGGTCACGCCGGACCAGCTCTGGCAATTTGCACGGGACGCCCGAATCTGGTCGGTCATCAAACCGTATCTGGAAGCAATGGTGGCCGATGGCGCCTGAACTCAAAAACGTCGGCGCCTCAGTCCGCGCCCGGCTGCTCGATCTGGCGAGAAAAGAAGGATCTGATTTTCAGATCCTTCTGACACGCTATGCACTCGAACGCCTGCTCTACCGCCTCAGCCTGTCAGGCGAACGGGAGCGTTTCGTGCTCAAGGGCGCAATGCTGTTCATCACATGGCTGACCGATCCGTTTCGCCCGACCCGCGATCTCGATCTGCTCGGGCAGGGCGATCCGGATGTTGATGCCATCACCACGCGGTTTCGAGGGATATTCGGCACTGATGTCCCAGATGATGGCGTGATCTTCGATATCGCGGGCATGCTCGTCGAATCCATCCGCGATCAGGCCGACTATGGCGGCGTTCGGGTCAGGACATCTGCCTCCATCGCTGGAGCGAAAGTGCCGATCCAGATCGATATCGGGTTTGGCGATGCCATCACTCCGGGGCCGATCGATATCGACTATCCCGCACTGCTGGACGCGCCATCGCCAAGGCTGAAAGCGTACCCACCGGAAACCGTCGTCGCCGAGAAATTCGAAGCGCTAGTCTCCATCGGCATATCCAACAGCCGCATGAAGGATTTCTACGATCTCTGGATGATCGCGCAGACGTTCCAGTTTGATCGCGAGATGTTGAGTACGGCCCTAAGGCGGACATTCGAGCGACGTAACACACCTTGGCCACCCAAAAACCCGACCGGCTTGACTGACGCCTTCGCGTTCGAAAAGGACAGGATGTGGCACGCTTTCCTGAAGAGAGAACGCTTGGGCGCAGCGCCAGAAGACATGTCGCGCGTGGTGGTCGATCTCCGCGCGTTTCTCGGCCCGGTGATTGAGGACGACCTCAATTACGAGCGCTGGCAACCAGGGGGCCCATGGCTACGGACAACAGAATAGCTAAATTCATTCAAGTGATTGTTTTTATTGATATATAGTAGAATTCAGCTCCATAGTCCAGAATCCCAGAATTTGAATCGCATAACGAGAATTATGGAACTAACAGATTGATTTTGTTGTCTATTATAATCGTGCAACCAGAACCATCGTATGAACTTTGGTCGTCAATTTCACCTAACGCATCCTATTTAGCGAAATCATTCCTGCGGTGTTCAAGCCCTCTTTCCATTTTCGGTTGGTCCAATAGTTTCCTTCAAGAATATCTCTATTCTTGTTCTGTATAATTTCGAGAAATGCGGCCCCATATGACTCTTGTTCATCTGATAGTTGAGGATTTTTCACGGATGATTTATAGATATAGTACAGTCGTGGCTTTTCTAATTCTTTAGATTCGACAGGAATTAAGCTCACAGAGATTGATTCAGAATACCGATCTTCCGGCATCAGCGTCATAGTCGCGGAGAACAAATTTGCTTGGATTTCCACATTGACCCGCTTTTCCGTTTGCTGCGGGCTAGCCTCCTTACCCTCTTCGCTCAGGGCAGGGTTCACGTTTGGTGTGGAAATCCGATGCGCCGCCGAGATGGTTGCCCAATTTGACGTGATAGTTCCAGACCACTTGCCGTTGATGTAGGGAAACATAAATTTCTGGACAATGGGCACCCGCCAAATCCAATCGAATACAAACTGCGTTCCTGCTAATGCAATAATCGTTGCTGTTGTGCCTATTGCTGAGAATGCGAGCCGCACATGTTGCCACGGCCCTTCAGGTGGGGCAATAATATAACCGCCTAAGAAGCATATAAATGAAAGCGTTGCGATGACCCATACGCTAGTCTGTATTGTAAAAACGTGATACATAAACTTTGTGACCTTCTTGTATTTACCGAAGCAGCCTACCATATCGGGAGTAATTTGACATTAACCATAGAGAGGCCCTGCGATGGCTGGCGCATTGAACGCCCATAAAGTCTTTTTTGATGCACCCGAGGCGCCCGACTTCTGGACGCGCACGCGCGTGCCCGATCCTAAGTTAGAAACATTGCGGGCGGCCCGCAAAGAGGTTCGTGACACCCTCTCCCGAGACTTTCAGCGTTGGAGCGAGTGATCCACCCCCATTGAACTGGTCCACCTTGAAGTATGTGTTATGGCAACGAGGAGGATCAGATCCATGCCGAGAAAGCGTCACAAGGCCGAAGAGATCGTCGCGAAGCTGCGGCAAGTCGAT